>Ga0335074_10003248_pt1 | contig 22145 bp, 19 predicted proteins | sample Lox_Sample_23_FD_206715 | JGI IMG/M metagenome (GOLD analysis project Ga0335074, IMG submission 206715) | Soil microbial communities from Loxahatchee National Wildlife Refuge, Florida, United States - Lox_Sample_2.3 | ecosystem: Environmental > Terrestrial > Soil > Wetlands | place: USA...
GGCGCCGTTCCGCCTCCCCCCTCCTTCACGCCCGAGTGTGCCTGGCGTATTCCTCGCCGCGATCCACCCGGTCGCGCCCCTGATAGACTCGCGTGGCCGGGCACAGATCGATTGGTTCGCGGCCAGTGACGTCCTCCACCATTTCTTTCGCGTATGAAGATCCGTTCGGCCGGCGCCAGGAAACTCGGCCGTCCCACCGCGGGTTTTGCAGTGCGCCGAATCGCGCACGTGCGGGTGACCGCCGCGGGCCCCATCGTCCCGACCCTGTACCGGGGTCTTCCATGGGTAGTTGCCTTGTTGAATCGCGCTTCTGGTAGCGCTTGCTTCACCTGCGGCAAAGGTCCATAATGAGCCCCATCGCTTCTTTTTCCGGTCGCCAGACCGCGGAGGTGTAGTGTTCCCTGGCGGCCAGGAGGTTTGCATGTCTCGTAACGTGCGGTGCTCGCTCATCCAGGCTTCCAATGCCGCCCCTCCGGACGCGTCGCTGGAGGCCACCAAGAAGGCCATGGTGGACAAGCACGTCGAGTACATCGCGCAGGCCGCCGCCGCGGGCGCGCAGATCGTGTGCCTCCAGGAAATTTTCTTCGGTCCGTATTTCTGCGCCGAGCAGACCACCCGCTGGTACGACCTGACCGAGCCGATTCCGGACGGACCGACCATCCAGCTCATGCGCGACCTGGCCCGCCAGCACCACGTGGCCCTCATCGTGCCGATTTACGAAATCGAGCAGGATGGCGTTTATTACAACACCGCCGCGGTCATCCATAACGATGGCTCGTACCTGGGCAAATATCGCAAGACGCATATCCCGCACGTCGCCCCCGGGTTCTGGGAGAAATACTATTTCCGTCCCGGCAACCTGGGCTTCCCGGTTTTCGACCTGGGCTTCGCCAGGGTCGGCGTGTACATCTGCTACGACCGGCACTTTCCGGAAGGCGCCCGGGCGCTGGGACTGAATGGCGCGGAGATCGTGTTCAATCCGTCGGCCACCGTGGCGGGCCTGAGCGAATACCTCTGGAAGCTGGAGCAACCGGCGCACGCCGTGGCCAACGGCTATTTCATCGGCGCCATCAACCGCGTGGGCACCGAAGCTCCCTGGAACATCGGCGAGTTCTACGGCAGCAGCTACTTCTGCGATCCGCGCGGCCGCATTGTGGCGCAAGCCTCGCGCGACCGCGATGAGGTGCTTACGGCCGATCTGGATCTGAGCATGATCGCCGAAGTGCGCAAGACCTGGCAGTTTTTCCGCGACCGGCGGCCGGATATGTACGACATCCTCGTGAAAGCGTAACTCCCCATGACTAAAGACGAAATCATCCTGGCCAACCAGGAATTCCTGTTTCCCGCCGTATTCCACTATTTCCGCGAGCCGCTGGTGGTGGCGCGCGCCAAGGACCAGTATGTGTGGGATGCCGACGGCCGTCAGTACCTGGATTTTTTCGGCGGCATTGTCACCGTCAGCGTGGGCCATTGCAACCAGGAGGTGAACGCCAAGGTGCACCGTCAGCTCGACACCTTGCAGCACGTCTCCACGGTGTTCGCCAATGAGCCGCAGGCCGCGCTGGCGAAGAAGATCGCGTCCATCACGCCGGGCGGCAAGCTGACCAAGTCGTTCTTCACCAATAGCGGCACGGAGGCCAACGAAACCGCCATCCTGACCGCGCGCTGCTACACCGGAAACACCGAGATTGTGGCGCTGCGCCATTCCTACCACGGCCGCTCCTCGATGGGGATGACGCTGACGGGCCAGGGGTCCTGGCGGCTGGGACCGACGGAAGCCGGCATCGTCCACGCGCACAATGCCTATTGCTACCGGTGCCCGTTCGGGTTGACCTATCCGAGCTGCGAAGTGAAGTGCGCGCAGGATATGGAGGAGCTGATTCGTTCTACCACCGGCGGCCGTATCGCCGGTTTCATCGCCGAGCCGATCCAGGGCGTGGGCGGCTTCATCACTCCGCCCAAAGAGTATTTCCCGATCGTGGAGAAGATCGTCCGCAATCACGGCGGCATTTTCATCAGCGATGAAGTGCAGACCGGATGGGGCCGCACGGGTGGCAAGTGGTTCGGCATTGAACAGTGGGGTGTGACGCCGGACATCATGACCAGCGCCAAGGGACTGGGCAACGGCAGCCCTATCGGCCTGACGGTGGCGCGCCCGGAAGTGGCCGATTCGGTGAAGGGCCTGACCATTTCGACGTTTGGCGGCAACCCCGTGACCACCACGCAGGCCAAAGCGGTGATCGATTATATCGAGGACCGCGACCTGCTGGCCAACTGCACCGAGACCGGCGGCTACCTGCGCGGCCGCTTGGAAGAGCTGCGGGAGAAGCATGAAATCATCGGCGATGTGCGCGGCATGGGCCTGCTGCAGGCGCTGGAGTTGGTGGAGGACCGGCGCACCAAGGCGCCCGCCGCGGCGCAAACCGCGATGGTGATGGAGGCCGCGCGCGAGAATGGCCTGCTCATCGGCAAAGGCGGCATGTACGGCAATGTGGTGCGCCTTTCGCCGCCCATGAATATTGGGCGCAGCGATGTGGACCAGTTCGTGGAACTGCTGGACCGCAGCCTGGCGGTGTGTGGGACGGCGGCGGCCGGGAGAGCCCGGTGAACGCACCTGTGCAGCCGGTAGCGCGCAACCTGCGGCAGTTTCCCGAACTCCATCCGCCGCTTGACGCCCAATCCGCGCTGGCCGAGGCCCATCGCTGCCTGTTCTGCTTCGACGCTCCGTGCGCGGCCGCCTGCCCGACGCACATCGATGTGTCGCGCTTCATCAAGAAGATCGCCACCGGCAACCTGCGCGGCTCCGCGCTCACGATTCTGGACGCGAATGTTCTGGGCCTGAGCTGCGCGCGCGTTTGCCCGGTAGACGTGCTGTGCGAGGGCGCCTGCGTGATGCTGCGCTATAACAGCAAGCCGATCGAAATCGGGCGGCTGCAACGCTTTGCCATGGACCGGTTTTACGAGAGCGGCGCGCGCCCGGGCTCCGCGGCGGTTGCCGCGCCGCGCATTGGGCGGGTGGCCTGCATCGGCGGCGGCCCGGCGTCCCTGGCCTGCGCGGCCGAATTGCGGCGCCACGGCCACGGCGTCACCGTCTTCGACAATCGGCCGCTCCCCGGCGGCTTGAACACTTATGGTGTGGCCGAATATAAGCTGCGCCCGTCCGACAGCCTCCGCGAAGTGGAATTCGTGCGTTCGCTGGGCGTAGAGTTCCAGCAGGCTGAAGTGGGTTCCGCCGTGCCCATCGAACAGTTGGAGCGCGAGTACGACTTGATTTTCATCGGCATCGGTTTGGGCGCCATGGAGAAGCTCGGGATTCCGGGCGAGAATCTTCCCGGTGTGATCGATGCGCTGCGCTTCATCGAGCGCTACAAAACGGCCGAGGAATTCGCCGTGGGCGAACGGGTGGTGGTGATCGGCGGCGGCAATACGGCCATCGACGCCGCCAATGCGGCCAAGCGCCTGGGCGCCCGGGAGGTCCACCTGGTTTACCGCCGGACCGAGCGGCAGATGCCGGCATTTAGCTTTGAGTATCACCACTCCAAAGTGGAAGGCGTGCGCTTTCACTGGCTGGCGCAGCCGGTGGAGATCATGGCCCGAGAGGGAGCGCCTTTCGGCTCCGTGGCCGGCGTGAAGTTTATTGAAACGCGCCTGGCGGGGACGGATGAAAGCGGCCGCCGTAAAGCCGTTCCGGTGCCGGGATCCTATTTCGAATTGGCTTGCGACCTGGTGATCCCGGCGCTGGGGCAGTCGCGATTTCTAGGCGCGCTATGCGAGAGCCGCGGCATCAAACTGGCGGACCGCTCGATCACGGTGGACCGGCCCACCGGGCAGACCTCCAACCCGCGGTACTATGCCGGCGGTGACTGCGTCAACGGCGGCCGCGAAGTGGTGGATGCGGTGGCCGACGGCAAGCGTGCCGCGATGGCCATGGCGCTTCAAATGGAGCGCCAGGCGGAGGCCAGCCATGGCTGATTTGAACACCGTATTCGCGGGCACGATTCATTCACCCAACCCTTTCTGGCTGGCATCCGGTCCGCCCTCGAATTGCGGCGAGCAGGTGATGCGCGCCTTCGACGCGGGCTGGGGCGGGGCGGTGTGGAAGACCATCGGCGAACCAATTGTCAATACGTCGTCGCGCTACTCGTCGGTGGATTGGAACGGCCAGCGCATGATGGGGCTGAACAACATCGAACTGATTTCCGACCGCCCGATACAGGTGAACCTGCGCGAGATTTCCGCTGTAAAGAAGCGCTATCCGCGGCACGCCGTGATCGCGTCGCTGATGGTCGAATCCCGGCGCGAAGCGTGGCACGACATCGTGAAGCGCTCGGAAGACGCGGGCGCCGACGGGCTGGAGCTGAATTTCGGCTGTCCCCACGGCATGAGCGAGCGCGGCATGGGCGCGGCCGTGGGACAGGTGCCGGAATACTCCTGCACCATCACCGAATGGGTCAAGGAGGTGGCGCGTACGCCGGTGCTGGTGAAGCTGACGCCCAACGTCACCGACATCCGCGCGGTGGCGCGCGCTGCCCGGCGCGGCGGGGCCGATGGGATCTCGGCCATCAACACCATTAATTCGATCACCAGCATTGACCTGGATACCTTCACGCCGCGGCCCAACGTGGGTGGGGCTTCGGCGCACGGCGGTTACTGCGGCCCGGCGGTAAAGCCCATCGCGCTGCACATGGTGCAGCAGATTGCCAGCGATCCCGAAGTGGGGCTGCCCATTTCAGGCATCGGCGGAATCAGCGGCTGGCGCGAGGCCGCCGAGTTTATCCTGCTGGGCTGCTCCACCTTGCAGGTGTGCACGGCGGCGATGCACTACGGCTATCGCATTGTGGAGGACATGGCCGAGGGGCTGAGCCACTGGATGGACGAGAAGGGCTTTCGATCCATCGCCGATTTCCGGGGCCTGTCGCTGCCGCGCGTTACGGAGTGGAAGCACCTGGATCTGAATTACCAGATTGTGGCGCGCATCAACCGAGACACTTGCATTGGCTGTGACCTATGTTACGTAGCGTGCTGGGATGGCGCGCACCAGTGCATCCACCTGGATGGCGGCGCTCCCCCGGCTACATGGGAAGCTGCCAGCCGCGCGCGCATTACCACCACACCGATCGCCAAGCTGGACGCGGCGGAGGTTTGCAGCGGGCAAACGCCGCCCGAGCGCATCCCGCGCGTGGATGAGGCCGAATGCGTGGGCTGCAACTTGTGCTGGCTGGTGTGCCCGGTGGATGGCTGCATCACCATGGAGCCCGTGAGCCACGCGCGGCCGCGCCAATCGTGATACGGTTCACTTACTGTGGCATCATACTGTCCCGACAGGAGAAGCAAGCCTGGCCGCGGTCGCGTCTAATGTATTGAAGGACAAGACGAGATTCAGGAGGAGAGAAAAGAAACTTGAGGAGTGCTTGTGTCTAGCGGCGCTTTTCTCAGGATGGTGCTCTCCGCCATCCCGCTAAATCCAATTTGGAGGTGGATTAAGACATGAAAGCGAAATTATCGTTCCTGGCCGGGGCAGCTTGTGCGCTGTTGTTGGCGATGCCGCTGGCGGCGGCGAACGCACCGGTTAAGGCAACTATCCCGAATTCGGCGGACCGCACTGCCTGGCCGCCCGAAACCCTTTCCGGCAAGATCACCATGGTGGATCCCAGTCAGAAACTGGTGGTGGTGCAAACATCGGACGGAACTCCCTTCGATATGATGGTCACGCCGAAAACGCGAATTGAATCTGGCAATCAGGCCGTTAGCTTCCAGGATCTGAACGGCGACATGAATAAGAATGTCTCGGTGCGGTTCGTTCCCGAAAGCCGCGGAGATGTAGCGAGATCGATTAACATCGGCGGGTAACGGCCGGCGAACCTTTGCAGCGTCCGGCTGCGCGGGCGGCTTTTTTGGGCCACAATGAAAGGATGCCTCCGAGCGGCTCCGATGAATGCCTGTCCCGTCTGACCGCGATTTGCCTCGTATTCCCTGAGACATCCCGGCGGCTCAGCGCGGGCCATGCGGCGTTTCTGGTCCGTAAGAGTACATTCACTTATTTTCTGAACGACCATCATGGCGACGGCATCGTTTCGGTAGCGTGCAAGACATTACCGGGCGATAACACCGCCTTAGTGGCCGCACAGCCGGAACGCTTCTATCTGCCTGCTTACGTCGGCCCAAGGGGTTGGGTCGCGTTACGCCTTGATCGCGGCGCGGTCGATTGGTCGGAAGTCAGTGAACTGGTAACCATGAGTTACCGGCTGCTGGCCCCTAAAATCCTGGTCAAGAAGCTGGCCGGCGCCGAGCCGCGAAAGTAGGCCCACTACTCCTCTCGCAGCGCTCGCATCGGGTCGATCCGGCCGGCGCGGCGCGCAGGCAGAAAGCTGGCAAAGAGCGCCGCGGCCATCAACACCGCAATCATAAGCACCACCGTGAGCGGCTCGGTGGGGCGCATCCCTTCGACCAACCGCTGCAGTACTCGCCCGACGGCCAGCACCGCGGCGGCCCCGATCACGACGCCTCCCAGAATCATTCCCAAGCTCTGCCGAAGCACCAGTCGGACAACATCGCGGGCGGTCGCGCCCAGCGCCATCCGCACCCCGATTTCCGGCACGCGCCGGCTGGTCAAATACGCCAGCACTCCATAAATTCCGATGCACGCCAGCAACAGCGCCAGTCCGGCGAAGATGCCGAACAGCAGCGCCAGAAAGCGCTGGCGGTCAAGCGTGGCGCGCGCAAGCTGCTCCATCGTTCGGGCCTCGTAGATCACCTGGTCGCCGGTGTCTCCGCGCAGTTCCCGCCGCAACGGCTGCACTACGGCCAACGGCGGAATGCTGGTGCGAACGGCAATCGACATCAGCTCCGACCAGCGCCGCACCAAGACGTCAGCCACCTGAGCGAACGGGTAGTAGAACTGGTCGCGCACGGCGGCTTGATCGTCGGCCGCCAGGCCCCAGTGCCGCACATGCCCCACCACGCCAATGACCATGAACGAACTGGCGCCGGGCCCCATGTCCGGCATCCACAGCCGCCGGCCTACCGCCTCGGTTCCGCCAAAGGCATGCTGCGCCATCACGTCGTCGATCACGATTACCGGCTCGCTGCCCATGCGGTCGTGGTCGTTGAAGAACCGGCCGGCGCGCAGAGGAATGCCCATCACCTTCAGGTAATCGGGCGTCACACTGGTGGCCAGCGCCATCGGCCGCCGGTTATCCGGGGGCACGTCCGGGGTAGTCCAGTAGCCGATCTGGTTATAGCCTTCGCGCATGGGCACGGTGTCCACGGTTGCCACGGCCTCGACGCCCGGCATGCGGCGCGCGCGGTCCAGCACGTCCTGCCAGGCGGCGCGGGTCCGGGCGGTGTCGGCCAGGGTGGCCGGCGAAAGCGCCATGCGGGCAATCAAAACGTTGCGGACGTTCACGCCCGGATCGAGCGCCGAGACGCGCAGCAGCGTGCTCCCCAGCATCCCTGCCGAAACCAGCAACACCACGGCGAGGGCGATTTCGGCCACCACGAAACCCCCATGCCAGCGGCGCGAGCTTCCGGGCACGGTCCGCGCCCCGGCGCGCAACACCTGCTCAAGCTGCCGCGTGGGCACGCGCAGCGCCGGCGCCACGCCGAAAAACAGTCCGCACGCCAGCGACAGGGCCACCGCAAACAGCAGCACCCGCCAATCCAGATAGACCTCCTCGGCCCGCGGCAGACTGCCGGGCCAGAACGCCACGAACGGGCGGATCCCCAGGGCCGCCAACGCCACGCCCAGCAGGCCGCCGGAAATTCCCAGCACTGCGCTTTCGGTGAGGCACTGCCCTACCAGGCGTCCGCGGCCGGCGCCCAACGCCACGCGCATGGCCAGTTCGCGCTCGCGCGAAACCGCCCGCGCCAGCAGCAGGCTGGCAATGTTCACACAGGCAATCAGCAGCACCAGGCTCACCGCGCCCAGCAGCAGCCACAGGGTGGAGCGGACGTCTCCCACGTCGGGACGCAGCGCGGCGGCGAGGAACCCGCGGCCCTGGTTGGACTTCGGATAGCGCTCAGCCAGGTCGCGGCCCAGGAGGGCCAATTCCGCCTGCGCCTGCACCAGCGTGACGCCGGGGCGCAGGCGCGCAATGGTTGTCACCGGATGCGGCCCGCGGTTCTGCATGTACGGCAAGCCGTCCTGCCCCATCGGCGTATACACATCGGCTACGTAGTCGTCCAGCCCGAAATGGGGCGGCGCGATGCCCACAATCGTGCGGCGCTTGCCATCGAGAACCAGCGTCGCCCCCAGCGCCGATGGGTCACCCGCGAAATGGCGCTGCCAGAAACTGTATCCCAGGATCGCCACGGGCGTGCCTCCCAGGCGGTCTTCCTCGGGCCGGAACGCGCGCCCGCGGTAGAGTGGCACACCGAACACCGAAAACAGGTTCGAGGTCGCCTCGGTAAGCGCCACGTACTCGGGGTCTCCCGGCTGGCTCATGGTGGCGCCGTTGTAGACCATCCCGGCCATATCCAGCGAGCGGCTGGCCTGCTGGCAATCCCGAAAGTCCAGGTTCGCCAGGTTCTGCTCGCCGTATGCGGCCACGTTCCAGGCCGCCGTGTGGCCGTGCACGCGGACCAGCCGGTCGGGCTGCGGAAACGGCAGCGGCTTCAGCAGCACCCGGTCGATCAGGGTGAACATGACGGTGGTGGCTCCGCAGCCCAGCGCGAGGGTGAGCAGGGCCACCATCGTAAATCCGGGCCGCTGGCGCAGGGTGCGCAAGGCGTAGCGGAAGTCCCTGCCAAACTCCTCCAGCCAGCGCGTGCCGCGGGCGTCCCGGCACTGCTCTTTCACCTGCTCGGTTCCTCCCAGCACCAGCCGGGCCTCACGCCGCGCCTCCTCCGGCGAGCGGCCTTGCGCGACCAGGTCGGCGATGTATTGCTCGCGGTGGAAGCGCAGTTCTTTTTCGAGCTGCTCTTCCATCCGGGCCCGGCGCCACAGCCGCTGCCACCAGGTCATTTCACGCCTCCTTCCGAAAGCCGCAGGATCAGGCCGACGGCCTCCGCCAGGCGCGCCCAACTGGCGGTTTCGGTTTCGAGCTGCGCCCGGCCTTTGCGGGTAAGGCGGTAGAACTTGGCCTCGCGGCCGGTGTCGGTTTCCTTCCAATCCGCCGCCAGCAGACCGCGGTTCTCCAGGCGGTGCAGGGCGGGGTAGAGCGAGCCTTGCGGCACTTGCACCACGTCGCGCGACACCTGCTGCAGCCGCTGCGCGATGGCATACCCGTGGACCGGCCCCAGGGCGATGATTTTCAGGATCAGGAGGTCGAGCGTCCCCTGCGGGAGATCCGATTTCGTATTCATGGCAGACACCTCGTTCTTCTACTCATTATACAGGTTAGACGTGTAGAAGCTCGAAGTATGCCGGCGAATTTTACAAAATCGCGTTAGGCTGAGGTCAAGCGGTATAAGTTCAAATAGTAGGTCCCCGGCATTCCATGAAGACTACGGTCGTCATCGCGGCGCTGATTTCGGTATGGCTCCTGGCCGCGCCGCCTTCCGGCAACCCCAATTCCATCGGCATCGCCATGGTGCGCGTCCCGCCTGGGACGTTTGCCATGGGAGTGGATTCCACGCCGCTGCCCAAGAGCCTGCTCGCCGGCGCCAACGGAGTGGTCTACGACCGCACCAGCGCGGATGGCGATTTCGACGAATCGCCGGTGCACCAGGTGACCCTCACGCACGCCTTCTGGATGAGCGCCACGGAAGTGACCGCCGCGCAGTTCCACAAGTTCCGCCCCAACTACCGCGGCAATCCGTATTACGCCCCCTACGCCAACGGGGTGAGTTGGAACGACGCGGTGGCTTTCTGCCGGTGGCTCAGCGAAAAGGAAGGCAAGCCGTATCGTTTGCCCACCGAGGCCGAGTGGGAATACGCCGCGCGCGCCGGCACCCACACGCCGTTTTCCTCGGGCTTCGCGCCGCCGCCGCCCGAAACGCCCAACTCCTGGGGCTTGAAAAACATGCACACCGGCGTAGCGGAGTGGGTGCTCGACTGGCATGGCCTGTACCCGCGCGATCCGCAGACCGACCCGGTAGGGCCGGCCGCCGGCATTGCCAAAGTGGTGCGCGGCGGCGGCCTCGATTACAAGCCATCCAAGACCGATGGCGGCAGGCACTTGCCGGCGGAGCTGCCGTACTATGCGCGGTCGGCCAATCGCGCCGGCGTGGCGCCGGTGTTCGCTTCGCCCGATAGCCCCATCGGATTCCGCATCGTGCAGGCCGAAATGCCGGCCACTGCCCCGCTGCCTTACCAAAGGCCGTTCTTCCAGACCGCGGTGAAGCAGGATCGGCCCGATCTCCAAATCGGCCCCGACCCCTCGCAACCTTACTATCACACGCGCCCTCTGTTTCCGAACCTGGCTGGCCGCGACATGCGCACCATCGGCTGGAGAATCGGCTTCGCCCCCGGGCTGGGCGTGGCCTACCACAACTCCGCCGTGCAGGTGTGCAATAACGGAGACCTCATCGCGGCCTACTACAACACGCCCAGGTACGAAGACGATCCCGACCAGACCATCCTTACGATGCGCCTGCGCTACGGCGCCGAAGACTGGGATATGCCGGAGCCGTGGCCGGATTTTCCGGACGCCGCGGACGCCGCCCCGGTCTTTTGGAACAATGGCGGCCGCATGTGGTTTTTCTTCGGCTCGCCGCGCCTGCTGGGAGGGCCGCCGTTCCAGTTCATGACCTCGACGGACAACGGCGCGAACTGGAGCGCCATCGAATTTCCCCAGCTCGTTGGCCCCGTCGGCAAATTCACCCCGCAGCCTATCAACAGCGTCGTGCGCGCCCAGGATGGCACCATCTATCTGCCCGTGGATGCCGTCGGCAGCACCTCGGTGCTGTTCGCCTCCAAGGACGACGGACTGACCTGGTACGATACCGGCGGCCGCACAGCCGGACGCCACACCACGCTGGTGTTGGGCAAGGACGGTTCGCTGATCGGCTACGGCGGGAAGAACTCCGAAATCGATGGCTTCATGCCCAAGGTGGTCAGCCGCGATGGCGGCAAGAGCTACGAAAAATCCAAGACCCCGTTCCGGCCGCTGGGCAGCGGGCAGCGCCCTAGCATCCTCCGGCTGGCTTCCGGCCGCCTGTTTTTCGTGGCCGACCTCTTCGATAAGAAGCAGCTCGGCAACCAGGGCGCCGGCGCGCTGGTGGCCTTGAGCGACGATGACGGCGCCACCTGGATCACCCGCCGGCTTCCCAATCTGGTGACGGTGGGCTACACTACCGCCACCCAGGCGCCCAATGGCGTGATCCACATTGTGACCTCAAAGAACGAGCCGCCGGTGCATATCGAGCTGAACGAGGCCTGGGTGCTGCACGGCGGCCCGGAAGATCCCGAAGCGCGCGGGCAGTACCGCTTGGAGGGCACCCAGACCTCCTACTATCCCGGCCGCCGGAAGCAATGGGAGGCCACTTTCCGGCACGGCCGCAAGACCGGCACTGAAACTTACTGGGACGCCGCGGGCCGCAAGCAATGGGAACGGGATTACCAGCCGGATGGCGTGTGGACCTGGAAGATCTTCGACCGCGCCGGCCGCCTCACCGCCGAATCGCGGTGGAAGGGCAAGGATCTGCTGGAGGCCAACCCGGAAGGGGCGCTCGGGCGATGAGGCTGGCCGCGATCGTCGGCCCTGGCCCTGGCAAGCGCCGCCGCGCTGCTCTTCGTCGCATGCAAGGAACCCGCCGCCACCGCGGCTGCGGCGTTGTAAATTAAGGTTGGACGCTTCGCTCGAACGGCGCGTCCGTACGCCACAGAAACGGGAGGTCGCCTGAACGATGACAACTCCGCAGACCGAATCCATAGCCCGCGCCCTGAACGGTTTCCATATCGAATTGCCCTCCTGGGGATTCGCCAATACGGGGACGCGCTTCGGCAAATTTTTGCAGCCCGCCGCGGCCGGCACCATCGAAGAGAAATTCAGCGACGCGGGGCAGGTGCACCGCTGGACGGGTATCTGCCCGACCGTAGCGCTGCACATGCTTTGGGACCTGCCGCATGGCGTGGACGATGCCGCCGAAATCGAACGGCTGGGGTCGCGTTACGGAGTGCGCGCCGGAGCGATCAACCCGAACACCTTTCAGGACCAGGTGTACAAATACGGATCGCTCGGTCACCCCGACGCCGAGGTACGGCGGATGGCGCTTGACCATATTCTGGATAGCGTGGAGATCGCCAAGGCGCTGGGGAGCCGCGACGTGTCGCTGTGGTTCGCCGACGGCTCCAACTACCCCGGCACGCAGAACATCCGGCACCGGCGCGGCTGGTTCGCCGACGGGCTGAAGACGGCGCACGCGCACCTCGGGCCCCGCCAGCGCATGCTGGTGGAGTACAAGCCCTTCGAGCCGGCCTTCTATCACACCGACATCGCCGACTGGGGCATGGCGCTGCTATTTGCGCAGTCCGCCGGCCCGCAGGCCAAGGTGCTGGTCGATACCGGCCATCATTACCAGGGCCAGAACATCGAGCAGATTGTGGCCTGGCTGCTGGATCTGGACATGCTGGGCGGATTCCACTTCAACGACCGCCGTTACGCGGATGACGACCTGACCCTGGGGTCGATCGACCCGTACCAGATTTTCCGCATCTTCCTGGAGATCCGGCACTGGGAATGGGAGACCGGAAAGCGCGCGGACATCGCTTATATGGTGGACCAGAGCCACAACCTGAAGGGCAAAATTGAGGCTATGATCCAGACCGCCTCCACCGCCATGGAGCTTTACGCCAAGGCCGCGCTGGTGGACCACCAGAAGCTGGCCGCGGCCCAGACGCGCTGCGCCCTGGTGGACGCGGAGACCTGTCTGCGCGATGCCTTTTCGAGCGATGTGCGGCCGGCCATTCGCGAGTGGGCCGTTTCGAAGGGGCTGCCGGCCGACCCCATGGACGCCTTTCGCCAAAGCGGATACCTGGAGCGGATCACCGCCGAACGGGGCGAGCGCAACGCCCGGGCGGTCACGAGCTACGCTTAAGCCATGCCGCGCTACGCGTTCCAATTGCGCATCCGGGAGGACGCCGTCGAGGAGTACGAGCGGGAGCATCAGCGCGTTTGGCCGGAACTGTTGGCCAAGCTGAAAGAGGTAGGGATCTCCGACTACTCGATCTTCCGGCGCGGGCAGGAACTGGTGCTGGTCCTGCGGGTGGACGATTTCGAGAAGGCGTGGGACGAGTTGGACCGCGATCCCGTGAACCAGCGCTGGCAGCAGTTCATGAGCCGCCTGTTTGAGCCGGTGCCGGACCAAAAGCCCGGAGAGCGGCTCGCCATGATGAAGGAAGTGTTTTACCTGGAGTAAGGAATTCTCAGCGCCTGTCCAGACGTCTCTCAGGATCAAGATCTGAACAACGGTACGCGTGAACCGGCGTGCGGATTTCGCCAATCGGCGTGATGAGGTAAACCTTGGGGCCGATCCGCCGTGTTTGCGTTCTTTGCGCCTTCGCGGCTTGGCGAGAGATCCACGCAAGCCCGCCTCTACATGCCTCCTCCGTTTGAGGTCGAAGCCCCCGCTAGTCCGTAGCTCAACCCGCCTGCACCGTCACCGTGGCCACCGAGAGCGCCGGAAGCACGAGCTTCAAGTTACCGCCCTCGACCCTGGCTTCGAGCGGCTGGAGGCGCAGACGGTCCGGATTATCGAAGGTATTGCAGGCGTTCCTGTCCGCGTCGTGGAGGATCTGTCCTCGGGCGCTGCGGGCCGCGACGCCACGGATCGCGCACTCCACTTCCATATCCACATCGTGCCGCGGATTGACCAGGCTGACCACCAGCTCGCCGCCCTGGCGGGATGCCGATACGGAAAGATCCGGCGGAGCTTCCTGCTCGCCTCCTCCGCGGCCCCCACGGCCGCCCTCCATCGACGGCAGCCGGTTGCCATCGGCCTCCACGCGCACGGAGGTCTTGCCGCGATGCGGCTTGAACAGCATGAAGGCCCAATAAGTGGAGGTGCGGATACAGTGATTGCCCTCGGGGCCGTCGGTCAGCAGCACCGATTGCAGCACATTGACCAACTGCGCGATGTTGCACATGTAGAGCTTGTCGGCCTGGCGGTTGAACACGTTGAGGCCGAGGGCCGCGCCCACCGCACTGCGCATGGTGGATTGCATCCACAGCCGGCCGCGGGTGCGCTCTTCTTCCGGAACCATGCGGTCCCAAACGCCCCATTCGTCGAGGAAGAGGCCGGCCCGGCGGCGCGGGTCGGGCTGGTAGCCGTCCAGCAGCTCACGCTGGTGAATGACGGCTGCCTCCACCCTCCCGAACAGGTTCAACTGGCGGTACATCTCCTGCACCGTGAATTCGGTGGGCGGGAGGTTGCCGTTTTCGTAGTAGTGCATGGAGTAGCCGTCAATCTGCGGGCCGCCGCCGGCGAACTGGTCCATGAAGCCGCGGGTCCAGCGGGCGTCGTCGCCGTTGGGGCCGCAGCCCACCAGGTAAACATCGGTGCCGCCGGGAATGATGTGGGCCGCCGCCATGTTGCGGGCGAAGGTGGCAAAACGGCGGAACTCCTGCGCGGCGCGATCGGGTGTGTAGTTGCCGCCGCAGCCCCACAGTTCGTTGCCCACGCCCCAGTACTTCACGCGGAACGGTTCGGGCGAGCCGTTGGCCGCGCGCTCGTCGGAAAGCGCGCTGCCCTTGGGGTAATTGCAGTACTCAATCCAGTCGCGAAACTCTTCGGGAGAGCCGGTGCCCACGTTGGCAGCGAAATACGGTTCGGCGCCGATCAGGCGGCAGAAACCGACGAATTCGTGGGTGCCGAAACTGTTGTCTTCCAGATAATTGCCCCAGTGCAGGTTGACGCGCTTGGGGCGTTTGGCGGCCGGTCCGATGCCTTCGCGCCAATGGTAATCGTCGGCGAAACACCCGCCCGGCCAACGGAGCACGGGGACGCCCAGTTCCTTCAGGTACTCCACCGTGGCGCGGCGGTAGCCATTAATATTAGGAACCGGCGAGTTCTTCCCCACCCAGATTCCGCCATAGGAGCACGAGCCGAGGTGTTCGGCGAAATTCGAGTGCAATTCCGGGCGGACCGTGGCGATTTCCTGGTCGGCATGCACGGCGGCCTTGCGATTGGCGGCCGGGGCCCCGAAAACTCCGCGGGGCAGCAAGGCGGCCAGGGATGCGGCCGAAGCGGCGCTGACGAAGCGCCGGCGGGTGGGTGCGGAAGACATGCGGCGTGGATCTCCTCTCCCGAGTATCATAACCGCTGCCAAGCTATTCTGGAAGCGCTTTCAGGTTTTCCGCTGGAGGCTGCGCAGCTCGTCGCCGGTGAGAGGACGCCAGTGGCCGATGGGCAGATCGCCGATGCGCAGAGGGCCGATGGCGGTGCGCACCAGTTTGAGCACCTTGCTTCCCACCGCCTCGATCATGCGGCGTACCTGGCGGTTGCGGCCTTCGGTGATGGTCAGTTCCAGAACGGTGTAGCGGGCCGAATCGCGCACACGCCGGACCTCGGCGGGACGGGTAGGGCCATCGCTCAGCACCACGCCCTGCCGCAACTGGGCGATCTGCTCGTCGCTCAGCAGGGTGGATGTTTTCACCTGATACGTCTTGGGAATTTTGTAGTCAGGGTTGGTGAGGCGCTCGGCAAAGGCGGTGTCGTTGGTCATCAGGAGCAATCCGCTGGTGTCGAGGTCCAGGCGGCCAACGGGAGAGAGCCACGCGCCGGCATCCTCGATCAGCGCATAAACGGTCGGGCGGCCCTGGGGATCGCGCCAGGTGGTCAGGTAGCCCTTCGGCTTGTAGAGCAGCAGATAGCGCGGCGCGGCGTCGCGCAGCGGTTTGCCGTCCAGCCAAACGCGGTCCTTTTCGAGGTCCACCCAATGGTCCGGATTTTTCACCACGGTTCCGTTGACGCGCACGCGGCCGGCGGCAATCCAGCCGCGGGCATCCGCGCGCGATGCCATGCCCGCCTTGGAGAACAGGCGCTCCAGGGTTTTGAGCGGGCGGTTGCCCGGAGGCAGGCGGCGTACGGCGGCCGGCCGGGTTCCGCTTCGCATGCGTTCCTTCACGGGCGGGCGGTGCCGGTTTTTCGAACGGGACGGCTTCATGGACGGTCCACGGTCAGGATCTCTTCTGATGCTACAGTAAGAAGGGGGCAAAACAGACGGGCACGATTTTGATTCGGGGCGCTCGCCAACTGCTAACCTTGCGTGGTCCCAAAGGGCCCCGGCGCGGGCTGCAACTCAGGGAACTGGGCGTCATTTACGATGGCGCGCTGCTGATCCAGGACGGCGTGGTGACGGAAGCCGGGCCGACGCGGCGGGTGGAAAACCTGGCGGACGCCCGCGACGCCATCGAAATCAACGCTGCCGGGCGTGTGGTGATGCCCGGATTTGTGGACTCTCACACGCACCTGGTTTGGCCGCCGGCCGGTCCCGATGGAGCCGACCGGGAGCACGCCGTGCGGTATATGCGGACGGCCACCGGACAGCGCATCGAGTCGCGGGCTCGCGAGAGCCTGGAAGCCATGGCCCGTCACGGCACCACCACCGTGGAAGTGAAGACCGGCTTCGGGCCGGAAGAGAACGTGGAGGCCAAGCTTCTGCGTGTGCTGGCGGCGCTGGGGAATCATCCCCTGGAGACGGTAGCCACCTTCCTGCTGAACCTTCCGGAGGAGGGAAGGGAAGAGGCGCTCGACCTGGCCATCAACGTCCTGCTGCCCAGGATTCGCCGCGGGCGCCTGGCGCAGTTTGCCGACGTGGCGTGGCACGAAGATCCGGCGCTGGCGCCGGGAGTCAGGCGGTATCTGCATGCGGCCCAGGCCATGGGCTTCCGCTGCAAAATTCACGCGCACCGCCCGCATCCGGCAGCGGCCATCGTGGAAGGCGCGGCGCACCGCGCGGTGAGCGTGGACCACCTGGAATACGCCGCGGAGGAGGAGGCCCGGCTGATGGCCGGCGCGGCGATGATTGCCACCCTGCTGCCCGCCGACACCTTTCGGCTGCGGGGTCCGGCCGCGCCCGCGCGGATTTTTGCGGATGCCGGCGTGGCTATCGCCCTCGCCAGCAATTTCAATCCCCACCAGACGCCCACGTTCAATATGCAGACGGTAATTTCGCTGGCCACCCGCGAGTTCGGCCTGACGCCCGAGGAGGCCATCACCGCCGCCACCATTAATGGGGCGCATGCCTTGGAACTGGCCGGCAGCACGGGGTCGCTGGAATGCGGCAAATCCGCCGATGTGCTGGTGCTCAACGCCAGCGACTACCACGAGCTGGCCGAGAATTTTGGCGGCAACCTGGTGCGCATGACCATGCGCCACGGAGAGCAGATTTACCGCGAAGGCGCGGTCGGGCCGAGCAATCCGGAACTCTTACGGTGGCCCCGGTCGCCTGGCCGGCTGGCGTGAAAGAGGCTCAGGCCAAACGGCCGGCTGGTGGGGCGCGGCCCTTTAGCGCTCGCTTGGCGGAGCGCACCTTGCGGTCGGAGACCTAACCACAATCCGCCTCCCAATCGCGCCGCGTCAGATAGCGGTAGACCAGCGCCACCGGCAGCCCCATCACATTGAAATACGAGCCATCGATGCGCTCCACATACTTGGAGGCCAGCCCCTGAATGGCATACCCGCCGGCTTTGTCCATCGGCTCGCCGCTGGCGGCATAGGCGTCGATTTCGGCCTCGCTCATGGCCGCGAACCACACCTTGGTCTCCGCCCAGTCACACACCCGATGGCTACCGCGCCGCAGACAGATGCCGGTGAGCACTTCGTGCCGCCGGCCCGCCAGCCGGGCAATCATCTGGCGGGCATGCACGGCGTCCAGGGGTTTGGCCAGTATTTCGCCATCGATCACCACCGTGGTATCGGCGCCCAGCACGGTCTCCTCCGGCGAGGCCTCCACTGCCAGGGCCTTCCACTCCGCCAGCCGCCGCACGTAGTCTTCGGGCCGTTCCCCATAAAGGGGAGCCTCATCCACCTCCGTACTGCGAACCACAAAAGGTATGCCAGCCTGGCGCAGAATTTCCGCCCGGCGCGGCGATTGCGACGCAAGCACCACCACACCTCAGTGTAGAATAAGGCCGGGATGAAACATTGGTCTCGGGAATTGCGGGTCGCCCCAGGCTCCAAAATCAAGCTCGCCCACATCGACCCCGCGGACACGCACGGCCTCGAAAAAGCCGCCGCCACCGAGGTGCTGGAGAAGAACCGCGAGCGCCTCGGCGTGCTGCAATATCAACTTTATGCCGAAGCCCGCCGCGCCGTGCTGGTGGTGCTGCAGGGCATCGACGCCGCCGGCAAGGATGGCACCATCCGCCACGTCATGACCGGCCTCAATCCGCAAGGCGTCTCGGTGACCGCCTTCAAAGAGCCCGAAGGGGCCGAAAAGCGCCACGACTACCTCTGGCGCGTGCACCACGCCGTGCCCGAGTGGGGCAAAATCGGCATCTTCAACCGCTCGCATTATGAGGACGTGCTGGTGGTGCGGGTGCACGGCCTGGTCCCTAAATCCCAATGGTCGGAGCGCTACCAGCAGATCAACCACTTCGAACACATGCTCAGCGATTGCGGTGTGCACATCGTCAAATGCATGCTCTACATCGATAAGAAAGAGCAGGCCCGTCGATTGCGTCTGCGCTTGGAGGACCCCACCCGGAACTGGAAGTTTTCAGCCGCCGACGTGAAGGAGCGCGAATACTGGGACCAGTATATCGACGCCTATGAAGATGTCCTGCGCAAATGCAGCACCAAGTGGGCGCCGTGGTACGTGGTTCCCGCCAATCACAAATGGTTCCGCAATTACGCCGTATCCCAGATTGTGCTGGAGACCCTCGAAGGACTGCACCTGCAGTATCCCAAGCCCACAGCCGACCTGAGCGCGATTCACTTCGAATAGAGCGAAGCCCCACAGTGGGGAGGCGTGGCGCCGATCAGCCACCAAGATCGGCCCACCGGTTCGCGCGTCAGTCCACCGACTAGCCGGTCAGCCCACCACCTCGCGCTTCCCCCAACCTCGGGTCCCCAACCTCACGCCCCCTCGCTCACCCGGCAGGTTACCCTTACTCCGTTGGCCAGGGTCAAGTTCCCCGTGTTCTACGTCGCGTGCTCCAGAGAGCCGCCCAGATCGCTCTGCTAGAATGGCCGCAGGTGTTTATGACAAGATCGATGTTCCTGTGGAGTGTCCCATTGTGCCTGTTACTGGCCGGCTGCTCGGAGACGCCCACGGGATCCACAGAGAAAGAGGCGGAGAAGCCTCTCGAACCGGCCACCGGCCAGAGCGCCTTGTACAAAATGTACCAGGTGGCGCGCTCCTGGGCGCCCGACGCCAAGGTTCTCAAGATGAACAGCATGCCGATCAGCGACGTCCCCAACGTTCCGCCCGGACAGGCCGCCGCCTGGCAGGCCACTTTCACATCGGCCGCCAAGAGCCAGGCGCGCAGCTACACCTACTCCATCGTCGAAGACTTGCCTAATAACCTGCACAAAGGCGTTTTCGCCGGCGCGGAAGAAAGCTGGAGTGGATCGGCGAATGCCAATGACCAGCCCTTCCTGATCGCCGCCGTCCGCACCGATACCGACGCCGCCTACAAAACCGCCCTGGCCCAAGCCGGCGACTACGATAAGAAAAATCCCGGCAAGCCCATCACCCTCCTGCTCGAAAAGAACCAGAGGTTTCCCGACCCGGCGTGGCGCGTAGTCTGGGGCGAATCCGTGGGTACCTCCAACTTTTCCATTTACGTGGACGCCTCCACCGGGCTGTTCCTGGAGAAGATGCGGTAGATGGATTCGTGGCATAATCCATAGACGGTTATGGAACCGCCGTCACAGGGACCGCCAGCCGAAATCTACCGGGCCCGAAAAACGCGGCGCCGGAAACACCTCCATGGGCGGCAGAAGACGCTCTTGTGGGCCGCCGCCTTGGCCATCGTGCTGCTGCTCCCCATGGTGTGGATTTACTCCCTGTACCGCCAGCGCCTCGCCGAGTCTCCCCGGCAGCCCGACCCCGCCAACCGGCTGGCGCTGGTGGCGGCCGTTAACAAGCTCATCGCGCAGACCGGCAAAGACGTGCCGCTTTCCGACCTGGTTGTGGACAGCGCCACGGTGCACGAACGCGATGGCAAGCTCTACCTCTCCGGAACCATCCAAAACCGGTCGTCGCACGCCTATCCCCGCGTCCACATTATCTTCGACACTTTGGACCGGCACCACAACCCCGCCAACGTGATCGAAGGCGACGTGAGCGGCTTGCCGCCCCAAAAAACCACCCCCTTCGAGCTCGGCCCCGTCGATCCCCTGGTCCGCTCGTTTTCGGTCCGGTCCATCGAACCGGTCCAGTAATCCGGCGCCGCCACGCTATCCTGGGCTCATGCTTACCCGCCCGCTCGGCTCTGCCGGCCCGTCCGTTTCTGCCCTCGCCCTGGGATGCATGGGCATGTCCGGCGTGTACGGTCCCAGCGACGAATCCGAAAGCATCGCCACCATCCATGCGGCCCTCGACGCCGGCATCAACCTCCTCGACACCGGCGATTTCTACGGCATGGGCCACAACGAGTTGCTGATCGGCCGCGCGCTCCAGGGCCGCCGTGACCGCGCCCTGCTCTCGGTCAAATTCGGCGCCCTGCGCGCGCCCAACGGTGCCTTCCTCGGCGTCGATGGACGCCCGGCGGCCGTGCGCAACTTCCTCGCCTACACCCTGCAGCGGCTGGGCACCGACCACGTGGATATCTACCGCCTCTGCCGTTACGACCCCGCCGTACCCGTCGAGGATACCGTGGGCGCCATCGCCGGCATGGTGGAGGCCGGCTACGTGCGCTACATCGGTCTTTCGGAGGTGGGCGCCGAAACCGTGCGCCGCGCTCAGGCCGTGCACCCCATCTGCGATCTCCAAATCGAGTATTCCCTGATCAGCCGTTCCGTTGAGCGCAGCATCCTGCCGGCCACCCGCGATCTGGGCGTCGCCATCACGGCTTACGGAGTGCTCTCGCGCGGCCTTCTGACCGCCTCGCCCATCGGCGCTCCGGGCGACTTCCGCGCCCACCTTCCGCGCTTCGCCGGCGCCAATGGCCAGCAAAACCGGTCCATGGTGGAAGCCCTGGCCGCCTTCGCAGCGGAGAAGGGCGCTACCCCGGCGCAACTGGCGATTGCCTGGGTGGCCGCCCAGGGCGCCGACATTTTCCCCGTAATCGGCGCCCGCACCCGCAAGCAATTGGCCGAATCGCTGGGCGCCCTGGACGTGCATCTGACGCCGGACGAAATGGCGCGGCTGGAGCAAATCTGCGACCCCAGCCGCGTCGCCGGCACTCGCTACGATCCCGCCCAAATGCGCATGTTGGACAGCGAAAAAGAATAGCCCGTCCGGCCCGCATCCTTACTTCTTGCCCACCTCCAACTCCACCGGCCGCGCCACCGAGTTCACCTCGGGATCGTAATACTCGTACACCCGCGATTGGAAGGTCCGCGCGCGAATCGGATACTTAGCGCGCAGGCGGAAGCTCACCTTCACCGTGTCGCCCGCACCGATCGAATCAAAGTACAGGATCGCCTGCGTGGCCGTCAGATTGAACTTCTGCAGGCGCCCGCTCTGCCGGCCGGCGCTCTGCTCCAGGTAGGTTTGCAGGTCTTCGGTCAGCAGGTCGAACCCGGGCGGAATTCCCAGGTCGATCATCACCATGTTGGCGGTCTTCGCCAGGTGGTTCTTCACCGTGGCGGTGGCCGTGGCAATGTCGTCCTGGGTCAGCCGCGTGCGGTCGTAGGTAACGTCGATCGAAAGCGGTTCGGCCGCGGGCTTCTCGTTCCACGGCAGGAAGTATCGCCCTACCACCTGGTAGGCAAGCCCTCCCTTGCCGTCGAATCGGATCGCCACGTCATTGGCGGCCTTGGCGTCCACATTCTTGAATACGAACTGGTGCAGCAGGTCGTTATTGGCCTCATCCAGCGTCAGCTTTTCCACCGGCTTCCCGTTGAGTGTGATCTCGACCGTACCGCGCACATCGGAGCTGCCCTTCTCGGTAGCCAGCAGCAGCGCGCGCAACGCCATGATGGTGGCCTGGGTGGTGCCCCAAGTGCCCTGGGCATTCTTTTTCGAGGCCAGGTACGCCAGCGCCTTGCCGGCCATCCCGGAGGCCTGCCCCCATTTCAGCAGGGCCTGCACGGCCAGCCCCGTGGTCTCCACCGCCGCGCTCTCCCCGGCGCCGTACATGCCGGTCTCCTCC
>Ga0335074_10003249_pt1 | contig 22141 bp, 13 predicted proteins | sample Lox_Sample_23_FD_206715 | JGI IMG/M metagenome (GOLD analysis project Ga0335074, IMG submission 206715) | Soil microbial communities from Loxahatchee National Wildlife Refuge, Florida, United States - Lox_Sample_2.3 | ecosystem: Environmental > Terrestrial > Soil > Wetlands | place: USA...
TGGCATTCACCAAGGGCCGCCGGGTAGCCGCATCCGTGTTTTCAGTTACTTGGAAGCCCAAAGGCATGGCAGGGCTGAGTCGCCGTGCTATACCGAAGATTGGGAAGAAGAGCTTGCCCGGTGGTTTCGCAGGCGGCTCCAACAAAAAATGCCGAACGAACCCATTTTCTGCCGCCATCCGACAGAGACGAAAGGTCTTACGGTCCACCGCACGAACCCATTTGGGAATCTTGCAGCCTCGCCCGCCGGCGCCCCGCGGAATCCCTCAATTTGGGTTCGTTCCGCGAATCCTTCACGAACTCCGCGTCTCCGGCAGCTCTCGCGTCGGATGGGCCCCGCACCCACCTCTGGCCTGTGCCCTGCGCGCCAAGGCACTTCCCGCAGGCCAGTTTCCGCCCGTCGCCATTCAACCACCCCGCCCCGCAACTGTACATGCGCTATCGTAAACTTGGAGTGTCTGAATCCTACATACGCGCCTGCAACATCTCTAAGGTGTACCGCTCGGGTTCCGCGGACCTGGTGGTCTTCGCCGGGCTTTCGCTGGAGGTCGAACGGGGCGAAATGCTCGCTCTGGTGGGCGAATCCGGTGCCGGAAAGTCAACCCTCCTGCACCTCTTGGGTGGTCTGGACACACCTTCGGAAGGTACGATATACTACGGCAGTAAAGAGATTTCAGGTCTCGCTGACACGGAGCGAGCCGAGTTCCGCAACCGGGAAATTGGGTTCGTTTGGCAAATTCACTACCTCCTGCCAGAGTTCACGGCCCTGGAGAACGTAATGATGCCATTACTGATCCGGGGAGTGCCGCCAGCGCGCGCCGCCCTGGAATCGGAAGCGAGGTTGGATGAGGTTGGGCTTCGGGATCGGGCGTCGCATCGCGCCGGAGAACTATCGGGAGGGGAGCAGCAACGCGTCGTGCTGGCGCGCGCCCTGGTGGGCAGACCTTCCGTCCTGCTGGCCGATGAACCAACTGGAAATCTCGATTTCCGGACCGGCGAGATGATCTTCGAACTGCTGGAAGGCTTGCACCGGTCCCATCAGCTTACATCGGTTTTCGTCACTCACAATTTGTCGTTTGCGCGGCGTTGTACCCGGGTACTGAGCATGGATAAAGGCGGCTTGGTACCTGGCCAAACCTCCGGTTCGCAACCCGGCGGCAGACCGGAGTATCTTTAAAGTCAAGGGGGCGTCACATTCTATGTTCGAGCGTTACACGGAGAAGGCGCGAAGGGTGATCTTCTTCGCGCGCTACGAGGCCAGTCAGTTCGGGAGTCCCTACATCGAAACCGAACACCTGCTCCTCGGGTTGCTGCGGGAAGACAAGGCCCTGGCGAATCGCTTCCTGCGTTCGCACGCTGCCGTCGAGTCCATCCGCAAGCAGATCGAAGGGCATACCACCATCCGCGAAAAGGTCTCCACTTCCGTGGATCTGCCCCTCAGCCACGAGTGCAAGCGTGTTCTGGCGTACGGCGCCGAAGAGGCCGAACGCCTGAACCACAAGCACATCGGGACCGAGCACCTGCTGCTGGGGCTTTTGCGCGAGGAAAAGTGCTTCGCGGCCGAAATTTTACACGAGCGCGGTCTGCGCCTCTCCACCATCCGTGAGGAGCTGGCCCGTTCGCAGAGTGAAAAGGTAGCCTCCGCGCGGCCCAAGGAAAGTTCGCTGCTGGCTGAATTCAGCCGCGACCTCACCCAGGCCGCCATGGATAATACCCTCGACCCCCTCATCGGCCGCGACTACGAACTGGAACGCGTGGTCCAGATTCTGTGCCGCCGCACCAAGAACAACCCGGTCCTCATCGGCGAGCCGGGCGTGGGGAAAACCGCCATCGTCGAGGGTCTCGCCCAGCGCATCGCCGAGGGCGACGTTCCCTCGTTCCTGGCCGATAAGCGCATCCTGGCCCTGGACCTTTCCCTCATCGTGGCCGGCACCAAGTACCGCGGCCAGTTCGAAGAGCGCCTCAAAACCATCATGAAAGAGCTGATGGAGAATCAGAACGCCATCATCTTCATCGATGAGTTGCACACCCTCGTGGGCGCCGGTTCGGCGGAAGGTTCGCTGGATGCCGCCAACATCCTCAAGCCGGCTCTTTCCCGCGGCGAAATCCAGTGCATCGGCGCTACCACCCCGTCTGAGTTCCGTAAGTCCATCGAGAAGGATCGCTCGCTCGAACGCCGATTCCAGGCGGTCAAAGTGCCACCGCCCAGCGAAACCGACGCCGTGAAGATCCTGTTCGGCATCAAGGACCGCTACGAGAAGTTCCACGCCGTGGCTTATACCGACGATGCCATCGAAACCGCCGTCTACACCTCCAGCCGCTACATTCCGGATCGCTTCCTCCCCGACAAGGCCATCGACCTGATCGATGAAGCGGGCGCCCGAGTGAAGCTCCGCCAGACCACCCTTCCCGCCGACCTGGCCGACATCCAGAAGCGCATCAAGTTCATCGTGCACCGCATGGAAAACGCCATCGCCAACCACGAGTTCGAAAAGGCCCGCTTCTATAGCGACGAGGAGCGCAAGGAGCGCGAGCACATGCGCCAGCTCCGCGAAAAGTACAACCTCGACGACTCCTCCACGGGATGCGTCACCAAAGATGACATTGAGGACGTGGTGGCCCGCTGGACCGGCGTCCCCATGACGTCCATCAAGGAAGAGGAAATCACCAAGCTCCTGCGCATCGAAGAGGAGTTGCACAAGCGCGTCATCAGCCAGGAAAAAGCCATCTCCGCGTTGGCCCGCGCCATCCGCCGTTCACGCGCCGGCCTCAAGGCCAGCAGCCGCCCCGCCGGCAGCTTCCTGTTCCTGGGACCCACCGGCGTGGGCAAAACCGAGGTCGCCCGGGCCCTCGCCAGCTTCCTGTTCGGCAGCGAGAAAAGCCTGGTGCGCTTCGACATGTCCGAGTACATGGAGAAGCATTCAGTTTCCAAGCTGATCGGTTCGCCGCCCGGATACGTCGGCTACGAAGAGGGCGGCCAGTTGACCGAGCGCGTCAAGCGCAATCCCTACTCCATCATCCTGCTGGATGAAATCGAGAAGGCCCACCCGGACATCTACAACATCCTGCTCCAGGTCTTCGAAGACGGCCAGTTGACCGACGGCCTTGGCAACCAGGTGGATTTCAAAAACACCATCATCATCATGACCTCCAACCTGGGCGCGCGGTTCCTCGAAAAGCGCGGCCACCTGGGCTTCTCGGCGCCACAGGGCGAAGGCGTCTCCGCCAAGATGGAGGACATGGTCCGCGGCGAAGTGAAGAAGGCCTTCAACCCGGAATTCCTCAACCGCCTGGACGAAATCATCCTCTTCAGCTCGCTCACCGACGACGATCTGATCAAGATCATCGACCTGATGGTGCAGCAGGTCAATTCCAACCTGGTGGCCAAGCAGGTCAAGATCCGGCTTTCTCCGGACGCCTCCAAGTACATCCTGGAGAAGACCTGCGGCGACCGCAGCTACGGCGCCCGGCCTCTGCGCCGCGCGCTCCAGAAGTACATCGAGGATCCGCTCTCGGAGTCTTTGATCCAGGGCACGCTTCCCCGCCCCGCGGAACTCGAAGTTTACCTCGGCGACACCGGCATCTTCTATCGCGCCATCACCCCCGAGGGCGAAGCCGCCGTGACTGCCGGCGCACCCGCTGAAGTCCCCGCAGGCACGCTGCTGTACACGTTCTGAATCCCCGCGGCGGCCTCCCGGCACCGACCGGAGGCCGCCCCGATTCGTCCACCTGCTACCACTGGCGACTGCCCGCCCCCGACGGGTTTGACCCGAAACAAGAGGACCGCCGCGAGCCGCGTTCCTTTCAAGGGCAAAACAGTCCCCGCGAACGAGAAGCACCGCACGCCGGCCGCCCAGCCGCGGGGCGGCAAGACAGCAACCAAGCCCCGCGAATCCCAGCGTTCCAGCAGCCACCAAACCGCGCGTTGCCGCCGGGCCGGTGAAGCCCGAGATGGTGCAGCGGCCCACGGCCCGCGTCCCGCGGAATCCCTACCCGCCGGCCCGCAAGGGCCAGCAATTCTTTCGGCCCAGCGCCGCCGAACCCCTTACCCCGGCGGGCAGCCATTCGCGGCGTGGTATGAGTGGAAGTATGCTCCGCGTCGGAACGCTGCTGCTGGTGGTCACCTGTGTGGCCGCTCAGCAGGGGCCGACCTTCACCCGCGACATCGCGCCCATCATCTACCAGAACTGCTCCCCGTGCCACCATCCGGGAGAGGTCGCGCCCTTCTCGCTGCTGAGCTATCACGACGTGAAGAAGCGCGCGGCGCAGATTGCCACCATCACGCACAGCGGCTATATGCCGCCCTGGCTGCCCGAGCCCGGTTACGGCGATTTCGCGGGCACGCGGCGGCTGAGCGCGGAGCAAATCCGCCTGATTGGCGATTGGGCGGCGGAGGGAGCGCCCGAGGGTCCGCCGGGCGGCCCGGCGCCTCCGCAATTCGAAGGCGGCTGGCAATTAGGCCCGCCGGACCTGGTGCTCGAAGCCCCCGCGCCGTTTTCGCTGCCCGCCTCCGGCCCGGACGTGTTCTGGAACTTCGTGTTCCGCGTGAATCTGCCTGCCACGCGCTATGTGCGAGCCATCGAAATCCGCCCCGGCAACCGCCGCCTGATCCACCACGCTAACCTGCTGGTGGACCGGACGGCGTCGGCGCATCGCCTGGAATCCTCACCCGGCAGCGGCTTTCCAGGCATGGAGGTGACGCTGTTCCGCAGTCCCTTCGACCCCGACGGCCATTTCCTGTTCTGGAAACCGGGCAGCACGCCGCACGTGGAGCCGCCCGGTTTCTCCTGGCGCCTCGACCCCGGCGATGAACTGGTGCTCAATGCGCACATGCAGCCCTCCGGAAAACCCGAGCAGGTGCGGCCCGCCATCGGGCTGTATTTCACCGACCAGCCGCCGCGCCGTTTTCCGCTGCTGGTGCAACTGGAAAACGACAACGCCCTGCACATTCCGGCCGGCGTGCGGGATTTCCCGATCGCCGACGATTTCCGGCTGCCCATGGACGTGCAGGTGCTGGCGGTCTACCCGCACGCGCACTACCTGGGCAAGCTGCTGGAAGCCTACGCCACGCTGCCCGATGGCTCGCGCCGCTGGCTGATCCGGATTCCCAACTGGGACTCCAACTGGCAGGCCGTCTATTACTATCGCCAGCCGCTGGTGCTGCCCGAAGGATCGGTGATCTCGATGCGCTACCACTACGACAATTCCGCCGATAACGTGCGCAATCCGAACCAACCGCCGCGGATGGTGGAGAGCGGCAACCAGTCCACCGACGAGATGGGCCACCTGTGGCTGGAACTGCTGCCGGTGGGGACCGGCGACCATCGCCTGGAATTGCAGGAAGCCGTCATGCGCCATCGCCTGGAGAAGCACCCGGACGATTTTTCGGCGTGCTTCAACCTGGGGGCGGTGCTGCTGGCGCGCATGAATGCGCCCGAAGCGGTGGGCATGCTGGAGACGGCCCTGCGCCTGCAGCCCGGGGACGCACCCGGAAATGCCGAGGCGCACGATATGCTCGGGTCCGCCTACATGCGGCTGGGCCGCACCGCCGAAGGCATGGCGCAATTCCAGAAGGCGCTGAGCCTGAACCCGGATCTTTCGGCGGCCCGCTGGAATCTGGCCAACGCGCTGGTGGCCGCGGGCAAACTGGAAGAGGGGATCGCGGATTTGCGCAAGCTCTCGGCCGCGGGCGCCGCGGGCCTGCCGGATGCGGAGAAAGACGCCGCCGGTGGCCGCCTGGCACGGGCTCTGGCCGAGAGCGCGCGGCAATTGGCGGCCCATGGCGACTGGCGCGAGGCCGCCGCGCGCTACCGCGAGGCCGCCACGCTCGACCCCGCCGATGCCCCGCTGCGCAACGAGTTTGGCGAGCTGCTGATGGGGCACGGCGACTTGTCCGGCGCTCTGGAGCAATTCAACCGCGCCCTGGCCCTCGACCCCAACAACGAGGAAGCCCGCCAGAACCGCGAGATGGTCCAGCGCCACATCGACAAATAGAATCCACAAAGCAGGCACAGCGCTGTTGCGGATCGGCTTTCGCTGTCGCCGTGCTCTGGGCCGAGCCGCCCTTGCGCGGCTACCCGTGCGGATTCGTCCGCCCGAAGCCATTTTCCGCGCGACGCCGAAATCCTTGGCGGTGCCCGGCGCCGGCCCCCGTATGGCGCGCTGGCACGGTACAAGCTGCCACCCCGGCCGGAATTTTGCACCCACCGACCACTTCCACTTAGCGCTGGGTGGCGCACCACCGGGGCGCCTTTAGCTGCGGCCGTGTGGAATCGTCCCCTGAAACGGCTGCCGCGGAGCGCGCCGAGCGCCCGACGACGGTTCGCCCCAGGTAGGGTGCAATTCAGGGAAAGGAGGTCTGGGATGATCGAAAGATGCACAATCCCGGTTTCGATCCAGGCCTCACGCAACAGTTCACCGCGCCGTTCCGGCGGGTCATCAACCGAGACGGCAGCTTCAACGTGCACCGCCGCGGCGTCACCTGGCGCGATTTTCATCCTTATCTGCTGTTGATCAACATGAGCTGGGCCACCTTCCTGGCATCGCTGTTTCTGGGCTACACAGTGGTCAATACGCTGTTCGCCTGCGTCTATTTCAGCCTGGGACCCGGGCACCTTGCGGGGGCCGAGGCGCCCACCGCGATGGGCCGCTTTCTGAACTGTTTCTTCTTCAGCTCCCACACTCTCACCACGGTGGGCTACGGCAATATCGCGCCGGCTAGTCTGGGGTCCAACCTGGTAGCGACCTTTGAGGCGCTGGTGGGCGTGCTCGGGTTTGCCGTGGCCACCGGCCTGCTGTTCGGCCGCGTTTCGCGCCCCTCCGCCCGCTTCGGATTCAGCGAGAACATGGTGGTGGCGCCTTACCAGGAAGGACACAGCCTGCAGTTCCGGGTGGTCAACCGGCGGAGTAATTCGCTGGCGGAGTTGCAGGCCCGGTGCCTGCTGATGACCGTCGAAAACGACGGCGGAACGCCCCAGCGCAAATACGAGATGCTGCGGCTGGAGCGGCCCGACGTGCTCTTTCTGGCGCTCACCTGGACGGTGGTACACCCCATCGACCGGGACAGCCCGCTGTGGGGCAAAAGCGCCGCCGACCTGGCCCGCCTGCAGGCCGAGGTGCTGATTCTGCTTAAGGCCTACGACGACACCTTCAGCCAGACCGTGGTGGCGCGCTACTCCTACCGCCACGACGAGATCGTCTGGGATAAACGCTTCGCCCCGGCCTTTTTCGTGGACGACAAAGGCGATTTGGTGCTGGAGGTGCAAAAGGTCGGGCGGATGGCTTGAAGCAATGACTCCAGCTTTCACGCCTGTGAAGGCTGCGCCCAGTTTTCCGTTACCGTGGTGCATGTTCTAATAAAAGTTCGGCTTATGCGTTCGTACGGTATGGTGTTCTTTGTGTCGGCCGCTGCGGCGTTGAGCGCCGCGAGCCGCCCCGCGGTGCGGACTACTCCGCCCGCCAGCGCGCAGGCCGCGCTGGCCCGTTTGCCGCTCCGTTTTGAAGCCAACCAGGGCCAGTTCGACCCCGCCATCCGCTATGTGGCGCGAGCTGGCAATTACAATCTCCTGTTCACGGCGAAGGGCATCCTGTTTGCAGTCCCCGGTTCGGCTCCGGTGAGCCTGGCGCTCGCCAACTCTAATCCACAGGCCCTCATCGAGCCGCTCGATCCGCTGGCGGGCCGCACCGATTACTTCATCGGCCGCCGTCGCCAGAACTGGCATACCGGCGTCGCGAATTACGGCCGAATCCGCTATCGCTCGGTCTATCCAGGTGTGGACCTGGTCTACTACGGCAGCCACAACCTGCTGGAGTACGATTTCGTAGTGCAGCCTGGCGCCGACCCGTCCGCGATTGCTTTGCAGTTCGAGGGAACAGTGCAACCTCAGCTTTCCCCCGAGGGCGACCTGGTGCTGGAGAACGCCGGGCGGAAATTGCTGCAGCATGCGCCATACATCTACCAGGAGGATGCCTCGGGTGCACGCCATGCGGTTTCGGGCGGCTATCGTTTGCTGGCGGACGGCAGCGTGAAACTGCGGCTGGGCCGGTACGATCACTCCAAACCGCTGGTGATCGATCCAACCATTGAATATTGCACCTACATCGGCGGCAATGGACAGGATCAGGTGAACGCCGCCAAGCTGCTGCCCAATGGCCTTCTGTATATCGTGGGCCAGACCGATAGCGGCCAGATCCCTTACATCAACGGCGCCTACAACAACGACTACACCGGATTGATCGACGTCTTCCTGCAAATTCTGGACACCACTCCCGCGGGCGGTTTTCAGCAGATCTATTCTTCATACATCGGCGGCAGCAGCAACGATATCCCGCTGGGGCTGGATGTGGACGCGAGCGGCATATTTTACGTGACCGGCTGGACCACCTCCTCGGACTTCCCCATGGCGGGCAATTCTTATCAGACCACCGGAGGAGCAACCAACCAGGGGGCTTTTGTGTTTCAGCTCAATCCGGCGCTGTATGGCGGCATTTCGCTGCTCTACTCGAGCTACCTGTCGGGGACCACCGGCGCGGACGGAGCGACCGGGATTGCGGTGGACGCCAATCAGAACATGTACATGGTAGGCACCGCGGAATCCAGCGATTTTCCGGTCAGCTTGAACGCCTTTCAATCCGCCTTGTGGGGAACTTCGGATGTTTTTATCGCCGAGATGAACCCCAATACGGGCAGCCTGATCTACTCCAGCTATGTGGGCGGCGAGGACGAAGACTTCGGCGAGAATATCCTGTTGAGTGCCAACAACCTGGTTTATTTCACGGCGTCCACCTTCTCGACCGAGTTCGCCATGGCGGGATACCAGTATTCGGCCAGTCCTTTTGGCGGAGAAGATGCCATTTTGGGGGTCATGGACCTGACCCAGCAGGGCCTGGCCACGCTGAAGTATTCGACTTATTTCGGCGGCGCCGAAAACGACGCGGTGTCGGGGCTGGCCTTCGATCCGAACGGCAACGCGATCATGACCGGTTATACCATCTCGCCGAATTTCCCGGTAACTCCCGATGCCGTGCAGAGCACTTATGCCGGAGATACCGATGCGTGGGTGGCGGTGATCAATCCGAATCTGCCGTTCACTTACGGGCTTCTGTACTCCAGTTACCTGGGCGGCAACGGCGGCGACGCGGGCACCTGGGTGACCAGCGATGCATCCGGCGACATCTACGTGGCCGGGTATACGCTGTCACCGAATTTTCCCGTAACCGGCAATGCGGTGCAAGGGGCGTGGCCCGGCGGAACCAATACCTTTGTCACCGAGCTGGTTCGCGGCACGAGCGGCTCGAAGGGCCTGGTCTTTTCCACTTACATCGGCGGAACCAGCGACTACATGCCCACGTCGCTGGCTGTTACAGCGAACGGAAGCACGTTGTTTGTGGTTGGGTACGGGGGCATCGGCCTGCCCACTTCGCCGGCCTCGTATCAAGGTGGTTATGCGGGTGGGATCAGCGACGGGTTCGTGCTGGTGATCGGCGGATTGCCCTCGCCCGCCACCACGCCCGACGGGCGGCCGGTGATCCGGAAGGGCAACTCCCGGCCCACAACTTCTAAAAATTCTCAGTAGCCCTTTCCGCTGGCAGTTACCGCTGCACTCGGGCCGATTGGCCAGCCTTGACCATACGGATTTCCTGGCGCCTTCCGCGGAACCCGTTCCGTCCGCCTTTCGGTCACCGATTACGCAGGCGGTTCTCCAACTAATCCGATGATTGCCGCCTTATGCCCCTTCGCTCCATGAAGTAAAGCGCTCCACGCCATTCGGATGTGCCCCGACATCGGTCATTCGAGTGCGCGTTGGATTGCCGCCCACGAACCGCGACGGTTTAAAACGCACAGGAGGCCGCCGGAATGGCCATTTGATTCCTGGTAATCGCGGGTGGTGCGCGCCCATAATGCAAACCTGGCGAGGACGGTGAGACTGCCTGCGGAGAAATTTTGGGACCGGCCAATGCGAAGTCGCGCCCTGATGGCGAGTGCCGCGATGATTGTGGCGATCGCATTGGCAGATTGGTGGACTCCCACCTACGTGTCCCTGGGCTTTCTCTACTTATTCCCCATCATGCTGGCGGCCGGGTTCCTGCCCCGTCGAGCGCTATTGGCCCAGGCGATGCTATGCGCTGTGCTGAGTGAGACATTCAGCGCGCTTGACCCGGAGGGAAGAGCCGGCCGTTTGATTCTGGAGACGCTGGCGCTGGCAGGGTGTGGTCTATTCGTGTCGGAATTGCTGCGCAACCGCCGCTTGGGCTTGGAGACCGAGGCGCGGCTTCGGGCGCTGTTCGAGACCAGCCCGGCGGCTATTGTCACCTTGGACCAGCACGGAACGATTGAAGCGGCGAACCGGGCCGCCGTGGAGCTCCTGGTTCCATGCCACAATCTTATGGGGCAATCGATTGCCTCCTACCTGCCGGAGTTGCAAAAGGCACTACGGCCCGAGGCAGGCGCGCAGTTCCGCGCCTCCATGCGCTGCCCGGTGTGCCGCTGCAATGGGGAGACTCTCGTCGCGGAGGTATGGTTTTCCACGTACCACGAAAAGGGCTCTCCTAAGTTAGCCGCCATCATCGCCGATGTCACGGAAGATCCAACCGCCGGTATCCGTTGCGCCCCGGTGGAAGCGCACGGCATGGAACGCGCCAGCCTAAATGCCCGTCAAGTAGCGATTTTACGGCTTGTCTTCGAGGGCCTGTCGAATCACGAGATGGAATCCCGCCTCAAAATGACGCCCAGCGCGGTTAAGAACACCCTACAGCAGTTATTCTCGAAAACCGGAGCGAGGAATCGCAGCCAAATGGTGCGCGTAGCCCTGGAACGCTACCGAGATTTATTGTAATGAATCTCACTAAGTCTCCCATCCTGTAAACGATCAATCAAACGGCTGAGGCAGGCATTCGGACAGTCCGGAAGAGCCGCCCCAGAGTCGTATTCCTGTCTTACGGCGGCAGTCGCTTTCCCGTATACCTGCGTTATGCACTCAAGACTTTTACTCACTCTGGCGCTCGCCACAGGATCGCTCTTGGCGCAAGTTGGCGGCAGGATCACCGGCACGGTTAAGGACCCAACGGGGGCGGCCTTATCCGGCGCCGTGGTAGCGGCTGTTAACACGGCCACAGGCCTAAGGCAGGCGACGAGAACGGACGACCAGGGAACTTATACGTTTCCGGCACTCGCCGTGGGCCAATACAACGTTGAAGTCAGCGCTCCCGGTTTCACGCCATATCGCCGCACGGGAGTAACCATCGACGTGAACAGCGCTCCGCAGGTAGACGTCACCTTACAACTCGCCAGCCAGTCGGCAACGGTGAACGTGAGTGAGGAAGCAACTCAAGTCCAGGTGGAGAAATCGGATACCCAGTTGGGGCAAACGATCGCCAGCCAACAGATCACCGGGGTCCCCCTGAATGGTCGAAGTTACACGGACTTGCTCGCCGTTCAGACTGGCGTCGTTCCGGTTACCACCAGCGCGACATCCAGCAGTTCCTCCGGCGGCGGCTTCGGTGCGGTAGCGCCCTCCGGAGGGTTGAACCCCGGACTGTTCTCGGTGAACGGCCAGCGGGAATCCGCCAATGGATACATCCTGAATGGCGCCAATGTGGAGGAGGGCATCGCTGAGGGCGCAGCCATCATTCCCAACCTGGACTCGATCTCCGAATTTCGCGTCCTGACAAGCAACTTCGACGCCGAATACGGCAATTACTCCGGCGGACTGATCACCGTGGTGACCAAGTCCGGCGTAGATAAACTGCACGGCTCGGCGTTTGAATTCCTGCGCAATACCGACCTGGACGCGCGCGGTTTCTTCGATCCGACACGCTCCCCCTATATCCAGAATCAGTTCGGCGCCACCCTGGGCGGGCCAATCAAGAAGGACAAGCTCTTCTTCTTCGGCGATTATCAAGGTACGCGGAACATTCAAGGAATCGAATCCGGACTGCTTCCCGTCCCCTCGCTCGCCGACCGGGGCGGTAACCTGTCCGACCTGGCAAGCTCCTTAACCGGCATGGTGCAAGGGTCGTATGCGGCGAGCCTGCTCACCCAGCGCTTAGGATACGGAGTGACACCAGGAGAAGCGTACTACACACCGGGCTGCACCAATCCTACGGAGTGTGTCCTGCCGAATGCCGTGATTCCACAGAATGCCTGGCCGGCGCCAGCAGCGCACTTGCTCCAATACATTCCGCTGCCGAACGTCGGTACGAACGAGTACTCGAACGCATCCCTGGCGCAAAGGCTCACCGATGATAAAGGCTCGGCTCGGATCGATGCGCAGACGACTCATCTGGGGGCCATCTCGGCGTATTATTTTATCGACAACTACAACCTGAACAATCCCTACCCAACCGCACAGGGCGGCGCCAACGTTCCCGGGTTTAACGCGCTCTCCAACGGCCGGGCGCAGTTGGCCCTCTTAAGCGATGCCAAGACTTTCGGCCCCACGCTGGTCAACGAATTCCGGCTCAGCTACATGCGCGACTTCAACAACCTGGGCCAGCAGCGGGGCGGAGTTGGCCCGAGTCTCGCGTCCCAGGGCTTTACCACCGGCCAAGCCGGGATCCTCCCGGGAGATCCGCAAACCGAAGGAATTGAATCGATTGTCTTCAACAAGATCAACTTCGGGACCAGCCCATTCGCGCTGGTGCAGACCGACGCCAGCTACCAGGCACAGGACAGCCTGTCCAAGGTCATGGGAAACCATTCGCTGAAGTTCGGCGGACAGTTTCTAAGGCAGGATGTGAAATTACTGCCCGATTTTACCGCCAACGGACAATTTCAATTCACCGGATATCAAACCGGCTCGGACTTTGCGGATTTCCTGCTGGGATTTCCGAGCCTATATTCGCAAGGTTTCTCCCCGGCATTTTACGAACGCTCGGACTACGCCGGAGTCTTTGCGCAGGACAGTTGGCGTGTTACATCCAATCTGACGTTGAATTACGGCCTGCGATGGGACCTGATCGCGCCCTGGACCGAGGAGCACAATCAGACGGGCACGCTGATCCCCGGCGAACAATCGGTGGTCTTCCCGGGCGCCCCCACCGGTTATGTCTTCCCCGGCGACCCGGGCGTTCCCAACACGATTTCCCCGACCCGCGACGATAACTTTTCGCCGCGGCTCGGCCTGGCTTGGTCACCCCCGTGGAAAAATGGGCCGCTGGCGATACTGACCGGTGGTCCGGGTAACAGCAGTGTCCGCGCGGGCTATGGGCGGTTCTTCACCGCCATCGAGGGACAGACGCTGGCATTTGAAACGGGAAACGCGCCCTACGGCCTTACCTATACTAGCCCGGAGCCTCCCCTTTTCAACAATCCGCTTATTGGGGCCGAGACGGGAACCGTGTACCCCCAACAATTCCCCGTCAGCGTTCCATCTTACAATTCATCGCCCAGGAATCCCGACACGAGCTTGAATTGGCCGTCCTACTTCCCCATCAACGGCATTGACGCGTATTTTCCGCGGAACCGGAACCCGTACTCGGAAAGTTATTTCCTCTCCTTCGAGCGGCAGTTCTTGAGAACTCTCGTTTTTGATGCGAGTTACATCGGCAGCCAGGGGCATCGTCTGTTAGTGCTGCTGGCCGCCAACCCCGGCAATCCGGCATTGTGTGTGAGTCTGAGCCAACCCAGCGATGTGGCACCGGGAACGCCCACGTGCGGGCCGTTCGGCGAGAACCTGGTGTATACCAGAAGCAACGGCCAGGTAGTCAACGGGACGCGGGCTCCGTTCGGCAACAATTTCGGGACGGACGTCTACTTTGACGCCATGGGCAACTCGGCATACAACTCATTGCAAGTCAGCCTGAAACATACCGGCCGTGGCGTTACCGTGCTGGGCAGCTACACCTATGGTAAGTCGCTGGATCAGGCCTCGAATCTCGGCGAGCAGGTGGACCCATATAACTACGCTCTCACGCGGGCTCCATCCTCTTTCGATGTTACGCAGGATTTGGTTGTTAGTTACCGCTACGATTTGCCTTTCGGCAAGCTCTTCCACCACTCGAACCAGGCGACGGCGGGATGGGCCCTCTCCGGAATCACGCGTCTTTCGACTGGCCTGCCGGTGACGCTCATCAATCCCAACGATACCGCTTTGATCGGAAGCTATAACAATGGAGTAAACGGTGTCGGGTTTTCCGACCTGGACGTCGCCGCCGGCCCCCTGCAACTCAACTCCAACCCGCGAAACGGCCGGCCGTATTTTAACACCTCCCTTTTCGGCCTTCCGGCCCTGGGTTCGCCGGGTACGGCATCGCGCCGCCTGTTCTACGGGCCTGGGATGGACAATTGGGACATCGCGCTGCTGAAGGAGACCCAGTTCAGTGAGGCCAAGGTGCTGGAATTCCGCCTGGAGACGTTCAACACGTTCAACCACGCTCAGTTCTTCGGTGCAAATGCCGTGGATGGCAATATCAACGACTCGACATTCGGACAGATCATTAATGCCATGTCTCCGCGCCTGGTACAGGCCGCGCTGAAGTTCAGGTTCTAGGGGCGGCAGCAGGGAGCGGCACAGAATCGCGGCACGGACCCGTTCCGGTGCATCTCACGCCTGCGCACTCTCCAAGGGCATCCGAGAAGTTAATCCGCGAAGCCGTTTTGATCTCCTTCCCCAAGACCGTTCAAGACGCTTAGACTTGTGGCTTATGATTGCGGATTTGATGCAACCGCGGCATCTGCTGGTGATCCTGGCAGTGGCGAACGTGATGTTCGGTCCGAAGAAACTGCCCGAATTGGGTAAGGGACTGGCGGAGGGGACTCGCGGATTTAAAGACGCCATCAAAGGTCCGCCCACAGAATCCGATAGAACCTAAGTCAGCGACCGCGAGGTCCACTCCCTTTACGGTAGCGGGTTAGTTTCGATGCTGAGTCGCGCGTCAGCAAGGGACTGGCGAGGGCGATTCGGCGAGTGGCACGCTCAGCCTCAACGGGCGCGGCCGTTGCCAGGGGTCGCTGCGCCGGCGCCGGAAGCGCGGCTCTGCGGAGGACCCGGTGGATTGGCAGGCGGGGCTTGCCCCTGTCCCTCGCAGCCGGCATGCTCCAGGCGATCGATCTGCCGGTCTTTGGCAGCAATCGAGAGAGTCATCTCGCCCAGAGTCTTCTTTAGAAATTCGTTAGCCGCGGTAACGCCCTGCAACTGCCGCTGCACCTCCAGCAATTGGCGCCGGGATTGCACGCAAACCGCCACGCTGACGATCAGTGCGACGGACGCGAGCAGGACCGGCGCCTTGGGGAGCCTGATCACTCGTAGACGCTCCTGGAGTCTTCGGACGACGGCAGGTGATCGGTGGGACGGGCCCACCAGACATAGAACGTCGGCAGGAGGAAGGTGCTCATAATTAAGTCTACAATCAAGCCGCCCACGATCACGATGGCCAGGGGCCGCTGGGAGTCCGAACCGATGGCGTGCGAGGTGGCCGCCGGCAACAGACCCAACGTCGCCACCAGCATGGTCATCATGATGGGCCGCAGCCTGCGCGTGGCGCCTTCGATCGCGGCTTCCTCGATGGAGTGGCCGCGCGCGCGCAACTGGTTGATGTACTCCACCATGATGACGCCGGTCTGTACCGACGCGCCGAAGAGGGCCAGAAATCCGACGTCCGCGGAGACGCTGAAGTGGGTTCCGGTAACATAGAGCGCCAACAGGCCACCCACGCGCGCCACGCCCACATTGACCAGGTGGAGGCAGGCCCACTTGGCCGAGCCGAATGCGCCATAGATGATCAGGAAGATGAGGAAGATGGTGATGGGGATGATGATGAACAGCCGGGCCTCCGCGCGCTTCTCGCTTTCGTACTCGCCCTCCCAGTTGATGTGATAGCCGCGGGGAAGCTGGACACCTTTCTTGACTTTGTCGATGGCTTCTTCCACCGCGCCGCCCAGGTCGCGCCCGCGCACGCTGTACTTGATGGGCACGTAGCGCTCATCGCCCTGCCGGTAGATTTCGGATCCTTCGTCGCGCTCTTCGAATTTGCAAAGCTGCGCCAGCGACACGCGCTCGCCGGTGGGGGCCAGCAGACGAATCTTTTCGATGGCCTCTTTGGTGTCGCGATACTGCGGAAGATAGCGCATCACCAGGTCGTAGCGCTCCTCGCCTTGCAACACCTGAGTGAGCGCGTTGCCGCCGACCGCCGTGTTGATGGCATCCTGCACATCCGCTACGTTGATCTGGTAGCGCGCGCAGCGGTCGCGATCCACCAGGAAGTTATCGCTCGGCTGGCCGGTGACGCGGAAAATTCCGAGATCGGTGATGCCGCGCACGCCGCTCATGATTTTCACGATCTGCTCGGCCTTGTCTTCGAGCACGTGCAGATCGGCGCCATAAACTTTGGTGGCCAGTTGTCCCTTGACTCCGCTGACGGCTTCTTCCATGTTGTCGGCGATGGGCTGGGAGAAGCCCCACACCACGCCGGGGAGCTTGTCCAGCTCGCGATTCATGGCCGCGATCAGCAGATCCTTGTTTTGGTGAAACGCCGGGCGCCATTCTTCCTTAGGCTTCAGATCGGCGAAGTATTCGGTGTTGAAGAAGCTGGTGGTATCGGTGCCATCGTCGGGGCGCCCGGTCTGGCTGGAGCACTGGGTCACCTCGGGGAACGAACAAATAATGATGCGCGCCTGGTTGGAGAGGCGAATGCCCTCGCTTTGCCCGGTGGAAGGCGCCAGCGTGCCGCGAATCCAGAGCGCGCCTTCATCCAGATGCGGCAGGAACTCCGACCCGATTCTCTCGCCCTGCAGGAGCCAGAGGGTGGTGCACACCGCCACGATGGAGACGGCAATCATCGACCAGCGATGGCGCACAGTCCAGGTGACGGCACGCTGGTAGATGCCGGTCACGAAGACGATCACGGGATTCTGCCATTCACGCGTCTCTCTGCGGAACACCAGGCTGGCCAGAACCGGAGCGACCGTAATTGAAAAAATCACCGCGCCCAAGAGCGCAAAGGCCACGGTCCAGGCCATCGGCCGGAACAGCCGGCCTTCCACGCGCTGCAGCGTGAAGATCGGCAGATACGCCGTGATGATGATGGTGATGGCGTAAAACACCGGCCTTTGCACTTCGTGAGCGGCTGCCCGAATGCGGTCGGGAATCGACTTGGTGACCTCCTCGTGATGGCCGATATGGCGGAAAATGTTTTCCACCATCACCACCGCTCCATCCACCACCATGCCGAAATCCAGCGCTCCCAGCGACAACAGGTTCGCCGGAACGTGACGAAGCTGGAGGCAGATGGAAGCAAACAAGAGCGAGAACGGAATGGTGATGGCGACGATGATGGCCGCGCGCGCATTTCCCAGGAAGATGAAAAGAACAATGGTGACCAGAATGAAGCCTTCGGTCAGATTGCGCAGCACGGTATGAGTGGTGAAGTGCACCAGGTCGCTGCGATCGATCATCGGGTCGACGGTCACGCCGGAAGGCAGAATGTGGTCGTTCAGCTCTTTGACTTTCTCGTGAATTCCCTGCAAGGCCAGATCGGCTTCGGCGTCCTTGCGCAGCAGCACGATACCGGAAACCACGTCGTCGTTATCGACGATGGTGCCGTTCGGCAGGTGCGTGGCGCGCGCAAACTGGCCCAAGCGGATTTTGGGCCCTTGCGACACCACCGCGATATCGCGAATCCGCACGGGCGTGCCGTTCTTGGTCAGAATGACGGTGTTTTCGATATCGTGAGTGTTTTGCACCAGGCCGACTTCGCGGATGTTGACCTGCTGTAAACCGGCTTCCACGAAGCTGCCGCCGCCGTTGGCGTTGTTGTTGGAGAGCTGCTGCTCCACCTGCCCAATGCTGAGCCCATAATCGATGAGCTTATCGGGATCGACGCGCACCTGGTATTCGCGGGTCGGGCCACCGAAACTGGCGACATCCACGATGTTCTCGACGGCCTTGAAATTCTTCTCCACCACCCAGTCTTCAATGGATTTGAGCGCCATGGGGTCGTAAGCCGGATTGGTGGTGTGGAGCGTGAAGAAGTAGATCTGGCCGGCGGGACTCCAGTCGGTCTGCAACTGCGGCGAGACTCCGGCGGCCACCGCGGCGGGCGGAAGACTGACCTGCGAGAGGCGCTCCAAGGCGCGCTCGCGGTCCCGGAAATTCTCTTCCTCGTCGTCGAATATCAGCTTGATGTCGGAGAGGCCGAACAGGGAGAACGACCGCAATTCCGGAATGCCGCTGGTGTCGTGGGCAATGTGGGGCATGCCGTTCATCACGATTTCGAGAGGAATGGTGATCTGCTGCTCGATTTGCTCCGCGGAGATTCCCGGCCACTGGGTAACAATCTCCACGTAGTTGTCGGCCACATCGGGATAAGCTTCGATGGGCAGCGCGTGAAAGGCCACCAGTCCTCCCGCCGCGATGAGGATCATCAGAGCCAAAACCAGAATACGGTTACTCAGTGCGAAGTCGACGACGCGTTGAATCATGGTCCTATTGCTCCACCGTGTTCTGGAAAATCAGTGCTTTCGCCACCACCTGGTCGCCCGGCTTGAGACCCGAATCCACTTCCTGCAATCCTTCGGGGAGCATGCCTCCAGCCACCACTTCCTGGCGCTTAAAATGGCCATTCCCGAGCGGCGCGTACACCCATTCGCGGTCGTGCAGGTGCAGGATTGCATCGGCGGGCACGGTGGCGTACCGGACTGACGTCAGGCCATGGAATGTCGCGGTGACAAACATGCCCAACCGCATCAGACCCGGATTTTCCACTTCCAGCCGGACCTTGGCGGTGCGAATATTGGGATCGACGATGGGCAGAATATTGCTGATGCGCGCCTTGAGAACGCGATTGGGATAGGCAACCAGGTGGATATCGGCGTACTCTCCGATGTGAACCTGCGCCATGTTGTTTTCCCACACATCGCAGATGATCCACACGTGCGACATGTCGGAAATGGTGAACGGGTTCGGCGGCGTGAGTGCCTGGACACCCGATTGATTGGTGATCTCCTGATCGGTAATGGTTCCATCGACCGGGGCAAAAACACTCACGATCCCGGTGGGATGGTCGGGGTCGACGCCCAGCAATCCGAGTTGTTCCCTGGCCGTTTCGAGGACCACCAGGTTATCGTCCTCGGCGTTCTGAGCCACCTCCTGGGCCGACTTGGGAATGGCCCCATGGTCGAGCAGAATGTTGGCGCGGTTGAGTTGGATCTTGGACAGTTCCTCGTTCTTCACCGCCTGGCGGTAATTGGAGAATGCGCCCGCGATATCGGAGCTTCGGACTTTGAACAGAAGCTGGCCTTTCTTGACTTCATCGCCGAGGCGCGCGTCGATCTCCACGACTCGGCCGGTGGCCAGCGAGGGCACCGGCACCTGGCGCGACACATCGGGACTGACTACGCCGGTAACATTCAGCTCCGGCGCGGCAACGTGCTCACCCGCCGCTACCAGGGGAAACTGCTCGGGGTGATCCACTTTGAAGTTGTTGGTATCCATGTCCGGCTGCACTTGTGCGGGCACGATGCCGGTTCCGCCCGGGTCGCTATTCTTGGCTTTCACCCCTGTCTCGCACCCCGTTGCAAAAAGGGCCGCGGCTAAACACACCGCCAATTCAAAAACGCGCAGACGAGTCATTGCATTACCTCCTTACCCACGGCCTGATTCATTTGGGCCGCGGCGGCTAAGTACGAACCAATCAAATTCAAGTAAGCCAGGCGGGTATCGCGGTAGGATTTCTCGGCGTCCAGGAAATCCAATAGAGACGCGCCGCCGTTCTGAAAAGAAAAAGACATGCGGTCGCGCACGTCGGTGGCCAGGGGCAGATACCGGCCTTTGTACGGCTTAAGAAGCGTCACGTTTTGGACCAGCGTCCAGTAAGCCGTATCGACATCGTTAAAGACCTGCGCCACGGCAGCGTCCCGCAATCTCTCATTGCGCCCGATATCCACCTCGGTGCGCGCTTTCTCGCCCTGGTTCCGGTCGAAGATCCGCAACGGAATGGTGACACTGGCGCCGAGCGTGTTATTGGCGTACGGGTTATTGAATGAGGAGTTGTGGGTAAACCACACGCTGTAGGTGGGGTCGGTGGAGCCGTTGGATACCGCAAGCAGGTGATTGACCTTGGACAGCTCCACATTTTCCAGCGCGACTTTGAGGTCGGGCCGCGCTTCGATGGCGCTATTGCGGAATTCCGCCAGCGGTAGAAGGGCCTCCGTGAAGTCGAACGGCCCGGCCACATCGAATTGCTCGATCGGCGTGCGCTCATTGAGGAGCATCAGAAGCTGAATTTTGGACGATCGAAGATTCACCAGGGCGCCTTCAAAGTCGGATTCGAACTGTACGCGCTGCAGTTCCAGGCGATCCAGATCCACTTGAGCGAGGTCACCGGCCTGGAAGCGCGTGCGAAACACCGCGAGCTCGCGATCCCAATAATCCAGGTTCTCCTTGGCGTTCTGGAGCACGGCTTTGGCTTGTAACGTTTGAACGAAGGCGCTGCGCAGGGCGAATAGCAGCCCGCGCTCCTGGTCGAGGTAAGTGGTTTCCGCGATGTCGGTGGACTTTCGGGCGCTGTCGAGGCGTAGTTCCCGCTTATGCGCCCGTTCGTGCAGGTAGCTGATGCTGGGGGAAAAGTCGGTGCCAGCGAACGGCCTCCAAATGCCGTCATAGCGGGCGATTTGGGTTCCGTCCGACGACAGCGCGAAGTCCGGGTTAGGACGAAGATAGGCGGTGATTTCAGCGGCGCGGGATTCGTCGATATTGAGTTGAGCGGCCAACAGAGTGGGGTTGGCGGCCTCGAACCTCTCTTTGATCTGCTGCCAGGTAAAGGAAGTTTGGCCGAAGAGCGGGGCACACAAGAATGCCAGAATGAGGATTCCATGGCCGGGGCGCGGCCGCAGAATAGGCCTGGTGCTTTCCCAAACAGTAATAGGTGATGGCGCCATCTTCATATATGGAGGCCGATTGAGACTAAGATCAGAGTTTGACTTTAGCGCGGACGGGCCGGGACGGCGGTCGATCTTCTGTTCCGCGGCGGGTAGTCTTTCGATCAATCAGCGAGGCAAATGGGCAAAAAGAAGTAACCTGTGCCGATGGAGACAATCCGGCGATCATTCTTTGGGACAAGATTGGTATCTTTCGGGCGAAGCGCTTGGCACAGGTACGATGCGCCCGTAAGATTACCTCAGCAACCGGAATGAGCAGCATGGAAAAACAGACAGAGCAGAAGCACATCCGCCTGGTCCTCGTCGATGATCAAGCATTGTTTCGGGAGAGCCTGGGCCGGTTTCTGGCAGCCCAACCGGGGTTTGAAATCGCAGGCGAGTGTGGCACTGCCGCCGAAGCCCTGGAGATTTTGAAGGGTTCCGCGGTGGATGTGCTGCTGTTGGATCTGGATGCCGGTACGCCAATCGGAGACGACCTGATCCCGTCAGCCGTGCGCGCCGGTTACACGGGCCATTTCCTGATCGTGGCTGGATCGGCCGGCGCGAAAGAACTGGCTGCGGCGATCAGGCTGGGCGTATCGGGAATTTTCCTGAAGTCGGAGGCGCCGGACCGCCTGGTCCAAGCCATCCGGCTGATCGCCAGCGGGGCCGTATGGGTGGACCAGAAGGCGATCCGGATTCTGGCGGACCAACTGACCGGGTGGACGCAGACGGACCATCAGGAATCCGCGAACCGGCTGAGCGACAGAGAAGAAAGAGTCCTGCTGGGAATCCTGGGCGGTCTTACCAATCGAAAGATTGGGGACAACCTGGGCGTTTCGGAGGGCACCGTGAAATCGGTGGTGCAGCAGTTGTTTGTGCGATCCGGCGTTCGCACGCGGAGCCAGTTGGTGCGCCTGGCGCTGGAAGGCTCTTTAGGCAGCGGCGGCGACCTGGCGAGACGGGTGCAGAGCGCGCATCCGGCGGGAGAACCGGCGGATTCCCCGGAGCTCGAACGGCCAATCCCGGCGAATCCTCCGGTTGCCAAGCCGTCGCGCGGCTAAATCTCCGGATTGGCCGTTCGCGTAGCCACGGTTTCAGCGCTGCACGCGGCCCGAGCCGCCGCCTTTGAGCAGCGCCTGGACCTCGTCGACTGTAACACGGTTGAAATCTCCGGGAACGGAGTGCTTCAGGCAGCTTGCCGCCACGGCGAACTCCAACGCCTCCTGGTGGGAGCCGAGCACCTGCATGCCATAAATCAAACCGCCGGCGAAGCTATCGCCGCCGC
>Ga0335074_10003250_pt1 | contig 22136 bp, 16 predicted proteins | sample Lox_Sample_23_FD_206715 | JGI IMG/M metagenome (GOLD analysis project Ga0335074, IMG submission 206715) | Soil microbial communities from Loxahatchee National Wildlife Refuge, Florida, United States - Lox_Sample_2.3 | ecosystem: Environmental > Terrestrial > Soil > Wetlands | place: USA...
TTACCTACCTAAGGTAATAAACCGGACCATAAAGGTCTATAAGGGAGACTAGAGTGCCTGAAGTTGCGGTGGGCGGGCCCGGCGGGCCCGGCGGGCCCGGCTCATGAGGCGTGGGCGCCCCGGCCGCGTCAGGGGTCATCTGTGGTCACCCTGGGCATGTCACGCGGTACGGCTCCCCCTGAGCGTAGGAATTCCATCGAGCGCGGGACAGCGAGCCGCCCGCGACCGCGCAGACTGCGCGCAGCAGCTCAGTGTCGCTCACCTGGAAGGGCGTAGTCCACAGCCAGGTGGTGCCGTCGTAGCCAGCGGTGGTGAGAACCTGGCCGTCGGGGCTGAACGCTACCGCTGTGGTGCCGCTGGGGACGGTGATCGGAGGGCCGATCTCCTGGTGCGTGGTCACGCTCCAAAGGCGCGTTCCGGCCGAGCCGGCGGTGGCGAGGATGCTGCCGTCCGAGCTGAACGCCACCCCCGTGAACTGGATGTCGGCGGGGTCGGTGATCGGCGACCCGATCTGCTTGCCGGTCGCCACGTCCCACAACCGCACCGTTCCGTCCCAGCCCGCCGTGGCGAGAGAACTGCCACCGGGGCTGAACGCCACGCCGGTCACGAAGTTGGTGCTGGGGTCGCTCACGGCTGAGAGGGGCGCCCCGATCAAGCGGTGCGTGGCGACGTTCCACAGCAGCAGCGTCCCATCGCTCCCCGCCGTCGCGAGAACCGTGCCGTCCGGGCTGAACGCCATCTCGAAGATCGGCGGGAAGGAACCGGACACCGCGCCCGGCCCGGCGGTCATCGGCGCACCGATCGGCCGGTGGGTGGCCACGTCCCACAACCGGATCGTCATGTCCTCGCCCAGCGTGGCCAGGATCTTGCCGTCGGGACTGAACGCCACCCCCGCCGCAGCGTCCAGGACGGGGTTCGCGCTGTGATCGCGGTCGGCGATAAGCGGCGCGCCGATCTGCTGGCGGGTGGCCACGTCCCATAGGCGTACCGTGCCGTCGCCGTCCGCGGTGGCCAGGACCTGGCCGTCGGAGCTGAACGCCACCCCGGCCACGCCGTTCCCGAACGTCAGGCCGATTGGGCTGCTGTCGGCGACCAGCGGCGCGCCGATCTGCTGGTGGGTGGCCACGTCCCACAGCCGCATCGTGCCGTCGCCGTAACCCACGGCCAGGATGGCGCCATCGGGGCTGAACGCCGCCGCGTTAGCGCCGCCGTTGTCATCAGGGCCGGCGAGCGGCGCGCCGACCTCCCCGTAAACGTTCACCTTCCACAGCCGAGCTGTCCCGTCCCCGCCTGCGGTCGCCAGAGTCGCGCCGTCGGGGCTGAACGCAACTCCCTCGACAACGCTATTGCCGGGACTCACGGCGATGAGCGGCGCGCCGATCTGCTGGCGGGTAGCGACGCTCCAGAGCCGTGCCGTGCCGTCCTCGGCCGCGGTGGCCAGGGTCGTACCGTCCGGGCCGAACGCCACTGAGTAGACCTGATCGGGCTGGCCGGTGTCGGGGATGACGGTGATGGGCACGCCGAGCTGCTGGTGCGTGACGACCTCCCAGAGCTGGGCGGTGCCGTCGGCGTCGGCCGTGGCCAGGATCTTTCCGTCGGGACTGAATGCTACCGCGGTGGCGTTGCGGGTAGCTCCGGGAACGGTGTCCACGACCAAGGGCGCGCCGATCTGCCGGTGGGTGGCCACGTCCCACACCCGCGCCGTGCCATCCGCGGCGGCGGTGGCCAGAACCTGCCCGTCAGGGCTGAAGGCGAGCCCGTTGACCCGGCCGGAGGTCACCGTGATGGGCGCGCCGATCGGCTGGTGGGTGGCCACGTCCCACAACCGGACCGTGCCGCCATCGTAGGCCGTGGCCAGGATGGCGCTGTCCGGGCTGAACGCCACCGCGGTCGCGGCGCCGCCGCTCGCCGCCATCAATGGCGCGCCGATCTGCCGGTGGGTGGCCACGTCCCACAGCCGCGCCGTGCCATCGGCGGCCGCGGTGGCCAGGATCTTTCCGTCGGAACCGAACACCACCCCGGTCACGCCGTTCCCGATCTGCTCGGTCGTGCTGAGGGAGCCACTGTCGGCGATCATGGGAGCCCCGATCTGCCGGTCGGAGGCCACGTCCCACAGCCGCGCGGTTCCGTCGCCGCCGGCCGTGGCCAGGATCCGGCCATCCGGACTGAATGCGACCGCGCTCACGCCCGGGTTGATCGTCGACCCGCCAGGGAGTGTGACGCTGCCGGCCGCGTCGAAGGTGGCCGTCTGGTGCTGTCCGAGGATCTCCAGCATGCTGGCGCGAGCTTGATCCGTGCGCGCGATCTTCCACGCGGCCGACGCTAGCTGCGCCGCGGTGACCGGATCCGCTGTCCCGATTTCCTCGCTTTCGGTCGCGAGATCATCCGATGTCGCGACGTTCCGCCGCTGGTTCGCCAGGCTGCGCTGCTGGTTGGCGCTCCTGGCTGCTTGCCACGCCAAGACTCCGAAGGTCGTGGCGATGACAAGCAGCAGCGCCAGGCCGACCGACGCGCCGCGGCGCAGGCGGACGCGGCGACGATCGGCGGTCTCGCTGGCACGCAGGAAATCTTGCTCGGCGGGGCTGAGGGCCGGGAAACGATCGGGGCTGGCCGCCCAGACCGCGGTGGCGTGCTGCACGCTGGTCAGCTGCATTCCGCGATACAGGAAGTCGGGTTGCCGGCTGAGGTTCCATTCCGCGGCGTCCGCCGCGAGATGGCCGTGCAGGATCCAGCTCGCCTGGTCGTCCTCAAGCCAGCCGCGCAGCCTGGGCCATTCGGTCAGCAGGGCGTCGTGTGCGATCTCGACGGTGCCGTCGCCGAGTACGACGAGGCGCCTGGCGACGAGCTGCTCCAGGATCGCATCGACCTGGGTGGCATCTACGCCTGCGAGACCGCTCAACATGGTTCGGGTTACCTGGCGGCGGACAAGCTGGCTGTCGCGGCTGAACGTGATCATGGCCCGGAGGATCGCCTGGGCTAGCGGCCGGCTGCCGGCCGAAAGGGCGTTGTAGAACGCGTCCGCGCTGACCTGGACGGCGCGGTCTACCCCGCCCGACGCGTAATAGCCGTGGATAGTCAGCCGGTTACCGTCACGGGCTTGCCAGGTGAGCAGCATCGCCTGCGACAGCAGGGGCAGAACGCCCGTGGTGGCTTCGCGACCCGCCGCGTGCAGGTCGCCCAGGACGGTGTCGACCAGGCCAGGCTCAAGTTGAAGCCCGGCCGCATCGGCAGGGCCGGCGATAGCCAGCTGCAGATCATGCTCGGTCATGGGTCCGACCACGAACTGGCTGTCCTGCAGGGCGGCGGCCAGCTCGGGGAAGGCCGCGCACCGGTCAATGAAGTCGCCGCGGACCACGATTATCACCAGGGCCGCGGGCGTCCTGGCCGCACCCGCCGGCCTGGCGGCCATGGCGCAGAGCGCGGAGATGAACAGCTCCCGTTCCGCACCGGGGTCGAGGGTGAAGAGCTCTTCGAACTGGTCGACCACCACGACAAGCCGCGCCTGCCCGCCGATCCCGTCCGCGCGGCCATGGCGCACCGCGTCGGCGATGACCACCTGACGGGCTGCCAGGCGCGCCTGGCCGGGATCGTGTTCCAGCTGCTCTCGGATGGCGCCGACGCTGGCGCCGCTGCGGGCGCCGCTGCGGGCGGCCAGATGGGCCGCCAGCTCAGCCAGCGGCTCCCGAGACGGCGTCATGACCAGGCGAGGCCAGTGCTCAGACCCCTGAACCTGCTGCCCGCTGGCCAGCGCGGGCAGCAGGCCGGCCCGGATCAAGGATGATTTGCCCGCGCCGGAGGCACCGGTGACGACGATCAGGCCGCCCCGGCTCACCTGCCCGGCGACCACGACCGCCAGAGCGGTGGTCAGCCGGTCCCGGCCGTAAAAGATGTCCGCGTCCGCCTCGCCGAATGGCAGCAGCCCGCGGTACGGGTACCCCTCCCATTGCGGTCGTGGCCGGGCCTGCGGCCCATCCGTGAGCGGGTCGGGCCCGGTGCGCCGCTCGATGACCGCCAGGCTCTGGCGTACCCTGCGGATCTCGGCCGCCAGCTCGGAGTTCTGCTCGAAGACCGCCCGCGTGTCGGCACGCCGCTCATCAGTCTCCTGCTGAATCCCGGCCGCCGCTGCCATCACATCCTGAATCAGGAAACGCATTTCGGTGAAACCGGACCCGAGCAAATCGACCACTTCGAGCAGGTCGCCCTGTATCTGCTCGTGTTCTGACTCCATGGCCGCCCGCAGCATCGTGCCGCCTAGGTCAACCTCCCTGAGCACGGCGCTGATCTCGGCTCGCAGGGCACGAGCATTCGCTTCCCCGCCCGCCAATACCTTGCCGATCTCCTCGGCGAGCATCTTCTCAATCTGAGCGGCCGTATTTTCCTTTCCTTTTTGCCCCTTTTGTGGGCTTATCCGCGCGATGACGCCATCGACGACATCGGTCAGCATGCCCGCGCCTACCGACGAGAGCACACCGATGCCGACCGCTGCGGTACCGGCGATTCCCGCCTGTGCGGCTACGATCGGGCCGAGCGAGGCCGCGCACAACGTGGCGAGCAGAACCTCCGGGGACGCGGTGCGCACGCCGCGCCCAGCTCGCAGCAGCCACTTCCGCACGCCGCGACGGATAAGTACAGTTTCGGCGCTATCGTCCGCCACGTCGTTTCCCGCCCCACCCATATACGCATTATTACCCAATGACGGGCTGATTCCACTATGGTCGGCTCTCCGGCTGTTTCGCTGGACTCACGGCGGGATATACCTTCTTGTGTCATATGTGCGTGACCTGAATTGGCACGCGCCCTCGGCCCGTGGGGGGCCATTCACCGCGATCCGTGTCTAACCCGAGGACATGACATGAGCATCATCGCCACGACCAGGGCATTAATCGCGCTGCTGGGGGCGGTCGCCGCCGTAGCGGCACTGAACGCGGGCCCGGCGGTCGCCGGCGCTTCGTCGCAGACCGTGGCCAGGTCCGGAACCGAAACGATGGTGGCGACGTCTACCATCCTCGCGCCGACGTCGGTGACCGTGCACGCCTCCGGCGTGTATAAGGCCACCGGTACGTTCCGCCTTCCGATCACCGACAAGGCGACGGTCATGCACTTCGTGTTCCGCAACGGCACGCTGACCGCCGATGCCTCCGCGGCCTGGGTCGTAGACGGTCACTACTCCTGCCCGCTGAACGTGCGGAGTTCCCGCACCTACACGATCAGTCCCACGCAGAGCACGGGCGTCTTCGCCATGGCGACCGGCAAGAGCGAATACGTGGCCCTCAGCACTGAGTACAACCGCAGGCTGTCCAGCGGCGTCTGCGACCAGATGACCGGGGTAAAGCCGATAGGCGATACCGAGTACGTGTCGATCGTGATCCAGGGCAAGCTGACGCTGCAGGGCTACAGCTAATGCCGCCACCTAACCTCCCGGCATAGGGGCCCGGTCTAGGTGAAATACTGGGTGATGGCATCGGCCAGGGCCGCGGCGATGACTTGCTGGCCTTGGGCGCTGGCGGCGATCGAGCCTTCGAAGGGGTCGGTGACGAACAGCGGCTCGATCAGGGCGCCCGGCATCTGGCTCGGGGTGGTGAAGTAGCCCGCCTTGGCGGGGCCCAGCAGGATCAGGTGACCGAAGGCCAGGGCGGCGCTGTCGAGGGCCGAGCCCAGTACGGTATCGGGCTGAACGCCCTCGCTGGGGATGCCCCACCCCTGGGCGTTCATGGCGCTCAGGACGTCATCCTGGAGCAGGGTCGCCAGGCGGAGGTTGGCCGCCGAGAACGGGCGAACCGCGTCGTAGCCGGTCACGCAGCCGGCGTTCTCCGGACTGCCGGAGTCCATGTAGATGCCGACCAGCACGTCGGCGCCGGCCAGGTTGGCGCACACGTCGCGCGCCCCGACGTCGTTGACGACGCCCTGGACGGTCAGCAGCCCGCCGTCCACGTCGGCGGGCGTGAGCTTCGTGACCGTGGTGTTCTCCGTCCGTGACACCACCACGCGGTAGCCTTCAGCGCGCAAGATGGCCATCGTGTTCAGTTCGACGGCCAGGTTAACGGCGGACTCGTTGATGGGTGCTCCGGATTGCGTGGTGCCCACAGCGCCGGGGTCGATCCCGCCGTGGCCGGCGTCGAGGAACACCGTCTCGTGCAGGTCCCCGCTCGTCGGCGCGAAGGCCAGGCACGCGCCAGGGCTGAACAGCGCGGGATCGATCGGCTGACCGGCCGGTCCGTCAGGGTCCGCGTGACCGGCGCGGTCGCCTGGCCCTGCGCCGACCGAGAGGGCCGGATCGGCCGGGATGGCCGGATCGGCCAGGATAGTCGGGATGCCCGGAATGGCCGGGACGCCCAGGTTGGCCGCGGTGGCCGGAGGCCGTGGCTGGGCGGCGGGAAACGCCGGGCCCGCGTAGAGCAGAGCCGCGCCGACGAGCGTGGCACACGAGCCGCAGGTCACGAGCAGGGTGACGGTAAGCCTCGGCGTGTGTCTCATCACGTATCCGATGTCGGCCGATTCATCCTGATCTTCCGTTCTCTAGCTCAAAGTAACTCGCGGGTAGCCGGAGAAGTCGCACACAATGACGGCGCGCCGGGATGCGGTATTACTGGGAGGCGGTGGCGACCCAGAGGCGGGCTCTGCCGCACGGTTGCGGCAGCCGGGGACGGTCTTTACCGGGAGGCGGTAGCAGTCGGGGGACGGCTTTACTGGGGGCGGTAGCATCTTTGGCGCAGGCTCCGACCATCGTCGATTAGGAGCAGACCGACATGTCCCTCTTCCAGCGGGCTCACGACATCCTCGCGGCTAAGGCCAACAAGGCGCTCGACCAAGCCGAGAAGCCCGACGAAATGCTCGACCTCTCCTACGAGCAGATGCTCGACCAGCTGACCAAGGTCCGCCAGGCGCTTGTGTCTGTCGCCGCGTCGCGCAAGCAGATCGAGCTTCAGGAACAGCAGCTCCAGCACTCCGTGGACCACCTGCAGGACCAGGCCAAGGCGGCGCTGGCGATGGGCAAGGAGGACCTGGCCAGGGAGGCGCTGTCTCGCAAGGCTACGGCCCAGGCCCAGATCGACGGGATGGAACCGCAGCACCAGCAGCTGACCGAGCAGGAGCAGAAGCTCGAGCAGACCCTGGCAGCACTGCAGCAGCGGGTCAACGCCTTCCGGACGCAGAAGGAGACGCTCAAGGCCCAGTACACGGCGGCGAGCGCCATGAGCTCGGTGAACGAGAGCGTGGCCGGGATCTCGGGCACGCTGTCCGATTCGGGCGCGGAGCTGGCGCGAGCCCAGGACAAAATCGCCCAGATGCAGGCCCGCGCGGGCGCCCTGGACGAACTGCTGCAGTCCGGCGTCCTGGAAGACGTCGGGGGTAACACCGACGACATCCAGAAGGAACTCGACCAGGCCGGGACCGACGCCGACGTCGAGAGCGAGCTCGCCGCCCTGAAGGCGCAGATCGGGGGGAGCACGCCGCCGGAGCTGACCGGCGGGAACTGACTGCTGGCCAATCGGACATTCCTGCGGGACTTTCTAAGGGCACAAAACGCACAAATGTGCAACTGTCGGCACACTAGCTTTTTTAAATTGTTCTTTTGCGTTAGCATGCCCACAAGCTGACTTGGCGATATATCAGCTAACCCGACGGAAGAACACAGTTCTCCACTGGGGGGGTTCTGCATTCTGCGGCCTGGTCGGGCCTGGCTACTGACATGCAAGGAGTCTGAATGCTACGACGATGGTGCGTCCTGCTCGCGATGCTGGCCGTGACGGTCGGCACCGCGCTTACCGCGGGCACGGCATCGGCCGCGACGGGGGAGCTCACGGGCCATGCGGGACTCGGGGGCGGCGGCCCCTGGCCATGGCCCCCGCCTGGGACGGGGAGCTGGGTCCCGGGGGGGCCCATTAACCTGGCCGGCCGAACCTTCTCGCAAACCAACGGTCAGGCCGAGAGCACGAACTGGTCGGGTTACGCGGCCACCACCGGCACGTACACGAACGTCTCGGCCAGCTGGACCCAGCCGAAGGGCACCTGCACCAGCGGCGATCAGTACGCCGCGTTCTGGGTCGGTCTGGACGGCTACCGCAGCAGCACGGTGGAGCAGACGGGCACCGAGGTGGACTGTGTCGGGAAGACCGCCGAGTACTACGCCTGGTGGGAGATGTACCCGGGCGCGTCTGTGGACCTCTCCAGCACGAAGTACCCGGTCCATGCTCTTGACGTGTTCAACGCGTCGGTGAAGTACGTCAGCGGCAGCGAGTTCACTCTCACGCTCACCGACACGTCGGCAAGTCCCGTCTGGACGGCAACCGAGAACGAGAGCTTGAGCCGGGGAACGGCAGCGCGTTCCTCGGCCGAGGTCATCGCCGAGGCACCGTGCTGCACGGTCGCCGGCGGCATCCTGCCGCTGACGAACTTCGGCACGATGACCTTCACCAGCGCCATGGTCACGCCCACCTCTGGTAGCTCTGAGGCCATCGGCAGCGCTCCCGGGAATACCGAGATCACCATGGTCGATAACCTCGGGCGCGACAAGGACACCGTGTCGTCGCTAACGAGCGGTGAGAACTTCAGCTGCACCTGGAAGGCCAGCAGCTAGGGCACGCGGTCCACGCCCGGGCCCGGCTACCCCTCGGTAGCCGGGCCCGTGGCATTTACGCGGTCACCGACGTTATAGACCGGTTATTGCCTTACCTCCTATTTACCCGCAATGGGCATTACTGTGGGCGGGGAGCTTGCGGAGGGCCGGTCATCTTGAGCGTGCGGAGGCTGCCACCGCAATCCCCATCTGTGGTATGTGTACTGCGACGGGGTGTGAGCTGGCACGATGCACGACGGTAGGTGGGGTGACCAGTTTGGCTGAGCTGCAAGCTGGCGATCCGCGGCGGATCGGGCCCTACGTGCTGGTCGGCAGGCTCGGCAGCGGCGGGATGGGGCGGGTCTACCTGGCCCGATCGCCGGGCGGGCGACAGGTGGCCGTCAAGGTGATCCGGGCCGAGTTGGCGGACGACGCCGGATTCCGGGCCAGGTTCGCGCGCGAGGTGGCCGCCGCCCGCAAGGTGGGCGGGCTGTTTACCGCGCAGGTGGTCGACGCGGACCTGGAGGGTCCGGTGCCCTGGCTGGTCACCGCCTTCGTGCCCGGCATGTCGCTCGCCGAGGCGGTCGATAACGCGGGACCGCTGCCGCCCGGGACCGTGCTCGCGCTGGCCGCGGGCCTGGCCGAGGGCATCAGCGCGATCCACGCGGCCGGCGTCATCCACCGGGACCTGAAGCCCTCGAACGTGCTGCTGGCGCTGGACGGGCCGCGGATCATCGACTTCGGGATCGCCTCGGCCGCCGCGGCCACGACGCTGACCGGGACCGGCCTGATGATCGGCTCGCCCGGGTTCATGTCACCGGAGCAGGCCCAGGGCCTGACGATCGGCCCGCCCTGCGACATCTTCAGCCTGGCGGGCGTGCTCACCTACGCGATCAAGGGCGACGGGCCGTTCGGCTCCGGGGAGACCAGCGCGCTGCTCTACCGGGTGGTGCACGGGACGCCGAACCTGGACCGGGTACCCGGTCGGCTGCAGCCCCTGATCAGCTGGTGCCTGTCCAAGGAGGCGGCCCGCCGACCGACGGCGGGCGAGTTCCTGGCCGAGCTCACCGCCGTGTACCCGGGAGCCGCCGACCTGACCGACTGGCTGCCGCCCCGGCTCCGGGACGCGGCCGTCCAGAGGGCGTCTTCCGCGTACCCGGGCCGGCAGCCGCTGGCCATCGCGGCCGGCGCGGGGAACGGCGAGCTCGCGGCCGGTCCCGGGCTCGCCGCGATGGCACGGGCCGACGACGTGTCGCCCGCGGTCGGCGGCTTGGGGCCATTCCCGCCGACACGGACGTCGCTCCAGTCGTCGCCACCGTCGACCGCTCCGGTGGCGGCCCAGGGGGCCGTCGCGCCCGTGGGATATCAGGCACCCCAGAGTTACTCGGGAGCTCGGGGAGGTCCAGGGGAGCCCGGGGGTCCAGGAGGCCAGGCGGGCTACCGGGGCCCGGCGGGGCCAGGAGGATACGGGGTCCAGGCGCATCAGGAGGCCTCCGGGGCGCAAGGAGCGCTCGGGGCGCAGAGCGCGTACGAGGCACAGAGCGGGTACGAGGCACCGAGCGGGTACGAGGCACCGAGCGGGTATAGGGCGCTGGGACAGGGAGGCAACGGCGGGCAGGACTTGCCGCCTTGGTGGCCGCAGGCCACTCCCCTGCCGGGCTACCAGGGGCAGCCGGTCACCCAGTGGTACGGGTCGGCGGGACCGCCGGCGCGGAGGCGCCGGCGGGGGCTATTGGTGGCGGTCATCGCCGGGCTGTGCGGGGCGGTCATTGCCGCGCTCGTCATCACGCTCGGCGCGCTCCACACCGGGGGGGCGTCGGCGGGGCAGGGCCCGGGCGCGACGCGCAGCACCATTCCCGCTACGCCGACCGCGACGCCGACGGTGGGCGGCCTGACGCTGTCCCAGCTGCGCACCGGGGACTGCCTGACCGGGACGAATCTGCAGCTCAATACCGCTAAGCCGTGGCCGCGGCTGGCGGACGCCGTACCGTGCGGCCAGCGGCACACCGCGGAGGTGTTCCTGGCGAACAATGGCTTCTGGCCGCAGAGCCTCGCTTTCCCCGGCAGCGCCACGATCACCAGGGTGGCCGACGCGGCGTGCAACAGCGCGTTCAGGTCCTACGTCGGGATCGCCTACTCGAAGTCGATCTACACCTGGACCAACATCATCCCCGACGCCTCGACGTGGCCTGACGGTGATCGCGGGCTGCACTGCGTGGCCTACTACGCCACGGCGAAGGACCAGGCCGGGGCGCACTTCACGGGATCAATCAGGGGCTCGCGCCGGTAGCGGGAGAGGAAGTAGCGCCGTTCGGGATAAAGGGTTTGTTGATCTGACGGGCAGCCGGGCCGCGCCGATGTCGGGGATCTCGCGGATGCCGAAGACGTCGCGTAGTGCGCTGAGGGCGGCGAGTTCGCCGCACCGGCCGTGCACGCCGGGCAGCGGCGGGGTGGCCGACGAGCACAGGTAGACGCCGCGGATCGGGGTGCGGTACGGGTTCCACCTGGCCACCGGGCGGGCGATGGTCTGCCGCACCGTCTGCATGCCGACGGCGATGTCGCCGCCGACGTAGTTGGGGTTGTGCGCCTCCTCGTCCACGGCGGTGCGCACCGACCGGGCCAGGATGAGGTCGCGGAAGCCGGGGGCGAACCGCTCGATCTGCGCCTCGATCGCCCCGGCCATGTCCACGTCGGACCCGGTGGGGACGTGGCAGTAGGTCCACAGCGTGTGCCGGCCCGCGGGGGCGCGGGACGGATCGGCGACGCCGGGCTGGACCACGAGCACGTAGGGGCGCTCCGGGTGCTTGCCCGCGGCGACCTCGGCCTCGGCGGCCGCCATCTGCTCGAACGTCCCGCCCAGGTGCAGCGTGCCGGCCTTACGGCAGTCCTCGTTCGTCCAGGGCACCGGGCCGGACAGCGCGAAGTCCACCTTGCAGACCCCCGCCCCGTACCGGTACCGGCGCAGCGCGGCGCCGTACCGGAAGGGCAGGCGGTCGCCGGCCAGGCTGATGAGCGCGCGGGGTGAGACGTCCAGGAGGGTGGCTTTGGCCGGCGGGAGTTCGGCCAGGGAGCGGACCCACTGACCGGTCTCGATGGTGCCGCCGGCCTCGACCACCGCCTCGGCCATCGCGTCGGTGATCCGGGCGCTGCCACCCGCTACGACCGGCCAGCCCACCGCGTGGGCCAGCGAGACCAGCATGATCCCGATGCCCGCGGTCGGGACGGCGGTGAGCGGCATCATCGCGTGCGCGGCGGTGCCGGCCATCACGGCGCGGGCCTCGGGGGTGCGCCAGGTCCGGACGACCGTGGCGGCGGGCAGGATGGCCCGGCTGCCGTAGGAAACCATCGCCAGCGGGTGCGCGGGGATCCGGCGCAGCGGGGCGAGCAGTTCCGGGAGGATCTGGTCCATGTGGCGGGTCGGGGGGCCGAACAATCGGCGGTAGGCGCGGCGGTCGGCGCCCATGCGCGCGGCCGTCTCCTCGACCGAGCGGGTCACGACCGCCGCCCGGCCGCCGTCGAGCGGCTGGGCGAATTCCACGGGCGCACTCGCGAACCGAACGCCGCGCGCTGGGAGGTCGAAGCGGCGGAAGAACGGTGAGGCCAGGGCCAGCGGGTGCCCTGCAGAGCAGACGTCGTGCCAGAAGCCCGGCAGGGTGAGCTCCTCGGTCCGGCACCCGCCCCCGATCGTGGGTGCGCCCTCGATCACGAGCACCTTCAGGCCTGCCGCGGACAGGGTGACGGCAGCGGCCAGGCCATTCGGACCGCTGCCGACAATCACCGCGTCAGGGTTCCCCCGCATCACACCTCATCTACCCGCCGGACTGGCTCTACTTATTCTCTGCGCTGGCCTTCTGGCTCCGGCGCGGAGGCTGGAATACGCTGCGGACCGCCGAGTTGTGCCAGATGTTACGGGCGTGACGCCATTGGCGCTTTGAGTCTACGCAGGTGGTGGTGGTGTGCACCTGCGGGTCGGGCACGCCGAGGCGCTGCCCGAGCGCGATCAGCGTGGCCGCCCAGAACTTGTCTTCCTTGGCGTGCCCGCCCATGATCATCCCGGCCTCGTAGAGCGGGTCATTCGCCCGCATCAGCACCAGGGCCTGGATGATGGTCTCGTCCCCCTCTTTCTCCGAGGAGAACGTGATCCAGCCGGCGAACATGTGACCCTGCGGCGTCATCAGCGTGAACGACTCCTGGTCGGCGTACAGGACGAATACGCCGGTCGACAGCTTCACGCCGCCGCCGAGGGCCAGGTCGAGCAGGGCGACGTCGCCCGGGTTGATGCCGGTGAGCGCGCCGGCGAACCGGTTGCCCTTCGGCCAGAACTCGGGGAAGTGCTCCTTCCAGACCGCGATCGCGTGCTGAGGCTCGATCTGCGACCCCGCCTTCATGCGGTAGGTCTTCTGCCACATCTTGCCGAAACCCTGCACCGGGCCCGTGAGGCGCCGGCCTGCGACGTTCGTCCCGCGAACCCCCTCGCGCTGGTCCACCTCGAGCCGGTCCACCTTGCGGGCCCAGCTGGCCTCGTCCCGCGGCGGAGTGGCTTGCGCCTCGCGGGCGCTCAGCCCGATCTGCTCGGCCGACGCCACCTTCTCCGGACCTGCCGTCTCAGTCATGATCGAGCCCCCTTACCTCACGACGCCGTCGAGCGCCGATTCCTCGCTGTCGTAGATGGTGATCGCCTCGTCGAGCCTGGTCAGCTCGAAGATCTCGCGGTAGTGGTCGCTGAGCCCGTACGCGGCGAGCTGCTGGCGCTGCCGGTTGGCCCGGACGAGCAAGGTCACGATCATGCCGATGCCACCGCTGTTCATGTACTCAAGGCCGGCGAAGTTCAGCACGAGCTTGTTCGTGCCGCCCGCCGCCTCGTAGGCCGACATGAGCACGGGCTCGCATGACGCGGTGACCTCACCCTTGATGTCGACGACGGCTACCGAGTCGCCGAACCGCCGGACGTCCATCGTGATCGCCGGTGCACTCATCTTGAGATTCCTCCCCTTACATGACCCTTCGAGTCTTCTCTATTGGTTGGTTGGCGTGCCGCTCAGGCGGCGGGGCCGGTTAGCTGACTGACGGCGTGGTCGAGATCGGGAAAGAGCTCGATGAAGTCCGACAGCCTGGTGATGTCGAAGATCTCCTGGTAGTGCGCGGACAGACCGCAGGCGACGACCTTCCTGCGCTCGGCCCTGGCGCGGGCCAGGACGCTGACGATCAGCGCGATGCCGGTCGAGTTGATGTAGTCCACCGCGCCGAAGTCCAGGACGACCGTGCCCAGGGCCTCGGGGCTGTCCCCGTTGACGGCTTCGGCATACGCGGCGGTCAAGATCGCGGCGGCCGAGCCGTCGATGTCGCCGGACAGCTCGATGACGGCGGCGCCGGGGACGATCCGGGTCGTGGCCTCACACATGCTCGCCATGTGCAGCACCTCCAGTTCGCATGGTCAGCCAGATGGTGTGCCGCTGGCCGTCGGTTGTTACGTTCATCGCGTCGACCATGTTGCGGATGAGGAACAGGCCCCAGCCACGCGGGGTCTGGGCGCCGTCCAGCTTCTTGAGCAGGTCGGGCTCCTCGGGATCCCCCGCGTTCTGGGCGGCGTGCGCCTCACCGCCCTGGTCACTGATGGCGACGGTGATCTCGTCGCCGTCCAGGGTGACCTCGACCTCGACCGGGATCTCGGGACGGTTGCCGTTGCCGTGCTCGATCGCGTTCATGGTGGCCTCGGCGACCGCGGTCTTGAGGCGTTCCAGCCTGGCCTCGGACAGGCCCAGGTCCTTCACCGTTCCGGCGACCCGGGCGAGCGCGAGGCGTTCGTTGCCTGGCTCGCTGGCCAGCGTGAACGTGTCGAGCCTGCGCGGCTTTCCGGGTGCGGAGCGGGCTACCTGGGTCATCATCGGCTCCCTTGATGCCATGCCGACGGCGAGCGCTGGAGCGAGACCAGCGTGATGTCGTCTTCCTGTTCGTGGTCGGGCCCGGTGAAGTCGCCCAGCTCGGTCAGGCACAGGTCGATCAGCGCCTCTCCCGCCGGGCCCTTGCCGACCAGGGCCGAGACCCGCGGGAAGCCGAACATCTCACGGTCGGGCGCGTGCGCCTCGGCGAGGCCGTCGCTGTGCAGCAGGGCGCAGTCGCCGGGTTCGAACTGGAAGTTTCGCTGCTCGTAGTCCATGCCCGGCATCAGGCCCAGCGGCATGCCGCGGGCGCGCAGTTCCTGTACGCCGCCCTGGGTGCGGACGTACGGGACGTCGTGGCCGGCGTTGGCGAACTCCACCTCGCCGCTGACCGGGTCGAGGACCAGGGCCAGGCAGGTGACGAACATGTGCGCCGGGATGTCCTCACAGAGCATGTCGTTGACGTGGCCGAGGACCTTGCCGGGCTCGATGAGCCGGGGCGCGGCGTCGCGGAGCAGGGAGTGCGTGCTCGCCATGACCAGCGCCGCGGGGACGCCCTTGTCGGTGACGTCGCCGACCACGAACATGACCCGCCCGTCCGGCAGCGGGATGAAGTCGTAGAAGTCGCCGCCGACCGTACGGGCCGGGCGGTAGAACGCGGCGACGTGCCAGCTCGGCAGGTCAGGCAGCGCCTTGGGCAGGAACTGCTGCTGGATCAGCTGGGCGATCTTCAGCTCCTGGTCGATCCGCTCACGCTGACGGGCTTCGGCCTGCTGCTGCCTGACCAGCTGGCCGACCCGCATGGCGGGGGCCGCGTAGCCGGCCAGGGAGTTGAGCAGGCGAACGTCGTCGGTGGAATACCCGCGTTCGGACCTGCGGGGGCCGAGGCTGAGCAGGCCCACCACGCTGCCCGACGAGATCAGCGGCACGACCAGGACCACGCCGGCGTCCTGGAGCGCCTTCAGCGCCGGGGACTTCAGCTGCAAGCCGGTGATGTCCACCGCACTGGCCGCGCTGAGCAGGTACCCGATCAGCGGGTCGTTGGAGGCCAGGTCGAGCTCGGGGCCGGCCGCCATCACGCTCGGGGCGGCGGGTACGAACTCGGCCGTGGCCGCCGGGGTGCGGCGCAGCCAGCCGCGCACGCGGCTCGTGGTGCCGCCCGCGCCGTCGTGGGCCGTTAGGGTGCTGGGCTCGGGGCCTGCGTCGGCGTCGGCCTGGGGGCCGACGCCGACGGGCTCCTGCTGGCCAGCCTCTGCGGCGACCGTTCCCCCCAGCGCCACCTGTGACGTAACCTCGGACGCCCCCCCGGGCGTTATCTCAGTCCCCGGGGACGCTGCGGTCCCTGTGGTACTCCCCACCTGCTGCGCCATGTCACACTCCGGGTTTCGCGGCTCGTCTTGTGACGCACCTTCAGCCTAGAAAGTAGGCGATACGAGATCGTTACGGCAGTCAAGACTTCCGGCGCGTTTTTTTACGACCATGCGTTACGGTGAGCCGGAAGGGGAGGACGGCATGACAGAGTTGAGCCTGGCGCTGCTGGGACCGCCGGTGGTCAGGCGCGACGGCGAGCCGGTCACCTTCGACACCAGGAAGGCCATCGCCCTGCTCGCCCTGCTCGCGGTCACGGGGCGGGAGCACAGCCGCGAGCAGCTCGCCGACCTGTTCTGGCCGGACGCGGACAGCGCCAAGGGGCGCGCTTCGCTGCGGCGCACCCTGTCGGTGACCGCCGCGGCGATGGGCGCGGGCCTGACCATCACCCGGGCCGCCGTCACGCTCGAGCTTTCCGTGGTGCAGGTTGACGTGCGCGACTTCGAAACGCTCATCGCCCGGCCGGACGCCGCGTCGCTGGAGCGGGCGGTGGCGCTGTACCGGGACGACTTCCTGGCCGGGTTTACCGTGCGCGGCTGCCCGGACTTCGAGGACTGGCAGTCGTCGGTGGCGGACGAGCTCAGGCAGTCGCTCGCGCGGGGCCTGCAGCGCCTGGTGGCGGCCTGCATCGCGGACGGCGAGCTGGAGCGGGCGACCGGGCACGCCCGCCGCTGGCTGCAGCTCGACCCGCTGCACGAGCCCGCGCACCAGGCCATCATCAGGCTGTACGGGTGGGCCGGCCAGCGCTCGGCGGCCATGCGGCAGTACCGCGCGCTGGTGCGGATCCTCGACCGGGACCTGGCCGTGCGGCCCCTGCCCGAGACGACGCGGCTGTACGAGGACGTGCGAGCCGACCGGCTCGGGCCTGCACCCGCGCGCTCGTCGGCGGTGACGTCGGGTGCTGCTGGGAGTGTTGGTTCGGCCGCGCCTGGACCCGGCGCGGCGGCGGCCGCCGCCGCGGGCCCGGCCACGGTCCCGGCGGGCCCGGTGGCGCTCGCCGCCTGGCCGCTGGTGGGGCGGGCCGAGGAGCTGGCTCGCTTGCGCACGGCGTGGCGGGCGGCGGGCGCGCGCGGGCGGGTGGTGGCGATCGAGGGCCAGGTCGGCAGCGGGAAGACGCGGCTGATCGCGGAGTTCCGGACCGAGGCGGCGCGGGCCGGGGGCAGCGCGGTGCTGGCGGTCCGGGGGCACGACGGCGAGACCGCGCTGCCCTTCGTGCTGGCCGCCGACCTGCTGCGGACCGCGCTGGCGGTCCGACCCGATCTGCCCGCGGTGCTCCCGGCGCAGACCGCCGCGATGGCGGGGCGCCTGGTCCCGGCGCTGGCCGCGGCCCACCCCGACTCGGTCGCCCCGGCGCTGGACAGCCCGCTGGCCGTGACCCGGCTGTACGCGGCGATCGCCGATACGCTGCTGGCCGCGACCGCCGCTCCGGCCGGCGCCGCTCCGGCCGGCGCTGCGCCGGCCAAAGCAGGGGCGGGGGGCGGCTCGGCGGAGGGTGAGGGCTCCGGGCCGGTTGGCGTGGTCGTGGTCGAGGACGTGCACTTTGCCGATAGCTCCTCGCTCGGCCTGCTCGCCTATCTGGTGCGACGGCTGGATGATTGGCCGCTGCTGCTCGTGCTCAGCTGGCAGCCGGAGCAGGGCGGGCGGCTGCGGGTGCTGCGCACGGCGCTCGTGGAGGCCGACGGGCAGTCTCTCGGCGAGACGATCGAACCGGGTCCGCTCGGCCCGGAGGCGATCCGCGCGCTCCTTGACCTGGACGGGATGCCGCGGGTCGACGTGGACCGGCTGATGGCCGAAACGCGCGGGCTGCCCATGCTGGTCCGGGAATACGTCGAGGCCCTGCGCTCCGCGGAGCAGGCCGCCGCGCCGGGGGCGGCCGACGGCGCCGATGGGCCCGTCATCGGCGCCCAGGTCGACTGGTGGCCGCCGGCCAGCGTCAGGGACCTGCTGCGGGCCAGGCTGCAGGCGGTCAGCGAGCCGACCAGGCAGATGCTGACGGCCGCCGCCGTGCTCGGGAGCGACAACGACGCGGATCTGCTGCGCGCGGTCAGCGGCCGGGGCGAGGACGAGATCGTCGAGGCGATCGACGAGGCGCTGGCGCGCTCGCTGCTGACCGAGACGGCCCCGCTGGCCGCCGGATCGGCACCCTCTTACGGGTTCCCTTACGAGGCCCTGCGCAAGACGGCGTACGAGTCGGCGACGCTGGCCCGGCGCCGTCTGCTGCACGGCCGGGCGGCGGACGTCCTGACCCGCCGGTACGAGCGGGACCCCGCCGCCACCAGGGCCGCGACGGTGGCCGACCACCTGCAACTGGCCGGGCGCGACGCCGACGCCGCGCAGTGGTGGTGGCGGGCCGCCGAGGTGGCCCGCGAGCTATACGCGCACGCCGAAGCTCACGCGCACCTGGTCCGGGCCCTGGCACTCGGCTACCCGCAGCTGCCCGGGCGGATCGCGCTCGGCGAGGTGCTCGTGGTGCTCGGCCGGTACCGGGAGGCCCTCGCGGAGTTCGAGACCGCCGCGGCCCTGGCCGGCGGCGAGGGCGGCCCGGGCCGCGGAAACGGTTCCGACCACGGGACAGGGAGCGATCGCGCCGTGCAGGCCAGCATCGAGCACAAGCTGGCCGACGTGCACCACCGCCTGGGTGACTGGGATCTGGCCGAAGCCCATCTGGCCGTGGTCACCGAACTGGTCGCCGACGCGGAGCCCGGCCGGCTGGCGCAGGCGGAGGCCGACCGGGCCGTGGTCGCGTACCGTCGCGGCGACGCCGAGCAGGCGGCGGCGTTCGGCCAGGCCGCGCTCTCTTTCGCTAAGGCGGCCGCCGATCCCGGGGCGACCGCGCAGGCGCTCAACGTGCTGGGCATGCTCGCGGCTCGGGCTGGGAACACCGCCGAGGCGGAGACTCACCTGCGGGACAGCCTGGCCGAGGCCCGCCGAGGGCCGGAGGCGGACGCGGGTGCGGGGCCGCGGTCGGCCCCGCTGGGCGTGGCGGTGGCGGCGCTGAACAACCTGGCCAGGCTGCTGGCCGAAACGGGCCGCGGCGACGAGGCGCTGGAGGTCGCGGCCGAAGCGCTCGAACTCGGCAGTGAGCTCGGCGACCAGCACCGCGTGGCCGCCCTGCACACCAACCTGGCCGACCTGCTGCACGCGGCGGGCCAGGGCGAGGCCGCGATGGCGCACCTGAAGGAGGCGGCTAGGCGCTTCGCCGCGGTCGACGTGGGCGACGCCCCCCGGCCCGAGATCTGGACGCTCGTCGAGTGGTAGCGATCGACATGCGGCGTGCACACGGCGCGGGTTTGAACTGCGTCCTGGCGAGGCAGACTCGCTGATAAGCCGGTCCCTGAGAGCTGCCGGCCAGATGGAGGGGCACAATGTCTCGTGCTGTGTCTCGTGCTGCGTGCCGGGCCGTGGTCAGCCTGGCGATAGCGACCGGGCTGGGGTTAACTGTCTGCGGTTCAGCAAGCGGCAGCGTACTCGTGGACGGTGCTGCCTCGCTGGTGTGTGACCCGCTCAACCCGCTCCTGAATTTGACCGGGGACTACCAGGCGTGCGTGGCCCCCGGCGGGACTTACCTGTGGCTGAGAAACATCTCACAAAATGAGGACGTGCTGTTCCTGCAGGTCCCTGCGGGCGAGCCAACGCCGTTCCTCGAGGTCCTCCCACCCAGCGGCTCCAGCCTGGCCGATCGGATGGAGCGGGCGGAGTTCCCCGGTTCCGTTGGCGGTAATTACGCGGTGGTCCCGCCCGGCGCGACGTTCACCGCCACGTCGTTCACTCGCGTGCCCGTGCACCTCCTCATCGGCATCGACGACGCGCCCAGCATCCAGAACATCTTCGTCATGGGCCTCGTCGGCGTGGTGGCGGACAAGATCAACCCCGCACAAGCCAACGTGGAGGCCATCCTGGCCTGTGCCGGCTACGTCCGGAGCCTTCCGGAGAGCAGGAACGCACCACCCAACTCGCCGGCGTTCTGGGACAGATTCCTCGGCGCCTACCAGTGTTCCCAGGCGTTCCGCAGCGTCGCAGACGAGATCCGTCTGGGCGGGGAAAGCGCCGCAGCAGCGGACAGGACGATAGCCGAGGACGCCGCAGACGACATCGGCGATTTCCTCGGCGACACCTGGCCCAGGCTGCTTAGCCTGGTCATCGAGACGCTGTTCCACTAGCACCGGCGCAGCCCGTAGCGAGCACGGGCGGGTCTCAGTCCGAGTCCCGCTCCAGGGCGGCGCGGAGGGCGGCCATGCCCCGGGCCGTGTGGCTCTTGACGGCGCCGCGGCTGATCCCCATCGCTTCAGCAATCTCCGCCTCAGACAGATCCGCATAATAACGCAGCACAATCGCCTCCCGCTGCCGGGTCGTCAGCCCCTGCAACGCCGCCACCACCGCATCCCGCTGCAACGAGACCAGCGCCCCATGCTCCGCACTCGGCATGTCAAGCGGCGCATCCTCCAGGTACTTCTCCATCACCATCTGATGGCGCAGTACCGACCGGGATCGGTTCACCACCACCTGCCGCACATACGCCAGCGCGTTCTCTGCATCCCGCAGCCGCTGCCACGCATCATTCATCGACACGAACGCGTCCTGCACCACCTCCTCCGCCGTCGGCACATCCCGCACCAGCATCCAGGCCGCACGGACCAGCCTGCGGTAATGCAACGTATACAACTCGGTGAAGAAGGCCTCTGCAGTCCAGGCCGCACCGGAAAGCAGATCATCCTCGTGCGAGCTGTTCATCCTGCGGGTGGCGGCTGCCATGACAGAACTCCTTCCGGGAGCCTGGCCATCGCGACCCGAGACATGGGGGGAAACGCCCGCTCCGCCCGGTTTCGAACTCCGGGCGGAGCGGCCCGCCCCATGCGATGGCCAGTGTGGAAATGACCAACAGTCGTAAGGGTGCCGGACCGCAAGACGGGCGTCAGTCACCCGTCTGACAGGGCTGGTGTCAGCTTGCCGACACCTAAATCCCGGAAAACCGGTTCAGGGCGGCCGCCTGCGTCACGGTCACCGTGCGGCCGCTGACCTGGATCCAGCCGCGTCGCTCGAAGCCGCGCATCGCGGCGTTGATGCTTTGCCGGCTGCCTCCGGCCTGATGGGCGAGCTCCTCCTGGCTCAGCATGGGCCGGATAACGCCGTCCTCGCCCCGCGGCTGGCCGAGCAGCACCTTGGCCACCCGTCGCGGCAGGTCAAGGAACACCAGGTCGGATGCCGCCTCGGTGAGCCGGCGCAACATAGCCGCGACGGACCGCAGCAGCGCCTGTGCGACGGTCGGCACGCGCAGGCAGAGGTCCAGGATCATCTCCCGCGGTATGAGGAGCAGGCGGCATTCCTCCAGGGCCTCGCAGTCGGCCGACCGGGGTCCGCCGTCGGCCACCCCGAGCTCACCGAACATGGTGCCGGGCCCGAGGATGGTCAGCGTCAGCTCGCCGCCGTCTGCGGACCTCACCGCTACCTTGACCCGGCCGGAGACGACCACCATCACGGTCTCCCCGGGGTCACCTGCGGTGAACACGACCTGGCCCCGGCGGAAGGTCCGGACCCGCGAACCGGCGGCCAGGATCTCCAGTTCCGCGGCTGGCGCCGTGTTGAGCAGTTCGGTTCCGCGCAAGATGCCGACCAGGTCCGTGGTCACGGCCGACCACCACCGGTGCGCTCGGCCGCGGTGTCACCTGCCACGGCACATCACATTACTCGCGCCGGGGCGGCTATTGCTGCGGGGCGCCTACACCGAGAGGGTGACCAGGATCGTGACGGTTTGCCCGCCCGGGTTGATCGTGAGGGTGGTATCTATCGCGATCAGGCTGGTCGCGGTTACCGTGATGGTCACGCTGCCGCCCGCCGCGATCGAGCCTGACGAGGGCGAGACGGTGAGCAGGCCCCCTCCGCCGGATACCGAGTAGCCGCTGATCGGGCCGCCCTGGGCGGTGAGCGTGAACGTGCCGGTCGGCAGGCCGGTGACGGCCACCAGCTTGAGCTCGGACAGCGACACGAGCAGGCTGCCCTGGGCGACGACCGACGGGGAGGCCTGCGCGGACTGGGACGGCGACGGTGATGATCCGGTAGCGGAGGCCGTGGCCGCAGCGCTGCTGCTTACCGTGGCGCCGGGCTGGGCGGTCGCGGCCGCCGCGGGCGCGGACCTGCTGCCGTGGCCGGCCGGGGAGGCGCCCTGCCCCGGCGCCGGTGAGGCGCGGTGACGCGGCGACGACCTGGTCCCTACGGCCGGGGAGACCGACGTGGGCGCGACGGCGGCGCCGGGCGCCGACCCGCCGCCGTGGTGCGGAGCGGTGAAGATCAGCGCCGCGCCGACGCCCACCGCGGCGGCCGTGGCGGTGCCGGCCGCC
>Ga0335074_10003251_pt1 | contig 22134 bp, 16 predicted proteins | sample Lox_Sample_23_FD_206715 | JGI IMG/M metagenome (GOLD analysis project Ga0335074, IMG submission 206715) | Soil microbial communities from Loxahatchee National Wildlife Refuge, Florida, United States - Lox_Sample_2.3 | ecosystem: Environmental > Terrestrial > Soil > Wetlands | place: USA...
CGTCACCAGCGTGCCCACGTCCTCGCCGCGCACGATGCGCAGCAGATCCCCGGGGCTGCCGAGGTTGAACACGCGCACCGGCAGGCGATAATCCCGGCACATCACGATCGCGGTCGCGTCCATGACGTTCAGCCGCTCGTCGAGCACGCGGTCGTAGGTCAGCCGCGTATAGCGCTCGGCGGCGGGGTTGAGCAGCGGGTCCTCCGAGTAGATGCCGTTGACCTTGGTGGCCTTCAGCAGCAGCTGCGCCTCGATCTCGACGGCCCGCAGGCTCGCGGCGGTATCGGTGGTGAAGAACGGATTGCCGGTGCCGGCCGCGAAGATCACGGTGCGCCCCTTCTCCAGGTGGCGGATCGCGCGGCGGCGGATGAAGTCCTCGCACACCTGGTTGATGCGTATCGCCGACATCACCCGCACCGGGAAGCCGCGCTGCTCGAGCGCATCCTGCAGCGCCAGAGCGTTCATGACGGTCGCGAGCATGCCCATCTGATCGGCGGTGGCGCGGTCCATGCCGGAGCGCGCCAATCCTGCGCCGCGAAACAGGTTGCCGCCGCCGACCACCAGCGCGATCTGCACGCCGAGCCCCTGCACGTCGCCGATCTCCTCGGCCACGCGCTTGAGCACGCTGGGGTCGATGCCATAGTCGGCCGAGCCGAGCAACGCCTCACCCGACAGCTTCACGAGCACGCGGCGGAAGGATGCGGTGGTGTTGTTCATGATCTGCCCGATCGGCTCCCCCGCGAAAGTCTGCCATAAAGCAAACCCCGCCTGTGGCGGGGTCCACCTCGCCAGCCAGGCCGGCTCAGGGAGAGCCCGGAGCGCGGCCGCCGGGTGACCCGGCGCCGTGCGGCGCCGCCGCGCCCGCGGGCGGCGTCGTGGCTGCGGAGACCTGCGCCATCACCTCGGCGACGAAATTCTCCTGCTTCTTCTCGATCCCCGCACCGACCTCGAAGCGCTCGAAGCGCGTGACGCGTGCGCCCGCCTTCTTCAACAGCTTCTCGACGGTCTGCTCCTCGTCCTTCACGAAGGGCTGGCCGAGCAGCACGATCTCGTTGAGCGTCTTGCGCAGGCGGCCCTCGACCATCTTGGCGACGACCTCGGCGCTCTTGCCCTCGCGCTGCGCCTGCTGGCGCGCCTGATCGGTGAGAATCTCGCGCTCCTTGGCGATGACCTCCGCGGGCACGTCCGCAACGCTGATGAACTGCGGACGGCTCGCCGCGATGTGCATCGCCACATCATGCGCGAGCGCCGCGAAGGCCTCCGCAGCGGCGCCCGTGGCGCCCGTGGCACCCACGCCACCCGCCGGGCCTGCAGCACCCGCGCCGCCTGCAGCACCCGCGCCGCCCGCCGGGTGCGCGCCGGCGGCGGCGGCCTCGAGCTCGACCAGCACACCGATGCGCGTGCCATGCACGTAGGCACCGAGGGTGGCGCCCGGTGCGCTGCCGGCCTCGAGCACGCTGCAGCGGCGCACGCTGATGTGCTCGCCGATCTTCGCGACCAGCGCCCGGCGGCGCTGATCGACGGTCTCACCGGCGGTGAGCTCCGCGTTGAGCAGCGCCGCGAGGTCCACGGGGCGCCGCTCGAGCGTCAGGCGTGCCACATCGGCGGCGAAGCGGCGAAAATCCTGCTCGCGCGCGACGAAATCGGTCTCGCAATTGATCTCGGCCATGGCCGCGGCCCGACCACCGGCGACGCGCTCGATGACCACCACGCCCTCGGCCGCCACGCGCGCGGCCTTCTTGTCGGCCTTGGCGAGGCCCTGCTTGCGCATCAGCTCGGCCGCGGCGTCCAGATTGCCCGCCGCCTCCACCAGCGCGCGCTTGCATTCCATCACGCCGGCGCCGGTGCGCTCGCGCAGCTGCCGCACGGCCTCGGGCGCGACGGCGCCGCCAGCCGCGGCCCCACCCGCGGCGGCCGGCTGGGTCCCGCCGGCGCTCACGCGGCACCTCCGCGCGAGCGGCGCGGCGCCCCGGTGTTGCCCGGACGGCGCTTCAGGCCCATCGGGGTGGTGGTCGGCGCGGGCGGCGCAACGGCCTCCTGGTCGGCGCTGTCGTCCAGCTCCGCCTCGATGGCCGCGGCCTCGTCGACGGGTGCCGCCGCCGCGGCCACCGCGACGGGGGCCAGCGCGGGCCGGCGGCGCGCCGGGGCCTTGCGGCGCACGGCAGCGGCCGGTCGCGTCCGGGAAGGCTTGCCCGAGCGAGCGCGCGGGTTACCCTCCTCGTCCAGCTCGATGAACTCGTCCTCGCCGACCGCCACCTGCGGCACGGCCGATTTACCCTCGATGACGGCGTCGGCGACGGCCGCCGCGTACAGCTGGATCGCGCGCATCGCATCGTCGTTGCCGGGGATCACATGCTCGATGCCCTCGGGCGAGCAGTTGGTGTCCACGACCGCGACCACCGGAATAGCGAGCTTTTTCGCCTCGTGCAGCGCGATGTGCTCGTGACCGACGTCGATCACGAACAGCGCATCGGGCAGCGCCTCCATGGTCTGGATGCCACCGAGACTGCGCTCGAGCTTGACCATCTCGCGCCGCAGCTGCGTCGCCTCCTTCTTGCCGCGCTTGTCCAGAGCGCCGGAGCCGGCCATCTCGCTGAGCTCCCCCAGACGCTTGATGGAGGCGCGGATGGTCTTGAAATTGGTGAGCATGCCCCCGAGCCAGCGCTGGTTCACGTAGGGCATGCCGCAGCGCATCGCCTCCTTCTGGACGGCGTCACGGGCCGATCGCTTGGTGCCCACGAACAGCACCCTGCCGCCGTCGGCGATCACCTGGCGCACGAACGCGGTCGCCTCGGCGAACAGCGGCTGGGTCTTCTCGAGATTGATGATGTGGATCTTGTTGCGCTCGCCGAAGATGAACGGCTCCATCTTCGGATTCCAGAAGCGGGTCTGGTGTCCAAAATGGACACCCGCCTCGAGCATCTGTCGCATCGACACGTTCGGCATGTTCGCAGGCCTCCTGGGTTGGGTGCTTGCGCGCATCCCCGTGACGATCCCGCCAGGGCCAGCCGGCACGCCGGCAGCCGCGGCGGAACACCCGGTCACGAGTTGCTGATGCGCGCGCGGGATGACGTCGCCGTACACAGGTCGCAGGCGCCGCGGCCGTGAGGGGCCGTGGACGCGCGCTCCAGCCGCGCGACGTTGCCAAAAAAGGCCGGGCTTTATACCATGAACTTGTAGGCCGCTCAACGATTTGAGCGCCACGGTTTCAGCCCTGCCCTACGGCGCCCTCGCACCACACCACGCATCGGTCGCACCCCATGCTTCGCACCACACAGATCCTGCTGAAGAGTCCCGAGGAGCAGCAGAAGCTGCGCATCGCCGGCCGCCTGGCCGCGGACGTGCTGGACATGATCGGCGAGCACGTCGTGCCGGGCGTGAGCACCGAGGAGCTGGACCGGCTGTGTCACGACTACATCGTCAACGTGCAGGGCGCGATCCCGGCCAACGTCGGCTATCGCGGCTTTCCCAAGACGGTGTGCACCTCGGTCAATCACGTCGTCTGCCACGGCATTCCCAATGACCGGCGGCTGAAGCACGGCGACATCATCAACATCGACGTGGCGGTCATCAAGGACGGCTACCACGGCGACACCAGTCGCATGTACTTCGCGGGGCAGCCGCCGGTGCTGGCGCAGCGCCTGGCGGAGATCTGCCAGCAGGCCATGTGGCGCGCCATCCAGCTGTGCCGTCCGGGGGCGCACCTCGGGGACATCGGTCACGCGATCCAGAGCTTTGCCGAGACCGAGGGCTTCTCGGTGGTGCGCGAGTACTGCGGCCATGGCATCGGACGCGTCTATCACGAGGACCCGCAGATCCTGCATTATGGTGAGCCGGGCAGCGGCCTTGCGCTGCAGGCCGGCATGGTGTTCACCATCGAGCCGATGATCAACGCCGGCAGGCGCTACGTGCGCGTGCTGCCCGACGGCTGGACCGTGGTCACCAAGGACCACAGCCTCTCGGCACAATGGGAGCACATGGTGCTGATCACGCCGGGCGGTTACGAGGTGCTGACACTGGGCCGGCAGGACCGGCACTGAGTCCGCGCGCCCGCCGGCCCGTGGCCGGCACGTCGCGCGGACCTGGCATGCGCATGGCATAGGGAAAGCATGGCCGTTTCCGACCCCGCGGCTCCCGACGAGGCACACTTCCCGGACCCCGCCCCTCTGCAGTGGCCGCTGCTCGCCGAGCTGCCGCAGCGCCTGGCGCAGGCGGCGCAGCGCGAGGGCTACCGGGCGCTGCTGCAGCAGGCGCAGGCGGAGCTGGCCGCGCGCTTCGCCGAGGGCGAGCCGGTGGAAGGGCTGGTGCGCGCTCGTGCGCGCTTCATCGACGTGCTGCTGTGCTGGCTGTGGGAGCAGCTGCTGCCGCCCGCGCTGGCCACGCGCCTGGCGCTGATCGCGGTGGGCGGCTATGGGCGCGGCGAGCTGCATCCGTGCTCGGATGTGGACATCCTGGTGCTGGTGCCCGAGGCGCAGTCCCCGGGGGACGCGCCGCTCGCCGCCGAGGCGCGCGGCAGCGTCGAGCGGCTGGTGTCGTTTCTGTGGGATATCGGCCTGGAGGTCGGGCACAGCGTGCGCACCGTGGCCGAGTGCGCCGAGCAGAGCGCCGCGGACGTGGGCGTCATGACCACGCTGATGGAATCGCGGCGCCTGGCGGGCTCGGCCAGGCTGCTGGCAGCGATGCGCACTGCGCTCGCACCCGAGCGGCTCTGGCCGGTGCGCGAGTTCTTCGAGGCCAAGGTGCGCGAGCAGCAGGAGCGGCGGCTGAAGGCCAACGACACCGCCTACAACCTCGAGCCCAACGTCAAGACCGGCCCCGGCGGGCTGCGCGACATCCAGACGATCGGCTGGGTCGCCAAGCGCCACTTCGGCGCCGAGTCGCTCGACGAGCTGGTCACGCACGGCTTCCTCACCCCCTCGGAGCTGCGGCGGCTCAAGCAGGCGCAGGCCTTCCTGTGGAAGGTGCGCTTCGGGCTGCACACGCTCACCGGGCGGCACGAGGACCGGCTGCTGTTCGACTACCAGATCAAGCTCGCCGAAAACTTCGGCTACGAGGACGCGAGCTACACGCTGGCGGTCGAGCAGCTCATGCAGCGCTACTACCGCACGATCATCGACGTCACGCTGCTCAACGAGCTGCTGCTGCAGCTGTTTCGCGAGGCGATTCTCAGCTTTGATCAGCCCCCCGAGCCGCTCAATCCGCGCTTCCAGGTGCGCAACGACTATCTGGAGGCCGTCAACGACGATGTGTTCGTGCGCCAGCCCAGCGCGCTGCTGGAGCTGTTCGTGCTGCTGCAGCAGAATCCGCAGATCCGCGGCGTGCGCGCCAATACGATCCGCGCCGTGGTGCGCAACCTGTGGCTGATCGACGAGGAGTTCCGCCAGAACCCGCGCAACCACCGGCTGTTCCTCGAGATCCTGCGCGCGCCGCGCGGGGTGACGCACGAGCTGCGCCGCATGAACGACTACGGGGTGCTCGGCCGCTACATCCCGGCCTTCGGGCGCGTCGTCGGGCGCATGCAGTACGACCTGTTCCATGCCTACACGGTCGATGCGCACACGCTGTTCGTGGTCAGCAACCTGCGCCGCCTGGCGATGCGCGAGTTCGACCACGAGCTGCCGCTGGTGTCGGCGGTCATGCAGCAGCTGCCCAAGCCCGAGGTCGCCTACCTCGGCGCGCTGTTCCACGACATCGCCAAGGGCCGCGGCGGGGATCATTCCGAGCTCGGCAGCGTGGACGCCGAGGCGTTCTGCCTCGAGCAGGGCATGTCGCGCTACGACGCGAGGCTGGTCGCCTGGCTGGTGAAGCATCATCTGCTGCTGTCGATCAGCTCGCAGAAGCAGGATATCGGCGACCCGCAGGTGATCAACGAGTTCGCGCGCAAGGTCGGCGACGAGCTGCATCTGGACTATCTCTACGCGCTCACCTGCGCGGACGTGCGCGGCACCAATCCGAAGCTGTGGAACTCGTGGAAGGCGTCGCTGTTCAACGAGTTCTACGAGCGCGTCAAGCGCGCGCTGCGCCGCGGCCTGGAGACCCCGATCGATCAGGAAGAGCTGGTGCGTGAGAACCAGAGCGCGGCGCGCGCGCTGCTGCGCGCACGCGGGGTGGGCGGCGAGGCGATCGAGCGGGCGTGGTCGCGGCTGCCGGCGGCCTATTTTCTGCGCCACTCCCCCGAGGAGATCGCGCGGCACACCGGCGTGCTCGCCGAGGGGGAGACGAGCTCGGAGGAGGCGCTGGTGTCGGTCGAGCCGGTCAGCGAGCGCGGCACCACCGCGGTGATGATCTACGCTCCGCACCGCCGCCACGGCTTCGCGCGCGCCACGGCGGTGCTCGACCAGCTGGGCCTGAACATCCTGGACGCCAGCATCACGCCGGTCGGCTACGGCTTTTCGCTCGATTCCTATCACGTGCTCGAGGAGGACGGCAGCCCGATCGCCGAGGCGCAGCGACGCAACGAGATCGAGCGTGCCCTGTGGGGCTCGCTGCAGCGGCCCGAGGAGGCGCCGCTGGCGGTCTCGCGCCGCGCCCCGCGCCAGATGCGCGTGTTCAAGACCCCCACGCAGATCGCCCTCAGCGTCGATGAGCGCAACGCCCGCTCGGTGCTGGAATTGACCGCCGGGGACCGCCCCGGCCTGCTGTGCGACGTCGGCAAGGTGCTCTGGGAGGAGCGCGCCGAGCTGCTGGCCGCCAAGATCAGCACCTTCGGCGAGCGCGCCGAGGACGTGTTCTATCTGACCGACCGCGCGCAGCGGCCGCTGGACGAGGCGGCCGCGGAACGGCTGCGGGTGAAGCTGCTGGAGGCGCTGGATCAGCGCAGCGCGTGACGGCTGAGCGCGCGGGGTGCGCGGGGCGCCGCGCAGGTGCGTGGGCCGCCGCGCGGGCGGGTGCGAGGGCGGGGGCGCGCCCCCGGCCCGGCCCGGCCCGGCCCGCCCCGCGCAGAGCTCACATCGCATCCTCCCACGAGCGGCTCAGCCGCATGGCGCAGTTGACGATGCCCACCATGCTGTAGGTCTGCGGAAAGTTGCCCCACATCTCGCCGCTGTCGGGCGCCAGATCCTCGGACATCAGACCCAGGCTGCTGCGATGGCGCAGCATCTCCTCGAACAGCTCGCGCGCCTCGGCGTGCCGCCCGATGCCCCAGAGCGCGTTGATGTACCAGAAGGTGCAGACGCTGAAGGCGACGTCGGGAATGCCGAAGTCGTCGGAGTCGGCGTAGCGCGCGAGGAACGGGCCGCGGCGCAGTGTCCTGCCGATGAACTCGACGGTGGAGACATATTTCGGATCGCTCCAGTCCACCACCCCCAGCTCCGCCAGCAGCAGCAGGCTCGCATCCACACCGTTGCCCTCGAAGCGGGTCGTGAAGGTGTGCAGGGTGGAGGACCAGGCGGCCTCGCGCATGCGTTCGGCCATGCGGCGTGCGTGCGTGTGCCAATACCGCTGGCGCTCCGTCAGCTTCAGGCGCGTGGCGATGCGCGCGAGGCGGTCGGCCGCCGCCCAGCTGACCGCCGCGGAGAAGGTGTGCACGGCGCTGCGGCCGCGAAACTCCCAGATGCCGGCGTCCTCGCGGCCGAAGACCGCGACCGCCTGCTCGCCGAGCGACTCGAGCGTCGCGAACAGCTCCTCGGTGCCGCGGCGTACCAGGCGCTCATCGAAGAAGCACTGGGTCACGGCGAGGATCGCCGCCCCGTACACGTCGTGCTGCAGCTGCGCGAAGGCGGCATTGCCGACGCGCACCGGGCCCATGTCGCGGTAGCCGGCCAGGTGCGGCACGATGGTCTCATCCAGCTGCAGGCCGCCGTCGATGCTGTAGCAGGGCTGCAGGCGCAGCGGCGGCGTCGCGGTGAGGTTCTGGATGAAGCGCAGGTAGCCCTCCATGGTGCGCGTGGCGCCGAGCCGGTTGAGCGCCTGGACCGTGAAGTAGGTGTCACGGATCCAGCAGAAGCGGTAGTCCCAGTTGCGGCCGCTGTTGGGGCTTTCGGGTATCGAGGTGGTAAGGGCGGCGAGGATCGCCCCGGTGTCCTCGTAGCTGCACAGCTTCAGCGTGATCGCGGAGCGGATCACCGCCTCCTGCCATTCGTAGGGAATCGCCAGGCTGCGCACCCAGTCGGTCCAGTACTCGCGGGTCGCATCGAGCAGCCGCTGGGCGAGCAGCGGCACCGACTCGCCGATCGTCTCGTCGGGCCCGAAGATGAAGGCGAGCGTATCGTCGAGCACGAACACGCGCCGCTGCTGGATGGCGGCGATGCTCGCGTTGGTCGTCAGGCGCAGGTCATGGTCGCGGCCGATGTAGCGAATGTGGTGCGAGCCGGCGATCGAGGCGCGCACGCGCGCGCCGTAGTCGTCGCTGGGCGCCAGCACCATGCGCATGCGCGGCCGGCCGGCCACGCGCCGCACCAGTCGCACCAGCATCGCGGGGTGGAAGTTGCGCTCGTACTGGCGCAGGCGCGGACAGAAGTCGGTGATCGCGACCACCCCGCCCTGCGTGTCGGTGATGGTGGTCTCGAGGATGGCCGTATTGCGCTCGTAGGTCTGGCTGCAGGAGGCCTCATCGAGCAGCTCGATCGCCCAGCGCCCTGCGCCCCCGGCGCTCGAGCCGGCCAGCAGCTCGCAGAACGCGGGGTCGCCGTCCAGCCGCGGCATGCAGGTCCAGACATGCGTGCCGTGGCGGTCGATCAGCGATGCCACCTGGCAGTTGCCGGTGACGCCCAGATCGAGGGTGGGCCCAGCCATCAGGGCTCGGCAATCGTGAGCAGCCAGCGGCGCAGCTGCTCGGGATCGGACAGGCGGCAGGTGGCGGCGGTCGGCGCCCCGTCCCCGACGCGCACGCTGATGCCCCCCAGGCGGTTGACCACATCGAAGGCATCCTCGTCGGTGGTATCGTCACCGGCGAAGATGGGCGTGCGGCCCCGGAACGGCTGCTCGGCCATCAAGCGCTCCAGCGCCGCGCCCTTGGTCAGGTGGCGCGGACGCAGCTCGACCACGCACTTGCCCACCAGCACCCCGAAATCCGGCCCCATGCCGGCGACGGCGATCTCCGCGAGCCGCAGCACCTCACGGCCCCGCTCCGGCGCGGCGCGATAGTGCAGCGCGATGGCGCAGTGCTTGTCCTCGAGCATCACCCCGGGCATGTGGGCGATCGCCTTCAGGAGCATGGGCTTCACCAGCGCGAGCTGCTCGCAGAACTGCTCATCGATCATCAGGCGCCCGTCGGCCGCGCGGATCTCCCCGCCGTGCACGCCGATCGCCGGCAGCTGCAGCGGCGCGAACAGCCGGTCGACCTCCGCGATGCGCCGACCGCTGACGAAGGCGACCGCGCCGTCGAGCTTGCCGGACAGCCGCTGCAGCAGGGGCACCATCCACGGCGGTACCTCCACCGCATCGGGCCTGGGGGCCAGATCCAGGATGGTCCCGTCCACATCGAGGCAGAGCGCATGGCCCTTGAGGCCGCCGAGTCCGCCCGGTGCGGGCTCAGGCAGCGAATTCATCTGCATCGAAGGACCCTAGCCAACGGGGTTTCACACGGACTATCAGAATCCGCGGGCAAGCGTGTCTGTCATCGTGAAGACATGTTACCGGATCGCTCCCACCCGCGGCGGGACGGCGCCGACGGCGCCGACAGCGCCGTCCCACGGGCGGTCGGGCGGGCGGGCGACGGCCTGGGGCCGCGCCGGGCGCGAGCCGGCGCCGAGCTGGGCCGCCGCGCTGGACCGCGGGCCCGGCTGCGGGCACCATGCGCCAAGCATGACTACGGCGACGCTGGCGGACGACGGGACGGCGGCACTGCAAGGGCTGATCGAGGCGGCGTTCGAGCGGCGCCAGACGCTCACGAGCGGCAACGTGGACCCCGCCACGCGCGCCGCGGTGGACGCGGCGATCACGGCGCTCGACGGCGGCAGGCTGCGCGTGGCGGAGAAGCTCGAGGGGCACTGGCAGGTGCATGCGTGGCTGAAGAAGGCGGTGCTGCTGTACTTTCGCATCAACGACAACCGCCTCATCGACGCGGGCTACGCGCGCTTCTACGACAAGGTGCCGCTGAAGTTCGCGGACACGGACGCGGCGCAGTTCGCCGCGGGGGGTGTGCGCGTGGTGCCGCACGCGCTGGTGCGGCGCGGCGCCTACGTGGCACCGAACGCGGTGCTGATGCCCTGCTACGTCAACATCGGCGCACACATCGGCGCGGGCAGCATGGTCGACACCTGGGCGACGGTGGGCTCGTGCGCCCAGATCGGCCGCAACGTGCACCTGTCCGGCGGCGTGGGCATCGGCGGGGTGCTCGAGCCGCTGCAGGCCGCCCCGACCATCATCGAGGACGACTGCTTCATCGGCGCGCGCTCGGAGATCGCCGAGGGTGTGGTGGTGGGCGAAGGCTCGGTGATCGCGATGGGCACGTTTCTCAGCGCAAGCACGCGCATCTACGACCGCGCCAGTGGTGTGACGCTGCACGGCCACGTGCCGCCCGGCTCGGTGGTGGTGCCGGGGGCCCTACCGGCCCGGGACGGCAGCCACAGCCTCTATTGCGCCGTGATCGTCAAGCGGGTCGACGCGCAGACGCGCTCGAAAACCTCGATCAACGAGCTGCTGCGCGAGGCGAGCCCCTGATGCCGGCCGCAGCGGCCCTCAGCCGTAGCGGCCGGTGATGTAGTCCTCGGTGGCCCTCTTGCCGGGATTGGTGAAGATCTTGGACGTCTCGTCGAACTCGATGAGCTCCCCGAGGTACATGAAGGCCGTGTAGTCGGAGACGCGCGCCGCCTGCTGCATGTTGTGCGTCACGATCAGCACGGTGACCTGCTCGCGCAGCGAGGCGATCAGCTCCTCGATGCGCGCGGTGGCGATCGGATCCAGCGCCGAAGTCGGCTCGTCGAACAGCAGGATCTCGGGGCTGGTGGCCAGCGCGCGCGCAATGCACAGGCGCTGCTGCTGGCCGCCGGAGAGCGATAGCGCGGAGCCGGGCAGGCGATCCTTGACCTCGTCCCACAGCGCCGCGCCGCGCAGCGCCTTCTCGACCTCCTCCCGCAGGCGCACCTGCGAGCGCACGCCGCGGATGCGCAGCCCGTAGGCGATGTTCTCGAAGATCGACTTGGGAAAGGGGTTCGGCTTCTGGAACACCATGCCGATGCGCATGCGCACTTCGATCGCATCGACCTCGTCGGACACCAGGTTGATGTCCTCGGGCAGCAGCATGATGCGCCCCTCGTAGGCCGTGCCGGGCGTGAGGTCGTGCATGCGGTTGAAGCAGCGCAGAAAGGTGCTCTTGCCGCAACCGGAAGGGCCGATGAGCGCCGTCACCTGCTTGTCGCGGATCTCCATGTTGAGATCCTTGAGGGCCTTGTAGGGCCCGTAGCAGAAGCTCAGCGCCTGCACGCTCGCCTTGACCGGCGCGGCCTGCGCGGCCGAGCGGCGCGTCTCATCGACCGCGACCTGCACGCCGCGGCCGCTGGGGCGCATCGGCACCACCGGCCCTTCGACCGGGTCGGCCGGACGCGCCATGTTCCTGAGCGGCTGCTCCGCGCTTCTCAGCATCGGGTCCATGGCCACCTAGCGACTCATTTCCCGGCGGCGCTGCTCGGCAGGCCGGCGGCTCCGAGCATGCCGGGTCGCCCGCCGGCGGGCAGCGTGGCCACATGCGCATAGCCGCCGCTGAGCTCGCCATCCGCGGGCTGCACCGCGGGCGAGTCCGCGCCGGGCGGCTCGGCGGAGGCCGGCCGGCCGCCGCCGGGAGCGCTGCGAGCGCTCTCGGCCGCCTCGCCATGCTCCGACTCGGACAGCTCCCGCTCGATCTCCTCGATGCGCACGTGGCGCACATCGCGTCCGTGCACCAGATAGATCAGGTACTCACAGACATTCTTCGAATGATCGCCGATGCGCTCGAGCGAGCGCACCACCCACATGACGTCCAGGGCACGGCGGATCCAGCGCGGATCCTCCATCATGAAGGTGATGCTCTGGCGATGGATGCTCTCGTATTCCTCGTCCACGATGCGGTCGCGGCGCAGCACCTCGAGCGCGAGCTCGGTGTCGTGGCGGGCGAAGGCATCGAGGGTATCGTGCACCATGCCGATCACCAGCTCGCCCAGATTGCGCAGCTCGCGGTAGCGGTTGCGCGGCCGCTCGCGCGCCGCCAGACGCGTGGCGATTCCGGCGATCTTTTCCCCCTCGTCGCCGATGCGCTCCAGGTCGGTGATGGTCTTGAGGATGGTCAGGATCAGGCGCAGATCCGAGGCCGTCGGGCTGCGCGTGGCGAGGATGCGGCTGCAGTCCTCGTCGATCTCGCGCTCGAGCTGGTTGACGCGCAGCTCCCCCTTGGCCACGCGCACGACCGCCTCCTCGTCCGGGTCGGTGATCGCCTCGACGGCCTGCAGCAGCTGCCGCTCGACCAGCCCTCCCATGGCCAGTACGTTGCTGAGCAACCTCTGCAGGTCCTCGTTGTAGCGGCTCGAGATGTGATGGGTGAGGCCGTCAACGCTCATGGGTCGATCGTATCCGCTCCATCGTGACAGTCATGTGTCAGGGCCGGCTGGCGGCAGTGGCGCGAGCGTGTACCGTCGCCGCTGCTGCCGGGTATTGTCCGGCTCTTGCCGAGGGGCCCCGCGCACCGTATAAGGCGCGCAGCTTATCAGGAACTTGACCCGACCACCCGGATCCCTCAATGCACCCCCGCGAACGATGTCCGCCGCCCTCGATCTGACTCGGGAGCTGATCGCTCGCCCTTCCGTGACCCCGGCCGACGAGGGCTGCCAGGACCTGATGGCGCTGCGGCTGCAGAGCATCGGCTTCCAGGTGGAACGGTTGCGCTACGGCAACGTCGAGAACCTGCTGGCGCGCAGAGGCAGCGCGGGGCCCGTGCTGTGCTTCGCCGGGCACACGGATGTGGTGCCGACCGGGCCTCTCGAGGAGTGGCGCTCCTCGCCGTTTCAGCCCGCGATCCGCGACGGACTGCTGTACGGCCGCGGCGCCGCCGACATGAAGAGCGGTCTGGCGGCCATGCTCACGGCGACCGAGGCATTCATCGGGGAGCGCCCGGAGCACTCCGGCACGCTGATGTTCCTCATCACCAGCGACGAGGAGGGCCCGTCGGTCGACGGCACCCGGCGGGTCGTCGAGACGCTGCGCGAGCGCGCCGAGCGCATCGACTGGTGCGTGGTCGGCGAGCCCTCCAGCGAGGAGCGCATCGGCGACACCATCAAGGTCGGCCGGCGCGGCTCCCTGTCCGGGCGGCTGACGGTGCACGGGGTGCAGGGCCACATCGCCTATCCGCAGCTCGCCACCAACCCGGTGCATGCCTTCGCCCCGGCGCTGGAGGAGCTCGTGCGGCGCGTTTGGGACCAGGGCAACGAGCACTTCCAGCCCACCTCCTTCCAGGTCTCCAACCTCAACGCCGGCACGGGCGCGCCCAATGTCATTCCGGGGGAGCTGCGCATGCGCTTCAACCTGCGCTACTCGCCGGTGCAGCCGTTGGAGCAGCTCAAGCGCAGCGTCGAGGAGATCCTGCAGCGCCACCGGGTGAACTACACGCTGGAGTGGTACCTGTCGGGAGAGCCGTTCTATACGCCGCCAGGCACGCTATCGGCCGCCGTGTGCGACGCGGTGCGCGCGGTGACCGGGCTCGAGCCGCAGCTCTCGACCGGCGGGGGGACTTCCGACGGGCGCTTCATCGCCCCGATGGGCGCCCAGGTCGTCGAGCTCGGCGTCGTCAACGCCAGCATCCACAAGGTCAACGAGTGCGTGCGCGTCGAGGATATCGACACGCTGCACGCCATCTACCTGCAGGCGCTGCGCAACCTGCTGGCCTGAGGGGCGCCGCTCAGGCCGCCGCACGCCGGGCGCGGAAATTCGCCGCGATCGCCAGCAGCGCCAGGCCGGCCGCGGCGATCAGCACCCAGGCGGGCATGGTCAGACCGAGCAGACGCCAGTTGATCTTGGCGCACTCGCCCGAGCCGGTCAGCACCTTGCGGATGACCTCGCCGGGCGGAAAGATCTGCAGCATGTAGGTGAGCGAGGCGCCGCAGCTGGCAATGGTGCCGGGCGGCCGGGTCTCGATCCACACGTGGCGGGCGGCCACGCCCATCGTCCCCAGCGCGGCGAGCACCAGCAGCACCCCGTAGACGCGGCCGCCCCAGCGCCGCGGGCCATGGACCGCGGCCAGTACGAACAGCAGGCCGATCAGCCCGATGCCGATACGTTGGAAGATGCACAGCGGGCAGGGCTCCAGTCCCAGCACGGCCTGCGCGTACCAGGCGTAGCCCAGCAGCCCCACGCACACCAGGAATCCCAGCAGATTCAAACCCCGCGACATCGCGCCAGCACCGTCAGCCGCGCTGGCCCACGTACTCGGCGAGCTCGCGTTCGATACGGTCGAAAGAGGTATGGCGCACGTCCTTGCCGAACACCATATAGATGATGTATTCGCAGATGTTCTTGGCATGATCGCCGATGCGCTCGAGCGAGCGCACCACCCACATCACCTCCAGGGCCCGCCGGATGCTGTGGGCGTCCTCCATCATGAAGGTGATGCACTGGCGCTGGATGGCCTCGTATTCCTCGTCGACCACGCGGTCCTGGCGGCAGATCCCGAGCGCGGCCTCGGCGTCCAGGCGGGCGAACGCATTCAGCGTGTTGCGCACCATGTCCTGCACCACGCGCCCCAGGTGGCGAACCTCGCGATAGCGATCCGTGGGGCGCTCCACGCTCGCCAGCCGGGCGGCGATCTGTCCGATCTTCTCGCATTCGTCGCCGATGCGCTCCAGGTCGGTGATGGTCTTGATGGTGGCGACGATCATGCGCAGGTCCCCCGCCGCCGGGGCGCGTGTCGCGAGGATGCGCGAGCACTCCTCGTCGATCGACACCTCCATGCCGTTGACCTTGTAGTCCTCCTGCGCGACCGACTGGCCGAGCTGGCTGTCGCCCTCGGCCAGAGCCGCAAGCCCGCGGCGCAGTTGCTCCTCGACGAAGCCGCCCATCGCCAGCACCTTGCTGCGCACGCGCTCGAGCTCGGCGTTGAACCGCGTGGAGGTATGGTGGGATAGATCGGCCGCTTCCATGATCTGCTGTCCGCTCCGGTGCAGCAGCGCCGCACCAAACAATGGCTGACTATAACTCAAGGCATCGCGTCCGAGCATAGCTCCGGGCGCGCGCGCCAAGCGCGATCCATCTCCCAAAAGAAATCTGGCGCGCGCATGCGCCGGCCGCGATGCACCGGCCGCGTCGGCCGCGCCGCCCCGGACGGCCTCACGCCGAGCGCCTGGGCGTGCGCACGCGCCGCGCGCCGCGCGACGTGCCGATCGAGCGGTCCGGGTCATCGACATCGTCGCCGGGCTCCGGGTCACTCCCCGGCTCGTTCACCCGGGGTGCCAGCAGCGCGCCGAGGTCCGGAAACGCATCGGTCGCCTCCAAATCGGCCGGCTCCGCGTCGCGGCGGGCCGGGCTGCTCGCGGATGCCGCCGCTGCAGCCGCTGCGGCCGCCGCTGCCGCGGCGGCTGCCGCGCCGGCAGCGGTTGCCGTGGCCGCGGCGCCGGACATTGCCGCGCCGCTCATCGCCGTGGCGGCCGCGGCCGGCGCAGCCCTGGCCGACGCCGGCGTGGTCCGGGTCGATGTCGTCTGGGTGCCCGCCGGCTGCAGGGCGGTTACGACCCCGAGCGGGCCCTGCAGGCGATCGCGCGGGAAGGTGCAGATGAATCGGCTGCCCTTGCCCTCCTCGCTCTCGATGTCCAACCGCGCACCGTGCCGCTGCAGGACGTGCTTGACGATCGCGAGGCCCAGACCCGAGCCACCGGTGCTGCGGCTGCGGCCCGGATCGGCCCGATAGAAGCGCTCGGTGAGGCGCGGCAGATGCTCGGGGGCGATGCCGATGCCGGTGTCGGTCACCGAGAAGTGCCCGCCCTCCGCGTCGGTCCACCAGCGGATCTGCACGGATCCCTCGGCCGGGGTGTAGTTCGCCGCGTTGTCCACGAGGTTGCCGAACGCCGAGTGAATCTGCAGCTCATCGCCCAGCAGCTGTGCGCGCGAATCGGCGCGCACCTGCACCCGCGCCGGATGCGTTGGACGCGCGAGCACGTCCTGGCGCAGCTGCGCCATCAGCGCCACCACGTCGATCGGTCGGGCGGCGGCGCCTTCATCCGAGGACTCCAGGCGCGACAGCTCGAGCAGATCGTGCACGATGCGGCTCATGCGCTGCGCCTGGCGCTGCATCTCCTGCAGCGGACCCGCGAGGGTGGGATCCAGGCCGGGCTCCTGCACCAGCGTCTCCAGATAACCGGCGATCACGGTCAACGGTGAGCGCAGCTCGTGCGAGGCATTGGCGACGAAGTCGCGCCGCATGGCGGTGAGCTGCGCCTCGCGCGTCACGTCGCGCACCAGCACCAGGCGCTGATCCGCCCCATACGGCACGATCTGCAGCGACAGGTGCCGCTCGGCGTCGACCGCAGCCCGCACCACCACGGGCAGAGAGTACTGCCCGCCGCGCAGGTACTGGACGAACTCCGGCTGGCGCACGAGGTTGTCGATGCGCAGCCCCACATCGCCCTTGCCGCGCAGCCCCAGGAGCCGCGCTCCGGTCCGGTTGAACCACAGGATCTCGGTCTGAGGATTGAGCACCACCACGCCGTCGGGCATCGCGGCGGTCGAGCGCCGCAGCTCGCGCAGCAGCCGCAGCAGACGCTGGCGATGGAACTGCTTGCGCCGATAGAGGCGCACCACGGCGGTGACCAGCTCGCCCCACGGGCCGGGTGTGTCGGGGGCGAGCTCGACCCGATCGCTGCGCAGCCAGCGCATGACCCGGCGCAGATGCATCAGCTGCAGCGCCAGCGCCGCCGCCAGCACCACGGCGACGCCGGCGAACGGCATGTGAAACAACAACCCCAGGCCCGCGGCCAGCAGCAGTGCCAGCGTCAGCCGCCAGCCGAATTGCCACCAAGCCGCGGCCGCGTTCATCGGCGCGCCGGCCCTCCCATGCTCAACTCACCGGCCGCGCGGAGAACCGATAGCCCGCCCCGCGCACGGTCTGCACCCATCGATCATAGCCATAGTCCTCGAGCGCCCGGCGCAAGCGCCGGATGTGCACATCGATGGTCCGCTCCTCGACGTAGACGTTGCCGCCCCAGACACGGTCGAGCAGTTGCTCACGGCTGTACACCCGTTCAGGGTGCATCATGAAGAATTCCAGCAGACGGTATTCGGTCGGGCCGAGCGATACGGCCTGCTCGCCGATCAGGACCCGGTGGGCCGCGCGATCGAGGGTGAGCTGCTCGAAGCGCACGACTTCGGTCTCATCGACCGTCCCGCCCCGGCGCAGCACCGCGTTCACGCGCGCGATCAGCTCGCGCGGCGAGAACGGCTTGGTCATGTAGTCGTCGGCGCCGCCGTCCAGGCCGGCGATCTTGTCCGCCTCTTCGGCGCGCGCGGTCAGGATGATGACCGGCAGGTCGCGCGTATCGCGCTCGCGCTTGAGCGCACGCGTGAGCTCCAGGCCACTGTGATCCGGCAGCATCCAGTCGATCAGCACCAGGTCCGGCCGCTGATTGGCGAGCGCCGCCCGAGCTGTGCGGCAGTCACCCGCCTCGCGCACGTCGAAACCCGCGCGCTTCAGCCCGAACGCGATCATCTCGCGAATCGGACGCTCGTCCTCCACCACCAGAATCTGCTTCGCAGTCATGTCCTTGCGTACCGCCGGTACGCCTGCCAGCGCTGGCGGCACCATAGGGGTCACATATTGCAGCCGTATGACGAGCGGTGCGATTTTGTCAGTTTTGTGAACGCCCCGCGACTGCCGCAGGGGCAGGCTCGCCCGGCCGGCGGGGGAACCGGCTCGCCCCTGGGTATCCCGGATGCGGCGGCGCGGGGGAGGCGGCGGGATGTGTCACGCCTGTGACGCACCGACGACGCGATCGCGCAGGTAGACGGGCAGCGCCTGCTCGGGCGCCACGGCCGATGCCAGCCCGTCGGCGGCGGCCAGACGCGCGATCTCCTGCGCGCGCGGGCGCAGCCCGGGCTGCAGCTCGGACAGCACCGTGGCCCATCGCTCCCGCAGTGCGGGATAGGCCGCCAGCCCCGAGCCGGCCGCACACACCCCGGTGCGACCGTCCGCGCGGTCGCCGGGGCTGCCGGGGTGCGCGGGGCTGGCGGGGTCCGGGGCGCTCCCGGGCGCCAGCCAGGCCGGCGGCAGCGCCACGGCCGCCGGGGGCGACACCTGCTCGCTGCCGATGAGGTGCGGCTCGTAGCCCGCGCCCTCGTAGCAGGCCCAGTAGACCTCCTCCATGCGCGCATCCTGGCAGACCAGCACGCGAGTGGCCGCGCTGCGCGAGGCCGTGACCTGGGCCGCCACGGCGCGCAGGTCCGAGACCGGGATCAGCGGCCGGCCAGTCGAGAAACCGAGCCCCTGCGCCACCGAGACCGCGAGGCGCAGCCCGGTGAAGGCCCCCGGCCCGCGGCCGAAGGCGATGGCGTCGAGCCCGGCGAGCCCCAACCCCGCCTCGGCCAGCAGCTCATCGATCATCGGCAGGATGAGCGCGCCGTGGGCGCGCGGCGCGATCGCCTCGCGCGAGCGCAGCTCCCCCTCGATCCACAGGGCCACCGAGCACAGCTCGGTCGCGGTATCCAGGGCCAGCAGCTTCACGGCGCCGACGCCGTCTGCGGGGTGCGCGGCAGCGTCCGGGCGGCTTCCGAGAGCCGCGCACAGGCGACGGCCGCCTCACGCGTGACCGGCATCGGGGGCAGACTCTCGCGAAACAATCGGCCATAGGCCCGCGCCGTCAGGCGCGGATCACCGATCATGATCACACCGGCGTCGTGCTCGCTGCGGATCAGGCGACCCACGCCCTGCTTGAGGGCCAGCACCGCTTCGGGCAGCTGGTAGTCGCGGAACGGGCTCGCCCCCTGCGTCTGCAGATGCTCGATGCGCGCCCGCACGACCGGGTCCTCCGGCGAAGCGAACGGCAGCCTGTCGATGACCACCAGCCGCAGGGCCGGACCCTGCACATCGACCCCTTCCCAGAAGCTGGCGCTCCCGAGCAGGACCGCCTCGCCGCTGGCGCGAAAGCGCCGCAGCAGCTGTTCGCGCGGCGCGCTGCCCTGCACTAGCAGCGGCAGCGAGGCGGCCAGGCGCTCGGCCAGCAGCGTCGCCGCCTGGCGCAGGGCGCGCAGGCTCGTGAAGAGCAGGAACGCCCCGCCGCCGCTCGCCTGGATGAGCGGCAGCGCCGCCTCGAGCAGTGCCGCAGTGAAACCAGCCTCCGCGGGGTCGGGCATGCCTTCGGGCAGATACATCAGGGCCTGCCGCTCGTAGTCGAACGGGCTGGGCAGAGACAGCGAGGATGCGGTCGTGAGGCCCAGGCGACCCGCGAAGTGCGAAAAGTCCCCGCCCACCGCAAGCGTTGCGGAGGTGAAGATCCACGCCGAGCTGCCCTGTTGCATGAAGGCGCGAAAGCGCGGCGCGATGTCGTAGGGGAGCAGCCGCAACGCAAAGCCGCGCGCGTCGCAGGTCACGGTGCGCGCCCCGGTGGTGTCCTGCGTGAGGATCTGCCGCAGCGCCTCGGCCTGCCCGGCGACCCGCGCGGCGCCGCTCTGCAGCTCCGCGCTGCCACCGGCCGCCGCGCCGAGATGCTCCCCGAGCGCGGCGAGCGCTTCGCCCAGCTGCTCGAGTCCCCGGGACGCCGCAGCGGGCAGGTCGCGCCACGCCAGCTGCCGCTCGAGTCGTCCCAGGGCCGCGTGTGTCATCTGCAGCGCCCCGGCGACGGCTTCCATCAGCGGCCGGGCGGCGCTCGAAGCGCCCGGCGCACTCGGCGCACTCGGGGCGGGCGCGGCACCGCGCGCGGCGCCGCGCAGCTGCTGACGCAGGTCCGCGAGCAGCAGCTCGATCTGGCGCGCGCTCAGGCTCACTCCGAAGAATTCGCTGGCCAGATCCGGCAATTGATGCGCCTCGTCGAGGATCACCGCGTCCACGCTCGGCAGCAGGTCGCCGAAGCCATCCTCCTTGAGCGCCATGTCGGCAAGCAGCAGGTGGTGATTCACGACCACGATGTCCGCCTGCATCGCGGCGTGACGCGCGGCGAACACATGGCAGCGCGCGTACTGCTCACAGCGCGCACCGGTGCAGCTCTCGCGCGTGGAGCTCAGCTGCGCGCGCACCGGGTGCTCCTCGCCGAGCTCGGTGAGCTCCGAGAGATCTCCGGTAGCGCTCACACGCGCCCAGGCCAGCGCGCGTGCCAGAGGCGCCTCCTGCGCGGCCCGGTCGGCGAGCGCGGGCAGGAGCTCGGCCTGCTGTCCGACTCCGAGCAGGCGCGAGCGGCACAGATAATTGGATCGACCCTTCAGCAGCGCGATGCGCGCGGGGCGGCCGATGGCGCCGGCCAGCAGCGGCAGATCGCGATGAAACAGCTGATCCTGCAGCGTGCGCGTACCGGTGGAGATGAGCACGCGCAGACCGGAGAGCAGCGCGGGCACGAGGTAGGCGTAGGTCTTACCGGTGCCCGTGCCGGCTTCGAGCAGCAGCACGTCGCGTGCCCGCAGGGCTGATTGGATGCGCGCTGCCATGCGCTGCTGCATGGGGCGCGGCTTGAAGCCCGCGAGCGCTCGTGTCAGGGGACCCGCGGCCCCGAGGACGGCTTCGATTTCAGTCATTTACCTAATCCGGTCGTATGCGGGCGGCAACGCTGCGGCAGATCGCGGCGGTGCTGCACAGAGCGACGCAACCCTGGGGTAAATGGCACGCAAGCCAGGTCCCGATACACCGTAAAACTCTCGCAAGCCACGGACCGGCCGCTATAATCCGGCCTCTCCGGTTCGACATCCTCCGAGGATACGCTATGGCGACCGCCCTCCACACCCTCGCTCCGCTGTCGGAAATATCCAAAAACGTGGCGGACTGGGTGGAGGAGGTGCGCGGCCACACGCAGCCGGATCGGGTGTACTGGTGCGACGGCTCGCGCGCCGAGTTCCAGCGGCTGCGCCGCGAGCTGCTCGGCCGCGGGGAGCTGCAGGAGCTGAATCCGAGCAGCTTCCCGGGCTGCTATCTGTCGCGTTCGGCGCCGAGCGATGTGGCGCGCGTCGAGCACCTGACCTACGTGTGTACGCGCTCCAGGGAAGACGCCGGCCCGAACAACAATTGGATGGATCCGGCCGAGGCGAAGGCCAAGCTGGCGACGCTGTTTCACGGCTGCATGCGTGGCCGCACGCTCTACGTCGTGCCTTACTGCATGGGGCCGCTCGACTCGCCCTACTCGCGCTGCGGAGTGGAGATCACCGACAGCGCCTACGTGGTTCTCAACATGGCGATCATGACGCGCATGGGGCGCGCAGCGCTGGAGCGCATCGCCACCGACGGGGTATTCGTGCGCGGCCTGCACTCCATCGGAGATCTGAGCCCCGAGCGGCGCTTCATCATGCACTTCCCGGAGGAGCTGTCCATCCAGAGCATCGGCTCCGGCTACGGCGGCAACGCGCTGCTGGGCAAGAAGTGCCACGCGCTGCGCATCGCCAGCTGGCAGGCGCGCGACGAGGGCTGGCTCGCCGAGCACATGCTGCTGGTGGGGCTGCAGAGTCCGCGCGGGCAGACGCACTACGTGGCGGCGGCCTTCCCCTCCGCCTGCGGCAAGACCAATCTGTCGATGCTGATTCCGCCCGAGTCCATGCCGGGATGGAAGATCTCCACCATCGGCGATGACATCGCCTGGCTGCAACCCGGTGCGGATGGACGGCTGTGGGCCATCAATCCGGAGTCCGGCTACTTCGGCGTGGCGCCCGGCACCAACGCCAAGACCAACCGCAACGCCTACGAGACCATCCGCCACGACACCATCTTCACCAACGTCGCGCTCACGGCGGACGCCGAGCCCTGGTGGGAGGGTCGCGAGGGCCGGCCGGTCACCGACTGGCAGGGTCGCCCCTACGATCCGGCCAACGGCCCGGCGGCGCATCCGAATGCGCGCTTCACCGTCGCGGCCTCGCAAAACCCGATCTACGCCCAGGTCGCCGACGATCCGCGCGGAGTGCCGATCTCGGCGATCCTCTTCGGCGGGCGGCGCCGCTCGCTTGCCCCGCTGGTGTATGAGGCGCGCAGCTGGCAACACGGGGTGCTGGTGGGGGCCTCGGTGGCCTCCGAGACCACCGCGGCGGCGACCGGTCAGGTCGGGGTGGTGCGTCGCG
>Ga0335074_10003252_pt1 | contig 22134 bp, 20 predicted proteins | sample Lox_Sample_23_FD_206715 | JGI IMG/M metagenome (GOLD analysis project Ga0335074, IMG submission 206715) | Soil microbial communities from Loxahatchee National Wildlife Refuge, Florida, United States - Lox_Sample_2.3 | ecosystem: Environmental > Terrestrial > Soil > Wetlands | place: USA...
ACGGCCCGCCAGCCGCCCCCCCGCCCCCCACCACCGCCAGCCGGCGCGCGAGGACCAGCTGACCCGCCCACCCCCGCCCAGCCCGAACCCAGCCCGAACCCAGCCCGAACCCAGCCCGAACCCGGGACGGCAAAGAAAAAGCCCGCCTCGCGTTGCCGCGAGACGGGCTTGGGAACTTCTGAACTACGCGAAAGCTAGAGGCTGTTCGCGACCGTGCTGAGGACGGAGGTCACCTTGCCGCCAAGCAGCGTGAGTGCGGCGATGGCGATGACAGCGATGAGCGCCAGGATCAGCGCATACTCGGTGAGGCCCTGTCCTTCCTCCTCGTCAAAGAGACGAGCGAGGGCGATCTGGAACTTCGTGTAGATGGAAAGCATGTTTCTCCTGGAATTGGTCCCGTAACGGGCTGGCTGGTGGTTGATGCGGGTGGCGACGGTCGCCACCCGCACTACGACATTTACATCACAGGCTGTTCGCGACGGTGCTCAGCACGGACGTCACCTTCCCGCCGAGCAGCGTGAGCGCCGCAATCGCGATGACGGCGATTAGAGCGAGGATCAGGGCATACTCGGTAAGGCCCTGTCCATCCTCATCGTCGACCGTCCGCGCAAGCATGAGCTGGAGGTTGATCAACAGCTTAAGCATTCTGTAATCACCCCCTCCCATGCCGATTGCAGTGGAACGTATATCGCCCGCGATGGGGCCTCTCTGAAAGATTTGTTGCCATCCTGCCTCAAACGCTGGTCCGCGGTGCCGATGAACCTGGCTCCGATGGACTCAACTTTTGTTTGGTGTCGCGAGCTTCATCGGAGTCCTGGCCTTCTTCCTTTAGGAAATTCAGAAACTGTCCGTGTACGTGGACATCTGTCCGGGTACGCCGACAGGGCGTCTCCGGGCGGCCGCTGAACGCAACATATGGGGGGGCGCCGCTCAGCAGGCACCTTCGTACGTCTAAGCGGCCCTAGACCTAGGTACAGTCGTATCGGCAGCCCTGACCGGCCCCTAATGCTTTACCGCTTGGCGGGCGACTAATACTTCATGCGCGTGGACTCCCAGCCCGGCTCAACCTTGCCTGCGCCTGCTGGTCCCGCCGCAGAGGATGCTGACTCGAGGCCTCGCGCGGGCGCGCGGACGCGCTCGGTGGCGGACGGGCTCGCCTGGCTCGAGTCGCGGGCGCTCTTCGTCGCGGCTGTGGCCGCCGTCCTCGTGGAGAGCTTCGCGGGTATTCCGACCCACCTGGCGCAGGATGGCTGGCTGGCCCTCGTCGCGGGCCGCATCATCGCCCAGCACGGGATTCCGACCCACGACTACCTCACGGTGATGGCCTACGGTGTGCGCTGGACCGACCAGCAGTGGCTGGCCCAGCTCTCTATCTACGGCCTGCAGCGGCTCGGGGGTCTCGCGCTCTTCTGCGTGTTCTATGTGTTCCTGACCGGGCTCAGCTTCGGCCTGGGCATCGCGGCGTCACGCCATCTCGGAGCCCAGGACCGCTACCTGATCTGGATGCTGCCGGTCGGTGGCTTCTTCTACATCGCCACCGCAGTCTCGATCCGGACGCAGGGCTTTGCCTACCCGTTCTTCGTGACCACGCTGTGGCTACTGGCCGCAGAAGTTCGCCGCCCGACCCGGCGGCGGGTCTATCTCGTGTTCCCCCTGCTGATCGTGTGGGCCAACCTTCACGGGTCGGTCACGCTCGGAGTTGCGATGAGCGTCGTCTATGGCGCGACGCTGCTATGGCAGAGCTGCCGAGACCGAGGCTGGCTCGGCCTCCTGCATCGACGGGGCCTCATCTTCGTGATCGGCTCGCCCCTGTGCCTGTTTGCGACCCCGTACGGCCTGTCGATCATCAGGTACTACCGCGTGACGCTGTTCAATTCGGAATTCAGCAAGCTGGTCAGCGAGTGGCAGCCCGTGACCGCCTACATGATCCTCGCGGTGCCCCTGCTCATCCTGATCTTCGGCATGATCTGGACACTCGGCCGCAGTGGGCGACGCACCCCAGCCTTCGATCAGATCGTGCTGGCGATTCTCGCGTTCGCCGCCATCGACGCCGTGCGCAACATCACCTGGTTCGGCCTCGCGATCGTGGTTCTGCTCCCGCCCGCGATCAGCGGCCTGCGCTCGAACGCGACGCCTGCGACCCGGCATCGCAGCGTCAACCTGGCGATCGCGCTCACCTGCATCGCTCTGGTGGTGGTTTTCACCATCTCCACCTTTATCCGGCCGGCCTCATGGTTCGAATCGACCTACCCGAAGCGAGCCGTGAGCGTCGCCGCAGGCTTCCTGGAACGCGACCCGCACGTGAAGATCTTCGCCGATGTGCGCTATGCGGACTGGTTGGTCTGGCACGATCCCAAACTGGCCGGCCACATCGCCTACGACACGAGCCTCGAGAACCTCACCAGTCAGCAACTGCTTTCGCTGGCGACCCTGACCCAGGTCCCGGAACCGGGAACGCGCGGCTTCCTCGCCCCCTACTCGGTTCTCATGCTCAACCCGAGCAACCACTCGACGAACCGGATCCTCGTCTCCAGACCGGGCGTGAAGGTGATCCTGCGTTCCAAGCGCGTGCTCATCGCCACCAAGCCGGCCTCATGATGTGAGCACCAGCGCGCACGACCGGCGGATGAGACGGAAGGCGGTCAACGACGCCCTGTTCGGCGTCCTGCCTGTCTTGGTGACGGTTTCGGTGCTGGCTCAGGTCTTCGGTCATGGTCTGAGCGCCGTCGACTTCCGTCAGGAGTACTGGGCGGCAGGCTGGCGCCTTCTGCACGGCGCCAACCCGTACCTCTGGACCCGGGCCCAGGTGACGGCCGGGGAGGCATTCGTCTACCCGGCCCCGACGGCGTTGCTGTTCGTGCCGTTTGCCCTGCTTCCAGCGGTGGTGAGCGGGGCCCTGTTCACCGCTCTGTGCATCGGAGCTGGGTTGGCCACGCTCCGGGTGCTCGAGGTCCGGGATTGGCGTCTCTACGGCCTCGTCGCCGTCACCGCCCCTGTGGTCGCCGGTTGGCAGACCGCGAACCTGACGCTGTTCCTGGCGCTCGGCATCGCCCTGGTGTGGCGGATGCGAGATCGGCCGCTGAGGGCCGGCGTCGTCGCCGCCGTCGCCATTGCGCTGAAGCCGTTCGTGTGGCCGATCGCCCTCTGGCTCCTGGCGACGAGACGGTTCCGGGCCGCGGCGGCGTGTGCGGGCACATGGCTGGTGGTGAACCTCCTGGCCTGGGCAGTGGTCGGATTCGGTGAGATCTCGCAGTACCTGCATCTCGTGGCGCGCGTCACCGACGCTCTCTACCGGGAGGGCTACGGCCTCGTCGCCATCGCGATGCACTTAGGCTCGAGCCATCCCGCTGCCACGGTGGTCGAGGTCGGGTTATCGGCGGGGTTCGCGGTGGGCGTGCTCCTAGCCGCCCACCGCGGACAGGAAATGACCGCGCTGGCGGTCTCGATCGGGCTGATGCTGGCCGCCTCGCCGCTCGTGTGGAACCACTACCTGGCGCTTTTGATCGTCCCGCTGGCGATCGCGCGGCCGAGACTCAGCTGGGCGTGGGCCCTGCCGCTGGTGCTCTGGGTCTGCCCCTCGGACGGCGTCACAGGCTGGGAGGCGGGCGTGGGCCTCGCCATCACGGTCGCCTGTCTGTTCGTGGCGGGCCGTGCCTCCCGTACCGCCGCAACGTGTACCCGCACGCCGCCGCCCTTCGAAGGCGTCCCCGCCATGTCGCCGGCCGGGCGCACGACGCAGTCCACCCCGGGGATCTCGAGATGACCGAGACGGAGGGGGGCGGCGTACCCGCGCTGGCCATCCGGCCAGGCGCCCCGCCGTCGCAGGCTGACCCGCCTGCCCGCCCGGCTGCCGAGGGACCGCGGTGGGCGCTGGGCCGGCTGGTGGTGGTCGTCGCCCTGTTGACCGGGATCGTCGGCCTGTTTGCGACGGTGGGCGCCGACTCACGCTGGCTGGCGGCACTCGGGCGGATCATCATCGCCCGCGGGGCCATCCCTCGGGGGGTGCCGTTCGCTGCCGCGTCGACCGCCCACTGGGCGAACACGCTCGTCGCCGCCGAGTTGATCTTCGATGGCCTCGAGCGCGCTCTGGGGGATCGCGGGCTCGTCATCGCGGACATGGTCGCGGTGGCCTTCGCCTTCGCTCTCCTGGCCTGGGACGCGCGGGCCCAGGGTGCCGGCAGCCGCCCAACCGCCACATCGCTCGCCCTGGTTGCTCTCGGAGCGTTTCCGAGCCTGGCCGTGGTCCGAGTCCAGCTGTTCTCGCTCGTCCTCTTCCCCGTGCTGGTCGCAGTCCTGCGCATGGAATCGCGCAACCCGTCGCGCCGGATCTGGCTCGTGCTTCCGGTCCTCGCCTTGTGGTCGAATCTGCATGGCGCGGCCCTGTCGGGCCTTGCCGTCCTCTGGGTCTATTTGGCCCTGTACCGCGCGCGCCGCGAGCCGTGGACAGCGGTAGCGGTGGCAGTGTCCTCGCTGATCGCGATGTGCCTGACCCCGGCCGGGATCCGCACTGCCGACTACTACTACGGCCTGGTCACCAACGTCGCCGCTGAGAGGGGCGTGGGGCAGTGGGAGCCACTCGGGCACAGCCCGTTTGACTGGGTGATGATCGCGGTCCTCGTCATCCTGGCTTTGCGGATGAGACACAGGCTCCCGCCGCTGTGGGAGTGCGCCACGATCATCCTGCTGGCCGCGCTGACGGTTAAGGCCGCCCGGGACGGGGTCTGGCTGCTCTTCTTCCTCGTCGCGCCCAGCGCGCGCGCTCAACGTCCCGGACGCGATTGGCACGGGCTGCTGCCGGTCGGTGCGGTCGTGGCCGTCGCCCTGATCGCGATCGACCTCGTTCACCCACTGCACTCACCGGGGGCGCCCAAGGCGACGGTGGCCAGTGCGGTCCGCCTGGCCGATGGCTCCCCGATTCTGGCCGACCCGATCCCAGCCGAACAGATCGCGCTCGTCGGCGGGCGGATCTGGAGCGGCAATCCGCTGGACGCCTTCTCGCACCGCGTCCAGACCGAATACGTGGACTGGATCAGCGGTTCGGCGGGCGGCCGCGCCGCGCTCGACAACGGCCAGATCCGGATCGTCCTGGTGACGGCGGGTAGCTCGGATGCCCAAGTCACTGCGGCCGATCCGGCGTTCGTGCGGGTAGCGGCAAACTCATCGACCGTCCTCTATGAGCGCCGTCCCGCCAAGCAGTGAAGATGAGTCAAGCTGAGACACGGGCAATGTCGCGTCGAGCTCAGATGATGCAAGTCGAGGCGAGGGGACTCGGGATCGCGCTGCAGAAGGTCGGCACCATCCTCGCCTTTGGCGTGCTCCCGGCCGCTCTGATTGTCGCCTTCGTGGTCGTCACGATCGGCGGCAGCCATCCCTTCTACGACTTCAACGGCGATATCTACGAGGCGGGCCGGGCGATCCTCCACGGCCGCAACCCCTATGACGCGGCCTTCCTCCAGCACCTCGTTGCCATCAAGAACGCCGGTGGCTCGCCCTCGCTGGTCTTTGCCGTCCCGGTCTACCCCGCCCCGACGCTGCTCGTCTTCGCCCCCCTGGCCCTGTTCTCGACCCGGTTGGCCGGATTGCTGTTCACGATCGGCTCCGTGGTTGCTCTGCTGTGGGGGCTGCGGCTGGCCGGCGTGCGCGACTGGCGTTGCTACGGCGCCGCCCTGCTGAGCTGGCCAACGGTCGAGGCGGTGCGACTGGGGGCGCTCGAGCCGCTGCTTCTGCTCGGACTGGCCCTGGTGTGGAAATGGCGCCACCGCGCCGCCACGACGGGCGCGATCGCCGGCTTGATCGTGCCCGCCAAGCTGTTCCTGTGGCCGGTGGCCGGCTGGGCGCTGGCCACGCGCCGGTGGCGCATGATCGCCTTCGGGGTCTTGGTCGCGGTGCTCGTAACGCTGGCTGCGTGGGCGGTCATCGACTTCCACGGGATCCGCGCCTACCCCACCATCCTGGGCGACGACTCGACCCTCGTGCGCGCGGCTGGCGTTTCGTGGATCAGCGCCGGAGCCGCCATCGGAGTTTCCTCCGGCGCCGCCGAAGCGGTCTCGCTCGTGGTCGCGTTCGCCCTGCTCGGGTTGGCCTGGAGGCTGTGTCGATCCGGGGACGAGAACGGCGAGGCGCGAGGCTTCGGCGTGACCATCGTCGCCGCGCTCGTGGCCTGTCCGGTCGTGTGGGCGCACTACCTCGTGCTCCTGTACCTGCCGGTCGCGCTGATCTGCCCGACGCTTTCGCTCCTGTGGTTCGTCCCGCTGCTCGACTACTTCTCTCCCGTCGAGCTCACGCGAGGCGACATCTGGGAGATCGTTCCCGCGCTCGTCATCGAGCTCGTCGTCCTCCTTGCACTGTGGGCGCCGTTTCCCGGTATCACCGGCCTGAAACTCAGTAGGCCCCAGGGAAGCGACCGGCGAGGTCGCAACGCGCTGTTAGACTGAGAACTGGCCTCAAATCGACCCTCGTTCGCTCATACCCCGCGGTACAACGGCCGACTAAAGGGCCATACGGCGCCACTAGACTAGTAGTGGAGACCGGAGCCCAGACAGTCAAATCGACCGACCAGTCTTAGTCCCGCCACCCGAGAGACCCGCATCATGTTCGAGCGATTTACAGAGCGCGCCCGCCAGGTGGTCGTCCTGGCGCAGGAAGAGGCGAGGACGCTCAAGCACAACTACATCGGCACCGAGCACATCCTGCTGGGCTTGCTCCGCGAAGAAGAGGGGCTGGCGGCCCGGGTGCTCGAGTCATTGGAGATCACGGTCGAGCGCGTCCGCGCCCAGGTCGTGCGCATCGTCGGGTCCGGCGAGGAGGTCACCTCCGGTCAGATCCCGTTTACGCCGCGCGCCAAGAAGGTGCTGGAGCTCGCCCTGCGGGAGGCCCTCAGCCTCGGCCACAACTACATCGGCACCGAGCACATCCTGCTCGGCCTCGTGCGTGAGAACGAGGGCGTGGCCGCCCGCATCCTGCTCGACTTCGACGCTGACTCCGAGAAGATCCGCAACGAGGTGATCCGGATGCTGTCCGGTCCCGGCAGCCGCCAGCGCGGCGCCGCCGGCGCGGGCGCAGCGGGTCCGGCAGGGGCCCAGGGCGAGGGCAAGAAGTCCTCCAAGCTGCTCGACCAGTTCGGCCGCAACCTGACCAAGCTCGCCGCCGACGGCAAGCTCGACCCTGTGGTCGGCCGGGAGACCGAGATCGAGCGGATCATGCAGATCCTCAGCCGCCGCACCAAGAACAACCCGGTGCTGGTCGGCGAGCCTGGCGTCGGCAAGACCGCCGTCGTCGAGGGCCTGGCCCAGCGGATCACCAACTCCGACGTGCCCGAGCTGCTCAAGGGCAAGCAGATCTACACGCTTGACCTGGCCGCCCTGGTCGCGGGCTCCAAGTACCGCGGTGAATTCGAGGAGCGCCTCAAGAAGGTGATGAAGGAGATCACCCAGCGCGGGGACATCATTCTGTTCATCGACGAGCTGCACAACCTGGTCGGCGCCGGCGCCGCCGAGGGCGCGATCGACGCGGCCTCGATTCTGAAGCCGGCCCTGGCCCGGGGCGAGCTGCAGACGATCGGCGCCACCACGCTCGAGGAGTACCGCAAGTACCTGGAGCGCGACTCCGCCTTGGAGCGCCGCTTCCAGAAGATCACCGTCGACCAGCCGAGCACCGAGGAGACGGTCCAGATCCTCAAGGGCCTGCGCGACCGCTACGAGCAGCACCACAAGGTGAACATCACCGACGAGGCGCTGGAGGCGGCGGCGGACCTGGCCGACCGCTACATCTCCGACCGGTTCCTGCCCGACAAGGCGATCGACCTGATCGACGAGGCCGCGTCCCGGATGCGGATCAAGTCGATGACCTCGCCGCCCGTCTACCGCGAGCTCGAGGACGAGATCGAGGAGACGCGCCGGGCCAAGGAGGCCGCGATCGAGGCCCAGGAGTTCGAGAAGGCCGCCAACCTGCGTGATCAGGAGCGGCGGCTGACCCAGCGCAAGCGTGAGCTGGCTGATCAGTGGGAGGCCGGCGAGTCGACCGACCGCCCGTCGATCGGCGAGGAGGAGATCGCCGACATCGTCTCGATGTGGACCGGCATCCCCGTCTTCAAGCTGACCGAGGCCGAGACCGCCAAGCTGATGCGTATGGAGGAGGAGCTCCACAAGCGCGTCATCGGCCAGCACCCGGCGATCGAGGTCATCTCCAAGGCGATCCGTCGCTCGCGCGCGGGACTCAAGGATCCGAAGCGGCCCACGGGCTCCTTCATCTTCCTGGGTCCGTCAGGCGTGGGGAAGACCGAGCTCGCCCGCACGCTCGCTGAATTTTTGTTCGGCGACGAGGACACGATGATCCGGATCGACATGTCGGAGTACATGGAGAAGCACGCCGTGTCCCGGCTGGTCGGATCGCCTCCGGGTTATATCGGCTACGACGAGGGCGGCCAGCTGACCGAGGCCGTGCGCCGCAAGCCCTACAGCGTGCTCCTGCTCGACGAGATCGAGAAGGCCCACCCGGATGTGTTCAACATCCTCCTGCAGATCCTGGAGGACGGGCGCCTCACCGACGCGCAGGGTCGCACGGTCGACTTCCGGCACACGATCGTGATCATGACCTCCAACATCGGGGCGTCGGAGATCGCGCGCAACACGCCGCTCGGCTTCGCGGTGTCCGACGACGAGACCGGGATCACCTACGACGACATGAAGAACCGGATCATGGGCGAGCTGAAGAAGGTCTTCCGCCCCGAGTTCCTGAACCGGATCGACGACGTCATCGTGTTCCACAAGCTGGCCAAGGACGAGATCAAGGAGATCGTCGACCTGTTGCTCCAGCGGATCCGCGAGCAGATGGCCGAGCGGGAGCTCCAGCTCGAGCTCTCCGAGCCGGCCAAGGATCTGCTCGTCGACAAGGGATGGGATCCCGCGATGGGTGCCCGGCCGCTGCGCCGTGCGATTCAGCGCTACATCGAGGATCCGCTCGCCGACTTCGTCCTGCGCGCGCAGGTTCCCGAAGGCTCCACGGTCCTGGTCGAGCCGGCCGAGGCCGACGAGGGCGTCGAGGAGCGCAACGTCAAGCTCTCGATCATCGAGCCAGCTCCCAAGCCCACTCCGGTCGGAGTCGGGGCTGAGGGGGGCGGCGAGGAGAGCGAGGACGGCGCCTCTAGCCCCGAGTCGGACTCGCCCGACGCCGCCGCCGCCGAGGAGTAGTAGTTCCTGAGAACCCGACGGGCCCGCGGGCGGACCGGGCTCGCGGGCCCGACCCTCCGGGAAACGGTCCGGCCCCCGGGGCGCGGGTTCCTACGCGATGAACGCCCAGGTGGCGAACTCGAAGGAGTAGAAGAACAGCAGCCCGGCTCCGAGGGCGAGCGCCAGGTAGAGGAAGCGCCGCTCCACGAGCCAGGACCCTGCCGCCATCCACAGGGGGAAGATCGTCAGGACGTAGCGATCGATGCCGCGCAGCGGCTGCCCGGCCACCGGGCTGAAGGTGACCACGATCAGCGCGAGGACGCTGTAGATCCCGTAGATCACCGGGAGCCGCCGGAAGCAGAGCACGACCGCGGTGAGGGCCAGCGCGAACACGATGAACAGCACGATGCTCTCGAAGCCAAGCGAGAAAGGTCCGCCGTCGAGCGAGGGGGAGAAGATCGGCATGCCTTGGAAGATCGCCCGTGCGCCGGCCACGGCGGCGGCGGCGCCATCGGCAACCGTGGCGATCGAGCCGGTGAATTCGTGCAGGTGGGCTCCCCCGATCTGGTTCTTGAGGGGAGCCAACCAACCGAACCCGCGCGCGTGCAGGTAGGCGAGAAAGCTGAACAGGGCCACGGGCGCCAGGGCGAGCAACCCGAAGTCCCAGTCGCTGCTCTTCGGGCTGCGGATCAGCAGCCACCCGACCGGGACGATCACGACGATGCCCGGCACGCGAGTCGCCGCGCATACGGCGGCGAGGAGCGCGGCCGTGGTCCAGTGCTCGCGCCGCGCCGCGTACACCGCCCCGACCGAAAGCGCCAGGAACAGCGATTCGGTGTAGACGGCGGTGAAGAAGAACGAGAGCGGCGCGAAGGCCAGCAACAGAACGGCTGCGTCGGCTGCCTTGCGTCCGAGCTCGAGCTCGGTCAGGCGGTGCAGGAGCGTCAACCCGACGATGAACGAGACGACGCTGATCACGATCCCGGCCACCACCTCTGACCCCGTCACCGCGCCCAGCCACCGGGTCAGCAGCGGATAGACCGGGAAGAACACCGTGTCGCCCGGAATCCGGTAGCCGTACTGGGCGATGCTCAGGTAGTGCAGCGAGTCCCAGCGCACGGACGTTGCGGCGAGCACGTTTCCCACCGCCCCGAGCCGGTCGCTGATCTGCGCCGGGTCGTACAGCTGCCATAGGGGCTGGCGCGCCACGGCCAGGCTGCCCAGGGCGCCGCCTCCGAGGACCACGAGACGAGACAAGACGAATGCCCACACCACGCTGCCCGGCACCAGTGCGGATCGGCGTAGGCGACTCAGCCACGAGAGCGCACCGTTCGCCGAAAGGGAAGGGGCGGTTGAGCCGATGCCGCGCGAGTCTAGCTTTGCCGTCGGCCGGCGGCTTGCGCGATGACGTCGGCGGCCCGCCGTAGTCTCGCTCGTCACGATGCCCCGGTCCTCCTCAGTTCACGTCTGCTCCGCCTGCGGCCACGAGTCCCCGCGCTGGGCCGGGCAGTGCCCTGGCTGCGGGGAGTGGAACACGCTCGTCGAGGAGCTGCGGGTGCGGCGGGCGGGCGGTGTCTCTGCCGGCGCCGGCCTGGGTGGCCGCGCCGGCGCTGTCACGCCGACCACGCTCGGTCAGATCGCCGCGACCGAGCACGATCGTCTGAGTACTGGCATCGGGGAGCTCGACTCCGTCCTGGGAGGTGGGCTCGTCCCCGGCTCGCTCGTGCTGATCGGCGGCTCGCCCGGAATCGGCAAGTCGACCCTGACCACCATGGCGCTGGCCCACCTGACCGCGGCCGGACATCGCACGCTGTACGTCTCCGCCGAGGAATCGGCGGCTCAGATCCGGTTGCGCGCCGAACGCCTCAGCGCCGGCGATCCGCTGCGGATCCCCGCCATTGCCGAGACCGACCTCCACACGGTTCTGGCCACGCTCGAGGCCGAGCGCCCGGAGGTGTGCGTGATCGACTCGGTTCAGACCTTGCAGTGCGCCGATCTGCAGAGCGCCGCCGGTTCGGTCGCCCAGGTCCGGGAGGTGGCCTCGGAGATCCTCCGCGTCGCCAAGGCCAACGGCACGGCGGTCCTTCTCGTCGGGCACGTGACCAAGGACGGTGCGCTGGCCGGACCTCGCGTCCTCGAGCATCTCGTCGACTGCGTGCTGCAGTTCGAGGGTGAGCGCGAGCGGACCTACCGGACGGTGCGTGCGGTGAAGAACCGTTTCGGCTCCACCAGCGAGGCGGGCGTGTTCGAGATGCGCGACGACGGCCTCGTGGAGGTCCTCGACGCGTCGGCCCGCTTCGTCTCGCAGGCCACGCGCGCTCCGGGGAGCGTCGTCCTCTGCGCCATGGAGGGCTCGCGACCGCTGCTCGTCGAGGTCCAGGCCCTGGTCTCCCCGTCTGAGCTGGTCCCGCCCCGCCGCGTCGTGGCTGGGATCGATCGCAACCGCCTGGCGCTGGTCCTCGCCGTGCTCGGGCGTCACGGTGGCGTCGGACTCGGCAGCGCGGACGTGTTCGTGAACGTGGTCGGCGGGGTTCGGATCGAGGAGCCAGGCGCGGATCTGGCCGTCGCCCTGGCCGTGGCCAGTGCCGCTCGCGGAGTCGCGCTCGCCTCGACCCTGGGCCGACCGCTGGGCTGCTTCGGCGAACTCGGTCTGACCGGTGAGCTCCGCGCGGTGTCCCACGCCGACCGCCGGCTGGCCGAAGCCGCGAAGTTCGGCCTGCACCCCGCGGTCCACCCCGATTCACATCGCTCGCTGCGCGAAGCGCTCGCCACCGTCTTCCGTGGTGAGCGACCTAGGACCGCGCGCGCGGCCTAGTGACTCGCGACACAGTGCGCCGGAGCGGATCAATTGGTCCGGAGCCGCGGCCAAATGTCAAGAACGGCTAAAATCCCTCTTCATGGCCTCGCGTTCCGGGGAAGAGCTCAAAGAAGAGCTCGAGACTCGACAGGAGTCACGGATGGTTAGGGCGCTGGAGATGGTCGCCCCGGGGACGGCCCTCCGAGAGGGCGTGGACAACATTCTCCATGCCCACACCGGCGGCCTCATCGTGGTTGGCGACGCCGACGACCTGGCCTTCCTGTTCTCCGGTGGAATCAAGCTGGACCTCGACTATTCGCCGGCGCTCCTCTACGAGCTGGCCAAGATGGACGGGGCCATCGTGCTGAGCTCGAACGCGACGAAGATCGCTCACGCCAACGTCCAGCTCACGCCCGACCCAACGATCCACACCATGGAGACGGGCACCCGCCACCGCACGGCCGAGCGGGTCTCCAAGCAGACGGACGCCCTGGTTGTGGCCATCTCCGAGCGGCGCGAGGTGATCTCGCTGTACGTGGACGGGGTCAAGTACATCCTCGACGACATCCCCGTCGTACTGGCCAAGGCCAACCAGGCGTTGGCGACCCTGGACAAGTACCGCAGCCGCCTCGATCAGGTCTCAACCCGGTTGACCGCACTGGAGTTCGAGGGAGGCGCCACTCTGCACGACGTCCTCACCGTGCTGCAGAGGGCGGAGCTGGTGACGCGGATGGCGGTCGAGATCGAGCGCTACATCGTGGAGCTCGGCACCGAAGGGCGCCTGATCGAGATGCAACTCGACGAGACCATGGTTGGCGTCTCGGCCGACAAGGCGGCCCTCGTGCACGACTACCTGATCGAGGACAGCGACGAGAACTTCTCGCTCGCCTTCGATCAGCTCGTCCGCCTGCCCCACCAAGACCTTCTCGACTTCGGTCGGCTCGCCGAGCTGCTCGGCTACGACCGCAAGCTCAACAGCCTCGATTACCCCATCTCCCCCCGAGGGATCCGCATCCTGGGACGCATACCGCGACTGCCCAAGCTCGTGGTCAAGCGGATCATCGACGAGTTCGGGGGACTCGAGGAGTTGCTTGCCGCCACCGACGGCGAGCTGGAGACCGTCGACGGCGTCGGCGAGATCCGGGCGAAGGACATACGCGAGGGCCTTCGCCGTCAGCAGGAGATCAACCTCGTGGATCGCTACCTGCAGACCTAGGTCGAATGTGGGCACCCTCGCCCCGCCTGTCCGGACATAGGAGGACACCATCACAGAGCTAATGGAAGAGCACCTGGAGGACCTGGAGGACATCGCGCCGCTGGTGAACATCGAGTTCGAGGTTGGCGACAGCGTTGTCTATCCCCACCACGGTGCAGGCAAGGTGCTGCGCAAGGAGATGAAGAGCGTCTTCGGCGAGAGCCGCGAGTACCTGACGATCAAGATCCTCCACAACGAAATGACCGTCATGGTCCCTACGGAGAACGCTGCGCTCGCCGGGCTGCGGCGCGTGATCGATGAGGAGACAGTCCAGAAGGTGCTCGCCGTACTGCAGGACGAATGCTCGGAGATGCCCAAGAACTGGAACCGCCGGTTCAAACACAATCGGGACAAGATCAAGACCGGCGACATCTACGAGCTGGCCGAAGTCGTGCGCAACCTGGCCATCCGGGAGGCAGAGAAGGGCCTCTCCACGGGCGAGAAGCAGATGTTTACGCGGGCCAAGAAGATCCTCGCCTCCGAACTCATGTATGCGCTCGAGATGAACGAGGAGCAGGTCGACGCGCATCTCACGGGCCTGCTGCTCGACTCAACTCCGGCCGACGGCAAAGCCGCCGCCGAGCCGGCCGAGGACGACGACCCCGAGGTCGCACTGGCCGCGGAGTAGCGCCAGGCAGGTGGCGGTTGCGTTGATCGTGGCCGCAGGACGTGGCGAGCGCCTTGGGTCCGACCGGCCCAAGGCGCTCGTCACCGTCGCCGGCCAGCCGATGCTGCACTGGAGCGTCGCCGCGCTGCGGCGGGTCACGGAGGTGACGGAGATCGTCGTCGCCCTGCCAGCCGGACACCTGGACGGCGCTCCTTCGGGGACCACTGCCGTGGCGGGTGGGTTGGTGCGCTCGGAGTCGGTCCGCTCGGCGCTGGCCGCCGCCGGCGACGGCGATCCTGTGATCGTGCACGACGCGGCCCGCCCGCTCGCCTCTCCAGATCTGTTCGCCGATGCCCTGGCCGAGCTCGAGCGTTCAGGTGCCGATGCGGTCGTGGCCGCCAGTCCCGTGACCGACACGATCAAGCAGGTCGCGACGGCCACCCTGCGGGTGGAGCGGACGCTGGAGCGCTCGAGGCTGTGGGCGGCTCAGACGCCGCAGGTCTTCCGGCGCGAGGTCCTTCAGCGCCGTCTCGACGAAGCCACGCCGGAGGAGCTCGAGCAGGCCACGGACGAGGCGTGGCTGATCGAGCTGGCGGGCGGTACCGTGACGATCCTGCCCGCCCCGGCCGACAACCTCAAGATCACGACGCTGCGCGACCTCCACCTGGCCGAGCTCCTCCTGGGCCGGCGAGCCGGATGACGATCACCACCGGGCTCGGCTACGACGCTCACCGATTCGCCGAGGGGCGGCGCCTGGTCATCGGCGGCGTCGAGATCCCGCACAGCCACGGTCTGGCCGGTCATTCAGACGCTGACGTCCTCACCCACGCGATCATCGACGCTCTGCTCGGCGCCGCGGGGCTCGGTGACATCGGACAGCACTTCCCCGATACCGACGAGCGCTACCGGGACGCCGACTCGCTGGAGCTGCTGCGCACCACGGTTGGGCTTCTCACTCAGAGGGGGATGGAGATCCAGCACATCGACACAACCGTGATTCTGGAGCGTCCCAAGCTGTCGGGCGCGCGCGACGAGATTCGGCGGAGCCTGGCTGCGGTGCTGGAGATCGACGAGGATCACGTCAACGTCAAGGCCACTCGAGGCGAGGGGATGGGCTTCGTCGGCCGTCAGGAGGGGGCGGCGGCGTTGGCCGTCGCCACGCTGAATCGCCCCTGAAGCCGAGGGGGTCAGGCCGACAGAGATTCGCTCTGGCGCGCCGCGGTACGCGAGCGCTGATGCTCCTGCTCCGCCAGACGGCGGAGCTGGCGCATGCTGCGCTCCAGGTGGGATCGCATCCCCGGCGCGGCCACACGCTCGGCGATCCAGCCGGACAGCCCGGAACCGGCCACGCCATAGGCCAGCCGGAACTCCGCCTTCGTGCGGCCCTCAGACTCCGTTCGCAGGCGGAAGCGGCCTCGCTGGTCAAGGCCGGTCACCGAGTGCCAGGCGAAGTCGTACGGCGGGCGCCACTCGACGATCTCGATCAGACCGCCGACCTCAGCCGAACCGATTCGCATCAGCATCCGATAACGAGCGCCCAAGCCTCGGTCGGGCTCGCTGGCGAGTTCCCATCGCGTCACGCCCGACATGAAGGTGAGGGCCGCGGTCGGGTCGGTGGCGATCTCCCAGACGGTCTCGATCGGGGCCTTGATCCGTGTGCTGGCGGAGACCCTCATCTGCGCCCCGTCATCCGAGCACCCTCATCCGAGCACCGGGAGCCGGCGTTCGGCGGCGAGCGCGTCCAGCGTGTCCTGCATGGCGCGGGTGATGCGGTCGTAGATCTCATCCACATCTGGATCCTCTCCGAACTCCTCCCGGAGGTTGATGGCCGGCATCACCTCGATCGTGATCTTGGCCGGCAGGGGGAGATGTCCGAGCATGTCGCCCACGTTCACTCCCCAGGGAAGGCTCAGGGAGATCGGCAGGACCTTGAGCCGGAACATCCTGTCGAGCCTGAGCAGGCGGGCCAGTCCCTCTCCCCTGGTCAGGAACAGCGCCGTCTCCTGACCCCCGATCGAGACGACCGGAACCAGGGGGACGTCATTTTCGAGCGCTTGGCGGATGAAGCCCTTGCGGCCACCGAAGTCGACCCGGTTGGCTTTCCAGCTTGGCCGGTGCACCTCGTAGTCGCCTCCGGGATAGACGAGCAGCGCCGCGCCGGCCTCGAGCGCTTTGTGCGCATTCTCCGGTGAGGCGGCCACTGTCCCGAACCGGCGCAGGTCGGCAAGCCACGGCATCGACAGCACCAGGTTGTGTGCCAGCTGGTAGAAGGCACGCTCGGCGCCGAAGTACGCGTTGAAGGCCAGCGTGAACACCAGCGTGTCCGGCGTCATGTTGCCACCCGAGTGGTTGCCCACGAGGAGAACCGCGCCGTCATCGGGGATGTTGCCCAGACCGCGCACCTCAGCGCGGTACCAGATCGTGGCCGCCAGCCACAGCAGCGGTAGCCGCTCTCGGATGAAATCCGGATCGCGCTCGTCCAGATCGGCCTTGGGGATCCGGCGAACGGCCGCGGCAGCGACCCGATCGAGGGCCGAGCGCAGCAGCGAGGGGCGCCGACCGGGCTCGGTTGGCGCTTTCTCCTCGACCACGTGGCCGTTGCGACGGCTTGCCTGTGCGACGTCGATCTGCGTCACGGCCGCCAACCTATGCGGCTTTCAGCCTGGCCTTCACGGCCGCGAGGGTCGAGCGCTCCCGTTCGGCTCGCGCGAAGAACCGGGACAGGAGATCGTTGGTCTGCTCAGGTTGCTCCACCTGCGGGATGTGACCGCAGCGCTCGAGGGTCACCTGCTCCGCCTGTGGCAGCCACTCGCGCACGTACTTTCCGAAGGCGGCTGGGACGATCTGGTCGTGGCTTCCCCAGATGAACAGGGCGGGGGGCTCGAGTCCCGACAGGCGCTGGTAGAACCCGTTGTGACCGAAAGGCGAATCGAGATAGATGTTGCGCGCCGAGGCGAGAAAGGCGTAGCGAGCGCCCGCGGTGCGGTAGATCCGCTGGAACTCGTCGACGATCAGCTCGGCTACGGCGGGATCGACGCTGCCCTTGTCATACAGGGTGTTCCAGAACTGCGATGTGACCAGCGATCGGCTCAAGGTGTGGGGGAGGTGGCCGAACTCGGGGCGCAGCAGGCGCACGATCGGGTGCAGGCCCCGCTTGACCCACGCCACCGCGGGACACAGGAGGCCGAGCGCGGAGATCCGCCGGGGGGCCTGCAACCCCATCTCGATGGCGATACGACCGCCCATCGAGTTTCCGACGACGTGGGCAGCCGGCAGCTCGAGCTCGTCCATCAGGCCTAGGAGGATGTCTGCGAACCAGCGTGCGTTGTACCCGCCGATGCTGCGCTTGCTGGAGGACCCGAACCCAGGCAGGTCGATGGCATGCACCTGGTAGCGGCGGCTGAGCGCCGAAGCGGTGTCGAACATGGAGGCGCGCGTGCCGCCCAGGCCGTGGATGAGCAGGACCGGGTGGCCCTGGCCCATGGTCAGGTTCGAGATCCGGTGGCGACCGACCGTGACATTGCTCATATGCAGCAGCGGCGGCCGGCCGTTGTGCAGGCGGAACCGGCCCTCGAGCGCGATTGCGTGGTCGAGGTTCCCGCGCACGCCCAGGCGCCGCTGCCCGAAGGCCTCGACTCCGGAAAGGGTGCCCTCCCGTAGCGCCAGCCAGGTGGCGGCGTCGGTGGAGATGGTGACGTCCGGGCGCCTGCGGGTGGTTCCCTTGCAGACCCGCGCGGCCTGGGGCGTGCAGCGCAGTTCCCACGTGTGGCCGATGTCGCAGAGGCGGATGCGGTAGGTCGCCTCGAGCCCCGTTTCACCGCCGAGGTAGCGCTCAGGCAGGGAACGAAAAGCGCGATCGACCTCCGCAAGGCGCCGGGAGTGGGGCAGCTCCAGCACTGTCCTCAACGCTATCGCTCCTGCCGGGGGAATGCGCGGGCCCGGTCGGGGGCGGCGGTGGGCGGCTCGCCGCGAGCCACTAGATTTGGTCGATCTTGGCGGAAGTGACCCTTCACGACACGCGCACGGGCCAGGTGCTCCCACTGGCGCCGCGCACTCCGGGCCGCGTCGGCATCTACGCGTGCGGCCCGACCGTCTACGGGCGCATTCACGTGGGCAATGCGCGGCCTTACGTGGTCTTCCTGCTGCTCAAGCGAATGCTCGAGCGGGAGGGCTACGAGGTCACATTGGTCGCCAACATCACCGACGTCAACGACAAGATCTACGCGGCCGCGGCGGCCCAGGGCATCGGCAGCGAGGAGCTGGCCCGGGAGATGACCGCCTACTACGTGTCCGACACCGACGGCCTGGGCTTGGGCCGGCCGGATCACGAGCCGCTCGCCAGTGAGTCGATCCCCGACATCGTCGCGCTGATCGAGCGCCTGGTGGCGGAGGGATACGCGTATGACGCGGACGGAGACATCTACTTTTCTGTCCGCTCCTACCCTCGATACGGGGAGCTGTCCCATCGCCGCATCGACGAGATGGACCAGGGGGAAGGGGTCGAAGGGGCCGATCGTAAACGCGACCCGCTCGATTTCGCGCTCTGGAAGGCGCAAAAACCGGGTGAGGACACCTCCTGGGACGCCCCTTGGGGGCGGGGACGGCCCGGCTGGCACATCGAGTGCTCGGCGATGGCCGAGGCGATCCTCGGACTCGACTTCGAGATCCACGGCGGTGGCTCGGACCTGATCTTCCCCCACCACGAGAACGAGGCAGCCCAGACCCAGGCGGCGCGCGGTGAGCCACTCGCGCGGCTCTGGGTGCACAACGGGATGGTCCGCACCGACCGGGAAAAGATGGCCAAGTCGGAGGGCAACATCTTCCCGCTGCATGCGGCCCTCGAGGCCTATGGTCGCGATGCGCTGATCCTCTACTTCTGCTCCGGGCACTATCGCCAGCCGCTCGAATTCGATGCTGAGCGCCTCCAGGAGGCGGAGCGGCGGGCGGATCGGATCCGGGAACTGGCGCGCCGGCTCCAGGAGGGCCCGTCGCCGGCCTGGTCGGAGCCGATCCTCCAGGAGTTCTTTGCCGCCCTGCGGGAGGATTTCAACACTCCTCGCGCCCTGGCGGCGCTGGCCGAGTGGACTCGGGAGGCGAACCGGGCGCCGTCGCCGGTGGGCGACGCCGATCTGCGCGCCATGCTCGACGTGCTGGGTTTGGAGAACTTGTTGGAGGTCGAGGCCACCGCGACTTCGGACGAGGCTGCTGCGCTGGTCGAGGCCCGGGAGAGAGCCCGTCTCGATCGAAATTGGGACGAAGCCGACCGCCTGCGAGATCAGCTGAGAGACCAGGGCTACGAAGTCCGCGACGGGCCCGGTGGACCGGAGCTGCTGCGGCTGCCGTGATCGTCTACGGCCGTAACGCCGTGCGCGAAGCACTCCGTGGTCCTCGGGCCGTCCACCGCATCTGGGCGACCAAGAACGCGGCGCGGGAGGAGTGGCTGCGAGAGGCACGTGTGCCGGTCGTCGTGGCCGACAGCGCAGAGATCTTGCGGCGGAGTGCGTCGGAGGGCCACCAGGGCATCTGCGCCGAGGTCGCCGACTTTCGCTACGCCGCCGCCGAGGAGCTCCTGGCTCTTGACGCGCCGTTGCTCGTCGCGCTTGATCAGGTCCAGGACCCTCAGAACCTCGGCGCGATCTGCCGTACGGCCGAATGCGCTGGGGCCGCCGGGCTCATCCTGCCGGAGCGCCGCGCGGCCGAGGTCACCCCCGCCGTGTGCAAGGCGTCCGCCGGCGCCGTCGAGCACCTGCCGGTGGCGCAGGTCAGAAATCTGGCCGATCTGATCGCCCAGGCCAAGCGGGCGGGAGTCTGGTGCTACGGAGCGCACGCTGACGGTCCTCTGGACTACCGGCAGGTGGACTTCAGCGGGCCGGTGATGCTCGTCCTTGGCTCGGAGGGCCGCGGGCTCCGGCCTCGAGTCGCCTCGTTGTGCGACGGTCTGGTGTCGCTGCCGCTCCGCGGACGGATCGAGTCTCTGAGCGTGGCCGCCGCCGCCGCCGTGCTGCTCTATGCCGCCGCTGCGCCTCGGACCGAACACGACCGTGCTTGACAGGAACGCGCAGCTATGTCAAGCTCGCGCCCGAGAGTAAGGATCAAGTCGAGCTTTAGACTGATCTGAGGGTGCGGTTTTGAGAGGATCCGCCCCCTTCGGTAGTCCCAACTGAACAGGTGCGGCGCCAGGGGAGGTGACGCGCCACGCATTCCGAACCCGATTCGGCGGCCGCTCGGTCGTTGGACGAGAAGGAGAATACGTCGTGGCCCGTTTTTCCACCAACGCTCAATCTCAACTTCAGGTTGATGATGGGTATTTGATCGCACTGGCCAAGCAGGGCCACGCGGACGCCTACGACCGCATCGTGCGTCGCTACTACGGCTTCGTTCGCCTCAAGGCCTCCTCCTACTTCCTGGCCGGCGGCGACGCCGACGATCTGATCCAGGAGGGGCTGGTGGGGCTCTACAAGGCGGTGCGGGACTACCGCACCGACCGGGAGTCGAGCTTCCGCAACTTCGCCGAGCTCTGCATCACCCGCCAGATCATCACCGCGGTCAAGACGGCGACGCGGAACAAGCACACCCCCCTGAACCAGTACGTCTCCTTCTCGAGCACGCCGGCGGGCGCCTCAGGCGATCTGGAGCCGACGCTCGACGAGATGCTGCCCGGCCCGTCCGTGCACGATCCCGTCAACCAGGTGATCAGCTCCGAGGAGCTTCGGGCACTGGTCGCCTGCATCTCCACGGCGCTGTCCGAGCTCGAGTCCCGCGTCCTGTCGCTGTACCTCGACGGGCACTCCTACGAAGAGGTGGGTCGCCGTCTGGGCTGCGACTGCAAGACGGTGGACAACGCCCTGCAGCGGGTCAAGCGCAAGGTGGGCCAGCATCTGGCGGCGCGCGCCGTCCCGGCCTAGTCCGGCCCTGGGAGCGACGCGCCGGCGCCGGGCCAAGGGCGGCTAGGCTCTCCGGCCTTGAGCGACCCGGCTCCGACCTTCGACCTCCAGGCCCACTCGATCTACTCCGATGGCGAGCTGCCCCCAGCCGCCGTCGTGGCCGCCGCCGCCCGGGCCGGCGTAGAGCTGTTTGCCCTCACCGATCACGACAGCGTCGATGGCGTCGACGAGGCCATCGAGGCGGGGTCTCGAGAGGGCATCGCCGTTGTTAGCGGTGTCGAGGTCTCAACCATCGATGAGGTCCACTCTGACCTCCACATCCTCGGCTACGGCGTCGACAGCAACGACGTGTCGTTGCGCGCCACGCTCGAGCGGTGCCGCGCCGAGCGCCAACTACGGGCGCAGCGCATCTCCGAGGCGCTGGTCGAACTGGGTTTCGCTCTCGATGAGCGCGTGCTGCAGGCCCGCGTGGCCGAAGGCAAGGCGGTGGGACGCCCGCACCTGGCAGCGGCGGTCGTCACCCATCCGGACAACGCGCCGCGCCTCGAGCGGGAAGGCCTGACGGAGGCGAGCGGGTTCCTCGAGGCCTACCTGATCGAGGGCAAGCCCGCCTTCCGCGCTCGTGAGGCGCCCTCGGTGACCGAAGCCGTCGACCTCATCCACGAAGCCGGGGGCGTCGCGATCTGGGCGCATCCGTTCTGGGACGTTGCCGACGGCGCCGAGGTGCTCAGAGCGCTCGACCGCTTCGCGCGCGCCGGCCTCGACGGCGTCGAGGCGTTCTACATCACCCACGACCGCGAGCAGACGAGGCTCCTGGTCGAGCACGCTCTCAGCCGCGGGCTCCTGACGACGGGCTCCTCCGACTTTCATGGTCCCGGACACAGGGCGTTCAACCGGTTCCGGGCCTTCCAGACCTTCGGCCTGGAGCCGACGCTCGGCACGATTGGTTAGGACGACCTAATTAGGGCAGCCTAACTGTGCTACGGTCCCGCGCCAAGCCATTTCCTACCCCTCAGATCGGACTTTGGCCAGACACCCCCTCAATCGCAGCCGTCCCCGCGCGCCCCGGTCAGGTCGATCCGGACAGCGCCTCTCCTCGCAGTGGACCTTCTACCTGTGGGTAGCGATCGTCCTCGGGGTGGCAGTGACGACGGTGATCCTCGCCTGGCACTCGAGCGGCGGCACGCCTGACCCGAGCGTCCCCGGCAACCACCTGAGCCGGACGACGGCGGTGATCAACAGCGCCATCCTCGTGTTCCGTGAGGGGCTCGAGACGATCCTGGTGCTCGCCGCCGTGACGGCTAGCTTCCTCGGCGCAAACCGGGTCTACCGGCGCCCGGTCGCGGTCGGTGGCGGGGTTGGATTCGGCGCGACGATCGCGACCTGGTTCGCGGCGATCTGGATCATCGGTCAGTTGGGCGGCA
>Ga0335074_10003253_pt1 | contig 22130 bp, 34 predicted proteins | sample Lox_Sample_23_FD_206715 | JGI IMG/M metagenome (GOLD analysis project Ga0335074, IMG submission 206715) | Soil microbial communities from Loxahatchee National Wildlife Refuge, Florida, United States - Lox_Sample_2.3 | ecosystem: Environmental > Terrestrial > Soil > Wetlands | place: USA...
TTCGAGGGACAGCTACAGAAGATAGCGCTTCATACTCTTGAATAATTTGTGCTGTATAAGCAGCAAGGCCATTTGGTAGAAATTTCCTCGAGCGAGACGGAGAGAAGTCAATTGGCGGTGATTCAATGGTCTGCGAAGGAAGAAGTACTGGCGGTGGTCGAGTCCTGTATTCTGTAACCTTACGAATCTCTGAAGGATCTGAATACCCATCCGATGAAAGCTCCTCAGTCGAAGATTTTCTTGGCCTTTTCCGTGGAAATTCGTCGTCATCAGAAACGGCGTCTGCAATATCAGCGGTAAACGGTAAGGACTCGGAGGTGATTGATGATGACGATGGAGTGCTTGGCGTACGTCGGGGTAAAAGAAAGTTTCGGGCAGCGAGTTGAGTCTTTGGAGTGGGAGTGGACTGATGCTGCTCTGATGGTAAGGGCAGCTTGAAGCGAAAAGGCGAGGCCATTCTCAATCGTCACGGTCTTCAGGGGGTTTGATTCTCGAAATGATCAATCGACAAAAAGAGTCGCGACGATGAACCGTCTCAAGACTACTGAAACACAGAATCGTGACGATTGAGTCACTTTACAAGGCTTTTCATCTATAAGTTAGATATAAGCGTTGTGCTTGAAATAGTGAATATTCGATGCTTTGTCTTCATTCCAATGTCGGTATCCATACAAAATCTATGCTCAAATAAATATATCTCATCCATGCATGGCCCCCATGTTACAATCCATCTTCATTTTTTTGGAATTACAAATGCTTGAGCCCATTTTACTAGGTCAACCTCCTTCTCCGCCGCAGCAACAACAAATGGATCTTTCTGCCTATTAGCGCTGGAAGCTACGAAGATATAAACCATCAATTCTTCAGGTCGGGGTCGAAGGTCTGGATCTTTGACGAGACATCTCTCAATCAGCTTATCCAGTCCTTGGTAGTCTCTTCCTTCGGGAAGCCTAGGAGGAGGCTCATATACAATCTGCTGCAATAATTCCAAAACCCCTCCACCGCTATATTGTCAGCAAAGCAACTAGAGTTGTCAACTTTCCCCAAGGACCATGTCCAGCTCCAAGTTCGAGAAGCGTGATTCCCAAGCTCCACACGTCGCTTTTCACCGTGTATCTTGAACCCTGAATACGCTCTGGGGACATGTATGTGCTCGTTCCCACAAATGTATCGGCGATGGAGTTTATAAGTTGACCAGAAACACCAAAGTCGCATAGCTTGAGCGCGCCTGTGTGAGAAAGAAGGATGTTGGAAGGTTTGACATCTCGATGAATTATCTGGTGGTTCAAATACAGGTACGTCAAGCCAGAAACAACCTACAATCAGCACCACCCCGTTCATGGCTATACAGCATGTGTAATCTTGCTCATGATATCAATGGGTATGGGTCCTCCGATTAATTTAGAAATCCGATCCAGACTCCTGATGCATTAGACAACTGAAGGGAATAAAATCCTACCCGCAATCCATGTACTCCATACACATGCAAATCTCCATGTCAACCATAAAAGCCCCATAGAACGAGACGATGTATGGCGAACTACAATCGTGCATAATTTGCAATTCTCTAAGAATTTGCTTCCTTACAGCTTTTTTCGCCTCCACGTGAATAACCTATAATTAGCCTCGGTTCAAAGACGAGTGCTGCCTACCTTTTTAGCCATGATCGTCTTGGTAGGAATATGCATTACTTTACTCACTGTCCCTCCATTCCCAGCACCCAGTCGTTCAATGGTTTTAAGGTCTTCAGGACGGAGATCCAATTTGAACTCTACGCCTAGTTCGAGGGTCGCCATTTGCTCGGTTAAATCTCCAACCATTGAATAAGGTCTGATTGTTTCATCGACCGACTCTGTAGCTATTGAGGAAAGGTTGTGGGAAGCACGAGATCCAGGGACTTGTGCATCTGCTGCACTTGAGGCTGGCTTGGACGCCAGCTTAGGAGAAGGAAGGGTCAGGTTCTTGATATTGCGAGGTTTAGTCTTGGCACCATTTGTTGAAGCCATGCTTGCTTGGTGTGCAGTTCAATTTTGAGGAAGAGAGACGCTGAAGACTCTGCCCTCTGTGTAAAGGAAGACTGCTGAATCAAGGCTCGTCCCTTTGCGTTTCTGCCACAATTCCTTTCTTTGCAGCCGCAGGTTAATAGTTACAAAGTTATTTCCTGTTCGCTGGCACAAGTTGAAACAAAAGCATAAAAGGTCAACGCGCGCTGAGATTATCAAATACCCCAAACCCCACCACCTCAATTTTTGTTTGTTTCGCGAAACTAACAACTTGATACGAAGTGTCGAGCAATTGATTGCGCTTCTTCTTAACGAGATATTGCGGTGGTTCTCCGAGGCTCATTAGTAGATTGCCTTTATTTGCCAATGTCAGATGATGAAGTCTACGAAGTCTCACATATCTTGGATGAAGATTACTCGATTCCCAATGAGCGTGTCTTTCTCGTTCGTTGGCTCGGGTATTCAGCGAACTTTGACAGCTGGGAACCTCTGGAGCACCTCAAAGATGGAGCGATAGAAGTGGTCCAGGAGTGGGATAGGAAGAAAAAACAGTTACAAAAACGAAGGACACGAGAAAAAGAAAGCGATCAAGATCAAGGGATTCAGTCAACTCGAACTACCAAAGCTGTGGCAAGGGGCACGGGCAGAAAACGCGGAAGAGGGAGGGGGAGAGGGAAGGGAATTGGCTCTTCGCGGGTTGGACCAAATGTGCTCTCATACTAACTAACAGACCTTGGAAGGTAAAAGCTCGATGAAGACGGAAGTCGCTGAGGATCGAGAGCAGACTGTTCAATTACCTGAAGCTGAACTGTATTCGAGATCCCACACTTACGTTATGGTTGGAACGCCCTTAGAGAAGGTACCGGGCGTACACGAAGAGAAGGCTTACAAGCAGACAAAAGAGACAACATTTGGATTAACATCGTCGCAACAGGTGACTTTACCCTAGAATTTGCTAACAGGAGGCATCATCCATGGCGCCAATATTGGTTGAAGTGAGACTCCCGAAAGCATAGCGCAAGCTGACTTATAGTCCGATGAAGAGAAGGAACAAGAAAGTGAAGATACAGAAAGCCCAACCCTTACTCGCCAAACTCGCCAGTCCCAGAGCTCACAGCTCCAACACCCACGGCAACTCTATACCCATTTTCGCCGCGTGTTAGACGAGATCGAGGGTCCTCCTGTATGGGTTGTGAATGATGTCGATTCGGAACCATGTCCGCCTCTGCTATTTGAATGGATAGAAGAATACCATTTTGGCCCAGGTGTCCCGGTCCGCGACGACCACTTCAGTGCTGGATGTACTTGCGACGATGATGAATGCGATCTGACAAACCCCAATGCATGCGATTGTCTCGACGACTATGAATTCGAGGAAAAGAGGTTCTCTTACGACATAGACGGATTGATTCAGCATCCTCCAGGCTTAGCTGTCATCGAATGTAATGATCATTGCCATTGTAGTATGGCTTGTCCGAACCGTGTCGTCCAACGTGGGCGCAGACTCCCTTTAGAAATATTCAAGACACAGAATAAAGGATGGGGTTAAATCCTAGCCAGCGAATCTCACTGTAGGTGTACGTGCGTGTCGTCCGATACCCAAAGGGATGTTCATTTGCAGATACGTCGGTGAAGTCATCACAGAAGCAGAAGCGGAGCAACGAGGCGAGGAATATGATAAAAAGGTAATATCTCGGATCTCGAGCTATCTAACGTTCACCAGGGAATTACGTATCTTTTTGATTTGGATTTCTTCAAAGAGGACGGTCAAGACGAAACGGGAAACCTCTTCTGCGTCGACGCTATGCATTATGGCAACGTCTCGCGATTCTTTAATCACTCCTGTAATCCGAATGTGGCGATATACACCGTGGTAAGAAGCGGAGACAATCGCGTGTATGATCTCGCAATATTCGCTTCAAGGCCTATTCGACCCTATGAAGAATTATGTTTCGACTACAAAACGAAAAAGGGCGTTAAAGTCAGACAGCAATGTTTTTGCGGCGAACGGAACTGTAGGGGGTGGCTCTTCGGCAATTAAAAGTTCAGCAACCGTTCATATCGCAGATTTGAGTCTTTAGAACATAGATATTTTTGGCATTAGCGACACTTCATATACTGCTGAGAGACTCGTGTGATCCGTGGCTCTACGATTCATAATTCTGCAATATTTCCCGAGTCCGACTTGATAATTCTGTATGCGAATACATTACTTAGAGCAGTAATATCTATTTCCAAAGTTTGCAAATTACCAGCTTGCATTGAGAGAGTAACCGAGTCGAAACACGCGGCCGTCAAGGAGAGCCGGTTTATGAATGTCTCCCACTCATTCCCGCGGCATGTGATGTCATCACTGAGATATTTTCGGCAACCTTCGGCAGACTCGGGATGGAAATTGCCAAGCAACTGGCAACCAACTTCGAGGCAATTCAGCGATTGGTCCGCAACCGACCTCCGAATCGCAAATCGTTCCAATTCTCAGCGGAAAATCAGGGGTCAGAATCGGCGCCCATGCTGGATCTGTAAAATAACCATTCCCGCCCAGTAACTCCGTTCACACATCTCGCCTGGATTTCCAGTCCTCGGCCCAGAGGAAGAGGATATCTCTCCATTCGAAGTCATATCAATCAAATACATGGTCACAACACCGCATGACACTAAAAGTAGAATCAACCTGACGTCGCCTTTTCACGACCCGCCTAGCTCTACGCCAAGGCGTTCATTCCTCAAGATTGGATATAAACCGTAGCAATGCCACCGTTTAAGCCATTGTCATCGTTCGACCACCATTCACATCTCCATCTCAGGTCACTCGATAAACCCAAGTATTTTCCTCTCTCGACATGCGCTCTCTAGTCCTCGGTCTGGTTGGTGTTGCAGCTTCTGTTTCGGCATTACCGGCTCCAAGCAGTTCTTCTAGTTCGGCCGTTCCATCTGTTTGGCCTTCCTCTCCCTCCAGCCAATGCAACATCCAGGGAGCATGCTCCACCATCGGTGAAATGCAATGTTGCGGCTCCGGTTTCGTTACGTGCGATTATCGTGGTTGGGTTTACCGGGAATGCGGTCCTGGGACGGTCTGCTATCAACTTCCTTACCCAGAGCCACTTTTCTGCGGGTATCCGGCATCAGAATCTTGGTATCCCACCTCTACACAGCAATGGTGGCCTTCGACGACCCAACAGTGGTGGCCGACAACTACTACCACTAGCCAGAAGTGGTGGACTCCTACCACTACGACACAAGAGTGGTGGACGCCGACAACTTGCGAAGCTTGGACCACCACAACTTGGACCACCACTTCAACTGCCATGTGGACAGAAACATGGACAGAAACATGGACGGAGACCTGGACGGAGACTTGGACTGAAACGTGGACGCAAACCACCGAGCAGTGTTGGACGCCTACTACAACTACCACAGAACAATGGTGGACCACTACAGAGAAGTGGACCACTCCAACCACTACCACAACTGAGCAGTGGTGGACAACTGAGACCACAGACAAATGGACCACAACAACTACGGAAGAGTGGTGGACTCCGACGACGACGTCTACGGAGAACTGGTGGACCCCTACAACAACAAGTGAGCAATGGTGGAGCTCGACTCCAGAATGGTCGACATCCTCATCTTCCGAGAAATGGTGGACACCAACCCCGTCCAGCAAGGAATGGTGGACTCCTGCGAGTTCCGCGAAGAAATGGACAACGACAACTGCAACCGGATGGTGACTGTAGTAGTTCAATCCTGCAGTGCTTTAGTGGAGGTAGATAGCAAAAATAAAAGATTGGTCAATCTATTAACACGCTCACGAAAGTCTGTAACTTTCCGTGTTGGTACTCCAGAATCTATGTTGCTTCGAATTTCCCAAAAACACACTGGACAACTTTGTATAACACTGGAGAGATCTCGACGATTTGAACAGTATTTACCAGGCAATTTTCGCCAAAATGCTTTTCGGATACCTCCTAACCAAAAACTTACGTGTTTCATCCATGGTAAGCAGACCAGCCCCAAATCCAAGAGCTAAGATTAGAGGCGACCTTACTCGGGATATACGAATAAACCAGTATTCCACCCCCACGGATCGTGTATGAAAGACATTCTGGAAAAATGGGATAAATATGAACAGCACCAGGATTGAGAGAGTAAATCCCATAGCTGCAAAAATATATAGATTCCTTGTCGTAGCCGGGCCGATGGGAGGCTGCTGGAAAATCGACAAGCGCCTCGTGCGAGTCATGAGCAGGTCCGCCCACTGCATCAAAACCAGTGTGACGAAATAGGTAGACTGTGCTTGATACTGGACGTCCAGCAAGTAGTTGGGGTCTACTGGCACGCCATTTACTTGAACGTTGCCAAAACTTAGCCAGAGGCTGGAGAAAGGAATCCCAGCTTTCTCAAAAACTCGGAACGCCATCGCATTCGCGCACGCTAACATAGGTAAGCCGACCAAGAAATAGGCTTGGAACAGAAGCTTGGAATTTGCTAGACGATCCTTCTCGGGTTTGCGCGGCATGCGGAGAAGAAGATCTGCTTCGGGCTTCTCTTTGATGAGACTCATACTGGCAACACAATCGGTAACCATAGAGATGATGATCATTTGGATAGAAGACAAGGGCTGAGGGAGACCGAATAGAACGTTGAACATGATTGGCCAAAGTTCGGAAAATGTACCAGCAGGCAAGAGGTACAGAATTACTTTTTTCAAGTTGTCGAAGACAAGCCGGCCATATTCTATGCAGATCACAATACTGGAGAAGTTCTCAAGTAGCACCTGAAGTAAGCAGGCGAAAAGACATTTAGTACCATGTCTGCAGCTTCCATGGCAACATCGCTGCCACCACCGATTGCAATACCAATATCCGCAGCCTTCAGACTCGGAGCGTCGTTGACTCCATCACCCTTCATGTGAGCACGGTTGGGAGAAGAGAGGGTACAGTCATTCCAACAACGTTCTTCCTTTTCTGAAACTCTGTGACGATGCGGAGTTTCTGCTCAGGTGTGGTCCTTGCGAAAACAATTTCTTCATATTGACATAACTATCATCAATTTCATTAAGCCTCAGATGTTATACTTGATCCCACTGCGGGTCTTTCATTTCGGTCAGATCCTTTCCAGATAATACGATCGACTTGCAGATTCTGTGAGGATCTTCGGGATCATATTCCTTTATCGGATTATTCGGGTTCAGATCTGAAAAATCGTCCACTTGGTCATTTCTTATTATCCCACATTGACGAGCTATTGCAGCTGCGGTACTTGGAAAATCCCTGAACTTAGCGATGCATGGCATGGAGCTTACCCGGTAACCATAAAAAATCGAATACCCGCAGTCCGACAGATACGAACAACGTCTGGAATATCTTCACGAGGTGGATCCTAGAGATTTAAGCTTCTCACAACAATGAAATTTACCACAATGCCAACCATCCCAATGACTGTTAGATCTTTCTTCGCAATTTCCATCATTTTATCTCCAAACAAGGCATGATCAGGTCCCATATCAATAGGGATCTCTCCCGAACCGGCTTTTATTATCTTTCGAGCAAGTAATAACACTCTCTGTCCTCTAGATGCCCATGTTTCCTGGAGATGCATAATTCGTGCCAGCACATCCTCTGACAGGGGAACAACAGTCCCATCTGGTTGCAACGCCGAAGAACAACCAGGTAGAAGAATATCGGGGGCACCTTTCTTCAGCAGCAATAAATCGTTATCATCAAACTGTTCCTCCATCGCTCCTAGAGCAGATCGAACATAGGATCGGTTCTTTTCTCCTGCTTCTACCCTGTACAAGCGAATCTGCAATTAGAGGGATTGCCAAAGCGATATACCATATATTTGTTCTTGCTGTTGAATGGCAAGTCGAATTCGCGCTTCCAATTGTTAGTTAAGTCACTGACTTCACCTAGCTCTTCTGCGAATCTGAGGATAGCTGTATCGGTAGCATCTCCATTGATTTTTCTCTCCGAGATAGGCAAGCCGAAAGTGCTGGCGTCAAACTGGGCCGCGTTGCATAAGCCGGCGATAAGATGAAGTTGTTCCAGGGCACTTTTCGCGCCCTCTGGGCCTTTGAATATAGCAATTCGCGCCTCGGGCATGGAATACTCCTCGTCCAGGATTGCGGAATTTTGTACAAACATCTTATTTTGAGTTAATGTGCCCGTTTTATCGCTGCATAGAACATTAACCGCACCGAGCGTTTCTACTGTGCTGAGAGATTTGCAGAGCACTTTGCACTTTCCCATTGCCTTGGCGATAACTGTAAGCGAGAGTGTGACAGAGACAGGAAGACCTTCTGGGATGACAGCGATCAGGACGCTCATGGTATCGATGAGAAGCTGCGAAGTGCTGAGATAACCAGGATAGGAATTGCGAATCCAGGCAGCCCACAGAATAACGACTAGGACTGCGAGACTCAAGGCAATACAAGCGATGATAATGACAAATCGAAGAATTTCCTCAAAATCAGCCAACACCGAGCCAAACATCTCACCTTTTGAAGTGTAGTAAGCCCGCTGTTCTCTTTGGAAGATAGTTTCGCAATTCTTCCAAATACAGTAGTGTCACCAGTTTGGATCACGAGACCAACACCATTACCGCTGACAACATGGGTGCCTTGCATTCCAATATTCCGAGTCTCCATAAAGTTTGCGTCAGTCATTTCAGGTGTCGCTTGGATAGGTTCGCTTTCCCCGGTGAGCACACTACGATCGAATTTAAGGTCACCAGAACACTGCATTATACGGAAATCGGCAGGGCATTTGTTCCCGAGATTGAGGTATATGATATCGCCAACCACTATATCTGACGCAGGGATACTTCGTTGTTGGCCATCTCGGAGGACAAGGGTTTCCGCAGGAATCATCCCAGTAATGCTTGCCATTATCTGAGAACTGCTCTGGCTGGTTAGAGTGGAAAGAGCAGAAGAATTTACCCAATCTTGCCATGCATTGAAGACAGCTTGAATTGTGATCACAAGGAAAAGAAGGACACCGAGAGCCAGATTCGAGGCGTCTGGGCTGGGTTCGCCGAGGGGCTTGTAGCAAATAATACAAATAATCCCTGCAATAAACAGGAGGCCTCCGAATCCGCCAAAAAAGTATCCGAGGCTGCCAATTAGCAAAGACGGTGTGGAAGGTTACATCTTTCGGAATCGATGAGTTGGAGGTGGTGACAGTACGTTCTTTCCGTCCTGTTTGAGGCGGCGCTCTGCTTGGTTGGTGTCAAGACCTTGGGATCCGTTGCATCTCAATCGGCGAAGCGCTTCGTCAAGAGGTATTTTGTGCCAGTCCAACTCTGAGATATCTTTGACGTTACCTTTACTGGCTTCGAAGCCATGTGTGACCGTATCTGTGACCTGAATGCTCAATGTGCGATAGGCTAACAAAATTAGTGGGGACGATTGAATTATGAAGAACCTGTTGGCAATCGGGTTTGAGGCTCAATGGTTCTTGTGGCGACCCTCTTCAATCTAGCGGCCTCTTCATCACTAGCAGTAGAATAACTGCTAAAACGCCTTTGACGACTGAGAGTTCTACTCAAAGTCAAAGTTGCGGGGAATTCTTCGCTTCTTTGGCGTCGCCTCTCGATCACATCAGGGGCAAAAAGAATTCTGGGCGCTGTTCCAGATGGTTCAATTCCTTCTTCCAATTGAGAAGAGTCCTTCGTCTTCGGCGACTTTGTGCTTGTGCTATCATCCATAGCTGAGCGATGTCTTCGGACGACTAGACTATCTTTGAAGTTTGTATTTGTATTCACCCGCTCTCGTGTTATTTATGTACTTAACCGGTTTTGGCCAACAATTCGAGAATTGGGGCGGGGGATAGGTAGATAAGTAATGGGTAAGGTAAAGTAACTCGTCGGGTCGGGATGATCCACGTGCAACAAAACACTCGGCTGAGTCGAGGCCCTTCTTTGTATATTGCACATATTGTGTCTGCTTCCGGTCGACGGTTGTACCGACCGTTGCACACATCACATTCCTTGCCTGAAACCAAATTAATATGTAAAAAGGTTCTTAATAAGAGAATGATTAAGAGATGAGGCCCTAACGGCATAAATTAGCGTAAGCAAATCCTCGCTCCCGCATTGATAAGATCACGTCACTATCACCACATAATTCGCTACAGCTTCTTCGGCCCCCGCTCCAGGTTTATCCGTGCCACTAATAATAAGCTTCATATATCTACAAACTACAAGTCTGCAGGGCATTTGAGGCATTTTCTCATACGTAAGGTAGCAGAGAACAAATGATGTGTCGTTGTAAGAGTATCATCTCCATTTCCCTACAGGATATATACGCTCTGTAATCATGTATTAACAACTTATCAAACCAAATAAAGAATGTATTAAAACTTCACCAACGAATCCAAAAACTTGTCTCACAAACCGTCTAGGAGTCCGCTTTCTCGGAAGTGATTGCTTCGGTCTCCTTTTCGTGAAAAGATCCCCCAGGCGGAGACTCCGACGACGCAAGAGGTTTAGCATCTATAGGTACAGGTCGATTAAGCATACGATGTTCGACGTTGATCTCACAGTTAGATCCCACATATACCCTGAAAGGAAATTACCTTTGGTCCTTTGAACCATTTTCTCGCATCAACTGCATACCAGACAAGTGCCAAGAACATCGGCCCACCGTAGACCAAACATGTCCAGTTCATAAGTTGTGGTGTCAGATCAGAGCCCTTGACAGCCGGGAAACAAAGAACGGGGACGATAAGTAGCACCCAACCTAGAGCCCCAAACCCGATCCATCGAGAATATCTGCCGAGGTTCCAAGGTCCGGGACGGAAGTTGCCGCGTACGAAAATAATCTTTATTGCTACTGGAGTCGTGAATGCAATGTATTGGGCAATGGCACCAATAGAGAAAACGGCTCCGATGGCGACTGGACCAGCAAATTGCAGAAGATTGAGAAGTGCGCCAATCAGGCAATCAAACCATACTAATCGTTAGCTTTCTTCAATCTTCATGCGGTCCTACCTGCATTGACAGGAGTTCGAGTCCATGGATGAACCTTGGCCCAGAGTTTGGATCCAGGCAAGGCACCGTCTCGGGAATAAGCATAAATGACTCTTGAACTGGCAACCATGCAACCTTGCCCCATGAAATAACAACTTATTATAACGAGCGAAAAAATCCCAAGACCTCCCTTTTGACCTAGTACTTGCAGAAGATAGGTTCCCATAGGCTGCCCAACGGAAGAATTGAGAACAGCGCCAGCATCAGTCGTGGTATAGGCAATAACAAGCACAATGAACCAGCCAAGAATGCCTCCGAGCGTCGAAGTCATGACAATAGCTCGGGGAGAAGCGATATTAGCGTTCGAGCACTCTTCACTTAGATGGAATGGAGCGTCATAGCCACTCATGGTCCAAATAACACCAAGGAACGACATGAGAACAGCAAAGCCAACCGGCCATTCGGTTCCATTCGATAGAGTGCCCCAAACAACGCTCGATGGTTGCGTTTTGGGTGTATTGATACTGGCTGCTGGAGCGACGATGAGGAAAATGACGAGAGAAATCATGTTGAAGATAGTACCAACGGCATTGAATCGGGCCAAAAAGCGAGTATGCAGAGAGGCGAGGCACGCATGTGTAATCAAAATAAGAACGGTCAAGAGATATGTATGCCAGTGCTGCGGAGTATAATTGGGGTTGGCCATTGCTCCGGCTGCCAACATCATGGCGGCACACGCTGTTGATTAGGCGACGTGGCAGAAAGAAAACGTACAATAATCAACACTTGCAGGTCCAGTAACTTGACCAAGGAAATTGCTCCAGCCCGTTATCCACTACGCTGTTAGATGAGATGGTGTTTTTGAAAGTGTACCGCAGCCAAAGGACCCCATCCTTCGGGGGCAAGGACAGCAGAAGCATAATACAACCCACCCTTTCGTTAGCATATAAATGAACGAGGAGAGTGTACAGCTGTTGGCATACTGGAGCAAAGTTCCGCCATTGAAAAGGCTACGAATTGAATCATTATGCTAGCAATTATCCACCCCCAAACAGCACCTCCAGTTCCTGCATATCTGCAAAATTAACTTTGGCCGAGATGAATCGCTGATACCCGAGAATATAGCCAAGCGTCGCAGCAACGGAAGGGAGCAATCCAAGTACAGAAAAGCTGACGCTGAAACTTGTCCAGATTGTGAATTTGCGTTTGAATTCTTGTTTATATCCCAATGCGACCAAAATCTCTTCATCTGCGTCTAATTTATGATCGACAACAGCCGCCTCTCCTCTTGAAAATATTGTGGTCACGGGTTCATGAGCGACGTCGATTTGAAAAGACTCACGAACTTCCTGGGTAGCCATGTTGGGGGCCAAATCGAGGGCTATGTGACTAGACGGAAAGATAGCCGAAGGAAATTGGGGGCGAGAAACTGTTTAAGTAGATGGGTTCCGCTGCGTACCTTTTCTGCTGCGGACTATTTGTCTCTCTTTATAGATCTGATACAATGCGGGTTAGCTAATCATGCATTGCATACTGATAAAGTAATCCGTTCAAAAGAGGCCTTTGATGAGGTATATCAGAGATAAGGTGGGATGAGCAGCGCTTGGATCGCCACTTCGCTTGGAATTATTCCGTCTTGGGAAGGGCTGTAGGGGGTCATAGCACGCAATTGACCTGATGTGCCTTTCCGGCCGGCCATTCAAATACTTAGGTGATAGCCAGGCGGATTGGGTGGCAGGCTGAAGGGCCGAGTGGGAGCTTCCGAAGTGTGACGTGACCGAAACAGAGCTTATCTCGTGTCCGTCCCGCTGGACGCTTGGGGCACATTTTGCTCTCTGTGGTGGAGAGTGATTGGCATTGGTTCACACCAAGAAGGAAATTTGGGAGGAGGCGCTCCGAGCTGCTGGCGATAAGGAGCGGAGCGGCTGAAGTCCGACACGAGAAAAATCTTGACCTGTAAATTAAGAGATTTCATTGCTTGTGTCACTAGCGGTGGTAGAGCCGACCATTGTACCTTATCTTGCCACCAAATCTTGAACGGAATATTTGATAGCGCACTCTACCCCGGTGCAAGCGAACCAATTGCCAGCAGCGAATGGTGCCGTCGCTTGGCCGCGCTCTTTTCTGATTTTCTCCGCGTGAAAGCGTTGTCTTCACCGGAAATGATTTAATATATTTAATTTGATATGGAATACGAATCGACTTGCCCAACGGATAGTTTGCGATTAGCTTACCCCTGATACATATATCTTCCCCCTCGAGTTTATCCGAGGTAATTAATATACCTCTTTGCGAAACTTTTCCCTCGACCCTTCCGTAGTTCAAAATTAGAACTTCATCAAGCCATGTATTTCGATCCCGAGGAACTTATATTTCAGTCTGTGTCAGTTAGTCTGTCATCCCAAGTGCAACTATACCTCCACGTCCGGTTCTCTCCCTGTCATAGAAAACCTCGTTTTGGCTTTGACAGCACCAACTTTCATCTGATCCTTGACTGCTTTCATGGTTCTGATGGGTTTCCACTGCATCGCTCCTCGGTGCTTGCGATGTAGATCCTTTTCATTTTCCTTATATTCTTTGATTTTCCCAATAATCCCAGAATTTCTTTCCGGCTCAGATGAGTCGTCATCTTCATCACTTTCGGCGACATTGCCATATCTTCTCCCTTTTGGGTAGACCAGGCAGGAGGGATCATTTCCAAAGGCATTGTTCCAATCCTCGGCTCCGTTTGTTTTGGAAGCCTGGACATTCGATTGATCGCCATCTGTATCCCTAGTAGTTCGTGTTCCCGTACTCTTACTGGTTGGATTCGCTGGATCCTCAATGTCGGAATCCGAATCAACGTCTGGCGCCTCTCCATATGCTTCCGCTGCGAGCGTCTCAACGGCAGGCCCAACTTCTCTCTTGACAATTCCTTCTCGAAGTCCCTCATGAACACAAGCCTCATATGTTTCCAAAGTCTCTCTATGATCATTATCTGACAAGAAATTTGCATGGTCTTCGTCCAGGCCCGCCTTGAACCGTCCTTTAAACTCTAGAAAACCAATCTTCTTGGCATTTAGATCTGTCTCCTGCGTTGGGTCATGAATAAAGTTTTGGATGATGCGCTTATAGTTCTCCGCCTTATAAATTGGCAACTTGAAGTCAATCGTCTCATTGTCCACGATGGTTGGCAGCCAAACCAGTGCATAGGTGCCAGCGTTGTTTTTGACTCCGCGTGAACGAAATTCGAAAACGACGGGGGACATATAGCGATTTCGAACAGGCAGACGTAGTCCTATACAGGGCCACTCCACGCCATCTTTGATAGCTTTCGCCTTGCTTCTCCCAATTTGTCCGGTACTTCCACCGGTTCTCAATTTCAATTTCATGCTGCCGAATTCAGCGGAGTCGACTCCAGTAGCGACAATGGAATCACTCGTGAATTCGAAGGTTCCGACATCCCATCCTAGAAGAGGTTTCTCCAATTTCAGGTCGACACTACGGAACAGGAGTGAGATCCGACATCGTCCGAAGCCCTGCAGGGTCAAAGACGTGATATTTGGAGATTACCATTCCACCATCCAGGGGATACCAACGAGTCACTTGAGAGCTCGTCTGAAGGATATCGGATAGTTTGAGAACCACTACTCCGAGAATTGGATCATGTTCCCTCATTCTTTGGTCGCGGACAGTGACAGTGACAATCGTGTTACGCCAGTCGCGGACAAACTTCTCGGTTCCAGCCTCAAAAATAGGTTTGCTGGTGACTACTTTGGCCCGTGTTTTGTAGATCTCAAGTCAGCATAGTTGGAAACGGACATACTAATTGATCATTCAGCAAGATCGTGCAATACGAGCTGGGCAAGTGTTTTGCTTCCTCTTCCTTGTTCTCGCCTGTCTCCTGTCCAGGAGAGTATTCCTGATTCTTGCTATATGTACCTGTGATATTTTCAATCTCAAGATTGACGATCTGATGAATGATGATCGATACAATTCCAGTAGGAAGTGCCGGATCAGGCGGCGTATGAACAGCATCCGCTTCGATTTCAGTGGCCAATTGGCCTTTGGGATCTTTGAACTCCGGCTTATCACGGAGCCTACGCTTAGCACAATCCAATAAAGACCATACTCTGCTGGGATTCGAATATCTTTTCCATGGGTTTGCATATCCTTGTTGAAATCTGCCTTTGCAAAATAGCCAACCTCCCAATGAAGTTCTCCAGGCATCTTCGATCCGTTCTTGTCTCCCGCCAACTTGTCTACTCGAGATTCCATCTTGCCACCATTCAATAACAAATCATGTAGGTCGAATTCAACCTTTCCCACCATGTCATCAGCGGTCAACCGATCAGAGTCCCATAGTTGCACAGATAGACATTCTTTCGATTTGACCTCCTCTGGGAAGACAAGAAGGCTGTAAATAAGATGAGAAAACGTCGAGAAACTTACCAAGTCGATTCCTCCCACACGGGATTCAAGTCACTGAGAATGACACGTGTGGAGTACATTGGTTTGCCATATTTGGAAAACGCCAATGTAACGTATGCATCAGAGCTACCCGATCGATCTTGGGCAGACAGGCCGGTGGCTTTATGAATCTTAACATACAATAGACCAACTGCATCCGTATCTAAAGGGTCAACGTATAATTAGAATTAGAGAACCTTTCTTAATGTCGTCCCCAACAAGCAGCTTCCCAACATCAATGCTCATAGACTTTGGTGCGACGTATTCATTAGCCACTGCTGCGATACTGTTGTTTACGAATCCATTGATTACAGGAAGGTTGAGGACGTTGATTCCACTTTCAATCATAGGAATTGCAGAAACCTGCACTTGAGGCAATCCCATTAGGGTGAAGGTGACATTCTTGATGAAAGGAGGTTGAGGCATCATTTGAATACGCAGCCGCACCGTTCCGATTAATCCTTTAAGTTCAACCCAGATGGCTGTCAGATTAGCCTTCATTTCACGTCAGCCGTACGGAGAGGAATTCCAAAGACCCCCTTGATTCCCAGATAGAAGTCGACCTCTAAATGCATATTATGGGAACGTGAGGACACTCCTCTTCCTCCAGGGGCTGCATGATACGCAAACGCAATCTCAAGGTTCTGGACGGTCAGAAATAATCCATGATGGACGATACGTAGTACTCCGCGCCCTCATCCTCCTCAAGTTGACGTTCTTTTTGCTTTTTTTCATCAGTTGACATATCAGAATCAATCCCTGCAGTAGGAACTAGGTGTCCCATCTCTGAGTCAGGAAGAGATCTCATGGATAAGATGCGCAAAGGGTTTGATCCTTGACCAATGTCTGCAACTTTCACGTTTTCCTGATATTTAGCCCGTCAGATGAAGGATGAAATACTATGATTGATGGCACAGAGGCTTGCATGACATCTTCCAGTGTATCAGCCATCGAAGCGAACATATCAGGGTTGACCAATCCCCACACAATTCTGAGTAAAGTATTCATCCACTCAACACTCTCTGGGATCAAGTTGACCTGTGCGGTCTCACCACGAGCTTTCTCGGTTCCCCAGCGGATCTTCTCAGCTTCTTCCTTAATTCTCATCATCCAAAACCAAACACCACCGCTCACAAGGGTAGCTGTGATAATACTCCCAAGAATACCAATTTTGCGAAAGACAAGATTAAGGCCAATTATAAGGACGATAATGCCGAGGCAGAGCATGGTTGTATGCTTCTCGAGAGCCACAAAGGCATCAGTGAAGTCCACACCTGGTGTAGGATGAAACAAGACGTTGGTTGCCTCCCCCTTAAGTGGCACGTCTTCAGTTGTACCAGGTTGAGCATCCGGAGGAGCGGTGACGTCTTGCGTTCTTCGATACTCCTCGGGAGATTGATCGGGAGTTGTCGCGACTTTCTCGCCAGTCTAAATCTTAGTAAGCTCAACAAACCGAAATATCACGACCTGAGAAAGGCTTCCTGTCGTGGTAGTAGTAGGGCCAGTTGCAGTATTATCTTTGCCAAGATTGACATTCGGAACCGTCAACTAAGATCAGCTTTGAAAATAACCTGCAATAACGTGAGGATCTCGAACTGCTGAAGCATAATTGCGGTCGACATCTTGAATGGTAACCTCGTTCTTTGTGGTTGGGTCCCGCACTTCCCTCCTGGTTTTGCCAGCATCCTGGCTGCCTTCTTTCCCGGGGACAACTCTCTGGGCTTGCTCTGCTAAGAATTTTGGGACATTGGGGACGGGATTACGGCTGCTATAAGGCTCATGGAGTCGATGCTGCTGAGACATCGGATATCGGAATCGAAGGGTTTACCGACGAACGAAATAATAAAGGAGTTGCTCGAGATCTGTTGTATTTTGAGGAGCAAAACGAATTGCGTGAGACGGGAAGGATCCTGACTTTGGGAAGCAGCTATTTAATATAGCCAACGCAGGTCTAGACAATACAAAACCGGCTGATAGAAGAAAGTTGGAAGTCTGGTGAGGTGAATCCGGGTTATGCCGTAGATGATGTATGGCATAAGCTAACAAACTGGAAAGACCGCATCCACATACAATCATAATTTCGTCGGGGACGATCACCATGACGTCAAGTCGATCTGATCGATTGGATTGATTGACGTGTGCGGTCGAGATTTTGGTGGACATATTTAAATATCTTGTATTGATTTAGACCTCAGGGTCGCGGAGGCAACCAGGGACTCTAGGCTGTCATCCATCTATTTAATGGTTGATCTGCTACCAAAAAAAGATTGTTCCACCACAACTCTCGAAATTGTGAGACTGCCCAGCTTTTGCTGTTGAATGATCTAGTGCTCGCTCCTGTATGGAGAACAATACTAAGGCGCAAAAGAATGCGTGTAGCTCAAATGCGCGACGATGCTAATCGACATAGTCGAAGTGATGCTGGCGGCATCCAAATCACAACCCACTGCAGAGCAAGATAATGGCTCCACTGCTCCTCGATCACGTCTCTTGAGCCAGTTCGATTCCCGCAATGGCTTGGAGGAATATCTACGCAATCCAGATCATCCACAGGTTGTTGCTTACGATGAAGATTTTGTGGTCATCAAAGACCTCTATCCAAAAGCAACCGTCCATCTTCTCATTCTCCCAAGAGACAAAACCAAGCAACATCAACATCCGTGTGAAGCTTTTCAAGATGGCGAGTTCTTCTCCAAGGTCAATAAAGAGGCTGCAAAATGGCGAAGCATAGCAGCAAAAGAACTCGCGCGCACGTTATGTCCTTCTACAGCGCCCATCCCCGGCCGTGACTGGGAACGAGAGGTCAAAACGGGAATCCATATGAATCCATCTATGAATCATTTGCACATCCATGTGATAAGCCGAGATATGCACTCGCCCTTCCTTCGACATAGAAAACACTATAACTCCTTCACTACATCATTCTTTACCGAGCTGGATGAATTTCCACTTACTGAAGAAGAACAGTATTCGAAAAGACAGGATTGGCATTTGAGAGATATGATATGCTGGCGTTGCGGAATGAATTTTGGAAACAGATTTAAAGCTCTCAAAGAGCATTTAGAGCAAGAGTTCGAAGTGTGGAGGGCAGAGTTGATTAAACCCACATGCACTTGAGCTTTCGAAACTTGCGAGTACAGAGTTCCATCTATTGTCGAACTGCATTTCCAGTTGCCAAATGCAGCTGAATCGACTGGAACACTTTATCTGGTGAGCCGGAACTCAAAGTGTAACTACATATGTAACTATACTAAATTTGCATGAAATCCCGAACCTTATTTGCAACAAATTTCATGCATGAGAGCTTATTGCAGTTATGTGTATTGGCCTCCGTTACCGGAGGTCCCTTTTCAACAACCGCAAGAGTCCACCGCTATAGCACCTCCTCTCTGTGTCCTTCCTTCCCTTGACCGCTGGCAAGTAATGACAGTTTCAAGGCCTCGACCACTTCGGTCGACCACTCTATTATCAGGATTGTCATCAATCTCCCATCGACCCGCAATGAGAATATGTCTACGCAAAAGCATGAACGGCCAGTGGACCCTCATCGAGCCCGTCAGTCATCAGACTTTATATCATGTCTCTCTTCCAACACACAATGTCCGCGAGATCCGTCGAGGCTCATCGGATGGAGCACTAGTCGCAGTGGTCTCTCAGATCTCGACTTCTTCACAATGGGAATTGTCTTTTCCTGGAGAAAAGTCGGAGACCAAAATCATTATCAATCCTCCGCGGAGATTTAGTCTTCGAGGTAGACATCGCTTCAGAGCAAGCGGTCGGCAACTCTATTGGAAATGGGATATTGTATGTCGAGAACACTTCACACGTCGTGTCTTTGCCGATACCGATGGAGACACACTATTGATTTACGAAGAAGCTCGACCTTTTCTGGATATCATAGTTACAACGTTCCTCACTATGAAATTTAAACGCATGCATTCTTCATCATCCTGGATATCCAATGTACGGCCCTTGAGAGCCCCAAAATTAATGAATGCGCTGACTTTTTAGGTCTTGGCTTGCTGTTGGAGCGCTGAGGATTAGTCCGGTGAGAGGGTCTGTCACTTTGTAAGTGGTGTGAGGTTCGAGACTTTGTACCCAAGTGACAACTCTCAACAATTCTTCACAACCCCGCCAAGTATTCTGAAAATCGCTGTCGCCCGAGCAATGAAGGCTACGGATACCTCAGGTCTGACGAACAAATCAATCAAAATTGGAAACTATGAATACTTCAAACTCCCAGTTATGGCCGAGGACCGATTTGAACGACTTGCCGCAGTAAAGTAGGGATCAGGCAAAGGTCATCGTTAGACCTAGAGTATTATTGCGAAGAAGGGCAAGGACGCCTATAGTGAAGCTCATGAAACGAGGTGGTTTCTGTATTATGACTGTTTGTTCCTCCACTAACCTGTGTCTAGCTCAGACTTCTCGGCAAAGATGCATTGTTTTTTAATAGCACGATCGATATTCATAAATTGTAATACAAACAAAATTCTGTTTCAGAAAAGCTACGTGTGCTTCAGCCTAATTAATCTTCGAGCACCACTCGATCACCATGACAATTTCCCGCCTTCGTCCAAGGCAGCGCAAATCGCCTCTTCCTTGCACACATCACCTGCATCCAAATCTCCTTGTCTTATATCAACTGGATATATTGGCCTCTTCATCTTTTCTTCGAGTTCGTAATGCTTGAACACATCGCTGCGAACAATATCTTGGTAGAAAGTAACTCCCTCTTCACGCAGTGGGTGCAAAACACCATTTCTGTATACTCCAATTTCCAAGTTGGGTTGAAGTTGTTGGCATAAATCAAAGTCCTTGCTTCAGACCCGAATGAGCAGCGACAAGCTTACCTCTTTCTGAACTTGCTTTCCAAAAGATAGAAACTCCTCCATTTCTGCAGTTGTCGCATCCTTCTGCTTATAATATTCGCATTCAATGCTGGTTTTCCCGGCGCTCAGGGGCGAGATGCGAATCAAGTACCAACCTTTGGAATAGCAGTTCAAGGTGGCAGAGGGGTACATGAACAAGAACTGCGGTCAGGTAATTGGGCATGAAAGGAGAAGTTACAAAGCCGTCTCGGTCTCCAGATGGAGATGGGATGCATAGCGAGCCGGAATCGCGTTTGTTGGCTTCATAGGGACTGCGTGGAAAGCAATGCCGGCGTTCAATAAAATGTCGACACCAACGATCTGAACCATTTGTAATAACGCTGTTAGGGACGTCATACGCCTTTGATAAGGCTGGATCTTGAAATCAGTACTCAGCAACTTCTCTTGGATCTACGGGCAATCGTGCAATCTAGAACAATGTTAAAGAAACATCAATTGCGGGAGTACGGTAGCATTCCTGATATCCGTCTACAAATGCCTTCCAGTTGAAATTTCCCTCTTTGACATACGAGTGATAGCTACGGTCAGTAATGAACATCCAAAGAGTAACAATTCAAAGTCCTTAAAATCAAATCGGGATAATTCTTTCGTCAGATTTCGATGGTACACCTTGAGGTCAGGCACATTTTGATTAATCAGACGTACCTCAAACGACACAACGTTGGGATCCGCCGAGAGATTCACGAAGATCAACCCTTGTTCAGTTTGGTGTACATGCACAGGAAACAGGCTCTTGGTCTCTCGCTCAAAAGGGCCCACATTGTCAAACGAAGGAGCCTTGTCTAATGAAAATAACACAGAAAGAAGTTATACCTTGACCAGCTCCCCCTTAGTGTTATAGCTCCACCCATGATAGCGGCATCCAATGACTGAAGAGCAGCCTTCTTGCTTAGAGACAACAGGAAATCCCCTATGGCGGCAAACATTATGAAACCCACGAACAACTCCATCTTTTGAGAGTATCAGAAAGATTGGGTATGGTCCAATCGAATATCTGTAGTATGTTCCGATCGTTTGAAATCGATTGCTATGAGTGACGCAATGCCATGCCTAAGTAGTTAGCGATTCGAGAAACTCGATGTAACCTGAGAAAATATTGCTCGAGTCTCCAGTGCGAATAGCTTTTCGTTTGTGTACCACGAGCTGGGTAAAGAAGTGCGAAGGGAAGAAGCTGGATTACTTGACGCCGACGATTTGCTAGAAATGCTGACAGTTTCCAGCTCAGGACCGCCAGAATCGCTAGAAGACAAAGATGACTCGGGCGATCTCTGTTTTCCGGCCCCTGAAGATGTTTTGGTAGTTACTTCGCTGCTGCGTACTGGGAACTCAAGTCTATCTGAGATATCCATGAGAGAAGTCGAAGTTCTAAAATATGACGCACTGAATACTATCCTGAATCGACGCCTAGTGAGAAAATAGACTCTGCGCCAATGTCGGCCTTTTATAACGTTCCCGAATCTGCAAGAAAAGCGTGATACAAAAGTTCCGAGCCACGGTCGGGACTTTCTTGCCTATTCGGGTGAATGAACGAGTAATCGATAGATAACTTTGTTTTTGCGCTCGAGCCGTTGCAGTGGGTCACCAGATCACGACATAAAGGACTGGAGGAGGTATGAAAAAGGAAGGTTCTAGACCTCGGTGCAATAACAGCAACGCCAAAGTTCTGCGAGCTTTTTGGGCTGCGCAAGGCCTTGGGGTTCGAGGAATTTTCAAAGTCTCGCAATAAGAAGTCTGACGACATCTCCCCAACGGACGAGCTGATATTCTGAGACGCTCGCTATCCTTTGATTATCGGAAAATCGTCGGATTACCGATC
>Ga0335074_10003255_pt1 | contig 22116 bp, 19 predicted proteins | sample Lox_Sample_23_FD_206715 | JGI IMG/M metagenome (GOLD analysis project Ga0335074, IMG submission 206715) | Soil microbial communities from Loxahatchee National Wildlife Refuge, Florida, United States - Lox_Sample_2.3 | ecosystem: Environmental > Terrestrial > Soil > Wetlands | place: USA...
GGAAATGCGGCAGTAGGCATAAATGGAATAGAAATGCGGCCTCAAGGCCTTGGGCAGAAACCAGGTAGCCACATGGAAGTTTTCATAGTGCGATTGGGCGAGCATCCTGCAATAGGCGCGCGCTTCGCCGGGAGTCGGCACAACTTCGGGTATGCGATAACCGGGCGGCAGCTCGGCCCATCCCTTTGCCAGTAGCGCCTCATTCTCGAATTCGCGGCGGCTCGATTCCACCCTTGCCGAATTCATCGCATGGCCCTCACGGCACGATCGCTGTCTTGATCTCGCTGGAGCGATTCATCAGCTTCTCAAACACCCGATTGAGTTCATAGAGATGGGCGCGGCCCGTGATGAAAGCGCCCGCCTGGAACCGCCCCCCCGCAATCAGTTCCAGCGCCTTGCGGCAGATGGCCGGGGTGTGATGAAACGTCGCCCGCAGCGTAATGTCGCTATAGTGAACGCGATTGGTATCGAGAATGACGTGCGTATTTGCCGCGCACCCACCGAAGAAATTCACCGTTCCGCCTTTACGCACCAGTTCCATCGCTTCCTGCCACGTATCAGGAATCCCAACCGCCTCAATCGCAATATCGACGCCCCGTTCATCCGGCGTCAGGGCGCGCGTCTCGCGTATGGCCTTCCGGATGTTCGGGGACTTGATGACATAGGCCGCGCCCAGCTGCTTGGCCGCCTCCCCCTGCCCTTCGTGCTTCACCAGAGCAATGGTTTCGAAGCCCGCCAGCGCTGCAACGTGCAGAATCATCAGTCCCAGCGGCCCGCCGCCGATCACGGCGACAATATCGCCCTTGCGCGGCCGCGAATCCTCAAGCCCATGCACCGCGCAGGCCAGCGGCTCGGTGAGCGCGGCATGCTCCAACGGCACGTTGTCGGGCACATGCAGCGTGTTCTTGGCCACGATGCGCGCCGGAATCCGGATGAACTCCGCGTATGCCCCGTTGTTGAAGATCAGGTCGTCGCAGAGGTTCTCTTGCCCGCGCTCGCAGAAATAACACCTGCCGCACGGCGCCGAGTTTAACGCCACTACGCGGTGGCCCGGAGCGAATTCCATCACTCCCGTCCCCGCCTCCACCACCGTCCCGGCCAGCTCATGGCCAAAAAGCGCCGGCGGTACAATCATCCGCGCATGATATCCGCGCCGAAAAACCTTCAGATCCGTTCCGCACGTCAGCGCCGCATCCACGCGAACGATTAACTCGCCCCTCGCCGCCCTGGGCACCGGAACATTCTCGATCCGCACGTCTTCGCGCCCATGCAGGATGGCGGCCCGCATCGTCGCGCGTCCGTGCTCGATGGCCGTTTCCACCGTCGCGCGCCCGTGCACGAACGCCGTTTCCACCGTGGCGCGCCCATGCAGGATCGCCGAGTCCACCGTGGCCCGGCCATGTTCGATGGCCGTCTCCACCGTCGCGCGCCCGTGTTCAATCGCGGTCTTCACCGTGCTGCGGCCGCGCTTGATGACCCTTTTTACCGTGCCTGCCACAACAAATCCTCTACTCTGCCCCGCCGCCAAGCTCCGGCTCCAGCATGATCTTCATCGAGTCAGCCTGCGGATGGGATGCAATGTCGATCGCAGCCACAGCCTTCTCAAGCCGGTAACGGTGCGATATCAGCTGCGTGAGGTCAAAACCATTGCGATACCCGCCGAAGACCAGCTCCGTTACCTCGTTCAGCAGCGGGAACGACGATGAGTATGAGCCGATTAACGTCTTCTCGTCCACGCACACAGCCGCGGGATCGAACGTCGCCTCGCCGTGCTGCGTCTGCGCAAACAGCATCACCTTGCCGCCGGGCCGTGCCGCATCCATCGCTGGCTTGATCAGCCCGTTGCCGCCCACCGCTACAATCACCGCGTCCGCCCCGCGCCCGTCGGTCTCCGTCATCACGCGCTCAATCATGTTCTCCGTGCCCGCGTGGATGGGGTTGGTCAGCCCGAAGCGCGCGGCAATCGCATGACGCTCGGCAAACAGGTCCGACGTCAGCACCCGCGCCCCCGTGCGCCGCGCCAGCGCCGCGTGCATCAGTCCAATCGGCCCTTGCCCGATCACTAGGACCGTATCGTCCGCCGCCAGGTTCAGCATCTTCGTGCCCTTCAGCACCGTCATCACCGGCTCGACAAATGCAGCCTGCTCCAACGGTACGCCGTCAGGCACACGAACCACTCCGCCGTACGCCACCACAAAATCCATTACGCGGACGTACTCCGCAAATCCTCCGCCTGACGGCTCAAATCCCGCCGTCGCCCCTGTCTTCTTGTAGAGCGGGCACTGCGCCGGTGTTTGCTTCCGGCAGTAGTAGCACACTCCGCAGGGAACGTGATGGAAGCTCATCACCCGGTCGCCAACAGCGTAGCCCTTTACCCCATCGCCAACCGCCGCAACCCATCCCGCCATCTCGTGGCCGAAAATCCGCGGCGCCGAATGCGAGCCCATGTGAATCTTCTTCAAATCGGTGCCGCAGATCCCGCACGTGGCAATTTTGATCAGCAGCTCGCCCGGCCCGATCTGCGGCACCGGAACCGTTTCCACGCGCATATCGTTGATTCCGTGATAGACCACCGCGCGCATCGTCGAGGGGATCGTCGCGCTTACCTGGAATTTAGGATTTGAGATTTGGGTAGCCATTCCGCTTTATCGTCTGACCTCATTCATCGGAGAATTGCCCACCGAGAAACTCGCGCACCCGTTCCGCGATGCTGTGGGAAGCCTTCTTACTATTCTCGCCCATCCGGACCAGCGCCGGCCAATAAACCGGCCTCAAGAGAGCAAAGAGAATCAAGCGGGCAAGCTCTATCTGCCCGCTCCGGGAAATGAACCGGTCCAAGTCCGGTAACCGGTCCGTCAGCCCGTCGCTGACGCCTTTGATGCAGTAAAACGGTATGCCTCGCATGGCCGCCAGCCGCGCCACCGTTGCGCCCTCCATGTCGCACAGGTCAGCCTGGTAGGTGGCCGCCAGCCGTCGCTTCTCCCGCTCATCGGCGACACCCGCGCTGGTGGCGAGCCACAAATTGCCGGCGCCGGCTTCGCAGTGGAATCGTTCGCCGGTCTTCGCATCCACCACGCCCGCTACGTTGTGCGCCGTGCCGGGCTCGATCTCGCGGCGCAGCGCTCCAGCCCAGCCGACGGAGAAGATCAGATCGATGGGTCCGCCGTTCTCGACCGCGGCGAAGGCGCGCGTGGCAGCATCCTGCCCTGCTCCGGCACAAACCGCAATCCATTCTTCTTCTGCGCCGCGCTGCGCCCAGAAGTGCACATCGTTGCGCGTGCTGTGCGGCCAGCTTCGTACCAGCGGTTTCAATTCGCCGGGAAGGGCGGCGATGATCGCAACCCGCGTCATGCGCGCGCCTGTGCCACTGGGGCGGGCGCATAGCCATGCGCGCGGAACCAGTCGATCGCCGCGCGCATCGCCGGGTAAACAGGAACTACGCGGAATCCCAACTCCTGTTCCGCCCGCGCGCTCGAGGCAAACATCTTCTTGCGCCCCATGCGCACCTCTTCCAGCGTTGCCCGCGGCTCCTTGCCGCGCATGCGCCCCGTAATCCATTCCTCCCAAAAGGCATACGTAGCCGCGATGGCAAACGGAATCCTGACCGTCGGCGAGGGTATGCCCGTGATCGCCGACATCTTGTCCAGTATCTGTTTGAGCGTCAGGTTTTCGCCGCCCAGAATGTAGCGGCGCCCCGGCGTTCCCTTCGTCAACGCCAGCACATGCGCACGCGCCACCTCGCCCACATCCACCAGGTTCAGCCCCGTATCGACATACGCCGGAAACTTTCCATTCAGGAAATCGACGAAGATGCGGCCCGTTGGCGTGGGTTTCGCATCGTTCGGCCCGATCGGCGTCGTCGGGTTCAGAATCATCACTTGCTGGCCGCCCTGCGCCGCCTCCATCGCTTCCTGTTCCGCCAGAAACTTGCTCCGCTTGTAGTGGCCAACCATATCGGCCAACGAAACCGGCGTGTCCTCGTTGATGACGATCCCGTCGCTGCGAAAGTGCATGGTTGCCACGCTCGATGTGTAGACGAACCGCTTTATGCCCGCCTCGCGCGCCCCGCGCAGCAGCTCGCGCGTGCCATCCACGTTGGCGCGATACATCGCTGCAGGATCCGGTATCCAGAGCCGGTAATCCGCCGCCACGTGCACCACGGCTTCGCAGCCCTTCAGCCCGTCTTTGATCGCTTCAGGCTCGGCAAGATCGCCGACGAAAGTCTCGCCCCTTATGCTCTCAAGATTCCCCAGATTGCTCGTTTTCCGTACCAGAAGGCGCAGATCGGCGCCTTCGGCAGCCAAAGCCTTGGCCACGTGATGGCCAACGAATCCTGTTGCGCCGGTAATGAAGATTTTCATGCGAAACGCGCACTTCTATTCTAAATGCACCGATTTCGTAGCCATACTGAGCCGTTGCATCGGAACGGTACTTCAGGCACGTTGAGCGGCGTGCCTTTCCTCTGTTCCGCGGACTGACCTTCGTCTGCTGGATGAATCTGGCTTCGCTAGGCCAGGCTTCTCGATGAGAACGCTCGCCGTTCACCGCTCGCCGGCCTCACGCCCCTACGACGCCGATGAGTCGTCGTCGGCCGAAGTATCATCCGTCGCGGCCGTGTCATCCACCGTCGCGTCGTCCGTGGCATCGGTCGAGGAATCCTCCGCAGGCCCCAGCTCTCCCCCGTACTCGCCCGCGGCGGCGGAGTCGTCGGCGTTCTCGCCTTCGTTCTGCGCTGCGTCGCCGTAGACTTCGGCGCCCTGCGCGTCCCCTGATGCCGCATCGCCCGCGGCGGTCTGCGCATCCTGATCGGCAGTCTGCTGATCCCAGCTCGCCCAGCTCTCGTTCTGCGCGGCCTCCCACGTCGTGTCGGTGTCGTCAGCACCACCGGCGTCGGCCACATCCTGCGAGTCGCCGTAGGCCTGCTGCGCGGCGTCGGACGCATCCGAGTAGTCGCCCGACTGCACGTCTTCTGCCTCGGTCTGCTCGGCCTGCTGCTCGTTATACTGCGCGTCGCTGAGCGCGGTGTTGTCAGTCGAGTCTGTGCTCGCGTCGGAACTGGTGTCGGTAGGATCAGTCGGATCAGTCATGTCGCTGCTCATATCCATTGCCGTGGGATCGTTGTTGATGGAATCCGTATCGGTCGTGTCCCCGCCGTCGCTGCTTGTCGTGGTTTCGCTGGCTGTTGGGTCGGCCGGGTCTATGGCAGCGGGATCGTCGACCGGATCGATGACCGTCGCCTCACTCGATGGATCGGTGGGATCAGACGTCTCGATGGGATCCTGCACGCCGATGATGGGATCGTCCGTTGCGCTGGACGCCGTTTGGTCGGTGGAATCAACGGCCGCTGCCGTGCCATCCGATGCCGACAGATCGGAGCTCGCGGCCGGCGTTGCATCGTAGACCGCATCGGGATCGACGACGAAAACTTCCTCGCCCTGTCCCTCGGCGACTTCGACCGTTTCTGCCCCGGGATCGCTATTCCCTGTCGGATCGAAGATCTCGACAACCTCCGGTACCGAGCCGGTAACATCGGAACTGCCTGTCACATCGGATGCGCCGGGTTCAATGACTATCACTTCATTCGGATCGTCTGCCATGACTCAACCTCTCTCTTCTCGACGCCCGGCTCATCCTTGAGGACCGGCAGGTTGCGGCGGGGCTGCGGATGTGGTTTCTGCGCCGGCAGGCGCAGCGTGTGGTGCGGCTGCGGGGGCCTTCGGCCGTATGGCGAAAATGCTTTTGCACTGGGGACAGCGAACGTTGAGGGAGGTTTTGCCCTTTAATACCGAAAGCGGAATACGAACCGGAGCTTTGCATTTGGTGCAGAAAACGCGAATCGTCGGCGCGGACGCGCCGGGCGGTGTTTTTCCGGGCTGGTCGGCGGCAGCGGCATTGGTGCCAGGCTGCGCCGCCGCGGGCTTCAGCGGCTGATGCTCAGCCGCGTTGGCCGGGTGGCCCGGGCCGCTCGTCTTCGCCGCACGCACCGTCCCCACCCCCAGCCCCGGAGTGAGTTGCGACGATTTCGGCGCCAGCCGCTCGCGCACTGGCTGTATGCCCTGGCTCCAGCGCATCAGCTCAGGCTCCTCGGCTGACTGATGGAGCAAACGAAGGCGCCGCGTGGTGTACATCGAAGACGACGTCGTCATCTCGGAAAAGCGCGTCATCTGATCGTCGCTCGCGTCTTCCTGCTTCATCCATTCGTCGATGTTCACCTGCTGCAGCAGCCGGGCTGAGCGCACTGACCAGGCAAGCAGCACGCGGCGCGCCAGGCCCTCGTCCCCCACGGCCAGCAGACCGGCGCGATCGGCGGTGATCTCCGACTGACGCGACCACGCCATCAGCGGCAGATCCAGCGCCCCATGGATCAGCTTCGATGGGCTGATGGCATTGATCAGGCCATCAGAAAGCAGCCCTCCGTGGATGCTGGTGTCGCCTGCGATAAATCGCGTCACGGTTTTCCAGAGCGCGTGGCCCGCGCAGCAATGGCCCATCTCGCGCGCCAGCACAAAGAGCAATTCGTCGTTGGCGAAGTTGATCAGATGCGACGTGCCGAGCACAATAAACGCGCTGTTTTCCGTGCCGTACGTATAGGTGTTCCACATCTGGTCCCCGGAGATATACACATCCGGCAATTTGGGCAAACCCATAATGCGCGCAGCGAGAACAGCCTGCTTCCATACATCCGGCAACTGCCGCGGGCCCAGCCGTATGGCATTGAAAGTCGACTCGATCCACGGCCGTCCGACTTTGTCTGAGACCGAACGCACCACCGCGTGCAGCGCCGGCAGACTTTGTAACCTGGCCATGGCCTGTCCGTCCTGCGCCCAGAGAAAGACTTTGCGATCCAGCTGATAGCCGGGTAAGAGGGGGCGTAGCCACGCGCATTTAGGGCAAACATCTTCGGCGGGATCGAGGCCGCTGCCGTCTCCGCCACAGAGATGACAAGGAGAAGTCTGGTTATTTGCCGCGGGGGCAGGCATGGCCACTGGCGGCGGAACGGCTGGCTCAGTTGCCGCGGCCGCGACAGGTTGCCCTAGGGGAACGAAGGCTGGAACCGCCGTTGCAGCTTGGACGGGCACTGCCGTAAAGGTGGGAGTTGCCACAGACGTGAACGCCGATCCTGCAGACGGTGCCACGATCGGCGCGAAGCCCGGTGTTGATTGCGGTTCCGGTGGCGCAGTGAAATCGGCAAATGGAGCAATGGCAGGCGCGTTCACCGGCGCGAAATCAGCCACCAGGCGCGTGCCGCACGCCGTGCAGAATTGCGCGCCGGGCGCGCCCGGGCCGTGGCCTTGCGGGCAGATCGGCGTCGCAGCTGTAGTGGCCATAACTCTCCTCATGCTTTCAAGAGCGGACCCTTCAGTGAATCACGCGATGAAACTCTGCCAACTTGAAAATCCAGCTGAGAAAATAGAGAGCGGTACCCGCGTAGAGTGCCTTCGAGAAGTGGGCGCTCTCGGTGATGCGCCGGAAAGAAATGCGGCGCCAGAGCAGAACCAGCGAAGCCGGGATCAGAGAAACCGTGCCCAGGAAGGCCAGGATGCCGAACGGGTTGGCCAGAAAAGCCTTCCCAAATTGCAAGCGGATGGCGTAGGCGAAACATGTCGTGAGCCCGCAACTCGGGCACGGGTAATGCGTCAACAGCAGAAAGTTGCACGGTGGCAGACCAAGCTGCGTGTGCGTTCCGTAGCCGGCCGCCGCAGGTTTGAGCCACGCAGCCGTCGCCAGCACGGCGCAGGCCGAAAGCAGCATGCCCACGGCAACTGATTTGTCGGCCCTGCTGTACATGCACAAACTCCGTCGCTCCGCCGCCTCGCCTTAAAAATGCCGGAACGGAGCGAGCCTGCCCCAGAACAGGCAAATACCTGCGACAAAAAGAATCAAGGCAATGATGTTCAGGTAATACGCCATCTTCGACCAGCTCACATCCAGATGCGGGGCCCGCCCCGACGCAAACTCATCCATGTCTTTCTTGGCCAGCAGGAAACCGGGAATCGCAGTGAGCGGCCCGCAGCAGAACAGCGCGGCGACGCCCAGTCCGATCGCCCACTTGGTGCTGTCGCCAACCACTTTGGTGCCGGCGAATCCGGGAGGATACGCGCCCGGAGGCGGCGGGAAAGCGCCGCCCGGCGGAGGATAGCTGCCCGGAGGCGGAAGTGGTTGACCGCCGGAAAACTGCTGCCCGGCTTGCGGCGGGGCGCTCTCCGCGGGAGGGGTCGGTTGCTGCGGCACGGCAGTTCCACTCGGCTGCGCCGACAACGGTGTTCCACACACGCCGCAGAATGCGGAGCTGGACGGGATCGTCGCGCCGCATCGCGGGCAAATCACTGTGTCCATCGCACGTCACCTTTCAACTGCGAGATGAAAACTTTGGGCCGCCAACGACGACGTCGTGCACTCTAAGCGCCGCTGTTGCAGAATCGAGTACGCAGATTAAAAGCTTGCATGGCCCGGTTTTAAATTTTTTAGGGGAGGAGATGGGCAATTATAGCCAACCGGGCAGAGATGAGCAATCGGGTTCATGGCTTTTTTTTCCAGTGCCGCAGCTTGCGGCCGACCAAACCACCGAGTGTTGATGGTATAGAATTGGCCAATTCCTGAACGCCGTTTTCCCCACAGCTGTTCTGATCCGGAACAGGCAGCTGACCCACCCTCGAAACTTCATGCTCGGCAGATGGGATCGCGCGAAGGAATGCTCATTCTCGATTGGCGAGGTAACGCATGCGTCGGGCCGCAGTGATCTGGCTGCCCTTGTCGCTCGCTGCGCCCGCTTCTGGCGCGCAGACGGCCGGCTCGGGCGTATTCACCATTTCACCGCAGCAGTGCGTTTGGCGGGCAGGCGATTCATGCTCTCCAGCGCCACACAAGTCGCCTGGTTTTTCACCGGAATCATCGCTAATCCGCTGTTTGGGCATCCCGACCTCTTTATTTCGCGGTCAGCTAAACTGCTTTCCGCGCGGGCTATGGTCACAGGGTAACTGCTGGTCGCCTTGCTCGCACTCCTCCTGCGCGACCAGCAGCGCCGGCGATACTCTCGCGTTCTTGTCCGATGGGGTTGTCGAGGCCCGGAATGCGCGAGGCGAGTTGTTCGGATTTGAACGCGCCGCGGCCCTGTCCGCGCAAAATGCCGGCCAGATATCCCGCGCTGCGCGGCAGTTCGGGCAGGAGGACGACATTACCGTCCTGACACTGACCCTCGCCGCCGCTGGAACAATGCCGTGACCCTGGCGCCGGCAAAGCGTCCCGGTATCGCGTTCCAGCAAGGTATAAAAAACCTGGCTTTCCCAAGTGGTAAAGACGTGGGAGAATCGATTCAGTAGCGAGTTTCCCCGGACTCGCTAGCCCGGCGAAAACCGACGCACTTCTCAAGCCCGGCCGGCTTTCCGGGTTTGCCCGGGGCGCCATCGGTCTGCCCAGTGAGGCAAGGAGCACGAGGATGAGGGAACAGGGGTTGGCCGCTCTCATGGTGTTGGCGGCAGCTTGGATCGACGTCCTGCTGAAGCCGAAGCTCGCAGACTTCCCCGCGCTCGTCCCCCTCCTGTTCCTCTGCGCCATTGCCGTGGTGGCCCGCTATGTTGACTTTGCGGCAAGCATCGTCGCGCTTGGCATATCCGCAGTCCTGCTTGACGTTTTCTTCTTTCCGGCGCCTCCGCAGCACTCCATGCTCGGTTTGGCGCTCACCAAAACCCTTGCCTTCACTCTGGTCGGCGCAGGACTTTGCACCCTGATTCGAAAATTGCGCAACGCCCGCGACAGCCGGGCCAGGCTCGCGGCGATTGTTGACTCCTCCAACGACGCCATCATCAGCGAAGATCTCAACGGTATTGTCACCAGCTGGAACGCCGCTGCGGCCAAAATGTTCGGCTATACGGCGGAAGAAATGGTCGGACAGCCCATCCTGTGGATCTTCCCTGAAGAACTGCACGGGCAGGAAGAGGCGCTGCTGCGCGGCCTGCGCGAGGGAAAACGATTCGATCAGCTTGAAACGGAAAGAATCCGCAAAGACGGCCTGCGAATTAAGGTGTCGCTGACCATTTCGCCCCTGATCGACGCCTCAGGGCGCGTGCGGGGCGCATCGAAGATCGTCCGCGACGTTACCGAGCGCGTCAAAATGCAGGAAGCATTTATCGAATCGGAAAAACTCGCTGCCACCGGGCGCATGGCCGCGGCAATCGCGCACGAAATCAACAATCCGCTGGAAGCGATGACCAACCTCGCTTTCCTGCTCAATAAGAATGACAGCCTTGACCGCTCGGCAAGAGATTGCGCAACCATGCTGATGGACGAGATTCACCGCATCAGCAACATAGCCAAGCGGAGTCTCACATTCTTCCGCGATACTGACAAGCCGGCTGAATTTGATGTGGCAGCCACCATGGACGCGGTTCTGGATTTGCATAGCCCGATGTTCGCTCTGAAAGGCATCGCGGTCGATCGCGATTATTCAGCCCATTGCATGGTGTTTGGCTCAGCGGCCGAAATGCGCCAGGTCTTTTCCAATCTCGTCCGCAATGCGATTGATGCGGTGGAATTCGAGGGCCGGATCAGAGTTCGCATTCGCGCGGCCAAGGGCGGCAGGTGGCGGATTGCGATTGCCGACAACGGTCACGGGATTTTGCCGGATGCAATGCCGCGCCTCTTCGAGCCTTTTGTCACCACCAAAGGAACCAAGGGGAACGGTCTGGGATTGTGGATCAGCCGCGGAATCGTGGAGAAGCACGGCGGGCGCATCCACGCGCGAACCGCCGCAGTCCAGGGTGGTTCCTTGACGGTTTTCTCGATCGTGCTGCCTGCCGACCGGAGAGCTGTCCGGGAAGAAGCCGACGTTGTGACCGCAAGGAGCGCAGTCGATGAGCGGTGAGCGCCAGCTCGCCAACAGAAAAGGGCGTACTCTTGAATCTTTCCATCCGCTCCCGATGAGCCGCTACTCAAGCGCTTCGGGATGCAGCCCGATGTTCTTTTCTCCGGCGGCCTTCTTTTCGTTCCAGGCCTTCACCCAGTCTTCCCAATGCTTGCCCGCGGCGCGGTCCTTGCCGAATTCAAGGCGGGCGATCTGGTCATAGCTGATCTTCTTCTTTTCCGGCGCGTTCGGCGCAAAATACTGCACCCACGACTCCGCCAGCGTTGCGCCCGTATAACGATTGAAGATGTAGGCTTCAATCTTCTCGCCGGATTTGAGCGTCAGCGTGACATCCCCGCGAAAGTCGAAAGCCTTCTCCAGGGCGTTGCGCAGGTCTTCGACCGAAGCAAGCTCGGGGACCCAGCCTTCCAGCTCCTCGTGTTCGGTTCCGGGAGCGAGTTCCAGAGCTTCGATCTGTTCTCGTGTGAATCGTTGCACTTCTGCGGTCATGCTGCCTCTCAGTGGAGCGGGCGGTTTCAGCGGGTGAGCACTCCACGTCTCAAGTCCGCGACGTGGGCGCTCGGTTTGCACAAGCGCATTACGCGCGTGTTTGCTCCAGTGCCTGGCCGGCCTTGATCTGCACCAGCGGCTTTCCCGTCGGCATCGGCTCGTTGAGCAGGTTCAGCGCGTGCTGGTCAGGATACAGCGAGAAGTTGCCCTTCACCATGGCCAGGAATCCCTTCAGCGAACCAAATCCGTCGAGGACCGCGCTCGGCTCATAGCCACAGCTCACCATGCAGTTGGCGCATTTGGGATTCCCCGAGCCAACACCGTATTCTTCCCACTTCGTCGTCTCCATCAATTCTTTGAACGTTTCGGTGTAGCCGTCCTGGAGCAGATAGCAGGGACGCTGCCAGCCGAAGATGTTGAAAGCCGGAGAACCCCACGGCGTGCAGTCGTAGTTGCGATCGCCCATCAGAAACTCCAGAAAAAGCGGCGACATGTTGAACTTCCAGCTCTTCTTGCGGTTCGACAGGATGGCCCTGAAGAGGCGACGCACACGGGCGCGCCCCAGAAAACGATTCTGATCGGGCGCCTTGTCATAGCTGTAGCCGGGCGACAGCACAATGCCTTCCACACCGATGGCCATCATCTCGTCAAAGTGGGCGCGCACGTGGTTGGGATCGGTGCCGTCGAAAAACGTGGCGTTCGGCGTCACGCGAAAGCCGCGCCTGACCGCTTCCTTGATCCCCTCGACTGCCAGTTCCCAGCCGCCTTCCCGGCAGACCGAGAAGTCATGCTCGTCGCGCTGGCCGTCCAGGTGCACTGAGAACGTCAGGTACTTCGAAGGCGTGAACTCCGGCAATCGGCGCTTGAGTTCCAGCGCGTTCGTGCAAAGGTAGATGTACTTTTTGCGCGCGATGAGGCCGTTGACAATCTCCACAATCTGCGGGTGCAGCAGCGGCTCGCCGCCGGGGATCGAGACCATGGGCGCGCCGCATTCTTCCACGGCGGCAAAGCATTGCTCCGGCGTCAGTTGCTTCTTGAGAATGTGCGGCGGATACTGCACCTTGCCGCAGCCGGCGCAGGCCAGGTTGCAGCGGAACAGCGGTTCAAGCATCAGCACCAGCGGATAGCGCTGGTTGCCCTTGAAGCGATTTTTGAGGACGTATGTCGCCACCGTCCACATCTGTGAAATTGGAACTGCCATTATCGGGTAAACCCTCCGTGAGCTCCTGGTTTCTAGCCGCCAGCTTCTGGCAAAACTTCAAAATCGAACACTGTGCGTCTCGCCTGGCAGAAGGAGCGAATAGCTAAGAGCTGGAAGCTAAGAGCTGTCTTTCCATCGCTCGTTTGTATGTCGTCAAAGCCAGCAGCGGGAAATACTGGCGATACATCGTGTACGCCAGATAGAAAACCTTGGGAAATCCTGTGCCGGTGATAATTCCCTGGCGCGTCCGTCCTTCGCCCATCGATTCATCCCAGCTGCCGTCGCCGCGTTGGCGTTCCAGAAGCCAGCGAATCCCCTTGGCAATCGAGTCAGAGCGGTCGTCCCCGGCAGCCAGCAGGCCGAGCAACGCCCACGCAGTTTGCGAGGGAGTGCTGGGACCCATGCCGCGCGTGTTGGCATCATCGTACGTGCCGCACGTCTCCCCCCACCCGCCGTCGGAATTCTGCACCATGCGGATCCACTCGGCAGCCTGCTGCACCTGTGGCTCGTTGTGGTCAAAACCGATCGCTTCCAGGCCGCGCAACACCAGGAAGGTTCCGTAAAGATAGTTCACGCCCCAGCGCCCGAACCAGCTGCCATCGGGCTCCTGCTCTCTCAGAATGAATTTGATGGCCTTTTCCACGCGCTTGTCGGCGCGCGTGTACCCATAATTGGCCAGCATTTCCAGCATGCGCCCGGTTATATCCACCGACGGCGGATCCAGCATCGCGTTGTGGTCGGCGAACGGAATGTACTGGAAGATCATCTTCGTGTTGTCTTTGTCGAAGCTGCCCCAGCCCCCGTTCGAGCACTGCATGGCAAACTCCCACGCAATCGCGCGCTGCGCCACCTGGTGCTGATACCGCTCGCGCGGGTTGTCGACCTTGTTGAGCGCAAGCAGCACTTGCGCCGTGTCGTCCGTGTCCGGATAGAATTCGTTATTGAACTCGAAGTACCAGCCGCCTGGCTCGCAGTTGCGTACTTTGACTGCCCAGTCGCCTTTATGACGGACTTCTTTCGTCAGCATCCAGTCAACCGCCTTGATCATGCGCGAATCGTTGCGCGGCAGGCCGGCCTCGCCGAGCGCATAAACAGCCTGCGCCGTATCCCACACCGGGCTCTTGCACGGCGTCATGCGAAAGGTCGGTTCGGGCATGTCGGGCGTCGGCGGCTGTTCAATGCCGAGTTTTTCAAATTCGTCACGGGCGCGGATGACTTGCGGATCGTCTTCAGAGTAGCCAAGGCAGCGCAGCGCAATGATGGCGTTGAGCATCGCAGGATAGATGGCGCCAAGACCGTCGCTCATCTCCAGGCGCTCCAGCATCCACTTTTCGGCGCGCTTCATCGCAACTTTGCGCAGCGGCCGAAGGTGCACAGCCTCGGACCAGTGCATGATCCGGTCGAGAATCAGGAAGAAATTACGCCAGGAGAACAGCTTTTTGCGGTCGATACGCAGGCGCAGGATGGAATTGGCGCGGCCGCCCACGAACAGCTCGTCAATTCCCTGCTCCGCCGGTATTTTCTTGTATGGCTTCTTGGCGTACATGATGGCCAGCGGCACCAGAATCGACCGCGACCATGCTGAAATCTCGTAGAGATTGAAGTAAAACCACCTGGGGAAAAGAACAATCTCCGGCGGAATGGCGGGCACCGCGTCGTAGTCGTACTGGCCAACGCCGCAAAGGTACATCTTGGTGAACGTGTTGCACGCCACCACGCCTCCATGCGCAAGAACCCACTCGCGGCATCTGGCCAGGCGCGGATCGTCGACCCCGATTCCCATCAGCTTGGCTGAAAAATAACATTTCACTGAGAGCGAAATGTTTCCCGGCCCGCCCGGGTAAATGCTCCAACTGCCGTCGTCGTTCTGATAGCGCATCATCTCCGCGCATGCGCCCTTCAAACGGCCCGGGTCGCCGCTTTCCAGCAACGTGTGCATCAGAATGTAATCGGCTTCGAGCATCGAGTCGGCTTCGAGCTCGCCGTCCCAATAACCCTCGGGGTGCTGCAGCGAGAGAAGAAACTCGCGTGCCTTGACTATCGCCGATTCCACCACGGACATTTCGGCGTCAATGCGGCCAAAGCGTGGCGTCGCCGCCGGCGCTGCCATTCGAGTTTTTTGCGCCTGTTGCATGATGCAGATTCGATGCGTCTCAGTTGCGGCCGTTGCTCCGCCAATCGTGTGGAATCCGGTCGACAGATGCGCCTTGCAACGTCAACCTCGCGACGTCAGTCTCGGTTCAAGCCGTCAGCGCAGCGGAACCGCGCTTTCTCCGCTCGCGCTGCCTATGGCCTGAACAATCTCGGGAGGCAGGCCAAACCGCACATTTTCCGGCATGACTTCCACTTCTTCGACATGTTCAAATCCGTTTTGCCTCAGATACTCCACCACGTCCTCGACCAGCACTTCGGGCGCTGATGCGCCGGCGGTCACGGCCACGTTCTCCACGTCCTGCAGCCACTTGGGATCGATGGCCTGCGAATTATCGATGAGATAACCAATGGTGCCTAGGTTGCGCGACACCTCCACAAGCCGGTTCGAGTTGGAACTGTTGGTGGATCCCACAACCAGCACTAACCCGGCTTTGTGGGCTACGTTGCGCACAGCCACCTGGCGATTTTCGGTCGCATAGCAGATGTCCTGCGAGTGCGGCCCGACAATATTGGGAAATCTGACTTTCAGTGCATGGATAATGTCGCGCGCCTCATCGAGGCTCAGCGTCGTCTGCGTGAGATAAGCCACGCGGTCAGGATCAGGCACCTGCAGCGCCTCCACTTCGGCAACGTTGGAGACTACCTGGGTAACCGCCGGCGCCTCGCCCAGCGTACCTTCGATTTCGTCGTGGTCGCGATGCCCAATCAGCACGAGCGAGTAACCCTGCTTGGCAAATTTGACGGCCTCGAAGTGCACCTTTGTCACCAGCGGGCAAGTCGCGTCGATCACCTTGAGGTGGCGCAATTTGCTCATCTCGCGTACCGCCGGCGAGACCCCATGCGCCGAATAAATCACGCGTTGCCCTTCCGGCACTTCTTCGATCTCATGAACAAAGATGGCGCCCTTCTCGGCCAATTCATTCACGACATAGCGATTGTGCACGATTTCACGCCTTACATAGATCGGCGCGCCGAAGGTCTCAAGCGCAATTTTGACAATATCGATGGCGCGTACTACACCGGCACAAAAACCTCGGGGCTTGAGTAACAATACCCTCTTTTGCGTGGCATGTGCCCCTGACGACCTGTGATGGGGAATGGTTTCGGCAACAGTACTCGTCACACCCTTAAGTATACCAACTGGCGGGCTGAAGTGACAGGCCACTCACCGGCTAAGTACAACGGGTGCCGCGGGCGATAATACAGCCGTCATCCGAATGAACTCAGTCAGTTACATCCCCCGGCGCAGCGCTGGAGCTCGCCGCGGTAAAGCTCCGCTGGCGCGCGTCCGCTTCGAAACAGTGGTCCAGGATCGCGCGAAGAACGCCATGGATTGCGATGGTTTCAGAGCTTCCATCCCCGCATATTCAATTTGCATCGAACCCCGAAGTCCGCTGCTGAACATTCAGGGCGGATGGAGGAGCGATCCATGGCAGAGACAAAGAAATGCGGAAATGCACCCTGCGACTGCAAGGCACAAGACGGCTCAGATTATTGCAGCGCCTATTGTGCTGGAGCCGAAGAACGGACAGATGTTGTTTGCCACTGCGGCCACCCCGGCTGCGATGCCGATGTGACCAACGTCGGTCGCCGCGACTCAACCCACCAAAGTGTCTGAACACCACGCGACAACCCCGGCGGCAGGGTGTAACACCGCCGCCGGCGAAGTTCGAGCCTCAGTCTTAGTGACGGTTGGCTGCTTCGGCAGCCAATCTGATCTCCCGTTTGGCATCTGCCAGCAAAGCCTTTGCCTTTGCCGCATGTCCGTCCATGTCCCATTCATTGGCCTGTTGCGCAGCCGTGACGCGGTCGAATGCCTGGTTGATCAAATCCTGCGCCGCCCTCAGGTTCGGATGCCTGGGCCCTTGCGCGATCAACACGCCGCCGGCAAAGCTTGCAAGACACAGCACGGAGCCCAACACGAATCTGTTTCTTGTCATAGGGAAATCCTCCGAAGCCACCTTACAGAGGCCAACTCTGGTTTGCAACAGAAAAATGGCCGATTGTCATTACGTTTTCCCTCACCTGCCCCCAGAATCAGCCGCCCTCCGGTCCGCCGCTCAGCTTCCCTCATCAGCTAATGCACTTTGCGGGCCCTCGCGTATCCGCAGCCATGCCGTCACGGCGAGAGGCAGCATCAACAGCAGCGAAACCAGGACGCTGGCCTCGAGAATGTCCATCGTGGCCCATTGCTTGCCCGTTGCATCGCTCACCAGGGCGGATGAAGTGGGCGATCGCAAAATGAGCGCATTGCCGGCTGCGCACAGAGCGTACAGCGCCACGCCGGCCGACCACACTCGATTGGGCACGGTAGCCGGCGACAGCGATCGGCCGCGGCACCAGAAGGCGAACGCCATGTAGTAAACCAGCGCGGCTCCAAACCAGCCCGCGAAGTTGCTTAGAGGAACGCCGTAATAGGCTCCGCCATCTTTCCACACCCATCCGCCATCGACCAAAGCCCACTGCGGATCCATGGCCACGTCCCAGATGACCATCGCCGCGCTCGCCAGCACCGGCACCCCGGCCAGGCGAGCCCCGCCAAGCGGCCGCTGATGAGCATTCAGAATCAACAAGGCGACCGTCCACGAGGCGTAGCCCATGCCCAGGTAGGCCAGAGCCAAAAGCACCGGAAGCTCAAAGACTTTCGGCCCCATCAGGCCTGTGAAGAAATAGTGGCCGAATGGAAAACCCGTGTTGAGGCCCAGGTACTCTGCCACTGCGCCGATGCCGATGCAGAAGCTGCAGAACGCAAACACTCCCTTCCGTCCGTAGACCATCCATCCGTGGACGATCGCAAACAGCGCAGCCGGAACCACGTTGAGCAGAACGATAAAGAGGCTGGGGAAGCGCTCCGGGAAGATCTGGCAGATGCGGCCCGCGGCGTAAAGCGCGAGACAGGCGACGAGGGCGGCAAACTGCTTGTTTCTCATATCAGCACAGAATTCTAACCGGTCAGTCTCGAAAAACGGTGTCTTTTGCAATCAGTTCGCCTCATGAGGCATTGCCGGGAATTGATTTTGTTGCAGAAAGATGGTATTACTTTATTGAAAAAGTAAAGGCTCGCGATGGAATCAGCACTCAGCATCAAAGGGCAAGCGACCATCCCCAAGGCGGTTCGGGAACATCTGCGCCTGAAGCCTGGAGACAGGGTGAAGTTCTTCGTGCATCCTGATGGCAGCGTGGTGATTTTGCCCAAACTGCCGACCTCGACGCTGCGGGGCATGATGAAATCGCGGCGGGGGCGATCAGCGAGCCTGGCAGAGATGGATGAGGCCATTTCAGCCCGCGCCTCGCGGAGTTTCCGGCACGGCAAACGGGCGTAGGACAAAATCGAATGCACGGGCTCGATACCAACGTTCTGGTCCGCTATTTCACCCAGGACGATCCCATTCAATCACGAAAGGCCAATGAAATTATTGAGCGGCGGCTAACGCCGGACCAGCCGGGCTTTGTGAGCCTGGTAACGATGGTGGAGATTGTGTGGGTTCTGGAAAGCGTGTACGAATTTACCGGCCAGGAGATTGCGGCCGGAGTCGAGCGATTGCTGCAAGCCGACACGCTGGCGATTCAGAACGAGCAGGAAGTGTTTACGGCGGCGCGGGCGCTGAAGAGCGGGCGAGGAGAGTTTGCAGACGCGCTGATTTGTTCGCTCGGCACGTGGGCCGGCTGCGAGAGCACGCTGACGTTCGATAAGAAGGCAGGGCGGCTAAGAGGGTTTGAGGTGGTGTGAGGCTCCTTGATCCTCACTTGAATAACTTGCCATCTGCAATGGCGAAGGCAACCTCGAGCGCCAAGGCCACGTACGCAATTGCGAAGCAGGCCAAGCCACCGAATCCCACCTCGCCGGGAACGTATCTCGTACCGGACTGTTGATCCAGATTCACACGCCACTGGCGCGGGAAAAGGACTATCTCCTGCCTTCGCTCAATTTGGTATTCGAATAGGAAAAAGAGCGCAGGGGCAAGAATCCCGGTTGCAACCCCCAGCCAGATCCACATCGTGCGCCCCCCAGCCCGGTCCTGGCGCCAGCATCACTTCCTTCCGGGATCAGTATCTTGTTTTCCTCAGCAATCTGGCAGACTTTAAGCGCGGCCCTCGATTCAAAGAGACGGACCACCTAGAATCACTCTAGTCATGTCTGAATTCACCCACCTGCATCTGCACACTGAGTATTCCCTGCTCGACGGCGCCTGCGACGTATACAAATTGGTCGATCGTGTCGCCGCGCTCGGCCAGAAGTCCGTCGCCATGACCGACCACGGAAATATTTATGGTGCCGTGCACTTTTTCGAAGCGGCGAAAGAAAAAGGCGTAAAACCGATCCTCGGATGTGAATTGTATGTGTGCAAGGCGGATGACCACCGCGCCGATACCCCCAACGATCAGTACAACCACCTGCTGGTCCTCGCCGAAAACCAAGAAGGGTATCAAAACCTCATCCGCCTCACCTCCGAGGCCAGCCTGCATGGGTTCTATCGCAAGCCGCGCGTGAGCAAGAAGTACTTGGCGGAACATGTCGGGGGATTGATTGGTTTTTCCGGCTGCCTGAGCGGCGAGTTATGCGAGGCTCTGGCGGCGAATGATTACGCGAAGGCGGCGGCAACCGCTGTCGAATATCAGGACATCTTCGGCAAGGGCAATTTCTTTCTCGAAATTCAGGACCAGGGGTTGGAACAGGAACGGAAAATCCAGGCGGACTTGTATCGCTTGGAGCGGGAGCTGGCTATTCCCATGGTGGCCACCAACGACTCGCACTACCTGTGCGGCGAAGACAGCCATGCCCACGACGTGATGCTGTGCGTACAGACGGGCGCGAAGATTCACGAGACCAACCGTCTCAAATTCGACACCGACCAGTTCTTTGTCAAGAGCGCCGCCGAGATGGCGGCTCTCTTCAAGGATTCGCCCGCAGTTCTCGCCCGCACCATGGAGATTGCCGAGCGCTGCAATCTGAAACTGCACAAAGTGGATAGCCCCTTTCCCGAGTTTGCCGTGCCGCCGGGGCACACCATCGACAGCTATTTCGAAGAGGTTTGCCGCGAGGGCCTCAAGAAACGGCTCAATACATCCGTGCGGCAATTGCAGGAGCGCGGCCAGCGGCGCGCAAACCCCGAAGACTACCAGGCGCGGCTCAGCTACGAGATCGATGTCATTAAACAGATGAAGTACTCGGGATATTTCCTGATTGTGTGGGACTTCATCAAGTACGCCCGCGATCACGGCATCCCTGTCGGACCAGGACGCGGATCGGCCACCGGGTCGCTGGTGGCCTATGCCATGGAGATCACAAATATCGATCCTCTGCAGAATGTGCTGCTCTTCGAGCGGTTCCTCAACCCTGAGCGCGTCACCATGCCCGATATCGACGTGGACTTCTGCATGAACCGGCGTGGAGAAGTCATCGATTATGTGACGCGCAAATATGGCCGCGAACAGGTGGCCCAAATCATCACCTTCAATACCATGGCGGCCAAGGCTTCCATCAAGGATTGCGGTCGCGCGCTCGATATGCCCTATGGCGACGTGGACAGGATCGCCAAGCTCGTGCCCGCGACCGTGGGTATGACCCTCGACAAGGCCCTTGAGGAGTCGCCCGACCTCCGCAAGGTCTACGACAACGACAAGCAGATCCACGAGCTGATCGACACCGCGAAAAAACTCGAAGGATTGGTGCGCGGAGCGGGCGTGCACGCCTCGGCCGTCGTGATCGCCCCTCGCCCGCTCATCGAGCTGGTGCCCCTCAATCGCACCAAGAACGACGAAATCGTCACCGCCTACGACATGAAAACCGTCGAGAAAATGGGCCTGCTCAAGATGGATTTTCTGGGCCTGGCCACGCTCACGGTCATCAATGACGCGGTGAAACTGATTGAGAAAACCCGCGGCGAGACGCTCGATGTCGAAATGATCCCTATCGATGATCCTGAAACGTTCAGGCGGGTTTTCCATACCGCGCTCACATCGGGCGTGTTTCAGTTTGAGTCGCCAGGCATGCGCGATGTTCTCCGCCGCTACAAGCCGGACACGGTGGAAGAGCTGACGCAATTGAACGCACTCTACCGGCCCGGGCCCATGGACATGATTGACGACTTTATCGAGCGTAAGTGGGGACGCAGGAAGGTCGAATACCTGCTGCCATCCCTGGAGGGCATACTCAAAGACTCGCTGGGCGTCATCGTGTATCAGGAGCAGGTGATGCGCATCGCCAATGTGCTGGCCAACTACTCGCTCGGCGAGGCCGACCTGTTGCGGCGCGCCATGGGCAAAAAAGATGCCGAGGCCATGGCCAGCCAACGCGAGCGGTTCCTCAAGGGAGCTCAGCAGCAAGGTCATCCCAAGTCCGCCGTTGAAGAGATTTTCGAGCAGATGGCCAAGTTCTCGGGCTATGGCTTCAACAAGTCCCATTCCGCGGCATATGCGTGGATCGCCTACCAGACAGCTTTTTTGAAGACGCACTATCCTGTCGAGTTCATGGCGGCGCTGCTCACTTCTGAAACCTCGAAGCCCGACAACGTCGTCAAGTACATCGGCGAGTGCAGAGAGCTGGGGATTCGCGTCGAGCCGCCTGACGTTCAGGTCTCGGGCGCTCAATTCACCCCGCACGGTGAGGCAATCCGCTTTGGACTGGCTGCGGTCAAGAATGTCGGCGGCAATGCCATTGAATCGATTCTGAAAGCGCGTTCCGAATCCGGCGGAACGTTCAGGAACTTCTGGGAGTTTTGCGAAAAAGTCGACCTGCGCGTCATGAACAAGCGCGTCGTCGAATCGCTCATCAAGGCCGGGGCGCTGGATTCACTGGGAACGCGCGGCCAGCTCTTTGCGGCCGTCGACAAAGCGATGGAGCGCGCGCAAAAGGCGCAACGCGACCTGGCTCAGGGCCAGAGCGGCCTCTTTGGTTTGTTTGACGACGCTCCGGCTAGAAGCCGCGAAGCCGATGCGCTGCCCGCGGCGGCCGATTGGGAAGAAAGCGAGCGGCTGGCCAACGAGAAGGAGGTGTTGGGATTTTTTGTCTCCGGCCACCCGCTGGACAAATATGCGGAAAAGATTCGCAATTTGACGGGCGTGATCACAGTCGCTGAGGCGCTGGAGCGCAAGCCGCCCGAGCGGAGCTGGGGCAGACAGCAGGATCTGGCCGATGAAATTCAGGTGGCAGGCATCATGCACGGGCTGCGCGTGCAGAAAAGCCGGCGCGACCAGCGGCTCTATGCGCAGGCGCTGCTCGAGGATTCGACAGGCAAGATCGAACTGATCTGTTTTGCCCGGGATTATGAACGCCTTTCCGACCAGCTCAAGATCGAAGCGCCCGTGCTGATCCGCGGAACCTTGATGGGCGATGAGGACGCTGCGCCGAAGATTGCCGTAAGTCAGGTGCAGGCTCTCGAAGAAGTGCAGGTGAAGCTGCCTGCGGGCA
>Ga0335074_10003256_pt1 | contig 22114 bp, 19 predicted proteins | sample Lox_Sample_23_FD_206715 | JGI IMG/M metagenome (GOLD analysis project Ga0335074, IMG submission 206715) | Soil microbial communities from Loxahatchee National Wildlife Refuge, Florida, United States - Lox_Sample_2.3 | ecosystem: Environmental > Terrestrial > Soil > Wetlands | place: USA...
GTAGTGTCACCGAGAAATCTTTCACTCGTGCCGTTGGTATAGACGTTCGCCGTATCGATGAAATTGCCGCCCGCCTCACGGTAAGCGCCGTAGATCTTTTGCGCCTCATCCTTCGCCGAGCCCCATCCCCAGTCTTCGCCGAACGTCATGGTGCCGAGCGACGCCTCGGACACCCGCAAGCCGCTATCGCCTAGAAGCCGGTATTTCATTGGCATGTCTTCCTTCCTGTTGACATCAGGTTTTCTCGGCGCCCTGCCACACCCATGTCTGAGCCGAGGACGCGTTGACGGGCGGGACACCGGGGCAGGTGCTTTCCACATGCAATCGGTAGTCAACGCGCCTCTCCCGTTCTCTGCTTATGCAGTTCATGATCGCTCGAGTGCACATGAGGTCGTGTTGATTCAATGACCACGCGCGAAAAGATATACTGCAGATGAATCTTATCACCGTTCCCCGGAGGATCGATTTCCATGAACGCCCGCGCCCACGAACGGTCGGCGAAGGCACTTCGCCGACCGCCGGGCGCGGAGCTGCTGCTGTGCGCGTGGGCACTCGCAGCGTGTCTTGCGGCTCGCGCGGCGCAACCACAGAGTCCATCTCCCGCCGCCGCGGCAAACGCAGCTTCGACGCCGCTCGCGCAGCCGAGCGGGGCAGACACGGGGTTCATCTACGACCATGACTACCCCTTCATCGGCTACTCCGGCACGCCTCGGCACAACGACGTTGCGCGCCTGATCGCGCGGATGAAGGCCGGCAAGGTCAAGCTTTCCTACCGCGAACCCCGGGGCTACCTCGACTCGCTGCTGAAGACGCTGGGAGTCGACCCCGACTCGCAGGTCCTGGTCTTCTCCAAGACGAGTCTGCAAACGGACCTCATCACCCCGCAAACCCCGCGCGCGATCTACTTCGACGACGACACGTACGTCGCCTGGATCGATCACTCCTCGCTCATCGAGGTCGCCACGATGGACGGCGTGATGGGCACGGTGTTCTACACGATGGTCGAACAGCCCACCGCGACCGCCCGCTTCGAGCGCGACACGACGCGCTGCCTCAGCTGCCACGACACCTTCTCCCTGAGCGGCGGTGGAGTGCCGAATTTCCTCTTTCTCTCCGCCTACATACGCCGGGATCGGCAGATCCTCACGAACGACGTGGCACAGCTCACCTCGGATGCCACCCCGCTCACGGACCGCTGGGGCGGCTGGTACGTGACGGGCGCCACCGGCGAGATCGCCGACCTCGGCAACATCCTGCCCTCGGCAACGGGTGCGGTACCGGTCTCTGCAGTGCACCCGCGCGCCCTTGCGACGCTGGACGGTCTGTTCGACACAACGCGCTATCCGACGAACACGAGTGATGTCGTTGCGCTGCTCGTTCTGCAGCACCAGGTCGATATTCACAATCTCATCATCCATGCGAACTACCGGTGCAGGTGGCTCCTGGAGCATGACCGGCCCGGCAGCTCTACAGCGAGTCTCCCCTGGAAGGAGCTGCCGGCGCCACTGCAGCGGCACTTCGCCGAGCTTCTCGAACCGCTCCTCCGCGGCATCCTGATGGTTGACGCCGCGCCGCTCCCGCACCCCATCCACGGCATCTCCGACTTCGCGAAGTCCTTTGAGGGCCGTGGGCCTCGCGACCCACAGGGACGCTCGTTGCGCGAGCTCGACCTTCATCGCCGCTTATTCAGGTATCCCCTGAGCTTTCTGATCTACTCCGAGGGCTTCGATGACCTGCCCGCTGCGGCGAAGGAGTATGTTTACCGTCGGCTCGATGAAATCCTGACCGGGCGCGATACCAGCCCCACCTTCTCGAGACTCTCGGCGCCCGATCGGTCCGCCGTCCTCGAGATTCTGGGCGCCACGAAGCCCGATTTCGCGCGCACGGTCATCGAGGCTCGCGCAAGCGCCGCCAGGTCCGCTGTCCGCTCCCCCCATGCGGGGTGACGGTGGCGCTTGCTCGAGCGTAACCGTCTGAAGGTTTCCAGGCTATGCGGCTCACACTCCAAACAGACTACGCTCTGCGTGTGCTCATCTACGCGGGCATCAGGGCAGAGGGGCTGTCCACGATCTCCGAAATCGTCGCCCGCTTCGATATGTCGAGAGGTCATGTGATGAAGGTGGTTCACCGGCTCGGCCAGCTCGGGTATCTCCAGACCATCCGCGGCAAGGGAGGCGGGATACGACTCGCGCGCGAACCGGCCGAGATCAATGTCGGTGCTGTCATCCGCGACGTGGAAGAGGAGCTGGGCGTGCTCGGCTGTCTACAAGAGCGCGCCGGCTACTGCCGCATCGAGAGACGCTGCATCTTGAGGGGGGCACTGCGCGATGCAACCAATGCCTTCCTTGCCACCCTGGATCGCTACACGTTGGCCGATCTCGTGAAGCCTCGACAGGCGCTCGAGCGCCTGATCGCGATCGATGCAACGGCAATGCAGCGGTCAATCTCACGCTCGCGCCGGTCAGCCCTGATAGACCGGGATGGGGACTGACTACTCTGCACGGGTATGAATCGAAATCCCTGGTTGACCAGGATTGATGCTAAATCGTCGCGCGCCACCGACCGCAAATCAAAGCACTGCCGGACCGGCCCGCCCGAGCAAGGGGTGCGGCTCGGCGTAACGGTCAATGAGCTCGCCATGCCCGTGCTGTGCCGGTCGCGCGAGCATCCCCTGAGCGCTATGCGGGGATTTCTAGGCTATCTGGCTAAACCCGTGCGTCACAGCGGCTCCGATTTGGTGCGCAAACACCTCGCCGTCTCCCTCTTCAACGATGCCTAGAATGGCGCGCTGATACCCATCCCCCAGCGCCAATGCCACGACCTCGGCCGAGACTTGCATCGACTTATTTGCAGGTACTCCGCCGGCTTCGAGCAATTCGGCTATCCGCCGCCGGATGATGCGCATGCCCGACTGATCGAAGACGCGAGCAAGGTCAGGAAAACGCCAGCCGTCCGCAACGAGCAAGCGATAGAGCGCGAGCGCATCCGGCTCGATCAGCGCCGACGTGAAGGCTCGCAGCTCGTCCGCGAGTCTGTTCGCGGCGGACTTATCGATGTCGGCCGACGGTGCGTTCTCAAGGCCTTCGCGCATGTACTCACACATGCCGGTGACCAGCCCCTCGAACAGCGCTTCCTTGCTGGGAAAGTGCCGGTAGAGGGTCATTTTGGAGATCCTGCCTTCAGCGGCGACCCGGTCAAGTGTCGTCCCACCTAGCCCGTCCCTCAGCAGAATTGGACGCGCGGCCCGCAAGATCTCAGTGCGCTTCTCAGCCATGCGGAGCCTTCGGGGGTCATCCGCTCTCCATTTCCGGGAAGCATTGTTTTTCATACGATACCAAAGCGTCTTGCATGACTGTTGGATATGCGATACGATTTTGTATCGTCTCACATTGGTCGAGAAACGTCATGTGCAACCCCATCGATCCAGCCCGCCTGTTTGCCGACATCATGGACGGCCACAAACCCGGCCGCTTCGGCGGAGCGATGCCATGACCATTGCCGCCATTGTGAACGGTATCACTGCTTTGGCGTTCGCCGGTGCGGGGCTCGCCAATCTCTTCAATCTCGGTGACGCCGAGGCAAACTTCCAGCGCTGGGGGTACCCCCGAGGATGGCGTCATTTGACGGCAGGTCTGGAGATCGCAGGTGCTGCGCTTCTGTTGTCTTCATCGACGCGTCTCATCGCGCTTGCTGGACTATCACTTGTGATTCTTGCCGCGTTGGTGACGCTTCTGAAAGGTCGCGAGCGCTTCGCACACATCATTGCCGCGATCGGCTTTTCCGGATTGATCTTGGCGGACGCTGCTCTTTCGCCGCTGTTCTGATGCACTCTCTTGGTGCCCCACTGCGTCTTCAGCGACCACTGCAGGGCCACCTCAGCCTCGGCCAGCTCGAGGTCATGTCGGCCGCGGAGCGCTGCCTGCAATCTCCTCAGCGGCGAGCTTCAGTTGGGGGCAGACTCTCCACGCATTGCACATCTTCGGTGCCATCCAGCGCGCGTCCGGAATCGACCCTATCGGGGCGATGGAGTTCCTGGCTGAAGATGATCGGGATGTCCCGCGCGCGGGCCGCGGCGACGCGGGTACGTTGAGACGCGCCGCCGTTCCGCCATCTCTCCATGTGGGGCATGTGGGGCATGTGGGCACGCCACCCTCGCAACCGGTATGTACGCTCCACCACGTTGAAAATCCACGAGTAATAGAGTGGGCTTGCCGACGGTGAGTGGCAGAGGGCCTTTCGGTGCTCGGTCATGTCGCCCCTCCAGTCCGCCCGCTGTCGGCGCAGCGCTGCCTCCCGTCACGTTGCCGCGGAAAGCCCATTACGCCTCACGTCGTGCGGAGCACGGGCGTGAGAGCGGTCGTGGCGTACTCCTTGCATCGGCTGCGGGCCCGGCTTACTGACATCGGCGAGCGTGCGGGAACCGCCAGAAATCATCCGGGGACCGCGGATCAACGATGACGAACTCGCGAGCATGCTTGTCGAGCACTGAAACTGTGAGACTCAATCCGCGGCAGTTCACGGTGAAGCTGAGCGACGGCGACATCCGTCGCCGACGCGTCTTCGGTACGCTACGACCTCATTCGATGCGCGCCCGCGGCCGGTCCCGCAGGCGCGGAATCGCTTCGGGTGAGAACAGATCGAGGCAGGCCTGGTCGGCCACCGCGCCGATGAGCTCGATCTCATGACCGCTCACGGCGTTCATCTGCTCGACCGGCACCTTGACCTCGCGCTGCGCATTGGCCGTGACGCGCGCGACCTCGGCCATGGTCGTGCCGTACACGATGCGCGCGATCCCGGCAAGCCATGCGGCGGTGAAGCACATCGGACATGGCTCCACTGTAGTGACCAGGGTGCACCCGGACAGGTCAGGGCCCCGCGCGGCCACGGCCGCCCGGACCACCTCCGTCTCGGCATGTCGCGTGGGGTCCTGGTAGGCGCTCACCCGATCGCTCATCGCGGCGATCTCGTTGCCCGAACTATCGAGGACGAGCGCGCCGAACGGCGGCTCTCCGGCATCCTTGGCACGGCGGGCGATATCTATCGCGCGATGCATGACTGCATTCCACTGGATCGTCATGACGCTCCCACCCTCGAGGGTTCGCCGAACACCGCGCGATCTTACCGTCGAGCACGGTTGAGGGCTAAATTGACGTACTCGATCGGCTACCTGCTCCTCGCCCTGTGCCCCGCCGCACTGATCGCGGCCCCCCTTGCACTGAAGGTCGGTTATGACTCCTGGGTCGGGCATGTTGGTGTATTCGTGGCGGCCGAGAAGGGATTCTTCGACCAGCAAGGCGTACACGTGGACTTGCACGCCTTCTCCGGGCCAGCGGACACGATCCCTCCGGCGGTTGCCGGTGATCTGGATGTTGCATTGACGACGCCGGAAACGGTTTTGAGCGTGGACGCCAGGCAGAGGGCCGATCTGATCAATGTCGCCATGATCGATCTGTCCACCGGCGCGGACGCCATCGTCGTCCGCAACGATATCCACGACGTCGCGGGCTTGCGGGGCAAGACGATCGCGGTCACTTTCGGTCAATGCAACGAGCTGCTGCTTCTGGAGGCGCTTGCGACGGTGGGGCTGAAGGAAACCGATGTGACTCTGGTCAACATGGATGGCGACACCTCCGGTGCCGCGTTCGTGGCCGGACGGCTCGATGCCGCCGTGACCTGGGAGCCCTGGGTAAGCCAGGTGACCTCCACTGGGAAAGGCCACGTGGTGTTCTCCACCCGAGACGTACCGGACGTCATCTTTGACAGCGTGGCCGTGACGCGCCGATTCGCGGCCGCCCATCCAGATCGCATCGAAGCTTTTCTTCGCGGTCTCGATGCAGGGGTGAGTTATTTGCGCAGCCACCCGGCCGAAAGCCAGATGATCGTCGCCCGGAAGCTATCGGTCGCGCCCGCTGAGGTGGCCGTCATGTTGAAGGGAGTCACCGTGTACGATTTGAAGGACAATCTGACGCTCTTCGGAACCAGCGCTCAGCCCGGACGAATCTATGCGGCCATGGACAAAGTGGCGCGCTTCCAGGTCGAGCATCACCTCTACGCCACTAGGGTCGCGAGCAGCGCGATCCTGGCGCCCATCTACCTGATGCAAGCGGCCAGGAGCAGATAGTGTGCGGCGCGAACGGAAAGAACAGCGAGGATCGACAGTTCAGCAAGGCCACCGCCTGATGGTACATTCGACACACGTGGACGAACCTCGACACCCGCGCAGACCGATCGTTGGACTGATCGGCCCCACGAATTTACATAGGATTTCGACGGCGAGCGGCATTCCCGAGGCGCTCTATCGTGATACCGCCTATGCGGTCGGTAAGGTGATTGCTCAATCAGGGGCCGCCCTGGCCGTAGTGCCAGATCGGGGTGTCGCGCTTTTCGGAATCCAGGGATATCGAGACGCCGAAGGGCCCTGGATCGTCGGACTGACGCCGTCGGGGGGGCCATCGGAATCGGTGGCGACCGCGAACTGCCTCAGCAACGCCGCCCAATGCAATGAGATCGTCAGCGGGTTCACCTGGCACCACCAGCACGCGCGGATATGCGAGATGTCCGTCCTGATGGTCTGCGTAGGCCTATCCTGCGGGACGCTTGCGGAGATCGCTTGGACCAAGTGGGTCGGGGGGCCGCGGATATTGGCCATGCGCAACACGCTGACCGGCTTACCCAAGGAGATCCTGGCCGAGACCAACATCGCCTTCGCCGAATCGCTCGAGGACCTCGCCGAGCGAATGTCCGGAATGCTTACCCGACTGTAGAGAGCTGATAGAAGCCCGTGACGATCGCAAAAGCGCAAATTCAGCCGTCATCAAGAGCGCTTGTTGCTTCTCGCCTGCGCGACAAACGCCAATCGGCGGGCGTTATGCTCGTCGCTGCAGCAAAAGCGCCGTGGATGAAGAGCGGCAAACATGTACGACATGTCGGACCTCGCCCCACTTAGATGATCTGCGGGCATGCCGACGCTCTCGCCTGAAATCTACGAGATCAAGGTCGCTGGCCAGACCTTCGGGCTGCCGATCGTGCAACTCGACGAAAACACCGCCATCGCGCACCTGATCGTAATCGATATGGGAATCCGCTTCGGCGAGCTCGTCGGCAAGGCCATCTCCCAGCGGGCTGCTCGATTGAAGCCCGAGATTGTGGTCGGTAGCGCGACCTTAGGCATTCCGGTGGCGATCGAGGTATCGAGACACCTGCGCCTCGATCGGTACGTGATCCTGCAGAAGTCGCCGAAGTTCAGCCTGTCCGATGCTCTTAGCGAGGAAGTCAAATCCATCACGACGCCCCTGCCTCAGCGTCTGCTGTTGGACCGCAAGTCGATCTCGGTGATCGCGGGCAGGCGGGTCCTGGTCGTCGACGATGTGGTGACCACGGGATCGAGCCTCGCGGCGGCGATCCGCCTGGTGCGGCGCGCTGGGGCCAACGTTATCGGCGCCGGCGTCATCCTGACTGAAGGCCACGCCTGGCGCGCCGCGCTTGGCGAGGATGCCAACCTAATCGAGGGCCTGGATCATATCCCTCAGTTCAGCGTCCTGGACGGCGTGGCGACGCCCATACCGGAGACGGAAGCCGAACCCGTCGCTCGACCGAGCCTGAACCCAAACTCCGACGGAAAGCCGCTGATCTAAAGGTCTCGTTGATCCACGCCCGAGCCTGCACCCTGAACGACAATGTCCGAACAAATAGCCATCACGCACGCGCTTGTCCTACCGATGGATGACGCCCATTCCATGATCGTCGACGGCGCGGTCGTGATCGACGGCGATCGCATCGTCGACGTCGGATCGTCCAAGGAGGTCATGGGGCGGCTTTCGGCGCCGGTGCAGCAAGTGGTCGACGCGACGGGCAAGGCCATGATGCCCGGTTTCGTCGATCTGCATTACCACACGGCGCTCGGCAAGGGTTGGAACGACAATGTGCCTTTGAAGGATTGGCTTGACGCCTGCTGGTATCCGATGGTACGGGCGCTCGATCCGGAAGCCGCGTATTGGGCGGCGCTGCTGAGCTATTCCGACTCCATTCGCTGCGGCGTCACCACGGTCAACGACATGTATCGGCAGGTCGAAGCGCTCGCCGACGCCGCCGCCGAGATCGGCATAAGGGCGGTCCTATCTAACGACGTCGCCGATCCGGAGTTTGGCCTGGACACGTTGGATGACGCCCGCCGCCTGCTGGAGACCAAGCATGGCATCGCGAATGGACGCGTCCAGATCCGCGTGGGAGTCGAGTGGCTGCCGCTCGCGTCTCATGCGCTACTGAAGGGGGCGCGGGAGCTGGCCGACGAATTCGCCGCCGGCATTCATATCCATCTCAACGAATCGCTAAGCGAGATCGAACTGACCAAGAAGCGTCTAGGGGGATTGCGCCCGCTCGAGGCCGCCTACGAGCATGGGGTGCTGGCCGACGACTGCGTCGCCGCGCACTGCATCTGGCTCACCGATCGCGAGATCGAGATGCTCGCGCGGACCGGGACTCACGTTTCGCACAACCCAGTAGCCAACGCTAAGCTCGGGAACGGAGTGGCGCGTGTCCTCGAGATCATCGGCGCCGGGATCAATGTCGGCCTGGGCCATGACTGCGCCGAATGCAACAATAGCCGCGACATGTTCCAGAACATGAAATTCGCCTCGCTCCTTCAGCGCGCCACCCGTACCGACGCCGAACTGATGCAGCCCGCCCAAGTCCTGCACATGGCGACCCGGGCGGGCGCCTTGGCGCTGAAGCAACCGACCGGCGAGATCGCGGTTGGCAAGAAAGCCGATCTCATCCTGATCGACTTGAACAGCCACATGTTCACGCCGCTCATCCCCGGCAACCGAGATCACCTCTATTCACACCTCGTCTTCTCAGCCCAAAGTGAGTGCGTCGACAGCACAATGGTCGACGGGCGGTTCATCATGCAAAATCGGACGCTCTCGACGGTCGACGAGTCGGAAATCCTGGCGCAGGCTAACCGCCATTTCCAGAAAATCGCCGCGCGCATCGAGCGCGGCAGGGAGAAGCTGCGCTGACCGGCGCAACGCTCCAAGCCTTGCCGAGGGCGGCAAACCAGGTGTCCTCAGCTATGACCTCGAGCCCCCACCAGGCGATGTCGGCATCTGACTCCCTTGGCAGGGCGCCATGACCGAAACGCCTACGGTCCGTCAAATCGAGAGGCGCTCGATTGATTTTGTGCCAGAGGACGAGCGCCACGGTCGCGTTTCCCATCAAGGGCCTTTCTGGTTCCTAAGCAATTTCCATTTCTTCGCGATCGCTATCGGTTTTGTTGGTCCAAGCCTCGGCCTCTCTCTGGGTGCAACCGTCTTGGGGGGAACCCTCGGCACGTTGATCGGCACCGCATTCCAGGCGTTCCACGCCTCGCAAGGGCCCGAACTCGGCCTTCCGCAGATGATCCAGTCCCGCGCCCAATTTGGCTTTCGCGGGGTGATCGTGCCGCTCCTTGGCGTGCTCGTCAGCCTTCTGGGCTACAACGTCGTCGCGGCTGTGCTGATCGCCAATGGGGCCAAGAGCCTTTGGGGGATCGACCGCAACGTGCTGATCACGACCATCGTAGCGTGCACCGCGCTGGTTGCCATCTATGGTCACGACTGGTTGCACCTCGTGTTCCGGACACTGTTCTGGCTCAGCACGCCGCTGTTCTTGGGGCTCAGCGCCGCTATTCTTCTTCGCCCCGCCGGGTGGGCCGGAACGGCGCCAGCTGCCTCTTTGGGTTTTGCTTGGCCGGCGTTCCTGACCCAACTTGCGGCCGCAGCCAGCTTTAACATCACCGCCGCGCCCTATGTGTCGGATTACTCGCGATACCTGCCCAAGTCCACGCCGCGGCTGGTGATCGTCGCCCACGTGTTCGCGGGCGCGGCCGCCTCAGCCATTTGGCTCATCGTCTTGGGTGCGTGGCTTGCGACGCAGCTTGGCGCCTCGGACGCCTTGGTGGCCCTGCATCAAGCGGGCGATCACCTGATCTTCGGCCTCGGCTCAATCTTGGTGGCGGTGTCAATCTGCGCCCTGTGCGCCAATGTGGCCATGAACGATTACAGCTCCATGCTGACCTTCGTGACCATGATGGACTGCTTCCGGAGCGTGTCACCCACCCGGCGGCTGCGGGCGGTCGTGGTGATCGCCTTGAGCTTTGGTTGGGCGGCCTTGGCCTTCACCATGGGCGGTAACGCGATCGCCTACGTCAACGACTCCCTCGTCATCATGCTTTACTTCCTCACGCCTTGGACAGCGGTGAATCTGATCGACTTCTTCATCCTGAGGCGCGGGCGCTATGTGATCGGCGACATCTTTACGCCGCACGGCCGCTATGGCGCTTGGGGCGTTCGGGGCCTTTTAGCCTACGCCGTCGGCTTCGCTGCGAGCGCACCCTTCTTCGTCATCCCCGGTCTCTACGTCGGGCCGGCCGCTGCCCGGATCGGCGGTGGGGACATCGGCTGGGTGGTCGGCCTGGCGGCCAGCTCCGCCGCCTATCTGCTCGCCACGCAGCTGACGAGGTTCGCCGGTCTAGGCGGAGATGGTCATGACGGCTTATCGTTGTTCGAACCCACTGCGTCACCCCATCGCCTGCCGTCCGGTGCGGCGGCCGATCCGTCCATCAGCGGGCCACTCACACCCGGCGTCGAGCGATCGGACGCGCACTGATTCATCGCCACAGCCTGATCGATCGGCACAGCGGGATCGTCGACCCCGCACGTACGGTGCGCAACGCCATGGCGCCGCTCATCAATCTGGCTGCGCTCGATTGCGACGGCATCGCGGGCCTGATCGCTCGAGGTTACTGTTGTCCCCCGGGTGAGCCTGTTTGTCACGCGATGCATGTAGCCGCGCCGCGCTCGCAACGCAGCGCTCGAATGATCGCCTCCAGCAGACGATCGAAGCCACGGTCGGACGCCTCGCGGATCGACGCACGCCGCGCGCCGGCCGATCGGCCAAGTAGCGCAATTTTGGGGCAAAAGGCTCGTGTGCAGGACTTCCGTGCACTGGCGTAGTGCTGCCCTCCGTTCGGCCCGAGCGCTTTACCCTTTGAATAAAGGGAATTTATCAGCGCTAGCCAGCCACGGTGAGTTGGCATGGGAACTGCACTGCAGTTGTGTATCAAGCTGCCTGAGACAGCCGAAAGAAAGAGGGGGGACCGATCTCGATGAGAACACTTCCGTGCGCGAGCCGGCCGACGGTCGGTCACCTGCGCCGCAGCCTGAGTCGAATTCCCCAGGCGAGCGCGGTGGCCGCGGCTGTATTGACGGCGCTGTATGGGCCCCATGCGATGGCAGATGCGGCCGCGGACACGAGCAGCGCTGAGAGCGGTCTGCAGGAGGTGACCGTCACCGCCACGCGCCGGGAGGCTTCGGCTCAGGATCTGCCGATGAGTATTACGGCGGTGACCGGCGATCAACTCGAACAGGCCGGCATCGAAGACATCGCTGCACTGGCGCAGTCAATGGCCGGCGTGGATTTCACCGACAAGGGGCCGTTCAGCGGTATCGCTGGCGCCAACCTGATCATTCGCGGCTTGAACAGCGATTCGACGGGTTGGCTGATTGGCGAGGCGACGCCGGACGTGCCGGCGGTCGCCACCTATGTCGACGATACCCCGCTGTTCGTGAACTTGCGGTTGGAGGACCTGGACCGCGTCGAGGTCCTGCGTGGTCCGCAGGGCACTCTGTATGGGTCCGGCTCGCTCGGCGGCACGATTCGCTTCGTCCAAAACGCCCCGGACCTCTCGGGCTTCGATGCCAAAGTCCAACTGGGAATCAGCGATACCGACGATACCGGCGCCCCGAACGGTGAAGTACACGGCATGGTCAACATCCCGGTGTCGGAGACCTTCGCCATTCGTGCCAATGGCTCTTGGACCTACGATGCGGGTTACATCAATCAACCGAATCTGTACGCCCTGAACTCAGCCGGGGCGCCGGTCGGCGCGCAGCCCGGGAATGTGTTCAGTGCGCCGGTAATCTACGACAAGAATCACGTCAACGATTACCAATATCATACGGGCCACATCGCCGCATTGTGGAAGCCGAGCGATGCCTTTCATGCCCAGCTCTCCTATTACTACCAACTGGGGACGGCAGGCGGATTTCCGTATATCGCGCAGAACTCACTCGCCTACACGCAACCCATCTCCCCGCTGACTCAATACTTGGGGCCGCCGAACGAGCTGCAGTTGTACCCGGCGACGCTACCGGCCGGTATCACCCGCTTATCGAATGCCGACAATGGGCCCGACACCACTCGTGACGAAGTCAATCTCGTCGCTCTGGCACTCGAATACGATCTGGGCTTTGCCACAATGACGTCGTCGACGTCCTGGTCGCATCACGTCGATACGACCATCACCGACGAGACCGCCGAGTACATCAACTTCGGATTCTATCAGTCTGCGTACGGCCAGAACCCGCGCTCCTACATCGTGGGTGACGAAGGCCTGGACGACAAGAACTGGGCGCAGGAGTTCCGGCTGGCCTCGAAGAACGGTGGGACCGTCGATTGGTTGGCGGGCCTGTTCTACAGAAGTGAAGATACCTCCATACTGGAGAACGATTACACCCCGGGCTATCTGGACTTCTATAACGCGTGCGAACCGCTCTACGGGCAGGGCAACGATGTGACCGCGTCCCCATGCGGCTACGGAGAATCGCTTTATGCGCCGGGTCCCACCCAGTACATCGACGGCCTGCCCATCATTGCGGACGACGCCTACATCAGCTCCTTCGACACGAAATTCACCGATCTGGCGCTCTTCGGCGAGCTCACCGCCCATCTGACATCCCGCTGGAGCCTGACAGGTGGCACGCGCGTATTCCGGCAGACCGTATCGGAGACTCAGGTCAATGCCGCGTTCTTCCAGGGACCCATTGCGGTCACGAATCTGTCCTCCAGCGACTCGTGGCGCAGGGCGCTCTGGAAGCTCAACACGGCCTATCAGATCGACCCGACCAACCTGGTATACGCCACTTGGTCACAGGGATTTCGTCGTGGCGGCGTCAACGCATTGCCGGCGGTCGAGTATGAGGTCAGTCCACCTTACATGACGCCCCCGTCATTGAGGCAGGTCGCCCCCGACACCGCCGACAATTACGAGATCGGCGCCAAGGGAACCATCGCGAACCGGTTCCGCTATTCGATGGCGATCTACGATATCCAATGGCACAACATTCAGGAAGGCGTGGATCTGACGCCATTCGTGCTGCCGAGTGCGGCCAATATCGGCGATGGCTACAGCCGCGGCCTGGAACTGGAGTTCGAGGCGCTGCTGACGCAGCATTTATCGGCACACCTCGACTACACCTACGACCAGACCAAATTCACTTCCCTCAACCCCTTATTTGCCGCTAACGCGTCCTTTCCTCCGCCGACGCCCGGTGGGCCGCTGCCAGGCACGCCGCTCAACAGCATCGCCGGCGGCTTCGAATACGGTCATGTCGCCTTCGCCGGAGGCGATTGGCGCTTCGCTATCAACGCGCATTACCAGAGTTCGGTATTGCCGACGCTCTCCGAGACCTCGCCGACGGTGCCTGGATTCACCATGCTCGACATGCGGCTCAGTTACGCGCGTTCGCATTGGGTTACGTCACTCTTCTGCAATAACGTGACCAACAATCTCGGCATCACTTCCTATCAGGATCCCGCCCAGTTCGGCAACCGCGCGCAAGCCATAATATCGCAGCCGCGCACCGTCGGACTCAAGGTGGGTTATTCGTTTGAGTGAGGCCGCCGACGGATAGCATACACAGTGCGCGCTCGGCATCTTATGTAGCCTTCGCACAAGGCACTTTCCCTCTGCGCGGCGTGAAACACGGCGCTAGGTGATGCGACTTGACGAGTCGCCCGCCATCTCGCACCGGCGACCGTGATCCGCGTCATGTTCCCGCGTTATGGAACGAGACGAGCCTCCTACGTTCGGAGCGTTACAGCGCGCCATCATGAAATTTTGGTGCGAAAAATCTTCGTGGTAGCCCTCCCGCAAGATGTCCTATGAGCCTGCGTTCCCGCACAATTTCCAGCGCGGACGGTGCCTCCGAGACGCGCGCGCCCAGGAGCAGGTCAGACGACACACTGTCGCTGCGGGCCGATCTCAAGGCCTTCGTACTGATCTCCCGCATCCTGGTCGCCGCAGACAGCTGCGCGCAAGGAATCGAAGACGCCATCCGTGCCATCTGCGCCATACATGATTTCTCCGCGGGCAGTTTCTGGCGAGTCGATGAGGAATCCGGTCTGCTAAGAGAACTTGCACACTGGCCGCAGGTTGATGCCGCGCATAGGGCGCCCGCGATTGGCTTGGCCCCACCGACCTGGCTGGACGAACAACCGGTCTGGGTCGGTGATGTGTCAACCGATGAGCTGCGCTCGCAGCCCTTGGACATGTGGAAGCCGGCGGCGCCCGGCGTCGTCGCGCCGGTTCGATTCAAGGACCGGCTAACCGGCATTCTCTCGTTCGCCGCGTGCACGCCTCGGACTTCTTCCGTCGAGGTAACAGACACGCTCAACGCGCTCTCTCCGCTGGTCGGCTTCTTCTGCGAGCATGGTCTCGCCATCGAGCGGCTCCGTGGGAGCGAGCAGCGCTTCGCGTCGACGCTCGACCTTGCAGCCATTGGGATCGCGCATATTGCGGATTCGGGTCAGTTTCTCTACGCCAATCCGCGACTTTGCCACATGCTCGGATACACGGAAGCCGAGTTGCGGCTGCTGACTGTCAAAGACATCTCGCACCCCGACGATGCGGACGTGAGCGATGAGATGCGGGATAAGCTGCGTCGTGGCGAGATCGACCATTTCAAGCTCGAGAAACGCTATGCGCGCAAGGACGGCAGCCAAGTCTGGGTAGCGCTGACGGTCGCCGTGCGACGCGATGATGCCGGCCAGCGCATGTACGACGTGTCCGTCGTCGAGGACATCACCGCCCGCAGGGTCGCCGAAGAGCGGGTTCAGTACCTCGCGACACACGATGCCCTGACGGGACTGCCGAACCGAGCGATGTTCGCGCAGCTCGTGTCGCTCGCGAGCGAGAGCGCCAAGCGCCGCCACTGCAAGATCGCCGTCTTATTCATCGATCTCGATCGGTTCAAGGTGATCAACGATACGCTTGGCCACGATGCGGGAGATATCCTGCTGCGCGAGATGGCCGCCCGATTCCGCGAGGGTCTGCGAGGCGGCGACCTCGTGGCGCGGCTCGGAGGAGACGAATTCGTCGTGCTCCTGCAGGACATATCGGACCAGGCGCAGGTTGGCGCCGTTGCCCGACATCTTCTTTCGACGATCATGCGCCCAATCGAGATCCACGGTCAGGAGTGGCGCGTCACTGCCAGCATCGGTATCTGCCTGCATCCGGAGGTCGGCCAAGACGAGCAGTCGACCATCAAGAACGCCGACCTGGCGATGTATGCTGCGAAGGAGAGAGGCAAAAATAATTTTCAATTTTACTCTACCACGCTACGCGCTCGCAGTGCTGGACGCCTGACCATCGAGACCCACCTACGCCACGCGCTTGAGCGCGAAGAACTCTCCTTGCATTACCAAGCCAAGGTGCGCGTGGATACGGACACGATTACGGGTGTTGAAGCATTGCTTAGGTGGAACAATGCGGCCCTGGGTTCCGTGCCCCCGGTTCGGTTCATTCCGGTCGCCGAAGAGACCGGTTTGATCATCCCCATCGGCCGATGGGTGCTGCGCACCGCTTGTCAGCAAAGTGCAGAGTGGCTGCGAGCCGGACTGCCGATGGTTCGCACTTCGGTGAACCTCTCGATGCGGCAGTTGCAGGATGACCGCCTCATCGACGAGATCCGGGCAGCTCTCAAGGAGGCGGGCCTTCCGCCCGACCGTCTCGAGCTCGAGCTGACCGAGAGCATGATCATGCACAACACGGAGCGTGCGGTACGCGTGCTCAGCGACATCAAGTCACTCGGCGTAAGGCTCGCAATCGACGATTTTGGTACCGGCTATTCCTCGCTCGCGCAGCTGAAGCGCTTTCCGATCGACACATTGAAGGTCGACCGGTCGTTTATTCGTGAGATCCCACGCGACAGTGAGGATCGCGCAATCACCGAGGCGATCATCGCGATGGGGAAGACGCTGAGCCTCACGGTCGTCGCCGAGGGTGTAGAAACGCTCGAGCAGAAGACGTTCCTGCGGGAGTGCGCTTGCGACGAGATGCAAGGGTATTATTTCAGTACGCCTGTGCCGCCGGAGGAATTCGCACGGCTGCTCCGCAAGAACGGTGTCCGGGTCGAAACACCGCGCGAGTGATCGCGCGAGTTGCGTCATTCTGGTCTGCATTCATCCGAACCCTCTGCCATCTCATTTAGCAAGTGGGCGACGAATGAGGAGTCGAGCAGGCACTTACTCATCGCTTGGGGAGATCCCGATTAGGACGCAACCTTGCGCCCGACGGCAAGCAGATGCGCACTGCAGCCGATGACCGACGGCTCTGATTCTAGTGCGCGCGCGACCCGCAGGATCGTCTCGCGCCGAATCGGATCGTTCCAGCGCTCATCCAGATCGCTGAGGGTCCCACCGGGCCCCTCGATGCCATACAGCCCCTCGATGTGGAATCCAGCCTCCGCGACCTCGCGGCGCAGCTCCTCCGGACGGTGAAAGAAGGCCGTAGTGAAATAGTCAAGGCGAGTGGTTGCGTTCAGATGCGTACCGCTTTCAAGATCCCTGTGAACCATGCACGCAAACTTTGGATCGCCCAAAAGCTCACGGGTCAGTCCATCGAGCATTGAGGCGAAGCGGCAAATGCCCGCTGCGAACAGTAAGCCTGCTGGCCGTAAGACTCGAGCGGCTTCGAGAAGCGCTGCCTGGCGGTCTCGCTTGTCAATGAGGTGATACAGCGGCCCGAGCAACAGAACCACGTCCGCGGAATTGTCCAGTTCGGACAGTGCGCGCGCATCATCGACGCAGCAAGCTGCCAGACGATACGCAGCATGCTCGTTGCGGGTACGCGCAATTTCAACCAGTCGAGACACCGCATCGATCAGGTGGACGCTGTAGCCCAGCTCGGCAAGCCAGAACGCGTACGCGCCTGCCGCGCCGCCCACGTCTAGCACGGTCGCGGGCGCAGCGGGAAGGTGCCGCTGAATCAGCTCGCGCGTGCGTAAGGCCTCGAGCCGGAATGCGCCCGATTCCAGTCGCTCCTCCTCCGGCGCTTGCTCGTAATAGGCTCGGATCGCCGGATCAAGGCCTTTCGATGGCTTCTCACGCATGGGCATCTCCGAACATCGGCGCCAGCGCACGTTGCACGTCAAACTGTCATTGGTTCGGCAGTGATGATAGCAGCGCCAGCGTTGATGGATGTCCCTTAACCGGATCATTCAGGCATTGCGCCGAATGACGCCTCTTGACCGAACTCTACCGGTGCATCTCACCGCGCATCGAAGGCGAGCTGACCGTACACGGTCATGCCGTGGTCTGGGTCGGTGACTGGCCAAGCGATCCCGGCGATGAGGAGATCCTGGCCTTTACTCTGAATGAGGCTCGCACCCTCGTGACTCTCGACAAGGATTTCGGCGAGCTCGCCGTGGCTTTCGGACAGACTCATTCCGGCATCGTCCGACTCGTCAACTTGCCCTTGTCCAAACAGGCCTCCGTATGTCTCGGCGTCCTTGCGGCTGGCGCGATCTAGGCCATCACATATTGCGGGCCGCTCCATGGTACGCTGCTGGTGCGGCCCCGGCTTTGCGCGCACTGCCCGGTGCCGGTGGATTTCTTCCGGGGGGAAACTGATGCGTCGATTGATCGTGGGTCTGGCCATCACGGTCGGCGTGGCCGCGTATTCGCAACTCGGCGCGTGCGCCACTGCAGTCAGCACGGGCCCTCCCGGTGCTAGCACAGGCGCCGCGGCGGCCAGGCACAACCCCAACGACGTCGAGTGGACCCAGCACGGCGGCAACCCGGACGAGCAGCGCTACAGCACGCTCGATCAGGTGACCGTGGACAATGTCGGGCAGCTGGGCCTTGCTTGGTATGCGGAAATCCCCGAGCGCGGCGGCTACCAGAGCACGCCGCTGGTGATTGACGGGGTGCTCTACATGACGGCCCCGTGGAGCAGCCTCTACGCCTTCGACGCGAAGTCCGGCAAGCAGCTGTGGAAGGTCGACCCGCACGCGCCGCGCGAGATCGCTGCCACCTCGATCTGCTGCAACATCTCCAACCGTGGCGCGGCCTATGCGGACGGCAAGATCATCTGGGGCACCATCGACGGGCGCCTGATGGCAGTGGATGCGAAGACGGGCAAGAAGGCCTGGCAAGCGCGCGTCGCGGACCCGAAGCTGCAGTACTCGATCACCGGCGCGCCGCGCATCGGCGACGGCCTGGTGTTCATCGGCGTGGGCGGCGCGGAGTTCTACACCCGCGGCTTTATCGTTGCGTACGACGTGAAGACGGGCAAGCGGGTGTGGAAGTTCTACACCGTGCCGGGCGATCCCTCGAAGGGCCCGGACGGCGAGGCGTCCGATGACGTGATGCCGATGGCCGCGAAGACCTGGAACGGCAAGTGGTGGGAGAAAGGCGGTGGCGGCAGCACGTGGGATGGCATCATCTACGATCCGCAGTCTGACTTAGTGATCTTCGGCACCGGCAATGGCATCCCCTGGCCGGCGCAACTGCGCTCCCCGGGCGGTGGCGACAACCTGTTTATCTCCTCGATCATCGCGGTGCACGCGAGGACCGGCAAGTACAAGTGGCACTACCAGGCCACGCCGATGGACGGCTTCGACTTCGATAACACCGCACCGCTGACGCTGGCGGACATCACCGTCGATGGTCAGCGCAGGCACGTGGTGATGCAGGCGCCAAAGAACGGTGTGTTCTATGTGATCGAGGCGGCCACCGGCAAGGTGGTGTCGGCGGATCCGTATGTACCAAAGATCAACTGGGCGCTGGGCTTCGACAAAGCGAACAATTGGAAGCCCATCCTCAATCCGGAGGCCAACTACGGCAAGACCGGCAAGGGTTTCTACGTGCTACCTTCGATGGCGCACGTGTGGCATCCGCAATCGTTCAATCCGCAGACCGGCCTGATGTACGTGCCGACGCGCCGCGGTGTGGGTTCGTTCTACGCCGAGGAAGGCGGCCGCATACTCGGCAACCAGATGGTGGATGTCAACATGTTTCACAGGCCGGAGGGCAAGCGGCCCGAGGTCGAGAACCCCGGCACCTACCTGCTGGCTTGGGATCCGGTGGCCCGCAAGGCGGCCTGGGAGCAGCGCGAAGGCAGCGGCGGCGCCGGCACGCTCACGACTGCTGGCAACTTAGTATTCCAGGGCACGCCCGGAAAGAAGTTCGCGGCGTTCCGCGCCGACACTGGCGAGAAGGTGTGGTCGGTCGAGACCCAGGGCAACGTCGTGCCGGGCCCGGTGACGTACTCGATCGACGGCGTGCAGTACATCGCGGCGATCTCCTCGGCCAGTACCGGCTTTGCCGCCGCCGCCGGCAAGAACCGCCTGCTGGTGTACAAGCTCAACGGTACCGTGCAGCTGCCGCCCGCCCCACCACCGGTGCAGCAGGTTCTCAACCCGCCGGCGGACTTCGGCGACGCGGCGATGCACGCGCGCGGCCAGGACCTCTACCAGCGCAACTGCACCGGCTGCCACGAGGGCGGGCGCCTGTTCAGTGGCTTCCCGGATCTCAACTACACGGTCGCGCTCAACAGCGCCGCTCTATTCAAGGCCATCGTGGTCGATGGCGCGCTCGCGGAGAACGGCATGATTTCGTTCAAGAACGCACTGAAGGCCGAGGATGCGGAGGCGATCCGCTCTTTCCTCACCGCGCGTGCGAACGAGCTCAAGCGCAACCCGCCGCGGATGTTCGGGCCGGGTGGTCCTGGTGGCCCGCCGCCGGGGGCTGGCCCGCCGCCCGGTTCCGGTGGTCCGCAGCCTGCGCCGACCGCGCACCAGTAGGCGCGGAGACATCGACGTGAGCGCTGAGCTTCGATGCGGTCATGGCAGCGGTGCCGGAACGATCGCCACGAGGGTTGCGGCGCTCTTCATGACGGCATTTGCGGTGTAGGCTCGCCACCATCGCAAGAACGGGCAGCGGCCAACCGCGCCGGAGTGAAGACCCACATGAAGACCGTCGCCGCGCTATGTCTGGTCCTGCTGTCCTTCGGTGCCCTGGCGGCCACCGGGCCGAAGTCACCGTCGCCCGCCCCACCCGCCTGCGACCGCGAATGCCTCCGCGGCATGGTCACCCAAGTGCTCTACGCCCTGGTCGACCACGACACGAGCAAGCTGCTGGTGGCAGACAACCTGCGTGTTACCGAGGACGGAATCGAAAAGCCGCTCGCCAAAGTCGGGCTGGTCAAGACCGTGACACGGCTGCGCGGCTATCGCCAGGACATCATCGACGAGCGCGCGGGACAGAGCATCGCGGCGGTCCTCGTTGAGGAATCCGGTGCGCCGGTCATCCTGATCGTGCGAGTCGCGGTGAAGAGCGAGAAGATCAGCGAGCTCGAGCTGGTGGCCACGCGCAGCCGCGCGGAGGGCCTGAGCTTTACCATCGACACCTTGAACGCGCCCAGCGAGGAGATGAGCTTCGTGCCGCACCCGTCGCAGCTCGCGACGCGCGAGCAGGCAATCGCGATCGCCCTGCACTACCCGAAGGGCCTGAACTCCGCCGACACCTTCGCTTCGGTGGGAACGCCGTTCGCACCGGGTACCCGGCGCGTCGAGAACGGCGCGGTGATGGCGGGGCCCGACTGCGTGTTCAGCCCCACCTGCAAGGACATCGCCACGCAATCGCTCCGGATCTTCAAGCGCCTCGGCCACGTCACCGTGCGTTCCATCTTCGTGGACGAGCGCATGGGCATCGTCCTGCTGCGCCTTTCCTGGAACGTGCGCGGTCCGGGTTCCGACAAGCTCACGGCGTTCGAGCTGTTCAAAGTCTACGACGGGCAGATCCACAAGGTCGAAGCGTTCATCCGGCTATTCCCGCCGGAGCTCGAATTGGGTGGATGGCCGGTGACGGTCAGCCAACCTTGAGCCGATGTGGTGCGTTGAAGGAACAAGCTCCGGATGCCTCAGATTCCGGCTATCGATCTTCAAGCAAACGCCGTATCCCACCGTTTCTTCAATCACCAGAAACTCCGCCGACCTGGTCCAAACTTGAATTGCCGCTTGTGAATTCGGTGCGCTAGCTCCAGACCGGACAACGGGATAGTCGCTGTCCTGTGAGACTTGAAGCCCAGCATGGACCGGCACCGGCCCTTGATTGCTCGATGATCTTGTTCGATGACGTCGTTGAGGCCGACAGCCGCTCGATGGCGGCGGAGCTCCCGGGTCGTCTGCGGTTGCCCCTCAAGCACCCACGGACGCTGAGCGTGACCTTCAGGAGGTCCTGCTGAGTTGCTCGCGCCGGAACGCACCGACCGCCTCCAGGGCCGGACCTGCCGCCGAGAGGCTGCCGATGCTGCCGACGAAGCCGTGCGGCACGCCATGCCAGACGTCGAGCTTTGCGCCGACTCCCGCTTCGACCGCCTGCGCGACGTAGCGGCGAGAGCCCTCGAGCAGGATCCCCTCCTCACCGACGTGAACGCGGACCGGCGGCAACCCGCGCAGGTTGCCGAAGAGCGGCGACCGACCACTTCGCCACGCTTCGCCTCGCGAGAGCGACCGGATAGCACCGTGGCCTCCCCCGCCGCCCGGCAGTGGGTCAGTGGCAAACTGACCCATATCCGCCCCCCGGGCTTGCACAAAACCGATCCGCGGTCGTGTAATAGATAGATGAGTCGTTCGGAACTCGCACAGCTCGTTGCAATGCTGCGCTCGAGCGGACCGGATCTATCCGCACCGCCCGCGCAGCTGCGGGCCGAGTTCAGTGCCATGGTGGGCGCCGCGCCCATCGCGCCGGATCTTCGCTTCGATGCGATCACGCTCGGGGAGGTGAGCGGGCTCGCCTGCACGCATCCCGGCGCGCGCAGCGATCAGTGCCTGCTCTACTTGCATGGCGGCGCGTTCGTGATCGGCAGTGCCTGGGATTACCGCTCCCTGTATGGCGAGCTCGGGCGTGCCGCGGGCGTGCGGGTCGTCGCGCCCGATTACCGCCTCGCACCCGAGCACCCCTTCCCGGCCGCCCTCGACGATGCGCTCTCGGTCTATCGGTCGTTGCTTGCCGG
>Ga0335074_10003258_pt1 | contig 22112 bp, 20 predicted proteins | sample Lox_Sample_23_FD_206715 | JGI IMG/M metagenome (GOLD analysis project Ga0335074, IMG submission 206715) | Soil microbial communities from Loxahatchee National Wildlife Refuge, Florida, United States - Lox_Sample_2.3 | ecosystem: Environmental > Terrestrial > Soil > Wetlands | place: USA...
GCACTCGAGCGACACGTACCTTTGGTTGCATCGCACAAATCCCGCCTAAGCCCCTGATCCATTATGACAATGACCTTGTCGGTCATCGGCGACAGGGGTCGCTAACCGTCACAACGCATCGGATGGGAGCGGAAGTTGCTCCGACCGGGCCGGACCTCGACTCGGGAACGCCCGCCGGAACAAGGACGCCGAAGAAGGACGCGGATGACGGAGCCTCTCTTTTTCACGCACAGCTCGCGCGTGACGCTCGTGGTTTCACTTCAGTTCCTGCTGCCACCGCTCGTGGCCGCGGCGCTGCTCTACCTCATGTGCGCGGCAGACGGGAAACCGTTCACGGTACTGCTGCACACGGTGGCGGCGGTCACGGCGATCCTGACGGTGCTCTTGCCGCGGGGTCGCGCGAATGGGAATGGAGCACCGCCCGCGCTCGCCAACCCGTCGGAGGCTGCGCGCTTTACCAACGGGCAGCTGCCGCTCGCCGCGCGTGTGGTCATGCGCTGGATGGTGATCGTCGCGATCCTGCTCGGCATCGGCTATTTCACGCGCGTCTCGGGATCTTTCCCGCGCCGCATCTTTCTCTCGTGGGCGATCGCAACTCCAGCGGCCCTCATCCTCGTGAACTCCGCCGTGCAGGAGTTCGCTCGGCGCCTCCTCTACGATCCCTCTGTCGCCCGTCGTGTGGCATTCGTCGGTTGCAATGAGGTGAGCCTCGCCCTTGCGCAGCGCATCGAGGCGAACTGCGACCTCGGGCTTCGGGTTCACGGATTCTTCGATGACCGCAGTGCCACGCGTCTTGGCGCGAAGAGCGGAGCGGCCCGCATTCTGGGGACCCTTGCGGAGCTTGCGAGCTACGTCAAGCGGCGCGGCGTCGATGTGATCTTCATTGCGCTTCCCGTGCGTCACATTCAGCGTGTGGTGAATCTGCTCGATGAGCTGCGCGATACGACTGCATCGGTCTACTACGTTCCGGACATCTTTGTCTTCGATCTGATTCAGGCGCGCACGGGGGAGATCCTCGGTGTGCCCGTCGTCGCGCTCTGCGAGACCCCGTTCTGCGGCTACCGCGGCGTCGTCAAGCGCATCACCGATGTGGCGCTCGCCGCTGCGATACTCGTGTTCGCAGTGCCGATCATGCTCGCCATCGCCATCGCGGTGAAGCTCTCCTCCGCCGGACCGATCCTCTTCAAGCAGCGCCGCTACGGGCTCGATGGTGAGGAGATCATCGTCTACAAGTTCCGCACGATGACCGTTGCGGAGGATGGCGCCGAGGTTCTGCAGGCGACGAAATCCGACCGACGCGTGACTCCAGTCGGCCGCTTCCTGCGGCGGCATTCCCTCGATGAGCTGCCGCAACTGTTCAATGTTCTACAGGGGCACATGAGCCTCGTCGGGCCGCGCCCGCATGCGATCGCCCACAACGAGGAGTACCGCAAGCTCATCAAGGGCTACATGATCCGCCACAAGGTGCCGCCGGGCATCACCGGTCTTGCCCAGGTGAACGGTTACCGTGGCGAGACGGCCCAGGTCGAGGAGATGCGGGCGCGCGTCGAGTACGACCTCGAGTACTTGAGGCACTGGTCGCCGCTGCTCGATTTGAAGATTCTCGCCGTCACCGCGATGCGGCTGCTGCGCGACGAGAAGGCGTACTGAGGCGCTTAGCCCTGCCCCGCCTTGCGGTGAGCCGACACCATCACCGCTGCTGCAGCCGCCGGTTGAGGAGCGCCACGGTTCGGCGCCACGCGCGCTCGGCGAGGCTGCGGGTCCGGCAGCCGCTCACCGTCGAGCATAAAACCGGATGCCGAAATCGTTGAAATCGCCGCCGGCAGGCCCTTCGACCCCGCGCAAGTAGAGCGTCACTTCGCCGCGCTGCACCTGAGCGAACCCCCGCGCTGCACGCTCGACGGCCTGGCTGCAGCCAGGCTTAAAGCGGTCGTGCAGCTCGATCATCATACAGCGCACCGCGTCCATCCAGTCGCAGGTCTCGAATACTTCCTTCTCTGCTCCCTCGATATCCACTTTGAGCACATCGATCTTGCGGATGCGCATCTCCCGCATGAGCGTCGGGAGAGTGACGGCGCGCACGCTCTCGCCCGGGCCCTCGCGAGTGACGAAGGCCCATTTCTGTTGCGCGCTCGTGGAGGGGGCCGGATGGCCGAGACTGATCTCGCCGTCGCGATTCCACAGGGCGGCGCGAACGGGTGTGATGGTGGGATACGGCGCGACGTTCCGCGAGAGCAACGCAAAGTTCGACGGCTCCGGCTCGAGCGCGATGATCCTGGCTCGCGGATATCTCGCGGCAAAATAGATCGAGGCGGTACCGATGTTGGCCCCCGCATCGAGGATGGTTTCCGGCTCGAAGGGTAGATCGAAGGCGTACTGCTGTAGCACCAGCGTGTCGCGGTAAACGTCCTCGTCGGTCGTCTTCATCCGCACATGCACGCGGTGGCGAGTGCCCGGCGCTCGCGGACTGATCTCTTTGGGCCGTCCGCAGAGCCGGTATGCGCACAGGGCCAGCACGCCACGGATGCCGAAGTTGCCGTAGTAGCGCGAAAGTCCGCTGTGAATGTCCATATCCCTTCCTGCTCCGCGCGGCGGGGATTTGTAGCACGCGGCGTGCCCCGCGCAAGCGGCAGCGTTGCGGATCGCGTCTCAGCGCTGTTTGAACTCCTCCGGCGTGAGCTGATGGCGCGCGAGCAGCTTGTAGAAGTCGGTGCGATTGCGTTTGGCGAGCCGCGCTGCCTGGCTCACGTTACCCCCCGTGATCTGCAGGATCTGCGAGAGGTAGCTGCGCGTGAACTCATCGCGCGCCTCGTCGAAGGAGGGGAGCCGCCCCGGTCCGCCGCCGAGTGACTGCTGTACGAGCTCGACCGGAATGATCGGGGTCTGCGACAGCGCGACGTTCTGGCGCACGACGTTCTGGAGCTGGCGAATGTTGCCGGGCCAGTCCGCCGTGGCGAGCAGCTCGACCGCCTCGGGCGCGTAGATCTTGCGCGCGCCGCTCTCCTGCGCGATCTGGGCGAGGAAGTGCGCGACGAGCAGCGGAATGTCCTCGCGCCGCCTGTTGAGCGGGGGCATCTCGATGTGCACGACGTTCAGCCGGTAGTAGAGATCCTCACGGAACTGTCCCGTCGTCATGAGCTGCTGCAGGTCGCGATGCGTTGCCGAGATCACCCGCACGTTGACGGGAAGGCCCTCGGTGCTGCCGACCGGGCGGATGACGTTCTCCTGCAGCACGCGGAGCAGCTTCACCTGCAGCCGCATCGGCATGTCCCCGATCTCATCGAGCATCAGCGTGCCGCCGTCTGCGGCCTGGAAGAGGCCGCGGTGCGCGCGCATGGCGCCCGTGAAGGAGCCTTTCTCGTGCCCGAACAGCTCCGATTCGAGGAGGCTCTCGGCCATCGCGCTGCAGTTGATCGCGACGAACGGCTTGTTGCGGCGCGGGCTCGCTTTGTGGATCGCGCGGGCGAGCAGCTCCTTGCCGGTGCCGCTCTCGCCGGTGATGAGCACGCGGGCGTCGGTGCCGGCGACCATGTGCGCCTGCGCGAGCTTCTCCTCCATGAGGGAGCTGCGCGTGACGATCTCCGAGCGCCAGTCCTCGTCGGAGGCGCCGAATCCCGAGATGCGCAGCGCCTTCTGCACCTGATCGAGCAGCTCCTGCTTGTCCACCGGCTTGGTGAGAAAGCCGAAGGCGCCCATCTGAGTCGCCTGGACGGCATCCGGAATGGTGCCGTGGGCGGTGAGGATGATCACCTTCAAGCCCGGCCAGCGGTGCTGCAGCTCCTTCAGGAGCCCGATGCCGTCCATCTGGTCCATCCGCAGGTCCGTGATGACGAGATCCGGCCGGAAGCGGCTCGCCGCGGCGAGGGCCTGCGCCCCGCTCTCGACGGCCTCCACATCGTAGCTCTCCGCCCGCAGGCGGATGGTGAGCAGGCGCAGCAGTCCCGGATCGTCATCGACGACCAGTATGCGAGCCTTGCGTTTTCCAGGCTGATTCACCGTGACGATCCTTCCGTTGAGTGCGGTCTGATTCACTGTGATGATCCTTCCGTTGAGTTCGGAGTCTTGCGCCGGTTGAGCGAGCGCTCGATGTTCGAGATCGCATCGAGCTTCGAGCGCGCATCCTCGAGCTCCTTGCGCAGTTTCGCGTTCTCCTCGGTCTCGGCCTGCAGGCGTTTGCCCGCCTCGGCCACGAGCTCTCGATCGTTGCGCTCGGACTCACTTTGCAAGCGCTGGTTCTGGGACGTGAGATCGATCTGGCGGTCGACGTTGTCGAGCGTGACGAGCGCGAGCGCACGCTCCGAGGGCATCAAGGTCTCGGGTGTCGCGAGCACATCGCGCAGGAGCTGCTGGGCGTGCGCCGGGTCGAATCCCGGGTGCCCCGGCACCGAGAGCACGAGGGCAAGGGCAAGCTCGTGGCTCGGGGTCGGTGCAATGGCGTAGTCGTGCTTGGCGCTTGCGAGGATCTCCGCCTGCTCGGCGGGGGCGCCCTGGACGAGCTGCGCAAGGTTTTGCAGGTGGCTCGCGAGGACGGCGGCCGAGGCTGCTGCCCGATCGACGCGCGGGGCTGTGTCCGGCTTGGGCGTACCCTCACCGGGCGGCGTGATGCAGCCTGCGAGCGCCGCCGCGCCGAGGAGCGCCGCGGCGGCAAGTCGCGCCCCCTCAAGCTGCATGGGCCTGATCTCGTGAGCGGGCGCTGCTGTCACCGGGGCTGCCGAGCGGCATGGTGATGCGGAAGTGAGCCCCCGGGTACTGCCCGTCGATGATCTCGACCGTGCCGCCGTGCGCCGAGACGAACTCCAGAACGACGGACAGCCCGATCCCGGTGCCCTTCACGCTCCCCGCCTTCGCTGCCCTGCCGGTATAGAAGGCATCGAAGATGTGCTCGCGCTCATCGACGGGGATGCCCGGTCCGCTGTCGGCCACATCGAGCACGAGCTGATCGTTCGAAGTGCGCGCCGCCATGTGAATGGCCCCGCCCTTCGGCGAGTACTTGATGGCGTTCGACAGCAGGTTGTCGAGGATCAGGCGGAGCTTGCCGCGGTCGGCGACGAGCGTCACGTCCTCGATCTTCACATCGAGCCGGACGCGCTGACTCAAGAGCGTGAGCTGCTGGTTCTCGAGCACCTGCTTGATGAGGGGGCGCAGGCGGAACTCGCTCGTCTCGAGCCCGACGCTGCTCGTCTGCCAGGCGCTGAAGGAGAGGAGGTTCTCGATCATCCGCTGAAGCTTGATGCTGTTTTCCCGCAAGATTCCCGCGACTTCCCGTTGATTGCTGTCGAGCTCGCCGACCGCCCCGTCCATGAGCAGCTCCGTCCCTTCGCGAATATTGGCGAGTGGCGTCTTCAGTTCATGCGACATATGTCTCAAGAACCGATTCCGCTCCTGGGCGTGGTCGAGGAGGCGCGCCCGCAGCCACTCGAGCTGGCGCCCGAGCCGCTCGAGGTCGGTGGGGCCTGCCACCGCGATCGGGCGCGAATAGTTGCCCGCGCCGAGCTCGCTGATGGCCCGGTCGATGTGCCCCAGGGGCCGCCCGATCGCTAGCGTCACGACGAGGATCGCGACGAGCGTGAGCGGCAGCAGCAGTGTCGACTGCCAGAACAGGCGCCGCTGCGCCGCAAGGGTGCGGCGCTGGATCCCGGCGACTTGCGCATCGATCTCCGCCTCGCTCTGCTGGGCGATGCGGTCCGCCATGGCGGAAAGCTCGGCAAAGCGCTGCGAGAGGTCCTTGAGCCCGCCATCCTTTGGATCCTTGCCCTGCGCACCGCTTGCATCGGCACCCTGTGCGGCACTGCCTTTCGACTCGGCGATCAGGGCTGCGCTGGTCGCCCCCTGCAGCGCCCCGAACGCCTCGAGCGCCTGGCGCGCCGGGCGCGATTGCAGATGCTGTGCGAGGTTGAGACGCGTATCGGTGAGCTGGGCGTCCTGCTCGCGATACAGGTCGAGCAGCTTCGGATCGGAGAGCACCTGGTAGAGACGCGCAGTGCGATCGAGCGAGTTGATTTGGGATTTGAGATCCTGGCTCGAGCGCGCCGTGCTCACGCCCTCGACCACGAGCTCGCGGCTCGTGTCGGCGAGCCGGCGCATTTGCAGCGCGGCGTTGACGATCGCAACGAGCAGCGGCACCGCGATGAAGGCGAGTCCGAGGAGCATCAGACTGCTCAGGGATTTGGGTCGTAACCAACGCATGGCGCGCATTGTACGCCGCGCTCAGCAGTCGGGGCGGGCGGGAAGGGCGCGCGCTACCAGGGATCGCGCAGCAGGCGCTCTTCCCACGCGAGCGAGGAGCGCACGATCGCATCGAGATCATCGAGCGCGGGCTTCCAGCCGAGGGTCTGGCGGATCTGCTCGGCGCGGGCGACGAGTACGGTCGGATCGCCTGCGCGGCGTGGCTCCTCGCGAACGGTGAGTCGCCGCCCGGCGACACGCTCGACGCTCGCGAGGACCTCGCGGACGCTATAGCCGTGGCCGTATCCACAGTTGAGCACGACGGAGGAGCCGTCATGACGCAGGTAGTCGAGCGCATCGAGGTGGGCGCGCGCGAGGTCCTCGATGTGGATGTAGTCGCGTACCCCGGTGCCATCCGGGGTGGGGTAGTCGGTACCGAAGATGCTGACGTGCGTGCGCTTGCCGACCGCAGCCTCGCAGGCGACCTTGATGAGGAGCGTCGCCTGCGGGGTGGCCTGGCCGATGCGGCCGTGGGGGTCGGAGCCTGCAACGTTGAAGTACCTCAAGGCGACGTAGCGGAGCGATCCGGCGGCTGCCGCATCGCGCAGCATCCACTCGGACATGAGCTTCGAGGTGCCGTAGGGGTTGATTGGCGCGGTGGGCGTCGTTTCCTCCGCATATCCGGTGGCCGGCGTGCCGTACACTGCGGCGGTGGAAGAGAAGACGAAGTGGCGCACTCCACTTGCAATGCAGCACTCGAGCAGCGCGCGCGTGGCACAGGTGTTGTTGCCATAGTACTTGAGCGGCTCGCGCACCGATTCGGGCACGATCGTATGGGCTGCGAAGTGCAGGACCGTATCGACCCCGTGCGCCCGCAGCACCTCGAGCATCGCCAGCCGGTCCCCCACGTCCGCAACGACGAGCGGTGCACCGAGCACGGCCCGGCGGAAGCCGCGCGAGAGGTTGTCCACGACGATGACCTGCTCGCCGCGTGCGGCGAGCTGCAGCAGCACGTGGCTGCCGATGTAGCCGGCTCCGCCAGTGACGAGGAGTGCGCCGTGGCTCATGGGGGTGCCATGCTCATAGAAGGAGTCCCATGATAAACAAACACCGCAGACAGCAGGCGCCCGACTCGAGCGCGCGCGGCGGCGGGGCCGGTCGCGGCCGAGGGGCTGCGAGCACCCGCCCCTTCGCGGGCCTCTCGCCGGAGACGGTGCTCGATGCGGCGGCCTCGGCGGGGTTCGAGCCCGACGGCAGGCTCCTCGCGCTCAACAGCTACGAGAACCGCGTGTACCAGGTGCACAGCTCGCGCGGCCTGCTCGTGCTCAAGTTCTACCGTGCCGGGCGATGGAGCGATGAGCAGATTGCCGAAGAGCACGAGTTCACCACCGAGCTTGCCGCGCAGGAGCTCCCGGTTGCAGCACCCCTTGCGGTGGAGGGGCGCACGCTCCTGCGCCATCGAGAATTCCGTTTCGCCGTCTTCCCGTGGCTGCGCGGCCGCTCGCCCGAGCTCGATGAGGCGCAAGCTCGCACGATGCTCGGCCGGGCGATCGCGCGTGTGCACCGCATCGGGGCCGTGCGGCCGTTCCGGGTCCGGCCGCACCTGACCGTGGAGCGTCTGGGCCACGCCGCGCGCGCGGCGGTGCTCGCAAGTGAGCTCTTGCCCGAGAGCCTCGCCGAGCGCTATGCGCAGGCCTCGAGCCTCTTGCTCCGCGAGATCGAGGACCTGCTCGCGAGCGTCGGGACGGTGAGCGAGGTGAGGATCCACGGGGATTGCCACCTCGGGAATCTGCTCTGGAACGAGCAGGGCCCCCTGTTCGTCGATCTCGATGACTGCATGATGGGACCGCGGATCCAGGACCTGTGGATGCTGCTTTCCGGCTCGCCGTCGGAGCAGCAGCGCCAGTGGGACGAGATCCTCACCGGGTACCAGCAGTTCGGTGATTTCGACTTTCGCGAGGTACGCATGGTCGAGCCCCTGCGGGGGCTGCGCATGCTGCACCACGCGGGCTGGGTCGCTCAGCGCTGGGACGACCCGGCCTTTCCCCGGGCGTTCCCCTGGTTCGGTGAGACTCGCAATTGGGAGAGCTACGTCACGGACCTGTTCGAGCAGTCGATTACGATTCAGAACCAGCCGCTCTTGCACTGAGCCGAAGGAGCCGATCGCAATGATGGATGCTGTTGCGAGGCCGTCGAGGAGCCTCACCGCCCCCGGGCGGGTACTTGCCCTCGGCTGGATCATGATCGGTGTGCTCGGCGCCTGCTCGCTGCGCGGCAGTGCCACGGCGCACCCGGGCACTGCGGCCCCGGCGGCTGCCCAGGCCGCCGCCGCTGCCGGCGTGGACATGGTCGCCGCCGTCTCCTCCGGCAAGACGAGCCTGCCTGTCGATGTGCGCTTCGCCCTGCGGCAGCGGCCGGAGCTGGGTCAAGCGGCCGAGCTCGACCTCCTCGTCACGCCCTCCGCCCAGCTCGACAAGCTGATCACCTCGTTCCACGCACAGGATGGCGTCGCGATCCGCGAGGGGGCCGAACCCAGCGTTCAGGACAGGCCCGAGCCGGGGGTGGCTATCCCGCACCGGCTGACGATCGTCGCGCAACAGGACGGGATCTTCTACGTCGATGCGACCGTGCTCGCCGACTGGGGCGGTGAATCGATCGGACACACCTTCACGATTCCCGTGATCGCCGGCGCCGGCGCGCAGTAGGTGAGCTCGCGGAGTCGCGAGGCTAGCTTACCGCTAGCCCGCGTGCGTTGCGCACACGAAAAGGTGCGCCGGCAGCACGTTGAGTGGTTGGAAGCCGCGCTTGACCACCTCGAACGTGCGCTGCAGGTCCGGGAGCACGCGGCTCGAGAACTGGTAAACGAGAAAGGCACCCCCGGGCCCGAGCGCAACCCGGCTCTTGCGCACGATGTCGGTTCGCAGGCTCTCGGGCATGGTGCTGAAGGGAATCCCCGAGATGATGTAGCTCGCCGACCCGAGGCCGAGCTGCGCGAGGATGGTGTTCACGTCGGCCGCCGAGCCGTGCACGACGTGCAGCCGCGGATCGCGGAACGCCCCTGCGAGGTATTGCACGAAATCGCGGTTGGTCTCGATCGCAACCACGTGGCCGTCCGGGCGCATGTGACGCAGGATCTCGGCCGTGATGTTGCCTACACCCGGGCCGTACTCGACGATGACCCGCGCGCGCTCCCACTCGATCGGCTCGAGTACCTGTTTGATGAGGAAGCGTGAGCTCGGGATGATCGAGCCGAGCATCCGGGGGTGGCGCAGAAAGTTGCGGGCGAAGAGCAGCACATTGGCGAAGCGCGACGGGGCATTTTCCGGCATGGCGCAGCTCACAGGGCGACCGATCGAGGACTCGAACCCGCCCGCGCCGCAGAAGTTCCCGCAGGAATGGCGACCCGGACTACCCACGGCGGGCGAACCCGCGGTCGGCTGGGGCGGTACTTTAGCTCATCCATGGTGTGCAACGAACCAGATCACGAAAATGCAACCAAGAGGACCGGGGGATCTGAGGGCCTGGACCACGACTATAGTTTACATAACAGAATCGCGGCCACGCTTCTGATATTGCTATCGTAGCCCCAACCCTATCGTAGCCCCAACCCCCGAGCTTGTCCGCAGCAGGCATGGATATCTTCGTCTGGAAGCTGATGCTGAAGAACCTCGTGCTGCCGCCAACGGGTCCGCTCGTGATCGTGCTGGTCGGACTGCTCCTCACCCGCAGTGCGCGGTACCGCCGAGCGGGGCTCACCTTGTGCGCGGGAGGGGCGCTCGTCCTGTGGCTCCTCGCAACCCCCGCCATTGCCGATGCCCTCGTGCGGGCCGTCGAGCGCTACCCGCCGCTCGACCTCACCAAGCCCGTCAATGCCGAGGCGATCGTCATCCTCGGAGCGGGCGTGCGGCTCAACGCCCCGGAGTACGGCAGCTCCGCCCCGAGTGCGACGACGCTCGAGCGGCTCGCCTATGGTGCCCGCGTGGGCCAGGCGACCGGCTTACCCGTTCTGGTCTCCGGCAGTCACTACGAGGCGGCCGCCATGAACACCTTCCTGCAGCGAGAGTTCGGGGTGACGCCGCGGTGGGTGGAGAACCACTCCCACGACACGCGCGAGAATGCGGTGAACTCGGCTGCGATACTTGCGCGTGACGGCATCCACCGCATCGTGCTCGTCACCTCCTCGGCGCACATGGTGCGTGCCCTGAGGGAGTTCCGAGCCTGCGGCATGTCGGTGGTGCCCGCACCGGCGGAGCTGTGGACCCGTCGCGACCTCGGGCTGCTCGTGTGGGTGCCGAATGCAGAGGCGCTGGTGCGCGCGCAACGGGCGCTCTACGAGGTGCTCGGACAGCTCGCGCAGTCGATCCGCTTCGCCCTCGCGGCGCATGGTCTCTGGCACGAGGGTCCGCCGGTTCCGCCGCGAAGAGCCGCGAACCGCAGCGCGCCGCGGCCGGCGTTGCGCTAGCACCGCGGCGCCGTCCGACGGTCGCGACGCCACGGAACCCACCGCGTGACGCCACAGCTCATCCTCTCCTCGGCCTGGTTCGCGATCATCGCCTGGCTGATCGCACGCGCCATCGGCCAGCGCCACGCGCTCGGGCGGTTGAAGGTTGCCTCGCCCCCCGGCGCCGCCGCGGTTCCCCCCGTTGCAGTCATCGTGCCGGCGCGCAACGAGAGTGCGAACATTGGTCCTTGTATCGAATCGCTCCTCGCGCAGGAGCTGCCCCCCGATCGGTTGCGCATCCTCGTCGTGGACGACGCCTCGACCGACGCGACCCCACAGATCGTCGCGCGGCTCGCCGCCCGCGATCCGCGGCTGCGGCTGCTCTCGGCACCGCCGCTCCCGCCGGGCTGGACGGGCAAAGCGCACGCGTGCGCGATCGGTGCGCGCGCGGCTCACGATGCCGACTGGCTCTGCTTCATCGATGCCGATATGCGCGCGCGTCCGTCCCTCATCGCAAGCGCGGTGCAGCGGGCCCGCGCCGACTCGATCGAGCTCTTGTCCCTCGCCCCGCGACAGCGGCTCGAGAGCTTCGCCGAGCGGCTGTTGCTGCCCTGCGGACTGTATCTGCTCGCCTTCTCCCAGGATCTCTCCCGTATCCAGGCGCCCGATAGTGGCGAGGTCGTCGCGACGGGACAGTTCATGCTCCTCGCACGCGAGACCTACGAGCAGGCGGGCGGCTGGGCGAGTGTGCGCGATCAGATCTGTGAAGACCTCGAGTTCGCGCGCCTTCTCAAAGCCCGCGGCAAGCGCGTCCTGATGCTCGATGGGAGCGAGCTTCTCGAGACGCGCATGTACACCGGTTGGGGCACCCTCTGGCCGGGCATCGCCAAGAACCTGAGCATCATGCTCGGAGGTGCGCCCCGCACGCTCGCGAGCGCTGCGATCGCGTTCGTGCTCGCGTGGGCGGCCGTGCTGCTTCCGCTGTGGGACCTCGCGGGGTGCCTCCGGGGGACGCCCGGGGCGTATGTCGCCCTGGCCCCCGCACTTGCCGGCTCGGCGGCCGCCTTCGGGCTGCACCTCGCCGGTGCCGTTCACTTTCGCATTCCGCTCTACTACGGCTTGCTGTTCCCCGTCGGCTACAGCGTGGGCGCGATGCTTGCGCTCGACAGCGTCCGCTGGCGTCTTGTGCGGCGCGTGCACTGGAAGGGTCGCGTTTACCCATCATGACCTCCCCTGAATGCGGACCGCCTGCGCCACCGCGAACGGATCCGCCCGCGACTGAACCCCCCAGGGGGCACGGCGGCCTCTCGCCGAACGCAACCCTCGCCTTGGCGGTCGCCGCGCTCGTCTTTCTCTATCTCGTTCGCAGCATCCTGCTTCCGTTCGTCCTGGCGGGGATCATCGCCTACGTCTGCACCCCGCTCGTCGATGGGCTCGCCGCGCGACTGGGGATCCTGCGCTGGGTACCCGCGCTCGCCGTGCTCGCGGTGCTCATGGGGCTCTCTGCCCTCATCGCCTACCTCGGGGTTCCGGCCATGGTTCGCGAGGGGGTGAGGGTCGTCGGTGATCTGCACGGCTCCGTGCAGGGGTTCGTCGAGGCACTCATCGGGAGTCACACCCTGCACTTGATGGGCGCGACGATCAACGCGGCAAACGTGGCGACCTACACCGTCAACGCGACCCGTACGTGGATCTCGACGGACACGCGGATCATTGATCTTGCAGAGTGGGGCGTTGCGGGCCTGTTCGGCTTGATCCTGGGATGGGTGCTGCTTGGCTACTTCCTGATCGATGCGCCGCGGGTCGCGAAGGGCGTGCTCTGGCTCGTGCCGCCGCGGCAGCGCCCGTTCGTGCTGCGCGTGTGGCAGGAGCTCAACCCGTTGCTGCGGCGCTACTTCGTCGGCGTCGCCCTGGTGGTCGTGTACGCCTCCATCGCCGCGTACATCGGCCTGGGACTTGCTCTCGGACTGCACCATGCAGTGTTTCTCGCCATGCTCACGGGCTTGCTCGAGGTGATCCCGATCGTCGGACCGGCGGCCGCGGCGGTCATTGCGGGCCTCGTCGCCGTGAGCCATGCCGCGACCGCCTGGGACATCCTCGCCTACATCGCCTACGCGGTGGCGCTGCGGGTGTCGATCGACCAGTTCTTCGGCCCGATCGTGCTCGGTCGCGCCGCGCGCGTGCGCCCGGTGGTGGTCATCTTCTGCTTCCTCTGCGGAGGGGTTCTTTTCGGCGTCGTGGGCGTTATCTTGGCCGTTCCCGTGGCGCTCATCATCAGAGTCGTACTTGCGATACGCTATGGCGAGCCGCACACTGACCCGGGTTGAGGGCCGCGTTCGGCGGCCGCTCAGGCGTTTCGCGCGGAGTCCCTGCCTTGTCCGTCGAGCTTTCTGAGAAGCGCAGTTTCGGGCTCGCCTGGCTCGAACGTGCCGTTTTCACCCTCGACCGCTGGCTGCGACGCCGCGAGGGCATCTACGAGTACTCGACCGATCCGCACTGCGTGTTTCGGGTGGGGCTCGGCAACGCCGATCAGGATCTGACGCTCGCGGACGGCACCGAGATTCACGCCGGCGATCCGCTCTTGATGCTGCACCTGTGGAACGAGAACCTGCCCACGATGGGCAAGGATGGGCCAACCGTTGCCTGGGCGCGCCAGGTGAGCCGCGCGATCCACAACTCCCTGCGCGAGCTCGCACGCTATCTGCATCAGCGCGTCGAGCTCGACGATGTGGCGGCGCTCTACGGTGACATGCATCTCGCGAGCGCCCGGCAGGCGGCGCAGCTTGCGCGCATCGTCACGCGCTATGGCTTCGAGGTGGTGGACGATTACGATGCCAGCCGCCCGAGCGCCCTGCATCGCTTCGGCAAGAGCATCCTCATCGTGCTGCTCGTTGCGGCCACGAATCCCGTTGCGCTTCGCAGCGCTGTCCTGCGCCGCTACCACAAGCGGGTGTTTCTATCGCGCGGCACGCTCGCGCGCCGCTACCGGAACGTGACGGGCGGTTGACAGCCGCAAGCGAGAGCGCTGATGCTGCGCGCCCATGGCGGGCACGCTCTGGGTCGGAACTCGCAAAGGAGCCTTCGCCCTGCACCCGGATGCGCGGCGCAGGGGCTGGCGGCTGTCGGGCCCGCAGTTTCTCGGGCACATCATCCACCACATCGTTCAGGATCCGCGCGAGCCGAAAGCGCTGCTGATGGCGGCGAAGACCGGCCACCTCGGCCCGACGGTCTATCGGTCTGCAGACCGTGGGCGGACCTGGCGCGAGGCCGCCCAACCGCCCGCGTTCCGCAAGGCCGAAGGGCATGAGCCGAGCGAGGCGCTCGCGGTGCAGCGGGTGTTCTGGCTGACACCCGGCCATGCGACCGAGCCTGGCAGCTGGTATGCGGGCAGCTCCCCCGCGGGCCTGTTCCGCTCGGACGATGCCGGCGATCACTGGCAACCCGTCGCCGGATTCAACGATCATCCGATGCGCCCGAAGTGGGCGGCCTTTGGCACCCCGGATGGGGCATTCCTGCACTCGATTCTGGTCGACCCGCGTGACCCGAAGCATCTGTACCTCGCGATCTCGGTGGGCGGTGTCTTCGAATCGACGGATGGCGGGGCGCAGTGGACCCCCCTCAACGAGGGTTGCGCCGCGGATTTCCTGCCGGATCCGACGGCCGCCTTCGGTCACGATCCGCATTGTCTCGTGCTGCATCCGGCAGCCCCCGAGCGGCTCTATCAACAGAACCATTGCGGGATCTACCGGCTCGACCGCCCCGCGCGCCGCTGGGCGCGCATCGGCACGGCGATGCCGAAGAAGGTCGGCGATGTGGGGTTCCCGATCGTGCTGCACCCGAGCGATCCCGACACCGCCTGGGTGCTTCCGATGGATGGGGGCACGGTGTGGCCGCGGACCTCGATCGGCGGCAGGCCTGCGGTGTATCGCACGCAGGATGGCGGCAGGAGCTGGCAGCGCCTCGCACGCGGGCTTCCGGCCCGGCAGGCGTGGTTCACGGTGCTGCGCCAGGCGATGTGTGCCGATCGCCAGCCGCGCACCGGGCTTTACTTCGGCACGACGGGCGGGGATGTGTGGGCGAGCTCCAACGCAGGGGAGCGCTGGGGCTGCATCGCCCGGCATCTGCCGGAAATCTACTCCGTCACGTACGCGCACTGAGAAGCGCTCTCCCGGCGAGATGAGTTGCGTCGTCCGAATCGCGAGCCCGCTGCGCTCCTACACCGCGGGGGCTTCGAGCGTCGCGGCCGAGGGGGCGACGCTCGAGGAGGTGCTCGCGCATCTCGAGCGGCGCTTTGCGGGGATCCGCTTCCGCATGATCGACGAGCAGGATCACATCCGCCCGCACATGCGGCTCTTCGTGAACACGACCGAGGCCTGCGAGCTCTCGGCGAGCGTGCATCCCGGGGATACCGTCCACGTGATCTGCGCGCTGAGCGGTGGCTGATGACGCTCTCGAGCGCCGAGCGCGCCCGCTATGAACGCCAGATCAGCTTGAGCGAGATCGGACTCGCCGGTCAGGAGCGGCTCAAATCCGCGCGGGTCCTCGTGATCGGCGCCGGAGGGCTCGGGTCCCCAGTGGCGCTCTACCTCGCCGCAGCCGGCGTGGGAGCGCTCGGCATCGTCGATTGCGATCGGGTCGCCCTGTCGAACCTGCACCGTCAGGTGCTCTTCGAGAGCGCAAGTCTCGGGCGGCTGAAGGCCGAGGCGGCGCGCGAGCGGCTCGCGAGCCTCAACCCGCAGATCGAGGTCATCGCGCACGCCCTCGAGCTACGCTCGGGCAACGTGCGCGCCGTGCTCGAGCCGTACGATGTGATTGTCGACGGCACGGATCGGCTCTCGACGCGCTATCTCGTGAACGATGCCTGCGTGATCCTCGGCAAGCCGCTCGTCTCGGCAGCCATCCACCGGTTCGAGGGCCAGGCGCTCACGTACGTGCCGGGCCGAGGCCCCTGCTACCGATGCCTGTTCCCGGAGGCGCGCGACGGAGTGGTCGCGAGCTGCGCAGAGGCGGGGGTGCTCGGGGTGCTGCCGGGCGTGCTCGGCGCGATCCAGGCGACCGAGGCCATCAAGCTCGTGACGGGCGTCGGTGAGCCGCTCACCGGCCGGTTGCTCACGTACGATGCGCTCGAGATGCGCTTTCGGGAGTTCTCGCTCTCGAGGCGCCCCGACTGTGCCGTGTGTGGCGAGCATCCGAGCATCACCGAGCCGCTCGAGGCGGGTGAGCGCTGTGCGGGCGAGGCTGCGCAAGCGCTCGGGGGGGTGCTGCGGCTCTCGCCCGCGCAGCTCCACGGATTGATTGAGGGCACCCGCGAGCCGCTCGTGCTGATCGATGTGCGCGAGCCCGACGAGTTCGGCATCGGCCGCCTCGCGGGGGCGATCAACATTCCGCTCGCCGAGCTCGCAGGGCGACTCGAGGAGATTCCGCGCACCCTCACGCCGGTGTTCATCTGCCGCAGTGGCCGGCGCAGCCTCGCAGCCTGCGCAGCGGCGCTCAGCGCCGGAATCCAAGCGCCGGCGCACCTCGAGGGGGGGCTCGCCGCCTGGGCGATGGAGATCGACCCGGCGTTCCCACTCGATCCGCCGGGCGGCGGCGCGGCTTGAGCCCGCCGCCGCTGCTCGCAGCGCCACCGCGATCGGTTGCGGTGGTGAAGCTCTCGGCGATCGGCGATGTGTGCCAGACACTGCCCGTGATCCGAACGCTGCAGAGCGCCTGGCCGCAGGCGCGGTTCAGCTGGATCATCGGGCGCACGGAAGCCGCACTCGTCGGCGGCATCAAGGACATCGAGTTCGTCGTGTTCGACAAGCGCGCGGGTCTTGCGGGGCTCGCGGCCGTACGCCGCGCCGTTGCCGGGCGGCGCTTCGATCTCACGCTGCACATGCAGTTCGCCTGGCGCGCGAGCATGGTTGCAGCGCTCATCCGCTCGCCGGTGAAGCTCGGCTACGATCGCGAGCGCGCGCTCGATCTGCAGTGGCTGTTCACGACCGCCCGCATCGCTCCCGGCGGGCGGGAGCACGTGACGGACGCGCTCTTCGGATTCGCTCGCCGGCTCGGTGTGCAGGGGCGTGAGTACCGCTGGGACATCCCGGTTCCCGAAAGCGCACGGGAGCACGCGGCACGCGCTATTCCCGATGGCAGCCGCACGCTCATCGTGAGCCCTTGCTCGAGCCATCCCGTGCGCAACTGGCGGCCCGAGCTCTACGCCCGGGTCGCCGATCACGCCGCGCAGAGGCTCGGGTTACGCGTGCTCCTGTGCGGCGGCCGTTCGGCACTCGAGGAGCGCACGGGCGCCGAGATCGTTGCGCGCATGCGCGCACCCTGCGTCAATCTCATCGGCCAGGACACGCTCCTCGAGTTCTACGCAACCCTTGGCCGCGCCGCCGCGCTGCTCACGCCCGACTCGGGACCCGCGCACCTGGCGACCTCGCTCGGGGTGCCCGTGGTGGGGCTCTACGCCGCGACCAGCGCCGAGCGCAGCGGGCCTTATTTCAGCCGTGAGTGGTGCGTGGATCGCTTCGATGCCGCGGCTCGCCAGTACCTCGGCAAGAGTGCGGCGGAGCTGCCGTGGCGAACCAAGATCGAGCGGCCCGGGGTGATGGACCTCGTTCAGCCGGAGGCGGTGATCGAGCGCTTGTCGGCGCTCGCCGCGAGCAAGCTGTAGGGCGCGAACTGCGGATACTTGAGCGCCTCGCGACGCACGATCATCGTCGTGACGAGCGCGAACTGCCCGGAGAGGCTCGCGTGGCTCACCCCGTCGGTGAACACCGCCCAGGCCGAGAACGGCGGGAAACGGAGCTCCTCGTAGCCGCGCGTGTCGCCCTTGAATGCGTCGCTGTCTTTCATGTAGTTGTGAAGGCGGCGCATGGCGCGGTCGTAAGGACTCGAATCGAGCACGCGCGCGAGCGGGTTGAGCCGCGCGAGGCCGCCGACGAGGGAGCTGAAGGCATGATCGGCGATGCCCTTCTCGATGCGCTGCCTGAGCCTTCCGTCGGACCCGAGGAGTCCCGCGGAGGCGCCGTGTCGGTCGAGCAGGTCGGTGATCGAGCCCTTGCTCGCCCAGACCCGATCCTCCCCTTCGTTCACGTTCGCGAAGAACCGCAGGATGCGATCGCCATGCGTTGCTCCGTAGGCCCCGGCATCGATGTGCACGAGCTCGTTGCTCGCATGCGCCTTCAAGTTGCGCCCGCGCTCCTGGATGGGCCGGAAGCTGCAGGTCCCGATGGTCCATCCGGCTGCGAGGTGCGGGGCTACCTGTCGAAGGAACGCCGTGACGTGGCCGAGATGCTCGCGCAGCACGCCCGTCACGCGCGCGCGTGTCCCCTCGTCCGCATCGAGGCCCGTCAAGCGATCCGCCTCCGGGTGGTAGCTCACGTTTTTCAGACGCAGCTTCGAGGGCAGCTCCGAGCGCAGGAAACGCAATGTCGCTGCATCCGGCAGCGCAATGGGACAGCGCGGAAAGTAGAGGATGTGATTGGTCTCGAGGAGCCTCGAGATGCGCTCGGCCCCCGCATCCTCGAGCGCGCCCGGCTCGACCGTTGCGAGCACGCTCGCGGGTGCGGCGTGCCGCATCTCCCGAGGACGGCCACCATTTGCGAGGACGCCCGGGGCGGCGGGTGCAGCGGAAATCGTCGGATCTGAGCTCACAGGATCGCCCGGCGAGAACGGAATCGGTACATTAGACGAACCAAACGCCGATTGCACGGTCGAACGGACCGCAGCGCAACGTTGTCCCTGGAGTCAAACCGTGGATTATCAGACTGCCGAAACCCAAGCCGCACAGCTTCAAACCCTCGCGAATCAGACCGCACAAGAGCTCAAACAGCTCGCCGAGAAGCTGCAGTCGAAGGTCACGGATCCCAGCCTCTCGCGGGAGCTGCTCCTCGACCTGCGTGAAGCGGCGCTCGCCATCCAGCAGCAGAACCAGTCCGCACTCACACTCGTCGAGCAGATGGCGCAGTACATCCACGTGCTCGAGAGTCATCTCAACACGGTGCCGCAGGCCTCCTTCCAGACGCGCGGCTGGGCGGCACAGCCCTACTACGGCTCATCCGGCGGCTTCATGGGCAACGTCATGTCGGGGCTCGGCCTCGGCGCCGGCTTCGGCCTCGCGAGCGATCTCGTCGGCAGCATCTTCAACGCGCTCTAGATGCGCTTGCGAGCCCGCTTGCAAAGCGCCGGGCTCGCGAATGAGCTCGAAATCACCCACTTCGGGGAATTCTCGGGGAATTCTCAGGCGACCCGCGACGTCTAATGAGGTGACTCCCGCGCACGCGGGCGGGCGGGCGCTCGATCAGGATGATGGAGCGCGCAAGTTCCCGGCCGCGGCGCGGCAGGTCATGAAAGGAGTCACATCATGAGACGTAGGACCCATCTTGTTCTTTCCCGGCTCGGGATCACGGGCATTACCGCCGCCGCACTCGTGGGCGGCGCCGTGGTTGCACGCGCGGAGCCCTCGGCGGACCTTGCGCCCGCTCCGGGCGCGGTGAGCGGCTTCACGCTCAACAACGCGACCAATAGCGCACAGCTGAGCTATCGCCACGCCCGCGAGCTGCAGATCTGCGATGCCACTGCGAGCCCCACCGGCACGCCATCCGCCCTCTCGGAGGTGCAGGCCGCCGCGAGCCGCGGCGAGCTCTTGCCGCTCGTCAACGCGCCCGTGCCGTTCGGCAAGGCGACCTCCGTGCCGCTTCAGGTGAGCTATCGCGGCGTCACGGACCAGATCGCCCCGGGCGCCTGCTATCGCTTGCATGCCTCGCACGTTGCCATCGCGGCGCTGACGCCGCTGCCGCCCGGCAGCTCGGTTCAGGGCTCCGTCGAGTGGATCCCGGCGACGCGGTAGAGGTTCCGGCGGCTCACGCACGGGGTGCGCTCGCTCACCGAGCGGCGCACCTGCGTGCCGGGCGCCCTCAGAACGTGATGACCGCCTTCGCGTAGTAGAACCCGCCGTTGATTCCGAACGGGGAGTAGAGCGGATACTGGAACACCCCGAGCGTGTCGCCGTACTTGAAGCTGTCGTAGTGCGCGAGGAGCGTCGCGTTGTACCGGTCCGGGTACTGATTGGTGAGGTTGAGCGCGCCGATCCGCAGCTGCACGTGCGGGGTGAACTGGTAGCCGATATCGAGGTTCGTGATGGGGGTCACCCCGATGGTGGACTCATAGTAGATGACGTTGCCGGTTGGATTGTCGCCATCGTCGCCATCCCACTCCGCGGTGGGGCCATAGATCTTCTCGAGCAGATTGATCGTGAGCTTGCGGTAGGTCCAGAGCGCGCCGAGGTTGATGACGTAGCGGGGGTTCGCCTCGCTCAGGTCCGAGAGTGCCGTCGCGTTGTAGAGCGTCTGTCCGGCGAGCTCGGACGGGGTAGCCGGGACCTTCGTCACCTCCGTGTCGTTGAAGGTCGCCCCGATGTTCCAATCCACGTGGCCGAACGAGTATTCGGCAGGGAAATCGAACACCAGGTCCGCACCATTGGTGCTCGTGTCGATGCCGTTCGCAAACACCACGACTCCCGTGCTCGTCACCGCAGGATCGAGCTGGTTGCCGTTCGCCGCAATCGCCGCATTGATCGCAGGCGCTGCGGGCGTCGGCACACCGTTCAACAGGCCGTACAGGTTGCCCGTGCTCACGATCCGGTTGGTGATCGTGATGTGATAAAGATCGAAGGTTCCCATCACATCCGGCGTCGGCCGCCACACGATGCCGGCACTGAAATTGACCGATTTCTCCGGCTGCAAACCATTGCCGAGGCCGATCAGTTTGCCGCCCGTCGAATCGGGCGGCAGCTGCACGAAGGCACTCGTCGGAGTGACATTGGTCGATGAGTAGTATTCCTCGGCGAGCGTCGGGGCCCGAAATCCGCTGCTCGCCGTGCCGCGCAGCGCGAACTGCGGCGTGAAGTCGTACCGCGCGGTGAGCTTGCCGACGGTCGTGCTGCCGAAGTCGCTGTAGTGCTCGTAGCGGCCGGCGGCATCGATGCGCAGGGCATCGAGCGGCTTCGTCGCAAGGTCAACATAGGCCGCCTCGACCTCTCGGCCATGGTCGCCGGCGTCGGTCGGCGTGAAGCCGGGATAGGATTGAGCGCCCCCGTCGACATACGAGATGGGGATGCCCGCGCCGATCCCGTAGGTCTCGTGGCGATACTCGAGGCCGTAAGCGACGTTGAGTGGAGCCGCAAGGCCCACCTCGAAATCCCGGTTCACATCGAGATTCGAGGTCCACTGCGTCGTCTCGAGAAGGCCGTCGTAGTAGTTCGAGGGCGTCGGCTCGCCGTTGAGCGAATAGGCTCCGGCATTCGCCGAATTCAACGTGTAGGCATCGAAGTGGTCGGTTCCGTAAGTACTGCTCAGGTCCCAGTTCCACTGGGCGGCGCTGCCCTTGATACCCCCGGTCGCCGAGTAGTCGTACTCGACGCTCGCCTCGAGAGGATCGAAGCCGAAGGGAAAGGGGTAGGTCGTCACGCCGGTCGTCGGATCGGTGTATTGCACCTTGCTCGGCAGACGGTACTTCTGGAACGACTGCGCCTGCTTGTGGCCGTAACTGCCGAAGAGGTAGAGCTGCGGACCGTCCTCGAACTTGAACCCGGCGTTCAGCATGAAGATCTTCAGGTCGTAATCGGCATCGCCTTCCTCGGCGCCGAGATACGGATAGCCCGCGACCTGCGGCATATTCGAATTGGGATACGTCGCGAGGTTCGCGGGGTTGATCACCCGCTCGTCGATGGCGCTGCGATTGCTGTCCCCATGGTGATGCACCTCGCCGGTGAGGTCGAAGTAGCTGTTGTCGCTTGGCTGCGTACCGGCGTTGGCGGACACATCTCCCGTGTCACCGCCGCCATCGTAGTACCCGCCGTACGTGCCGGTGAGATCACCACCCGTGTAGTTCTTCTTCAGGATGATGTTGATCACGCCCGCGATCGCATCGCTCCCGTACTGCGCGGCTGCCCCATCCGTGAGCACCTCGATGTGATCGATCGCATCGAGCGGGATGAAATCGAGATCGACGCCGGCGCAGCCCTGGTAGGGGCCGCTATCCACCTCGATGTTCGCAGTGGTGTGACGGCGCTTGCCGTTGACGAGCACCAGCACGTCGTTGCAGGAAAGGCCGCGCAGCTTCGCTTGCAGTGTCTGGCCTGCCATGTCGTTGCCGAAGGCCTGCATCGTCAAGGAGGGGACGATCTGCGTGAGCGTCGACATGAGATCCGAGTTGCCGGAGGCGCTCTTCAGCGCCTCGGGAGTGAGGATCTGGATCGGTGCAGCGCTATCGGCAGCCGTGATGCCCGACTGGCGCGATCCGGTCACGATCACCTCCTCGAGTGCGCCGGTGCCGGCGCTCGCATTTGCGCTCTGGCTCGAATTGCCTGTCTGTGTCGGGGCGACCTGCGCCGCAGCCACACCTGCCGCGAGCGCAAGCGCGATCGCGCTACCCAGAGTCGATCTCGATGTCGGCATTCTTGATTCCCTGATTGAGAAGTGGCCGACCTGCTGCAGGCGGGCCGGGCGATGCGTTATGT
>Ga0335074_10003259_pt1 | contig 22101 bp, 19 predicted proteins | sample Lox_Sample_23_FD_206715 | JGI IMG/M metagenome (GOLD analysis project Ga0335074, IMG submission 206715) | Soil microbial communities from Loxahatchee National Wildlife Refuge, Florida, United States - Lox_Sample_2.3 | ecosystem: Environmental > Terrestrial > Soil > Wetlands | place: USA...
CCTGGAAGGAACCGGCGATCAATAATGGCCTGACGCAAGTTGTCAATAACCTGCGTCCTCACGGGCGCGGGATTTCGCTCAACTCGCAGCGGCCGCGTGCTGTTCTCTGTCACCTCTGAACCCTCGCTAGCACGGAAAAAACCAAATACAGCTTACCGCATCACCGGGCAGAACGTGTGACCGTCACACAGACCGACGAAGTTGCCCACGGGACGCGTGACAGCCGCCGTGTACTCGCGGGACAAGATGTACATACCTCGCATACATCTCAGATATCGATAAGCGAGCGCCGGCTCGATTAAAACCCCGGCTGCACAAGAAAAGCGGACGCCGGGCCGCCGCCGTGAACGGTGCCGTGGCCCCGGGCGGCGGGTCGGCCGCCCGGGCGCTCAGGCCCGGCCGGCGGCGGGGCCTGAGGGTCATCTGAGGGCCGCCTGAAGGCCGGTCGCGGCGCCCGGTGGCGGCGTCTCGTGCGAGCGCAGGATGTGATTATCGATTCTAGTGTCAATTAGCGTTTGAGTCATTGACAAGCGAGGATGCCCTCACTAACGTTAGGGGCCTAGCGGCGTCGAACGTGTACACGATCACGCAGCGTCCAAGAGCATGAAGGAGGCAGTGATGGCTACCGACTCGCCCGTTTCTCCGGCGCCAGAGCAGGTCGACGGCGCTCAGGTCACTAGTAAGCTGCGCCGGCTGCATCACCACGCATATCCGGTGGCGGATCAGGAAGTGACCAGGCACTTCATGGAGGATCTTCTTGGCATTCCGCTCGTGGCGGCATGGACCGAGGACGTTCACGACGAGGGCGCCGAATTCAACGGAATGGAATTCTGCCACACCTTCTACGAACTCGCCGACGGCAGTGCTCTCGCTTACTTCCAGATGGCACCGCCCTACGACAAGTACTTCCTGATCGGGAAGACCAACCTCATGGATCACATCGCGCTGGAGACGGACGCCGGCACCCAGGAAGAGATCCACCAGCGCCTGCTCGCCGACGGCGTATCGCATTACATTCAGGACCACGGCTACGTGAAGTCGCTGTACGTGGATTCGCCTGACGGTCTCATGGTGGAAATATGCGCGGACCCGGACGACGTCGAAGAGATCAAGGAGATCCGTCGCGGCGACGCGCACGCTGCCCTCAAGCGGTGGCTGGACGGAAACCACGAGAACAACAACCTGTGGCGCAACCGCTCTGGAGCGCCCATGATTTACGATGGCGAGCCCCTGTACAAGGGCCCTGTGTATAAGTCGTAGTGAGCACGCCGGGCGAAGAATTCAAGCCTGGCGAATTACCTGAGCTAAGCGGCCTGTGCGCTTAGTACGGCGTGAGCATGCCGTCGTGAGACTCTTGCCCCGCTTGGGCTGCGGCAGCGTGCGTGGACCGAGGAGCTCGGTGTGGATCTCGGAATCAGTGGCAGGCGCGCAATCGTTTGCGCCTCTTCTCAGGGCCTCGGCCTGGCCTGCGCGATCGCGCTGGCCCAGGAGGGCGTTGATGTCGCGATCAACGGCCGTGATGAGGAAAAGCTGGCCGCGGCGGCCAAGACGGTCAAGGAGCATGCCGCCGGCGGCGAGGTACGGGCCGTGCAAGCGGATATCACGACCGAGGAGGGGCGGGAGGCGCTGCTTGGCGCCTGGGATGAGCCGGATATCCTGATCACGAACAATCGCGGACCTAAACCGATCTATTTCCTCGATGCTTCGCTCGCCGATCTCGAGCAGGCAATGCTCCTCCATTACTGGACGCCGCTCGCTCTCGTGCGGGCCGTTATCGACGGCATGCGGGCCAGGAAGTTCGGCCGCATCGTCAGCATCACCTCGGCCATGGTCGCATCGCCGCATCCGAGCCAGGCGCCCTCGGCCGGCGCGCGGACGGCACTGTGGGCCGTCATGAAGGGCCTGTCGAAGACGGTCGCGCTAGACAACGTGACGATCAACCAGCTCCTGCCGCAGCGAATTGACTCGCCCAGGCAGATCGAAGTGGCGCGCGCGTACATGAAGGAGGCGAACATCACCTTCGAGGAGGCGCGCAGAATGCAGGCCGAGGACATGCCGACCGGGCGCATGGGGCTGCCGAGCGAATTCGCCGCGGCCTGCGCCTTTCTCTGCTCGCAGCATGCGGCCTACATAAGCGGGACGAGCCTGCGACTCGACGGCGGAGACTATCGCGGGCTTATCTGACGGCTGAGCGCGCTGCTGGCCCGGTCATGCCGCCGGCTTCATACGTCCGCCGGAGCGCCTTCTTATCGACCTTCTCGACGCTCGTCCTGGGCAGCTGTGGCACCGCCTTCCACAGCCGGGGAACCTGCCATTTGGCGATGTGCCCGGCCAGGTACTCTTCGAGCTCGGCGAAGGCCGGCGGCGCGTCAGGATCGAGCACCACGCAGGCCAGCGGCCGCTCACCCCAGCGATCGTCCGGTACGCCGATCACCGCTGCTTCCACGACCCCGGGGTAGCGGGCCAGCAGATCCTCGATCTGGACGGAGCTGATCCACTCGCCGCCGGACTTGATGACGTCCTTCGACCTGTCGGTAATACGGATGTAGCCCTGGCTGTCCAGCGTGCCGACGTCGCCGGTGCGCAGCCAGCCATCGTGAAAGCTCCGGTCGGTCGCCGCCGCCCCGAAATACGAGCCGGTCACCCAGGGGCCGCGGACCTCTAGCTCGCCGATCGCCTCGCCGTCGGTGGGCAGGACGTCGCCGTTGTCGTCGCATATCCGGGCTTCGAGGCCCGGCAGGATACGGCCGGCGGCGCGGCGGTAGTACCAGTAGGCCGAGGCGTCCGCCTGCTTGGGCGGCTTCGAGACCGCGGCGATCGGGCCCGTCTCGGTCATCCCCCACGCCTGCTGGATGAAGACGCCGTGCTCGTTCTGGTAGTACTCCATCAGCGCCGATGGCACCGCGCTGCCGCCGCACTGGACCAGGCGCAGCGACGACAGGTCCGCGCCGGTTTCCTTCGCGATGTCCATGATCCTTGTCCAGACCGTCGGCACCCCGGACGAGACGGTGGGCCGCTCTTCCACGATCAGGCTGACGAGCCGCCTGGGCTCCATCACCCGGTCAGGCAGGATCAGGTCGGCGCCGGACAGCAGCGAGGCGTAGGCGAAACCCCATCCGTTGGCGTGGAACAGGGGCGCGATGGCGAGGAGCCGGTCCGTCTCGCCGACGGCGAGCGCGTTGGTCGTGCACGTCATCAGGGCGTGCAGGAACAGTGACCGGTGGCTGTAGAGGACGCCCTTGGGCGGCCCGGTGGTCCCGCTCGTGTAGCAGAGCACTGACGCCTGGTCTTCCGCGATCTCGGGGAGCTCAGCCAGCGCCGGCGCCCGCGTCAGGACGCCGTCGTACGCGGCTACCTCGCCCGGCCAGCCCGGCAAGGCGCCGGCGTCGCCCGGGCCGCGGGTCACGATCACGGTCCTGACCGTCGTGGTCAGCTTCAGGACGGGAGCGAGGACGCCAAGGAGCTCGGCATCGACGATCACCACCCGGTCGCCCGCGTCATCGATGATGTAGGCGAGCTCGGCGGCGGTCAGCCGCGGGTTGAGCGTGTGGATCACGGCGCCGATGACCGGCACCCCGTAATGCACCTCGAGGTGCTCCTGGTTGTTCCACTGCAGGGTGGCCACCCGGTCTCCGGGCTGGACGCCGATGTCGAGCAGCCCGCCGGCGAGCTGGCGTACCCGCGCCGCGGTCTCGCCGAAGGTGACGACCGACCGCTCGGTCAGCGTCCGGGTGATCACGGAGCTGGCGGAGTAGGGACCCGCGGCCCGCGCCAGGATCGTCGACAGACCGAGCTGAGTGCCCTGCATCGTGCTCTTCAATGTCACGCCAAGCCCCTTCGAGCATTATCGTCCGACAATCACATCGTCTGATAAAGTCGCGTCCAGGGTCAAGGCGGGACGGCGACAGGAGAGCATGTGACCGGCGAGCTCAGCGGGCGGGTCGCCCTCGTCACGGGTGCCGCGGGCGGCATTGGCGGGGCGGTGACCGCGCTGCTGCTCGCGGCCGGCGCGGCCGTGGTCGGCGAGGATCTGCGGCCGGTCACGCCGCCGGAAGGAAGCGGCGACCGGTTCGCGGCTGTCCAGGGCGACGCGGCGGACAGCGCGGTAGGCCGGCAGAGCGTCGCGACCGCGGTTGACGCCTTTGGCCGGCTGGACATCCTGATCAACGTGGCCGGCCGCTTCCTGCGGGCGCCCTTCGGCGAGATCAGCGACGCCGACTGGGACTCCCTCATGGCCACCAATGTGCGGAGCGTCTTCGTCCACTGCCGGGAGGCGCTGCCGAGCCTGCTGGCCCACGGCGACGGCAGCATCGTCAACATCGGGTCGGTCTCAGGCGTCGGAGGCCAGGCCGGCCAGGCCGCCTACGGCGCCACCAAGGCCGCGGTGATCAATCTCACCCGGCAGCTCGCCATCGAGTACGCGGCGGCGGGACTGCGGGCCAACGTTGTCGCGCCGGGCACGATCGACACCACGTTCCCCCTGACCAGCCAGGACGAACTGTCACAGCAGCTGGCGACCGAGCAGGGCCGGGTCGCCTGGCGGGAACGCGTCGCCGCGGCGCACCCGATCGGCCGGGCGGGAACGGCCCAGGAGGTCGCGGAGGCCGTCCTGTTCCTCGCCTCTCCCAGGTCCAGCTTCATGACCGGAGCGGTGGTGCCGGTCGACGGCGGGTACCTGGCCCGATGACGGGACGCGAATCGGTGCCCGGCGAGGAAAGTCCCGTGCTGACATCCGTTCGGGACGGCGTCGCCTGGATCACGCTGAACCGGCCGGCCCGGCTGAACGCGCTCAACCGGTCGCTGATGTTCACGCTGCTGGCCGAGCTCGAGGCGCTGATGGCCGACCCGGACGTCCGGGTGCTGGTCATCACCGGCGCGGGACGGGCTTTCTGCGCCGGCGGCGATGTGCACAACCTCGATGAGGTGACCGGGCAGGGGCCGATGCCGGACCGGGCAGCGCGGCTGAGGCAGGTGGCCAGGATCGCCGAGACGCTGTACGACGGCCCGAAGCCCGTGATCGCGGCCATCAACGGTGCCTGCGCCGGCGCCGGCCTGAGCATCGCGGCCGCCGCGGACTTCCGGATCGCGGCGGCCGGCGCGGTGTTCACGACCGCCTTCCTGGCCGTCGGCGTTTCCGGGGACATGGGCGCGCCGTGGAGCCTGACCCGCATCCTGGGCGCGGCCAGGGCCCGCCAGCTGTTCCTCGAGTGCGAGCGGTTCGATGCGCGGCAGGCGCTGGCCATGGGTCTCGTCGACGGTGTCGTGCCGCGGGAGGACCTGGAGGCCGACGTGGCCAGGCGGGCGGCGCGCATCGCGGCCTGGTCGCCGTCGGCGGTCGCCGCGGTCCTGGCGAACTTCCGCGACGCCGTCGTCACGGATTTCGGGACGTTCCTTGACCGGGAAAGCCTGCGCCAGGTGGAAACACAGTCCACACCCGAATCGAGGCGCGCGGTCGAGGACTTCCTCGCCAGGCAGCGACGTGACTAGGAGACCTGGATGCGCACCGCGCTGAGGGACATGCTTGGCGCGGTCCGTTTCACGCCCGGTCAGCTCGACAAGGAACTGAGCTGGCTCGACGCGGTGACCCACGGCCGGCCGTACGGGGTTGACGTGCTGATTCCGACGCGGCTAGCCGGGCGCGACGAGGGACTCAGCGCTGGCGAGACGGCCGCTCGCGTCCCCGCGGAGCACGTCGAGCTCGCTCGTGACCTGCTGCTGCGATACGGCGTCATCAGCAAGGTGGAACACGCCCGCAGGCAGGCGGCGGCCGGAGTCGACCTGATCGTCGCGCAGGGACACGAAGCCGGCGGGCACACCGGCGAGATCACCACGATGCGCTCGCGAGTGCGGACGGGCAAACGCGGGCTCGCCGGAGGCGTACCGCCCGCAGTCCTATTGCATCGGCCAGTGAATTCGCGAAAGGACGTTAATGACGGGTCTGCGGCCCAGAGCGGCCATCGCCGGAATATACGAGTACCCGTACCGGAACAATTCCTCCTGCGGCCCGCTGGCCATCAAGGCCATGAGCGCGGTACGAGCGCTCGAGGATGCCGGGCTGACCCTGGCCGACGTCGACGCGCTGTACGACGCCGGAGAAGCGGCGGCCCATCCGGGCCTCGAGGTCGCGGAGTACCTGGGCCTCGACCCTGACGTGCTGGGCACCACCGACGTCGGCGGCAGCTCCTTCGAACTGTTCGCAGCCGATGCGGGCCGCGCGATCGCCGCGGGCGAGGCGAAGGTGGCGCTGCTGACCTACGGCGAGACACCGCGCAGCGGCCGCGTCGTGATTCCGCCGATGGCCGGGACGGGACGCGGGCAGCCAAGCTCGGCCGACAACATCGAGGCACCGTTCGGGATGAATATCGTCGCCAACTACGCGCTGGTCGCCGCCCGTCACATGTACCAGTACGGGACCACTCCCGAGCAGCTGGCCGAGATCGCCGTCACGACCCGGGCGCACGCGCAGCGGAACCCGATGGCGATGCAGGGCCTGACCGATATCGGGATCAAGCACCCCGGCGAGATATCGGTGGCCGACGTGCTGAACTCCCGGATGATCGCCGACCCGCTGCACATGCTCGACTGCTGTCTCGTGACCGATGGCGGCGGCGCCGTCGTGATCGTGGCCGAAGACCTGGCCGCCAGCCTGCCGAAACAACCGGCCTGGATACTGGGAACCGGCATGGCGGTCAGCTATCAGGGCGCGGACCACGACATCACCGTCTCGGCCGCCGCGAGGAGCGGGCCAAAGGCGTTCCAGCGGGCCGGCGTGACGCCGGCTGACATCGACGTGGCGATGGTGTACGACTCGTTCACGATTACCACGCTCGTGCTCCTGGAGGATCTCGGCTTCTGCGCCAAGGGAGAGGGCGGCAGCTACGTCGAGGGCGGCCGCCTCCGGTTCGACCGCCCCGGCGGGCCGGCGCTGAACACCGACGGGGGCGGCCTCTCCTCGAACCAGCCGGGCATGCGGGGCCTGTTCCTGCTCATCGAGGCCGTGCGGCAGCTGCGCGGTGAGTCCACCGCGCAGGTCGCCGGCGCGCGCCTGGCGGTCGCGCACGGCAACGGGGTACTGCTTGGCTCTCGCCATGTGGGCGGGACCGTGATCCTGGGAAGGGAACGACCATGACGACTCGCCCGCTGCCGCGCCAGCCCGAGCCGGACTCGGAGCCCTTCTGGGCGGCCACGACCAGGCACGAGCTTCGTTACCAGCAGTGCCGGAACTGCCGTCGCGTTGTCTTCTTCACTCGCGCCGTCTGCCCTGAATGCGGTTCCGGTGATCTCGAGCTCAAGCTCTCGCGGGGCGCCGGCACCATCTACAGCTTCACCGTCGTGCGCCGGGACGGGCAGCCGTTCTTCCGGGAACGGACCCCGTACGTGTACGCGCTCGTCGACCTCGATGAGGGCTTCCGGGTCGCCAGCGAGATCGTGACGGGTGACATCGACCGGGTCACCATCTCCGACCGGGTGCGGCTCACCTGGGAGGACCACGACGAGGTCAGCATTCCGCTCTTCGAGGCAGTGGCCGAGCGGGAATCATGATCGATTTTAACGTTGACAAACGATTTTCTGGTGTTACTTTCGATTATGCGTCCCAGATCAGGCACTAGAAAGGCATGCGATGCCAGCGCCAGCTCGGTCCGGCCTGACCACGGCACTTGCCACGTGGGTCAGCGCCAGGGAAAACGCCGTGCCAGCCGATGTCCGGTACCAGGCTCGGCGGCTGCTCCTCGACTACCTGTGTGCCGCGATCGTCGGCTCCCAGACCCCGGCCGCCCAGGCTATTCTCGACCTCGCCAGTGAGAACTACGCGGGCGACGACGCGATGGTCATCGGCGGCGGACGGCTGAGCCCGGCCGGCGCCGCCCTGGTCAACGGCACAGCCGCGCACGGGTTCGAACTCGACGACGGCTACACCCCAGGATCGTCGCATCCCAGCGCACCCGTCGTGTCGGCCGCGCTGGCGGCGGGGCAGGCCACGGGAGCGGACAGCGACCATGTCCTGCGCGCGATCGTGATCGGCGTGGAGGTGGCCGCGCGGATCGCGGCGGCGGGGCATCCCTCGACGTGGCGACGGGGCTTCCACAACACTCCGCTGGCCGGGGTGTTCGGCGCGGCCGCCGCCTGCGCGGTACTGCGCGGGCTCAGCGCCCAGCAGACCGCGAGCGCCTTCGGCGTCGCCGCCTGCCACGCAGGCGGGCTGTTCGCGTTCCTGCAAAGCGGCGCGGAGGTCAAGCGGGTGCACGCGGGCAAGGCTGCCCGCGACGGCCTGCTCTCCGTCGAGATGGCCCGGCGAGGGCTGACCGGCCCGCCGGAGATCTTCGATTCCGTTCCCGGATATTTCTCGGCGTTCGCCGGTGACGCGTACGACGGCTCCCGCCTGGTCGATGGCCTCGGCGAGCAGTGGGCGGCCCTGAACACGTACGTCAAGCCCTATCCGTGCTGCCGTCACCTGCACGGACCGATCGACTGCGTCCTGGCCGCTCTCGACGGCGGCCAGCTCCACGTGCCGGCGATCGATTCGGTCGAGGTGATGACCTACGAGGTCGCGTCTCATCACGCCGGAGTCGACGCCGGCAGCGTGCTCGAGGCCCAGCTGAGCATCCCGTACGCCGTCGCGGTGACCCTGCTGCGCGGCCGCCCCGGCCTGCGGGAATTCACGCCGGAGGTGTGGGAGGATCCGCGCGTTCGTGACCTGGCCAGGCGCGTGCAGGTTCGGCCGGACGAGGCACTGACGTCCCGGTACCCGGCCGAGCGGCCTGCCGAGGTGCTCATCAGGCAGCGCGGGGCTCCGGCACTGCGCTTCGCGGTCGCGCAGCCGCTCGGCGAGCCGTCCAACCCGATGACCGATGCCCAGCTCAGGGCGAAGTTCACGACGCTGACGTCGGACATCTTGCTGCCGGCCGGGGTCGACCCGGACGCGGTGGTCGACAGTGCGCTCGGCACGGGATCGGTCAGCGACGTCCTCGGGCTCCTGCGCGGCTACGAACGCACCCGGACGGGTTCCTGACCACCGCACTGCGCTCTCCCAGCGACACGGCCGGCGACACGAGAAGGGAGCAAGGGTGGATTTCGCGCTCAGCCCAGAACAGGAGGCGCTCCGCGACTCGGTGCGCGGCTTCGCCCGGCGCACCTTGGCCGACCGGGCGCTCGAGCGTGCTCACGATCCCAGTTATCCCTGGGACCTGGCGGTCGCGCTGGGCAAGCAGTCCCTGCTCGGCCTGGCGCTCCCCGAGGCGCACGGCGGCGGCGGTGCCGCTCTGCTGGACGCCGTCCTGGTCATGGAAGAGCTGGCGGCCGTGTGCCCGACCTCCGCGGACGTCTTCCAGGCGGGCAACTTCGGGGCCATCCGCACCCTCTCCGAGTATGCCGGCGAGAAGCTGCGTGACCGCATCCTGCCGCCGCTGCTGGACGGAACCGGGCTGATCGCGCTGGGGATGAGCGAACCGGAAGCCGGCTCGGCCGTTACCGACCTCCGCACCACGGCGCGCGTCGAGGGCGACTGGTGCGTGGTGAACGGCACCAAGATGTGGTCGACCAATAGCACGGACGCGACCGTATTCCTGGTGTACGTACGGTTCGGCCCCGGAGCCAGGGGCATCGGATCGGTCATCGTGGAACGTGACGCGCCCGGGCTCACGGTCGGCCCGCCGGAGACGTACATGAGCGGCGAGCAATGGTCGCTGCTGACCTTTGACGACTGCCGGGTCCCGGCCGAGAACGTGCTCATCGACTCCGATGGCTTCAAGCGCCAGATTAGCGCGTTCAACGTAGAGCGGATCGGCAACGCCACGCGTGCCCTCAGCCTCGGACGGCTGTGCTTCACGACCGCTCGCGACCACGCCGCCGCCCGTAAGCAGTTCGGCAAGACCCTGAGCGAATTCCAGGGAGTGCAGTGGAAATTCGCGGAGATGGCAGTGCAACTGGATGCCGCGCAGCTGCTGCTGTACCGGGCGGCCTCGGATCTGCACGATGGCCTTCCCCGCGCCCGTGAAACGGCGATCGCCAAGTACGCGTGCAACACGGCGGGGTTCAATGCGGCCAACGAGTCGCTGCAAGTCATGGGGGCAATGGGCTACAGCACGCAGACGCTGGTGGAATACTGCCTGCGCCGGACGCGCGGGTGGATGATCGCCGGCGGTTCGCTGGAGATGCTGCGCAACAGGATCGCGGAGAGCGTCTTCGGGACGCGGTTCAGTCAGCGCGCGTCATGACCGGCGCGCGGAAAGGCCGGGACCTCGCCGGCGCCGGCTTGACGGCGCTGCTCGACCCCCGGCGGATCGCGCTGGTGGGCGCCTCGGAAAGGCCCGATCGCGCCGCGTCCCGGCCGCAGCGGTTCCTGCGTGACGGCGGTTTCAGCGGGGATGTCTACCCGGTCTCCGCCAGCCGGACGTCGGTCGGCGGCAGCCGCACGTGGCCGAGCCTGAGCGCGCTGCCGGAGGTGCCGGATCATGCGTTCATCATGGTCGGCGCGGACAGCGTCGCGGGTGTCGTGACGGAGTGCGCGGAGCTTGGCATCCCCGTGGCGACCGTGCTGAGCGACGGCTTCGCCGGGACGGGAACGGTCGCCACCGCGCGGCGGGCGGCATTGCTCAGTGCCGCCGGCCCCGGCCGGGTGCGAGTGCTCGGACCGAGCAGCCTCGGCCTGGTGGACTTGCGCCGGGATTTGCGGCTGACCGCTAACGCGATCTTCGCCGAGCCGGACCTGCCGACGGGAGACGTGTTCGTGCTGTCCCAGTCGGGGAGCATGATCGGATCGCTGGTGTCCCGCGGCAAGGCGCTCGGCGTGGGATTCGCCGGCCTGGTGTCGGTCGGCGGCGAACTGGATCTCTCGATCGGTGAAATCGGTCTCGCGACGCTTGGCGACCCCGGTATCACCGGGTACCTGCTGTTCCTCGAGAACAACAGTCACGCCAGGGACCTCGCCGAGTTCTGCGCGGGCGCGGCCGCGCTCGGCCGGCCGGTGGCGGCATTCCGGGTCGGCCGGTCGGGACCGGCGGCCGAGATCGCGCTGCTGCATACCGGGGCACTCGCCGGAGACGACGATGTGGCCGACGCCTTCCTGGCCTCGTGCGGCGCGGCCAGGGTCACAAGCCTCGACGGCTTGATCGAAGTCCTCCCCGCCCTCGGCCGGGTGCCCGCGAGATCCGCGGCGGACAAGAAGCCGGCGGTGGCTGTCATGACCACGACGGGCGGCGCGGCGGCCGTCATCGTCGACCAGCTGGAGCTGCGCGGAATCTCGGTGAAACAGCCCAGCGACGCGGTATACGCCGAGCTGGCGGCGGCCGGTTTCCCGGCGGCTGCCGCGCCTGTCGTCGACCTGACCCTCGCGGGAACCCGGTATGAACCGGTCAGCACTACGCTGCAAGTGCTGCTGCGAAGCGGTGAATTCGACCTGGTCGTGGCCGTCGCGGGGTCCTCGGCGCGCTTGCAGCCCGAGCTGGTCGTCACGCCGGTTATCGACGTCGCGGCGGGCGGCGGCCCGGTCGTGGCGTTCCTGGCCCCGGACGCGCCAGCTGCACGAGCTCGCCTCGCCGCGGCCGGCGTGCCCGCCTTCCAGAGCCCGGAGACGTGCGCCGATGTGGTAGCAGCGGCCCTCGGCCGGCGGGCGCCGGCGGTGCGGGAACGCCATTTCCCCGGCGGGGACGAGGAGCCCGCGCAGACGGTCACGCTCGACGAAGAGGAGAGTTACCGGCTGCTGCGCACCACCGGAGTCGGCGGCGTCGCCGCGGTGATCGCGAAGGTCAGCGACGTGCTCACCGACCCCGCCGGGACCGAGCTGCCCTTCGGCTACCCGGTCGCGGTGAAGCTGCTGCACCGCGGGGTCGCGCACAAGAGCGACGTCGGCGGCGTCATCCTCGGCGTGACCGGGCCAGCCGATCTCGCTCGCGCGGCGGCGTCGATTGCGCAGACCGTCCCGGCCCGTCAGCCGGGGGTGCTGGCCGATCGCCTCCTCATCCAGCCGATGGCCGAGGGAATCGGCGAAGTGCTGGTGGGATACCGCCGGGACCGCGGCGTCGGGCCCGTGGTGATCGTGGCGGCGGGCGGAGTGATGACCGAGGTCTATCGTGACCGGTCCGTACGGCTCGCGCCCGTGACGCTGCCAGAAGCCATTCAGATGATCGGTGAGCTGCGGTATCACGCCGTGCTCGCCGGGTTCCGCGGCCGGCCGCGCGGTGACGTGGCGGCGCTGGCCGAGACCCTGGTGGCGATCTCGCGGTTCGCGGCGCGCGAGGACGTGCTCGCATGCGAGATCAACCCGCTGATCGTAGGCCGGGAAGGGACAGGCGTTCACGCGGTGGACGCCGTAGCCGTGGTCCGTAAGTGACAACAGAAAGGGGCGACATGGCAGAGACAGCGGTGCCAGCGACGGCACAGGCGGCCCGGGACGCGGTTCGCACCGTCGCACCTGCGCTCATTGAATACACCGAGTCGGTGCTGTACGGCGACCTATGGGAGCGGCCGGGGCTGTCCCCGCGCGACCGCAGCCTGGCGACGGTAGCCGCCCTGATAGCGCTCGGACGGACCGAGCAGCTGCCTACCCACCTGACGCGCGGGCTCGACAACGGCCTGACCTGGGACGAAATCGGCGAGCTGATCACGCATCTCGCGTTCTACGCGGGGTGGCCCGCGGCGATGAGCGCCGGGCGCGTCGCCGCGGGAGTGCGGGCGGAGAAGACCCCGTGAGGGCCGGTTTCATCGGGCTGGGCACTATGGGCCAGCACATGGCGGCAAATCTCCAAGCCGCAGGCCACGACCTGGTCGTTCATGACGTACGGCGAGCCGCCGCCGAGCCGCACCTCGCGGCCGGCGCGGTATGGGCTGACACGCCGGCCGAGGTGATGGCGGCCGTCGACGTGGTCTTCACCTCGCTGCCCACCCCCGCGGTGGTCGAGGAGGTCGCTCTCGGGCCGTCGGGACTGCTGCGGTCGGCGCACGAGGGAAAGGTGCTCTTCGACCTGTCGACGAATTCACCCACCACCGTCCGCCAGATCGAGCAGGCATTCAGGGCCAAGGGCAGCGTCGTCTGCGACGCGCCGGTCAGCGGCGGACCCTCCGGTGCGCGCACGAGAAAGCTGTCGGTCTACGTGGGCGGCGATCGCGGCACGTTCGACGCCCACCGCGGCCTGCTCAGCGCCTTCAGCGATGAGCAGCTCTACGTTGGCCCCATCGGCTCGGGCACGGTCGCCAAGCTGGCGCATAACTGCGCCGGGTACATGATTAACGTCGCCATCGCCGAGGTCTTCACCCTGGGCGTGCGGGGCGGCGTCGACCCGCTCGACCTGTGGCGCGCTCTGCGCATGGGCGCTGTCGGACGTCGGCGCACCTTCGATGCCCTGGCCACGCAGTTCCTGAGCCACTCCTTCGACGTCCCGGCGTTCAGCCTGCGGCTGGCGCACAAGGACGTGGGACTGGCGACCGAGTTCGGGCGCGAGCTGGGGATCCCCATGCGGATGGCGGGCCTCACGTTTGCCGAGATGACCGAGGCGCTCGCCCGTGGCTGGGGCGACCGGGACTCGCGCGTGACGATGCTGCTCCAGGAGGAACGAACCGGCGTGCATATCGAGATCCCGGCGGAAACCCTGCGGGAGGAACTCAATGGATGAACCGCGAACGGACTACCTGATGCTCATCGGCGGGGAGTGGACCGACGGGCAGGGAGAGCCGTTCTCACTGGTCAGTCCCGTCGACGGTCAGCCATGGGCAGTGCTGCCTTCGGCGAGCCAGGCGGATGTCACCGCGGCCGTCGCGGCCGCCAGGACGGCATTCGACACCGGCGGGTGGCCGCAGACCTCGCCGGTCCGGCGAGCGCGGCTCCTGCGCCGTCTCGGCGAGCTGATCTCGGACCGGGCCGATGACCTGGCCCGCCTCCAGGTTCGCGAGAACGGCAAGGTGCTTCGCGAGGTACTGGGCCAGACCAAGGGGCTCACCGACTACTGCAACTATTTCGCCGGGCTGGCCGAGACCGCCGGCGGGTACACGATCCCCTCCAGCGCACCGGACATGTTCGTCTACACGGTGCGCGAACCAGTAGGCGTGGTTGCCGCGGTGACCCCGTGGAACAGCCCGCTGGCCCTGCTGATGTGGAAACTCTGCCCCGCCCTGGCGATGGGCAACACGATGGCGGTCAAGCCGTCCGAGGTCACGCCGGCGTCGACTCTCGTTCTCGGTGAAATGATCGAGGCCGCCGGCTTCCCGGCGGGCGTGGTGAACATCGTAACCGGAGACGGCCGGGTGGGGGCGTGGCTGACCGCCGACGACCGGATCGACAAGATCGCGTTCACCGGCTCGACGCACGTCGGGCGGCAGATCGCGACGACGGCCGCTGCCCACCTCACGAGGATCTCGCTCGAACTCGGCGGGAAGTCACCCAACATCGTGTTCGCCGACGCCGATCTGGACCGGGCGGTCGAGGGAGTCGTCGCCGGGATATTCGCGGCCGCGGGCCAGACATGCCTGGCGGGCTCGCGTGTCCTGATCGCCCAGGAGATCTACGAAGAGTTCGCGGCGCGACTAGTCCAGCGCACTGAGCGCATCCGCCTCGGGCATCCGCTTGATCCGGACACGGAGATGGGGCCTTTGTCGTGCCGCGCGCAGTACGACAAGGTGAAGCACTACGTCACCGTCGCTCTCGACGAGGGCGCGGCGCTGCTCACCGGCGGCAGGCATCCGTCGGGAGCCCAGTTCCGTGATGGTCTCTTCATGGAGCCCACCGTCTTCGGAAAGGTGCGCAACGACATGCGCATCGCCCAGGAAGAGGTCTTCGGGCCAGTCGTCTGCCTGATCCCGTTCGCCGACGAGGACGAGGCGATCGCCATCGGGAACGCCTCGATGTACGGTCTCGCCGCCGGCGTGTGGACCCGGGACATCGCCAGAGCTCACCGCGTCTGCGCGCGGCTGCGCGCCGGAACCGTGTGGATCAACACCTACCGGCGCACGAGCTACGCCGTCCCGTTCGGAGGAGTCAGGCAAAGCGGCCTGGGCCGCGAGAACGGAGCAGCGGCGGTCGAAGAATACACCGAGGTCAAGAGCGTCTGGATCGACTCGGGAAGCGGCATCGCCGATCCGTTCAATCCGCGTGGGTAGGCGCCGCCGCGCGCGCCGCGGCTTCGTTGACACGGTCTGATCGCTTGGGATACAGTCCTACCGTCTGACAATCAGACAAGATGAGAGGCGGCCTGAATGTCCTGGAACGCGGATGCTGGATTCTGACGGCACGGCGATCGAGCGTGGCATGACGATTCGCCGCGAAGTGCTTGGCGATGAGCATGTCAATCGGTCTATATCGGCAACGTCAGATTTCTCGAGCTCGATTCAGGAGTACGTGACTGAGATTTGCTGGGGCCTGGTATGGAGCCGGCCGGGACTGGACCGGAAGACGCGCAGCCTGATTAACCTGGCGATTCTGACTTCCCAGAACCGTATGCACGAGTTTGCCGTGCACGTCCGCGGCGCCATGCGCAATGGCTGCACTATAGAAGAAATCAAGGAAGTGCTCCTGCAGACGGCCGCGTACTGCGGAGCGCCCGCCGCCCTCGAATCCTTCAGGGTGGCTGAGGCTGTCCTCAAAGAGAGCGGAGCCGACGCTGAGGAGAAGCCGTAACGCTGTCCCGCGTCACGTCCTTCGCTTACCTTCACCTCGCGACACGGTCGTCTCGCCGGGGCGCGACCGGCTGCGGGTCGCGCCACGGCGACGGGTTACAGCGCGCAGTGCAGGCAGAACAGTCCGAAACCGCTCCTTGACATCACGATCGCGCGGAGTTACTGTCTGACGATCTGACAATCGGACAAGAGGCTAGCCTACAACTGCGGCGACAGGAGAGGTGTCATCGGCAGGGCTGGCGCGGAGCGTGGCCGAGTTGTCAACGCGGCGCCAGGCGGCCCGCCGTGCTGGCGAGGTTCCAGACCAGATTCCCGACCGTAAAGGGAAAGGCATTTGGCCGGATCGAGTTCAGGCGCTCCGGCGATTTAGCGTGCAAACTCTCGCGCGAGCCCAGCCTGTTGTCATGACCGGGTGTCCGAAACGCAACCGAAACGATAGAGCGAGTGACTCGATTATCTATTGACGAGTCGATTATTCCGCAGTAGCCTCCAGACCACTGATGATATCGAAAATGGTCATCGGAAGGGCTCATTCGAACTCGATAGCGAACAGGAGCGCCATGTCTCCATCTTTTGGACGATCGTTCTCACGCAGCATCGTGCCCGCAGCGGGGTTCATCGCCGCCGCGCTGGCGCTGGCTGCGTGCAGTAGCTCGGGGGGATCGAGCTCAAGCAGCAGTGCATCGTCAGCAGCAACATCGTCATCCTCGGCCAGCGGGAAGACCTACAACGTCGCTTACATGTCGTACGCGGTCGCCAACGACTACGACAAGGGCATGCTGGCCAACGCCGAGGCTGTCGCGGCGAAGAACGGCATCAAGATCACGGTCTTCGACGCCGCCAACAGCTCCAACACCCAGTACAGCCAGCTGCAAACAGCGATTTCCTCTGGCAAGTACCAGGGCATCATCACCCAGCCCATCGTCGGCACCGCCCTGGTGCCGCTGGTACAGCAGGCGATCGCGGCAGGGATCAAGGTCGTCAACATGGACCAGATCCTCGGATCCAACCTGCGCACGGCCGACCCGCAAGTCCAGGGCCTGTCGGGCAACGCCGTCTTCGTCCCCTACACGACCGCCGTCACCAGTGGCAAGCTCGCGGCCCAGGCGTGTGAGAGCATGAAGGCCAACCCCTGCGACATCGGCTTCCTCTACGACGTGAAGGCGTCGCAGCTGGACATCGCCGAGTACGCCGGCTTCATCGTGGGCCTGAAGGCGGACCCGAACGCGAAGGTCACGAACACAGGCCAGACCAACTTCACGCAGGCCCAGGCCCTCACGGCGACGCAGGACATGCTGACCGCCAACCCGAACCTGGACGTCATCTGGGGCTCTGACCAGGGCGCCGAGGGCGCGGCATCGGCGGTAGCGCAGGCCGGCAAGCAGGGCAAGGTTGACATCATCGGCGCCGGCGGCGGGTCGATCGCGATCGCGGACGTCAAGTCGGGCGTCCTGTACGGCGAGCTGTTCAACGCGCCGGCCACCGAGGGCACCGTCGCGATGCAGATGATGGCCAAGGCGCTGACCACCGGTCAGAGCAGCGGCGGCGTGGACGTCGCGGCTACCTTCCCCAATGGGGGCGCTATCACCAAGGCCAACGTCGACCAGTTCAAAGCCCAGTACACCGGATAGGCACATGGCGACCCTGACCGCACCCGGAGCATCCGCCCCGCTCATCGAGCTGACCGGCATCGGCAAGTGGTTCGGCGGCGTGCATGCGGTGAGCGACGTGAGCGTGCGCATTGAGCCCGGCACGATTCACGCGATCGTCGGCGAAAACGGCGCCGGCAAGTCGACGCTCGGAAAGGTGCTGTCAGGGTCGCTCAGACCCGACCAGGGCGAGATCCGCCTGAACGGGGAAGTCCACCATTTCCATTCGCCCCGCGACGCGCTGAGCGCGGGCATCGCGACGATCGCCCAGGAGATCGCTCTCGTGCCCGGCATGACGGTCGCCCAGAACGTGTTCCTGGGCATCGAGGCACGGCGGGCCGGCTTCGTCAGGCGGCAGGCGATGCGGCGCCGGACCCGCGCGCTCTCCCGCGAGGCCGATTTCGACCTGCCTCCCGACCAGGTCGTGTCGCGGCTGCGGCTGCCCGACCAGCAGAAGACCGAGATCCTGCGGGCGATCGCCCGCCAGGCGTCGACGATCGTGATGGACGAGCCCACCGCGGCGCTCGGCCGGATCGATGCGGAAAAGCTGCATAGGGTCATCCGCAAGCTCCGCGACGGCGGCCGCACGGTCGTGCTGATCTCTCACTTCCTCGACGAGGTGCTCGCGTTGGCCGACACGGTGACCGTGCTGCGTGACGGCAGGCTCGTCAGGACCGCTCCGGCTGCTCAGGAGACTGAGCAGAGCTTGATCGAAGCCATGCTCGGCCGCTCGATGCAGCAGCTGTACCCGGAGGTGAGACGCCCGGCGGAGGACAGCCCGGTGGTGCTGGACATCAAGAACCTGTCAGCACCGGGCGTGCGGAATATCTCGCTCCGCGTCCGGGCGGGCGAGATCGTCGGGCTCGCTGGGCTCGTCGGCGCCGGCCGGTCCGAGCTCGCGATGGCGATCTACGGCGCCGCCAAGAAACAGGGCGGCGAGGCCTTCATCGGAGCAGAGCGGGCGACGGTCAAGTCGCCCAGGCAGGCTCGCCGGGCCGGACTGTTCATGGTGCCGGAATCGCGCAAGGAGCAGGGGCTCGTCGCGATGCGCTCGGTGCGCGAGAACGTCAACCTCGCCAACGTAGCGCAGCACGCGACGCTCGGGGTCCTGCGCGGACGGGCGGAGAAGCGGGCCACCGCGCAGGCGCTGGAGCAGACCGACGTGCGAGGCGGCAGCCCGGAGCTTCCCGTCAGCAGCCTGTCGGGCGGCAATCAGCAGAAGGTCATGTTCGCCCGCGGGATGCTCTGCGAGCCGCAGGTTCTCGTCGCTGACGAGCCGACTCGCGGCGTGGACATCGGCTCGCGGCAAAGCATTTACGGCCTGATCAAGGCGCAGGCCGAGGCTGGCGTCGGAATCGTCATCATCTCCTCCGATCTGGAAGAGGTGCTCGGATTGGCACACAGAGTCGTGGTCATGCGCGCGGGCACGATGGTCGCGGAGTATTCCGGACGCGAGATGACGCCCGAGAACGTGCTGTCGGCCGCGATGCTCGGGACGACCGCAAAGGATGCGAGGAATAAACAATGAGCGAGGTCGCGCCCGAGATCACCGAGCGCACGTCCGCTGAAACCAGCAGCAGCGCGCTCCGGTCGCGCTGGACTGCCCATCTGGCGTCATGGCGCACGCTGGGCATCGTCATTCCCTTCGTGGCGCTGTTCATCACGCTGTCCATCGCGAGCGGCCCGTTCCTGACCAAGATCAACCTGGTCAACATCCTTGGCCAGCAGTCCTCGGCACTGATCATTGGCGCGGGATCGACGCTTGTCCTCATCTCCGGCGGCATTGACCTGTCGGTAGGCGCCACGTACGGCCTGGCGTCCGTTGTCGCTGGCGAGGTTGACCAGCACAACCCGGCGCTGCTGGCGCTGTTCGTAGCGCTCGCTCTCGGGGCAGTGATCGGCGCGGTCAACGGCGTGGTCAGCACGGTCTTCAAGATCAATTCGCTCATCGCGACGCTGGCTATGTCGTTCATTATCACGGGAACGGCCGAGAAGATCACCAGCGGAAACCTGGTCGACATCACCGATCAGGGGTTCAAGAACATCGCATACACGATGTTCCTCACGATACCGACCGCCGTGTGGATCGCCGTCATCGTGGTCGTGATCCTGGGCGTGGTTCTCAGCCGCACCGTGTTCGGCCGCTATATCTACGCCTCTGGCGGCAGCACCGAAGCTTCCCGGCTGTCCGGCGTCCCCGTTAACGGCGTGCGCGTGATGGCGTTCGTCATCAGCGGCATCTGCGCGGCGCTGGGGGGTGTCGTGGACACATCGCGCATCTTCACCGCGCAGGCCACCCAGGGCGGATCGGCGCTGACGTTCACCGTGCTCGCCGGCGTGGTGGTCGGGGGCACGTCGATCCTCGGCGGCGAGGGCGCGATCTGGCGGACAGTGGTCGGGGTGCTCTTCATCGCTCTCATCGGCAACGGGTTCGACCTGCTGAGTATCGACCCCCTGGTCCAGCAGATCATTCTCGGGGTCATCCTGCTGCTGGCAGTGGGACTCGACGCCATCCCGCGGCTCCGAACATAGAGGGAGCGCTAGCGCTCCCCCGCCCCCCGCGCCAGAGCGGACTTGACCGAAAGGCCCGCGGTGATTTCGATGTGCCTGACGGTCAGGTCCGCGGCGCGGTCGGCGTTGCGGGCGACGATGGCCTCGGCGAGCGACGCGTGCTCGCCCTCGACGTCCCGGGTCCGGCCGCCGGACAGGCCGGCCATCTGCCGCATCGCCTCCGCCTCGTCGTAGAGGCGCTGCCGCAGCCTGATCAGGCGGGGTGACCCGCAGGCCGCGCCGCAGGCGGCGTGAAACGCGGCATGAGCGCGGCTCCATTGCTCACTCGCGACGACATCGACCCCGGCAGGAACGCGCGGTGTCAGGCGGAGTTCGTGATGAGTGGCGACCACCGACGCTTCCCAGCCGGCGTTTCCCCTCTCGATAGAGAGGCGGACGGCGAGGGATTCGAGCTGCTCGCGCATGAAAGCCAGGTCGTTGATTTCGTCGGGGGTATAAAGCGGGACGAAGAAGCCCTTGTTCGGCTGCGACTGGATCAGCCCCTGCTCGGCGAGACGCGTCAGCGCTTCGCGCACGACGCTTACGCTGACACCGTTCTCCGCGCACAAGTCGGAGAGCTTCAGGCGGTGATTGGGCTGGTAGTAGCCACTGATCAGTTTGCGCCGCAGATCCAGATAGATGGACTCGGAGCGGGACGACGCCTCTTCGGTTACTGCCACGCTATTTGTTTACCACGCTTCGAAGCGCCGGGACGACAAGCTGTAAAGACACGCCCCTAGCATTCGCGAACCGGGACATTAGGGAAGTCGTGGCGGCCGCCGCATCACACGGTTTGCCGGACCTGGGACGCACCGTCGGCCAGGGCGCGGAGCTTGGCGAAGGCTGTCTCCCTTGGCAGGTACTTCATTCCGCAGTCCGGGCCAGGGATCAGCCGGGCGGGCTCGATGAAGCCAAGGGCCTTGCGGATGCGCCGGGCCACGTCGTCCGCCGTCTCGGCGGCCGGATCGGCCAGGTTGATCACCCCGAGGATGACCTTCTTGGGGGCGAGGTCGGCCAGTACTCCGAGGTCGAGATCGGGCTGTGCGGATTCAATGGAGATCTGGTCCGCCACGCTGTCCGCGAGCTGGGGCAGGAAGGCGTATCCGGCTGGCTTCTCGCCCTTCACCAGCGCCGCGTACCCGAAGCAGAGATGGATGACGGTGGTCACGGAAACCCCGTCGAGTGCCCGGTCGATCGCCTTGATGGCGATTCGCTCCGCCGCCGCCGGGTCGAAGCGCAGCCACGGCTCGTCGAGCTGGATGACGTCGGCGCCCGCGGCGACGAGGTCGCGCACCTCCTCGTTGAGCGCGGCCGCGATGTCCATAACCGCCTCGTCCTCATCGCTGTAGAACTCGTTCTTCATTTGCTTCGAGATGGTGAACGGGCCAGGCAGCGTCATCTTGGCCGGCTTGTCCGTGTTGGCCCGCAGGAACTCCATGTCCCTGACCTCGACCGCGTGGCTGCGGCGGATGGGGCCGACGACGAGGGGATACGGGCGCCCCCGCCCGCTGGGGTCCATGACCAGCGCAGGCTCGGGGGCCATCCCGTCCAGCGCCGTGGCAAACCGGTTGGAGTAGCTCTCGCGGCGGATCTCCCCGTCGGTGATGACATCGATCCCGGCCCGCTCCATGTCGCGGATGGCCACGATGGTGGCGTCGTCCTGGGCTTCCTCCAGGTACGGTTCCGGCACCCGCCAGAGGGCGGTCATCCGGGCCCTGGGCACCGGACCCGACTTCAGCAGGTCCCTGTCCACCAGCCAGTCCGGCTGCGGGTAGCTGCCCACGACGGTCGTCGGAAGCAATGTCTCAGTCATTGGCTACGTCCTCGCGCAATCAGGGATAGAGGATGATCAGAACGCTACGCGGTCCGCGCCCTTGAGACGCAGGCACTGCCGTGCCTCCGCCGGACTGGCCGGAGTCTTGTCGAACAGGCCAGCCAGCTGGACCGCCTTGGCGACGAGCTCGGCGTTGGTCTTCGCCCGTGCGGTACGGCGCACCCGCAGGTTGTCTTCCAGGCCGACCCGGACGTTCCCGCCCAGCATGAGGGCGAGCGCCGCCAGCTCGAACTCGGCCGGATAGCCGACGCCCGCCGCGGACCAGGTGAACGAGCCTGCCCCGAAGAGCCGCTCCGCGGTCCGCAGCAGGTAGATCAGGTGATCGGGTTCCGACGAGGACCCGCCGAGCACGCCGAGCACGAACTGCAGGCTGAACGGCGGCTCGACCACGCCGTCGTTCACCAGCTGCCGGAGATTGTAGAGCTGTCCGAGGTCGTAGATCTCGATCTCGGGCCGCGTTTCGGC
>Ga0335074_10003260_pt1 | contig 22100 bp, 22 predicted proteins | sample Lox_Sample_23_FD_206715 | JGI IMG/M metagenome (GOLD analysis project Ga0335074, IMG submission 206715) | Soil microbial communities from Loxahatchee National Wildlife Refuge, Florida, United States - Lox_Sample_2.3 | ecosystem: Environmental > Terrestrial > Soil > Wetlands | place: USA...
ATTCCTCGAGGGGCGGGGCCCCGGTGTCCACCATCTCGCGTTCCACGTGCCCAGCGTCGCGGCGTCCCTCGCCCAGGTTCGAGCGACGGGGGGCCGGCTGGTCGACGAACAGCCGCGGCCCGGCGCGCGCGGGCGTCGGGTCGGGTTCGCTCACCCGTCGGCGTTCGGCGGCGTGCTCGTGGAGTTCGTGGAGGGGCCGTGAGCCGGATCCGGTCGGTCCGAGTGGACCCTCTCTTCGACAGCCGGGGCCGCGCGACCGTCGAGGCGACCGTGACCCTCGAGTCCGGCGCGCACGCGCGGGCCGGGGCGCCGAGCGGCGCGAGCACCGGCACGCACGAAGTGCGCGCGTTCCCGCCCGGCGGCGTCCCGGAGGCGCTCGATACGGCGCGGTCCCGTTTGGCCCCGGCGCTCGTGGGCGTCGACGCCGCGCATCAGGACGCGGTCGACCGGACGCTCCATGAGGTCGACGGAACCCCGAACTTTGCGCGGATCGGCGGGAACACCGCGACGGCGGTTTCCGTTGCGGCCGCGTCGGCCCGCGCCGACGAGGAGCATCTCCCCCTGTGGAAGGTCCTCGCACGTCCGGGGATCGACCGGCCGACCTACCCGGCGATCGTCGGGAACGTAATGAACGGCGGGGTCCACGCCATCGGCGGTCCCGAGTTCCAGGAGTTCATCGCCTACGCCGCGTCGCCGGACCCGCGTCGGTCGGTCGCGGCCGCGATCCGGGTGCACGCGCTCGTCGGAGAAGCGCTCCACGCCCAGCTGCCGACGATCGCGCTGGGCCGCGGGGACGAAGGCGGTTGGGTCGCGCCCCTCGGGAACGACGCCGCGCTGGACGTCCTCGCCGCCGCGTGCGCGACGGCGCGCGACGAGCTGAAGGTCGATGTCCACCCCGGGCTCGACCTGGCGGCGAGCGAATTCTTCCGGGACGGACAGTACCGGTACCGGGACCGCACGCGCACGACCGAGGACCAGATCGCGTACGTGAGCGAGCTGGTCGACCGCTACGACCTGCGCTACGTCGAGGACCCGCTGGACGAAGAGTCGTTCGACGGATTCGCGTCGCTCACGCGGGCGATCGGCGCGAGGGCGGTCGTGGTCGGCGACGATATCTACACGACGGATGCCCGCCGGCTCGCGAAGGGGATCGAACACCGTTCGTCCAACGCGGTGCTGGTCAAGGTCAACCAGGTCGGCACCCTGACCGACACGTTCGCGACGGTCGACCTCGCCCGGTCGAACGGTCTCGCCACGGTCACCTCCCACCGGTCGGGCGAGGTCCCCGAGGGATGGCTGGCCCACGTCGCGTTGGGGACGGGGGCGCGGGCCCTGAAATGCGGCGTCATGGGCGGGGAGCGCGTAGCAAAACTAAATGAACTCCTGCGTATCCGCGCCGCCACGGACGGTTGATTCGCATGCCCGACGACGAAGTGATGGTCGAGGAACGGGTCGCCGACACGGACGGGCAGGACATCCGTCCCGGCGAGCTCCTCGTTCCCGAGGAGACGTACCTTACCTCGGGCGTCCACATCGGGACGCAGCAGAAGTCGGCGAGCATGCGCCGCTTCGTCTACAAGGTCCGATTCGACGGGCTCCACGTCCTGGACGTCCGGGAGACCGACCGACGTATCCGGTTCGCGGCCAAGTTCCTCGCGAGTTTTCCCGCCGATAAGATCCTCGTGGTGTCCCAGCGCCAGTACGGGCAGAAGCCGGTCCGCGTCTTCGCAAAGACCACCGGCGCCACCTCGTTCGCCGAGCGGTTCGTCCCCGGCTGCCTGACGAACCCGAACCTCGCCGAATACTTCGAGCCGAAGGTGCTGCTCGTCACCGACCCGGCCACGGACCAGCAGGCGCTCAGCGAGGCGGTCTCGATCGGGATCCCGGTGGTCGGGCTGTGCGACGTGAACAACGAGACGCGCAACGTCGACCTCGTCATCCCCGCCAACAACAAGGGGCGGGTCGCGCTCGCGACGGTCTATTGGCTGCTCGCGCGCGAGGTCGTCAAGTCCAAGAGCGGGGCCGAGGCGCCGTTCCCGCTGACCATCGAGGACTTCCAGGCGGCGCTCTGACGGCCGGGGGCCGTTCCGGGCACCTTTTAACCCCTCGGCGGCTCGATACGCCGTGGGGCGGCCGGGCTCCGACCTCCTAGACCTTCTGGCTCAGCACGGAGTCCCCGAGAAGGCCGCCCGGGTGTACCTCGCGGCGTGCCGGGCCGGGCCCCAAACCGCGAGCGAGCTCGCCCGGCTCTCGGCGGTCAGCCGCGTCGAAGCGTACCGATTCATCAAGCAGCTCTCCGCGGACGGCCTCCTGCTCGCGACCGGCGGCCGACCGACCCATTTCGCCGCGACCCCCCCGAACGAGCTGCTCGACCGGTGGATCCGCAAGGCCTCGGAACGGGTGCGCCGGCTGGAGCAGGACCGCCACAAGATCCTCTCCGATTGGGAGGACGCGCGCACCGAGTTCGACGATCGGGACCCGCGGAAGTTCGCGGTGCTCGAAGGACGCGAGACGATCCACCGTTTCCTGGTGAAGCGACTCGGCACCGCCGGACACTCGGTGTTCCTGAGCGCGAGCGGCTCGGCGCTCCCCAGCGTGATCGACGCCGGGACCGACCGCGCGCTGAGCGAGGCGCACGCACGGGGCGTGAAGGTGCGGATCGTCACGGAAGTGTATCCGCAGAACCTGGTCGACGCCAAGCATCTCGCCTCGTTCGCGGAACTGCGACATTCCGCGAGCCCCGTCATGAACCGCTCGGTCGTCATCGACCGGCTGGGGGCCCTCGTGTACGTGTCGAGCGAAGAGGGGTTCGGCCGGTCCGGCGCGGAGCAGGTCGCGCTCTGGTCGTCCGCCCCGATGTTCGTCCAGCTCGCCCGCGACTACCACCGCCGGCTCTGGGGACCGGCCGAGCAGGCGGAGTCACGGTTCGTTCAGCTCGAGAATCCCTCGACCGCCGTCCTGCCGATCGTACGGGGCCAGGAGTCGGTGCCGTTCCAGCGCCTCAAGGAGATCGCGAGCCTCGGCATGCGGGCCGCCGGGGTGCGCGAGTTCGAATTCCAGCTGCCGGAGCTGATCGAGATGATCGCTCGCCAGCTCGGCCGCGAGATCGCCGGCGAGGTGGACGGCGACACGCCCGAGGCCGTCGGGAAGGCGCTCACGGAGTACTACGAGAGCCGCACGATGGGGCACCTCACGGTGCTCCGCCAGAAGCCGCTCACGTTCCAGGTGACGGGGTGCTTCGCCTGCACCTCCGATTCCCCCGAGATCGGGCGCGTGATGTGCCCGCAGATGCTCCGGACGGTCCTCGAAACTCGCCTCGGAAAGCGCTGGGAGGTCTCCAAGCCCGACCCCACGAAGCACGCGAGTCGCGGCTGCGTCTTCACGGCGACCCCGGCGTAGCCCGCCCCCGGTCGGCCGATAAATAGGGGCCGCCCCCCTAGGCCGACGTGGCGTCCGCACCGCCGGGAACGGCGGGAGAACCTCTCGCGGGGGAGGCCCCGATCTTCCGCCCGCCGCGGATCTCACCGGAGACCCGGACGGCATGGATCGTGGTCGGCGTGGCCGTGCTGGTCGTAGGGGCGGGCGTGGTCGCCCTCGCCTACCGAACCGATGTCTTCGGCCCTCCCGGGGGCCCCCCCAGCGCCAAGCTCGGGCTCGCCACCCCTACGTTCGCTACGATCCTGTGCTCCACCGATGGCGAAGTGTACGACCTCACGTACTTCCCCATCGAGTGGATCCAGGGCTCGAGCTCCGTCTCGACCGCCCAGTTCGGACTCTCGCTCCTGACGCTCCACAACACCTCCATCTCGCCGAACGGCTCCGCCCCGGTACCGGTGCCGAACCTCCCTTGCGCCGCCCCGATCCCGAACGCCTGGTACGCCGAACTGTACGCCGGAGGGAAGGGAACCCTCGCGACATTCCCCGTCGCGGGGACCGGCGGCGCCGCGGCATGGACCAACGCATCGAGCGCCCCGGTGACGCTCACCACCGCGATGGCGTTCGTGTTCATCACCGACGGGGACTTCACCGGTACCGGCGACCATCTGTCGGCGTTCGGCACCGGGGTCACGGCCGTGACGCTGGGCGGGAACACGACGTTCCCCGCGTATCAGCACCCGTGAGGGCGCGCTCTCGGGCGTCTCGGGCCGTGCTACACCGCCGCACAGTGTCGCATGTGTATCAAACAAGCGTTACATCGGAGGGCCTAAGTTATATATACACGCCACCGGTTGTGGCGGCCAGAAACCATGACCGCTGCATCGACGTCGAAGAAGGTTCGACCTGCCTCGCATAAGCCCAGCCATCGCGCCGCCCCCGCCCCGGCGGCATCGGTGGTCGCCAGCCCTCCCGACTCCGACGCGTGTCCGAATTGCGGATCCTCGCATCTGATCCGCGACGAGATCCGCGGCGAGATCGTCTGTGCCGATTGCGGCCTTGTCGTGGACGCGAGCGCCCTCGTCAGCGACCGGGGCCAGCGCGGTTCCAAGGAAGACACCGGCCGCGAAGCGCGTGGCTGGGGCCCGGTCATCTCTCCGTTGATGCCCGACAAGGGGCTGTTCAGCGAGATCGGCGTTCCGACGCGCGACTTCCAGGGCAATTCTCTCTCGCGCAACACCTCGCTCAAGTTCTACCACCTCCGGAAGCTGAATCATCGCCTCCGCGCGGCGCGCACGCACCAGCGCAACCTCGTCGTCGCGCTCGGGGAGCTCAACCGGCTCGCGGGCGTCCTCGGACTTTCCCGAGAGGTCAAGGAGTCGGCGACGTACATCTACCGCCGCGCGCTCGAGCATAAGGCGACCCGCGGCAAGAAGATCGTGGCGCTCGTTGCGGCGAGCGTCTATGCGGCCTGCCGTCAGTGCCACGTCCCGCGGACGATGAAGGAGATCATCGCCCACTCCAAGGCGACCAAGATCGAGGTCGGCCGCGCGTACACGTTGCTCGCCCGCGAGCTCAAGCTCGGCTTGAAGCCCGTCGAGCCCCGCGACTACCTGGTGCGGTTCACCCAGGACCTGAACCTCTCGAAGGAAGTGCGCCAGAAGGTGCTCTCCCTCCTCGAGCAGGTCGAGCAGGTGTACTCGACGAGCGGCGTGCTGCCGAACGGGATCCTCGCGACGATCATCTACATCGCGTCGAACCTGATGGGCGAGCCCCGCAGCCAGGACCGGATCGCGGCGGTCGCGAACGTCACGCCCGTGACGATCCGCAACCACTACAAGGAGCTCCTCGACCTCCTTGGTCTGCCGAAGAACCTGACCAACCCCCAGGCGCGCGGCACCCTGCCGCCCGAGCTGGAGGAGAAGGTCTCGCTCGACGCGGCCGCCGCCGGCCACTAGGCCGACCGGACCGACCGGGGGCGCGAGCCCCCGGAAACCACTTGAACTTCCCGGCGGCTCCGAAGGTGTGCCGTCCTCCCCCGCGTTGAGCTACTCGTCGTATCGCACGTACCTCGAGTGCCCGCTCCGCTGGAAGTTCCTCTACATCGACAAGATCCCCGAGACCCCGCGGAGCTACTTCACCTTCGGACGCGTCGTCCACTCTGTACTCGAGGAACTGATCCGTCCCCTCGTCGTGCCGACCGCCCGGCGGGCCGGCGAATCCGACTCGCAGCGGACCCTGGACGACTGGCAACCGCGACGTCGGGGGAACGAGGAAGGTCCGTGGATCTCCCGCGAGGAGATGCTCGCGATGTACGACCGGGCGTGGTCCTCGGAAGGATACTCGAGCCCGGAGGAGGAAGCGCGGTACCGCGCGCTGGGGCGCGACCTTCTGACCCGCTACTACGACCGACTCGCCCGAGAGCGCCCGCGGCCCGTTTCGGTCGAGGAGCACCTCGAGGCGCGATGGGACGGGATCCCGATCCACGGGTACATCGATCGCATCGACCGGGCGCCGCTCGGTGGGCTCGAGGTGCTCGACTACAAGACGTCCCGGGAACTCTCCGCCGGCGATGCCAAGGAGTCCGACCAGCTCTCGCTCTACCAGGTGCTCGTGGAACGGAACTACTCGGAACCGGTCGAAGGGCTCACCCTCTTCCATCTGCGCTCGCTGACGCCGATCCGGGTGCCACCGCGCGGCAAACCGGCGCTGACGACCCTGTACGACCGGATGGGCGTCGTGAGCGACGGGATCCGCGCCGAGGCGTACGAGCCGACCCCGGGCCGCCATTGCGGCCGGTGCGACTTCCGCTCGATCTGCCCGGAGTTCCGCTCCGTTCCGGCGAGCGAGGAGACCCGGTTGCGAGAGCTGGTCGACCGGTTCGACCGGCTCCGGAACGAAGAGGGCCGGATCGGCACGGAGCTTCGGGACACCGCGGAAGAGCTGCATCACGTCGCGGAGGAGCTCGGGATCCACCGGCTCCCGGGGTCCCAGGCCGTGGCCGTGCGACGCCGGGAGGAGACGTGGCAGTACTCCCTCGAAGGGGTGCGGCCCGACCTCGAAAAGTCGGGGCTGGCGGGTCGGCTCCCGACGGGTCGGCCCGAGGAAGTGCGTCGGCTCGTGCGCGACCCCTCGATCGACCCGGAGCTGCGCCGCCGCGTCGCGGAGACCGGGGCGCGTCGGGTCAAATGGTACTGGGATCTCGAAGGAAGTTCCGCCGAGCGGTAACGCTCCCTCGCGCATTTTCCCGCAAGGGCTATGTGGGTTCCCCAGTACTCCCCCGTATGGGGATTCCCCTCGCATCCGAGGCCCGGCTCGCCTCGCTGAAGGGCCGGACGCCGACCATCACGACCCTCTGTTCCCACTCCTCCCTCCAGATCTTCCACGGCGCGCGGGCCGAGGGACTTCCGACGCTCGGCATCTGCGTCGGAGAACCTCCCCGTTTCTACGACGCCTTCCCGCTCGGTCGACCGGACCGATTCCTGTCCGTGCCGACGGTGAAGGAACTGCCGCGCGTCACGGACCAGCTTCGCGACGCCGGGTCCGTTCTGGTGCCCCACGGGTCGTTCGTGGAGTACCTCGGCCCGGAAGAATTCGCCAAGCTCGATGTCCCGGTGTACGGGAATCGCGCGGTCCTCGGGTGGGAGTCGGACCGACGCAAGGAGCGCGACTGGTTGGAGTCGGCCGGAGTGATGATGCCCCGCCTGTACGAGGACCCGAAAGAGGTCACCGGCCCGGTGATCGTGAAGTACTACGGGGCGAAGGGCGGCAAGGGGTTCTTCCTCGCGAAGAACCGCGAACAGCTCGAGGAGTTCCGGCCCACCGGACCGCACGTGGTCCAGGAGTACGTCCTGGGGACCCGCTATTACATGCACTTCTTCTATTCGCCGATCACGGAGGGCGGCTATCGCCTCCGGAACGGCCGGCTCGACCTGCTCGGCATGGACCGGCGCGACGAAGCGAACATCGACGAGCTGTACAAGCTCGGCGCGCAGGAGGAGCTTCTCCGCGCGGGGATCCGCCCGACGTTCGTCGTCACCGGGAACGTTCCGGTCGTCCTGCGCGAGTCGCTGCTCCCGAAGGCGTTCGACATCGCCGCCAAGATCGTCGAGCGCTCGGTCGACCTGTTCGGCGGGATGATCGGGCCGTTCTGCCTGGAGGGGATCATGACCGAAGACCTCGAGTACAAGGTGTTCGAGATCTCGACGCGGATCGTGGCGGGAACGAACCTGTTCATCTCGGGGAGCCCGTACTCCGACCTCGTCGAACCGGGGCTGTCCACCGGGCGGCGGATCGCCCGGGAGATCAAGGCCGCCGGAGCGTCCGGACGTCTCGCGGAAGTGCTGAGCTAGCGCGTCCGGACCCTTCGTTAAGAATCGGTCCGGGTTGCGTCGGGTCTCGATGGTCCTCGCAATCCACACCGACCAGCTCCGAAAGGAGTACCCGGGGGCGCCGCGCGATACCCCGGCCCTCGCCGAGCTTTCGCTCGACGTGCCGACCGGCCGGGTCTACGGGGTCATCGGTCGCAACGGGGCCGGCAAGACGACGTTCCTCCGGATCGCCGCGACCCAGCTCGCTCCCACCTCGGGCCACGCCGAAGTGCTCGGCCTCGACGTCGAACGGGACGAGCGCGCCATCCGCGCGCGGATCGCCTGCGTGCCGCAGGAGGCTCGACCGCTGTACTTCCTCAACGTCGAGGAGGTCATCTATCATTACCTGAAGCTCCGGGGCAACGACGGCACCGAGGCGCATCGGCGGACGGTCGACGCGCTCGATCAGCTGTCCCTGACGGAGTACCGCCGGCGCTCCGTCTCGCGTCTCTCGGGGGGACTGCGGCGTCGCGTCCTGTGCGCGATGGTTCTCGCCTCCGACGCGGAGGTGCTCTTCCTGGACGAACCGACGACGGGACTCGACCCGATCGCGCGTCGGCAGGTGTGGGAGGCGATCCGGCGGGCGACCCGGGAGCACCGCACGATCCTGCTCACCACCCACTACCTGGACGAGGCCGAGGCCCTCTCGACGCGACTCGCGCTGTTCGAGCGGGGCCGTCTCGTCCTCGAGGGGACGCCCGAGGACCTCCGGGCCCGCGTCCGCTTCCCGATCCGGGTCACGATCCTCGGTGCGTACCCGCGCGAGGAACTCGACCCCTACGGCAAGGTCTCGGCGATCGAGGGCGGCTTCCTCGTCTTCGCGCGCGAGGCGGAATCCCGGGAGCTCGCCCGACGGGCGCTCGAGCGGGGGAACCGCGTCAGCATGGGCCCGGTCAGCCTCGAGGACATCTTTCTCGACGTCGTCGGCCGGTCGATCGATGACGAGGGGCCCGCCCCGGAGCTCGAGCGATGAGCGAACGGAACCGCCTTCGCTCGGTGCTCACCCTCGTCACGATCAACGGGTTGATCCCGATCCGGACCCAGCCGCTCTACCTCGTCAACCTCGTCGCGAGCCCGCTCTCCTTCCTGTTCTTCATCTGGATCATCTCCCACGGAGCGGACCTCGCGTACGGCATCACCGGCGGACTGGTCCTCACAATGCTCTCCGTCGGCACCGGGCTCCAGTCCGACCTGACCCACTATCGGCACGACATGAAGTTCCAGGACGTCGTGGTCGCCTCCCCGGTCGAGGCGCCCGTCTACGTTGCCGGGATGGCGCTCTCGGAGCTCGTGTACTCCCTCCCGGCCCTCGGGGTGTTCTTCGTGATGTTCGACTACTACGGGTTCGCCACCGTCACCAGCATCGTGGTGCTCGTTGGCGCGCTGCTCCTCATCTGGGCGTTCGCCACCGCCTTCGCCTTCACCCTCGCCACGTACTTCCAGGACGTCCGGGAGACCTGGATGTTCAGCCCGATCTTTTCCCTCGTGCTCACCGTGCTCCCGCCGGTGTACTACCCGATCGGCTACCTTCCCGCGTGGGCGCAGTTCGCGGCCCGGTTCTCCCCGACGACGTACGCGGCGGAGCTCGTGCAGGGGGCGGTGGGGCTCCAGCCGATCACCGTCCTCGGGGCCACCACCGACTGGATCGCGCTCGGAGCGTTCACGGTCGCCCTGTTCCTGATCGCCGCGTTCAAGGCCCGCTGGAAGGACCCCTGAACGGGTCCGGCGGACGCTCTCGGACGGCTCGTCGGACGGCCGCGCGGCGAGCCCTTATGTACGGGCCGGTCGGTGGAGGCGCCCGATGCTTTACTTCTCGGACACTCGAGGGTTCGAAGCGTCCGAGGAGCGCGACGCCCACTGCCTGTACTGCGGCAAGGACCTCGTCATCCTCCCCGACGACTGCCGACACGGTTCCTGCTTCGATTGCCTCTCGCTCTCGGTACCGGCCGCGGTGGCGTGCCCCGACTGCGGCTCGGTGATCCCGGGCGAACTGCGGAGCACCGGCTGCGCGGCGTGCGGCTGGTACCCGCTCGGCGGATAGCCGGCCACCCGCCGCGCCGCTAAGCTTATCGCCCGAGCCCTGTCCTCGACCGGAGGGCGTGCCGAGGTGGCTCAGTCCGGTACGGCGCGAGTCTGGAAAGCTCGTGGCGGAATACGCCTCGGGAGTTCAAACGCCGGCCACGGTCGACCCGGTCCGGCGGAAATTCTCCCCCTCGGCGCTTCCCTCCCGGACGGAGGCGGGATCCCGTGAGCGTCCCGCCGCGCGCCGCGACGCCGGCCCTGCTCCAGATCGACGCCGTCCTCTCCCGTCTCCAGGGACGCCAGGCGCTCGCCGAGGTGTGCCGGTTCCTCCACGAGTCGTTCCGCCACTACCGGTGGGTCGGCGTCTACCGGGTCGAGGGGACCACGCTCGTCCTGGACGGTTGGGACGGGCCGGCGGCCACCGAGCATACGCGGATCCCCGTCGACCGCGGGGTGTGCGGTCAGGCGGCTCGGGAGAACCGCACCGTGGTCGTGGACGACGTTCGGGCCGCCCCGGAGTACCTCGCCTGCTTCGTCGAGACGCGGGCCGAGATCGTCGTGCCGATCCGGGAGGAGGGCCGGGCGATCGGCGAGATCGACATCGACGGGAACGAGGTCAGTGCCTTCGACCGTTCGGACGCGTCGTTCCTCGAGTCGGTCGCCGCGCGCCTCGTGCCGGCGGTGAAGAAGGCGGCGACCGAGCCCGCGCCGCCCGCCTGAGGTTCCGTTCGATCGCCGCGTGCGCGGCCGACAACGCGGCGGCGGCGTCGAACGGGGCGAACGCCCCGGGTCGGCGCCCGGCGGTCCGAAGTTTTTCGAGGTCGCTCGCGAGGTGGCGCAGGGTTCGCGTGAGTTCGTCGACGATCGGGAGGCTGGCTTCCCGGCTCGTGCGCGAGAGCGGGTTGAGGTCGATCGCGACGACTCTCTTGCCGAGCCGTCGGAGGGCGCGGGTCCGGTCCCCGTCCTCCAACGGCACCACGCAGACGTCCGCGACCGCGATCCCGGCCGGGTCGACCCGGGCCCGGTCGGACGGGAGTCCCGGGATCCGCCCCGTCGCGTGCTCCCCGAGGAGGTCGCGCACCCCGGCCCTGCGCAGCGCCCGAGCGACCAGCGCGACCCGCCTCGGCGTGCGGTGGAACAAGTTGACCTCGATACCGAGGGCCGGCCACGCGCGCTGCACCTCGGCGACCTCGCGCGCGGCCAGCGCCGCGACGTTGCCGTTCACGCTGAGGACCGGCCGACGGGCGGCGGCGATCCAGGCGGCGGCGACGCGCGTCGCCTTCCGGGCACTCGGTTGCGTACGCTCGCCGAGCAGGTAGTCGAACGCCTCGCCGCGGCCGTGGGCGATCAGTCCCTCGGGAACGACGAGGCCCGACCGGGCCGACGCCGCCAGGCCCGCGCGGACGCGAAGGCTGCGGTACCGCGGGTGGCGAGGCGACAGACGCATCCGAGCGTCCTCGGCGGGCCCTAGGCGCCGCCGGCGGCGTCCGTCCGTCCGTTCGACCCGCCGGGTTCCTCTGCGGGAAGCCCGAGCCGCGCTTCGAGCGCGGAGATCCGTTCCTCGAGCGGTTGCAACCCGTCCTCGAGGGTCTTTGCGAGGGCGAGCTTCAGGCTCTCCTCGAGCGCCACCAGGTCCCGTCCGAGGTCGATGATCCGGCGCGCGTTCTCGTTGAGGAGGAGCCGGCTCTGGGTCGCTACGCGGTACGTGTCGGAGAGGTCCTTCGTGAGCTGCGAGGACGACGCGGAGAAGACCTCGATCGAATCCCCAACCGGTTTCCATTTCTTGTCGAGGTTCGTCCACAGTTCCTTCGCGATCTGGTTGCCGGCGATCTCGACTCCGGTCGAGATCTCCTTCGAGACGCGCTGGGCGACGGCCGACTCGATCCCGTCGAACCGCGTCTTGATCTCGTCACCGACCGCCTTGGAGCTCCCTTCGACGCGCTCGACCCGGTCCTCGATCGATTGCAGGCGAGCGAGGAGGTTCGAGTAGGCCGACCCAATGAGCATGTCGACGTGCGCCTGGCTCGACTCTTGGGCCCGCAGAAGGAGGTGGAGCACCCAGTGCTCGCGCCCCTTCGTCTCGCCGATCGGCCCGCGTTCGAGGCGGTCGCGAACGTCCCGGTCGTCGATAAGGCTCTGAAGTTCCTTCAGGATATCGACGCGCAGGGACGACGTGCCGCCCGCCGTCGGGGGTGGTCGCCCGGCCATCGAGCGTCGGAGGGCCGCCGCGCCCTATATACGTTCGGGAACGGCCCCTCGCGCCACGCCGATGTCGAGAGCGGAGGCGCCGCCGGCTACTCGCCGAACCCGGGGCCGAGCAGCTCGCGGGCGAGGAGCAGGCGGCGGATCTCGGAGGTTCCGGCGCCGATCTCCAGGAGCTTCGCATCGCGCGCGAGCCGCTCGAGCGGGAGGTCCCGCATGTAGCCGTAGCCCCCGTGGATCTGGATCGATTCGAGCGCGACGCGGGTGGACGCCTCGGAGGCGTAGGTGAGCGCCGCCGCCGCGGGGCCCATGGTGCGTGGGTCGGTCCCGACCTGCTCGAGCGCTCGGTACAGCAGCAGCCGGGACGCCTCGAGCTCGGTGTACATATTGGCGAGTTTCGCCTGGATCAGTTGGAACCGGCCGATCTTCTGCCCGAACTGCTCGCGGTGTCGTGCGTACTCGAGCGAGCGTTCGAGGCACTCGGCCATGATCCCGACCGGGATCGCGGTGAGCACCGCCCGCTCGATGTTGAGCCCGCTCATCATCACGCGGACGCCCTCGTTCTCCGTCCCGACGAGGCGGTCGCGGGGCAGAGTGCACTCCTGGAAGGCCAGCTCGCCCGTCGGAGAGCCGCGCATGCCCATCTTGTCGAGACTTTTCGCGACGGAGAAACCGGGGTCGTCCTTCCGGACCAGAAACGCGCTGATCCCGTGCGCCCCCTGCCCGGGGGCGGTCTTCGCATAGACGAGGAGGCAGTCGGCAACCGGTCCGTTCGTGATGAATTGCTTACTCCCGTTGAGCACCCAGTGCTCGCCCTGGCGCTGGGCGCTCGTCCGAAGCGACACCGCGTCCGACCCGGCGTTCGGCTCGGTGAGCGCGAGCGCACCGACGGCGGCGCCGCTCGCCGCCGAGGGAAGGAACTCCGCTCGCTGGGCATCGTTCGCGTTCCGGCTCACGTTGTCCGCGAACAGGTTCGAATGCGCCCCGACGCTGAGCGCGAGCGCGGGGCTGACCCTCGCGATCTCCTCGAGGATCAGCGCCTGAGCGCGGTAGCTAAGTCCCAAGCCACCGAACCGTTCCGGGACCGTGACCCCGAGGAACCCCTGTTCTCCGAGGCGCCGAAAGAGGTCGCGGGGGAAGTAGTCCTCCCGGTCCATCCGTTCGGCGACCGGCGCGATCTCCTTGCGGGAGAATCGGCGCGCGGCGTCGCGCAGCTCGCGCTCCTCCTCCGTGGGGGAGAGGTCCATGTCGGAGGCGACCGGTGGCCCCGCATAATGGTTCCACCCCCGGTCTAGCGAGCTCGCGCCACCGGGACCTTCCGTCGCAGACCGACATGCAGCGCCCAGGGCGTGCGTCGCTTGGGCCAGTCCGAGCGGTAATGCGCTCCGCGGCTCTCCGTGCGGATCGAAGCGGCCCGGGCGATCAGCATCGCGGTCAACGCCGCGTTCGCCACCGGTCCGGACGCCCCGTCCGCTTTCGCGGGCAACGTCGTGCGCATGATCCGTTCGAACACCTCCGTGGCGGACGCGAGCCCATCGGCGGTCCGAACGATGCCGACCTCGTCCCAGAGAGCGTTCCGAACCTCCTCGAACTCGCCGGTCTCGCCCGGCCGGCCGAGGCCCGTCGGGAGGCTGAGCTCGACGAGCCGCTTCGGCGGACGCGGGCCGCCCGGGGCCGGATGCAGGAGTTGGCGCGCCACCCGCTCGCCGAACACCAGGCCCTCGAGGAGCGAGTTTCCCGCGAGTCGGTTCGCGCCGTGCACCCCCGTGGCGGCCACTTCGCCCGCGGCGTACAGCCCGTGTAGGGATGCGCGACCTTCCAGGTCCGTCGCGACGCCTCCGATCATGTAGTGCGCTACGGGTGCGACCGGGATCCGATCCCGAGACGGGTCGAGCCCGTAGGACGCCAGAAAGTGGCAGATCGAGGGGAACCTCGCGAAGAGAAGGTCGCGCGGGAGCGCGGTCGCATCGAGGTACACGTGCGGATGGCCCGAACGAATGATCTCCTGGTCGATCGCGCGGGAGACGACGTCCCGCGGCGCCAGCTCTGCGTCGCGATGGGCTCGGGCGAGGAAACGCTCGCCCGCCTCGTTGCGGATGACCGCCCCCTCCCCGCGCAACGCCTCGGTGATCAGGAACCGCGGCGCGCCCTCCCGCGCGAACGCGGTCGGATGGAACTGGATGAACTCCATATCGGCGAGAAGCGCGCCGGCCCGGAACGCGATCGCGACGCCCTCCCCGGTCGCGATGGACGGATTCGAGCTCTGGCGGTAGAGGCTTCCGGCTCCGCCGGTGGCCAGAATGACGGGCGCGGGCGTCGCGTACTCGATGTCGCGGCCGTCGGCGTTCGAGAGGACCGCGACGGGCCCCTCCCGCGCACCGGGGCGCAACCCACGGAGCACGGTCCGCTCTCGGATGTCGACGCCGCCCGTGAGGACGCGCCGCTTCAACGCCTCCTCGATCGACAGGCCGGTAGCGTCCCCCCCGGCGTGCAGGGTGCGATTGCGCGAATGCGCCGCCTCCCGACCGAGGGCGATACGGCCCTCCACGGTGTCGAACGGAACCCCGTAGCGCACGAGGTCCGCGATGCGCGCGGGAGCTTCGGACGTCAGGACCCGCGCCGCGGCAAGGTCGACGAGTCCGTCGCCGGCGGTGACCGTGTCCTCGAAGTGACGATGGGGGCTGTCGTCGGGTCCGATTGCGGCGGCAATGCCGCCCTGGGCGTACCGCGTGTTCGACTCCTCGAGGCGCGCCTTCGTCACGATGGTGGGGCGGAGACCCAGCTCTCGCGCCCGGAGCGCGACGTAGAGACCGGCGATGCCGCTCCCGACGATCAGGGGGCGATGCTGGGCCTCGGTCATCGAGCGCCGGACTGAGGGCGGCCGTAAAAGGCGCGCGCCCGGCCCGTGGGGCTCCTATACGACGCCGGGTTCCGGAGCCCGTGGCGTTGGCGGGCGGAGTCTGGAAGCCGAGTGTCACGGTGCAGGAGGAGGCGGCGCTCGCGAGCCGACTGGTGTCGCAGCTGCCTCCCGAGGGGAGCTCGCGGGCGACGAGCGTGACCGACCTCGTCGCCCTCCGACGCGCCTACTGGCGGGTGACTCGACCGGTGCCGTTCGACGCGGTGCGACAGGCGCGCCTCGACCTCGGGCGCCGAACGCACCGTCGTCTTGGGCGCGCCCTGTCCCCCGACGGCCAGCTCGAGGTCCGGGTCCGTCGATCGGGGATCGTCGGGCGGATCGACGTGCTCAGCGACGTTCCCGTCGAAGTGAAGACGAGCTCGACCGCGGTCGAAGCGGACGAACTACGGTCGGCGCGGCCCGACCAGCTGGAACAGCTCGCGATGTACTGCGCGCTCTCGACCCGACCCGCCGGTCGGCTGTTGACTCTCGTGCTCTCCGACGGTGACATCTCGTCCGCCCGGGCCGCCGAGATCCGGGTCCGGAACGTGGAAGCGGTCCGCAACGAGATGCGAACCCGGGCCGACCTGCTGAAGCGGGCGTGGTCGAGCCGCAGCGCGTCCGGGCTCCCGGCGTGTCGCTGGTTCGGCCGCGGCTGCGAGTTTCAGGACGCGAAGGTGTGCGACTGCACCGGGTCCGAGCCCGGGGTCGGAGCCGCGATTCTGGACGAGATCACGGAATCGCGGGCGAGGGACGACGTCGCCGGACGGGTGGAGGCTCGCCTGAAGGAAGTCGGGGCGACTCCCCCCGCGCCCGGCATCGAACGGTTCCGGGAACTCGTCTATCCGCGTCGAGGATACTTCGACCGGCGACATCCCCCCGGGGCGGCCGAACCCGGTCCCTCGGACCCTCTCGCACCGATGGACCTGTACTGGAGTGTCATGGCGGCGCTGGAGAGCGGCCCCATCGGAGAGGTAGGGCAGCTCCCCGCCACCGATGCGGGGCCGGCGGAGGACGTCCTCAGCTTCCTCGGCGAGCCACTGCTCCTGCGGACCTCCTGGTCGCGAGATCCGGCAACGCCCCAGTCCGTTCTCGACGTTCAACCTCAGTACGCTCTCGAACTGGGGTTCCGCGCGGCCGCGAGTGGGCACGACTCCGGGTACCTCGTCCTCGGCCGGGAACGTGCCCGTCGCGACGCGGAGCGGATCCAGGTGTTCCACTTCCGCTTCGCGCCCGTCTCGACGTTCCGGCACGAGTGGGACGATCGCGCCCGGGCCCTGGGGGCTGCCGAGCTGGCGGGCGCGCCGGGCGGGCTTCCCGCGTGCCCGGACTGGATGTACGCCGACTGCCCCTACCGTTCCGACTGTCGTTGCGGGGAGGCCGGCACGCGGTCCCAACGGTAGATGACCGCGCGGTGCGTCACCGAGAAACCGACGGAGTCGTACAGGCGTCGCGCGCCGGTGTTGGTCGCGGTGACCCAGAGGCGGACCCGCTCGTACCCCAGCGCATACAGGGTCCGGAATCCCCAGCGAAGCAGGTACCGACCGTAGCCGTGGCCCCGCTCGTCCGGGTCGACCATGAAGTCGAGGAAGACGGCGTGGCGCGCCGATCGCTCGCTCGTGAGGATCGCTCCGACGAGCGCGGGGGGCTCGGCACGATACAGGGCGGACGACGCGTGGTCGAGAAACGGACCGAGCTCGCCGTCGAGCATCGCCGAGAGGGCCCGGCGGTACTCCCCGATCCCCGGGCCGAGCAGGAGCTCATCCGTCGTCCCTCGGAACGCTCGTTGATCGAGGTCGGCGAGCGCCTCGGGGGTCACCTCTCGAACGGGGAACTGGGCGAGCTCCACCGGGAGCGGCGGGGTCTCCTTCCCGTCGTCCGCGCTCAACGCCCGCTCCATCGCGAACCGATGGATCACCGTCGACCCGGGTCGCCGCGCGAGCCGGCCAAGGAGCACATCCTCCTCTTCGGTCGTAAGCCCGGTGAAGCCCACGCAGGCCGCGTTCACCGTGCTCGGAAGCGAGTCGAGCAGGACGGCCGCCAGCGCCTCGGCCCGCTCGAGCGGGTCCGGACCCGGCGCGACGTGCACGTGCTCGAACGAGGTCCCTTCGCGCTCGGAGCGGGACGCGAGTCCGCCCCCGGTGGCCAGGGGATAGTACCAACCGGTGGTCTCGCCGGAGCGCAGTCGCTCGGCGAACGACTCGAGCCAGTCGCCGATCGGGCCCTCCTCTCGAACGACCAGCTCGCGACGCAGGAGATGCGCGAGCTCGAGCAGCTCATCGGCCGGAGCACCACGGGCCGGCCGAGGAGCCTCCACGCGGCCCGCCCCCCCCGACTACGAGCTCGCCTGGCGGAGCAGGATCTGGGCGATGTCCGGGGCGACGGACGCCTTCTCGGCGGGGTTCCCCAGGGTGTCGGTCGAATAGACGTCGTCGACGACCGCCTTGAGGCGCTCGAACGCGTCGCGCAGGAACAGCCCGTGAGTGCACGCCGCGCTGATGCCGGTGACACCCTGCTTCTTCAGCAGCTTCGCCGCCTCGACGATCGTGCCGCCGGTGGAGATGACGTCGTCCACGATGACGACCTGCTTGCCCGCGAGGTCGACCGGCAGATTGGGGGGCACCGTGAGCTCGACATGCTCACTGTCCAGTCGCTTCTTCTGGAGCGCGACCCACGGCTTGTCCAGCAGCTGGGCCATCCGCCGGGCCCGGTCGACGCCCCCCTGGTCGGGCGAAACCAGCACGTCGAGCGGCCGTTCGCGGAGGAGTCGTGCGATGGCGGGGATCCCGCTCGCCTCGAACGCCGGTTTGGTGAAGTGGCGCAGCGTCTCCCGCGAGTGGAGGTCGACCGTGATGACCACGTCCGCGTCGAGCTCGATATGTTGGCAGAACGTGCGGGCGCTCACCGGTTCGCCGGGGAAGAACCGCCGGTCCTGTCGCGAGTATCCGAGGTACGGCACGACGACGAACTCGCGGAGCGCGCCGGCCTCTCGGACCGCGTCCTCGAGCAGGAGCAGCTCGACGATATCCTGGTCGGTGCGGGTCGATTGGACGATGACGACGTCCTCCCCCTCGAACCGTCCCCCGACCCGCACGTACATCTCGCCGTCCGGGAACCGCTTCGTGAACGGGATGGCGAACGGCGCGTTGCCCAGTTCGCGGGAAATTCGTTCGGCGAGGGCGGTCGATGCCGTACCTCCGATGACGTGCATTCGGCTCGGTCCTCGCGGGTGGGACCGAGCGGGGGACTTTAAAGTTACGAAGTTGCCGGGGGACTCCGAACCCGGCCCGGCTCAGAGCGCCCCGTCGTCGTCCGGGGGCGGCCGGCGCTTCGGTTTCGCGGCCCGCTTGACCCGGGGGACCGGGCGGCCCCGGCGGCGGTCCGACATCGACGAGGAGGAGCGCGGCGCGTGCTTGGCCCGCGGGGCGGGGGCCTCCTCGTCGTCGTCTGCGGTCGGTCGCTTCCATGGGCGCAGCGCGGCCAGCCAACGTCGCGCACGGCCGCCCCCTTCGGATTCGGGTTCGGCGGCGGTCCGAGCGGCCGCGGCCTCCTCCTCTTGCTCCTTGCGTCGCTCGTCCTCGATCCCCTCCTTCCGGAGGGCGTAGTGGATGCCGAAAGCGACCGCGATCAGACCGACCACGGTGAGCCCGAGATACTGCCAGGACTGTGCGGGCACCTCGCCCGCGTTCCCTTCCAAAAGGAGCTTGACCGCGCCGAACCACGGGAGCATGCCCCGGGCCACGCCGAGGATCCATCCGGGTTCGACGAGGGTCGAGGTTCCGTCCACCTGGTCGGGGAAGCCGCCGGAGCAGCCCGTCGTGCAACCCGCGGGGAGGAAATTGTTGTCCCCCATCGTCACGAATCCGGAATGTTCTCCGAGAAGGCTCGAGCCGAGGTCGAGCGTCACCTCGACCGACTGCCATCCGATGTGGTAGAGCGTGAGCGTTCCGACCAGCCCCGTCGTCAGGCACGGGCTCGCCGACGGGTCGTCCGGGTCGGAATAGTTGTACACCGCCCCGCGCTCGTTGCCGCACGGGAGCCCGCTGAGGTCGGTCGCGTTGTAGGAGTTCGAGTAGGGATTCCACTGGAGGTACAGGATCGCCCGATGGATGACGGGGGTACTTCCCTGCCCGTTGGCGGAGTACAGAAGGACGTCCCCGTACTCGCCGTACGTCTGGTAGCCCGTGGCGATCCCGGTGACGTACGGCGTGATCTGGTCGGTGGGGATCCGCTGCGCGAGCACCAGGTCGCCGGTGTTGATGACCCCGAGCACGTCGTTCGACCCGTGCTGCATGCTCTGGGATTCGACGACATATACCGGGGGCCAGTTGTCCGTGTAGGCGTACAGACCGACGAGGATCACGACGATGATCGCGACGGCGACCAACGGCTCGAACCAGAGGGAGTCCCGGGCTCTCCAGTACACCGGTTTCTTCTCCCGCTGCCACACCTTGAGCCGCTTCGCGTCGGGCTCGAGCTCGTCGTCACTGGCCTCTTCTTCCGGGGCTTCCGGACCCTGCCAACGGCGCACCGGCTTCGCCCGCGCGGGGGGATGGGAGGGCGGGGCGCGACTCCGGCGCCGCGGCGGGGGGGACGACTCTTCGTCCTCCGGCTCGGCGTACCGCTCGTCCGCGTCCTCCGCTCGCGGGGGCATCGGCCGCACTCCGGGCCGGCTCCGCTTAACTCTTGGGCTCGAACGGTACGGCCGCGGTTAGCTCCGCGAACGAGAACCCGGGTGCGGGTCAGTCGCGTTCATCCGGCGGGAGCATGTCGGGGATCCCGTCCTGGATCGGATAATCGATCTGGCATGTGGCGCACGTAAGCGTCCCCTCCACGATATCGGGCCCGTCGGTCCGGCGTTGCACCAGTCCGAGCTCTCCCTTGCAGACGGGGCAGCGGAGGATCTCAAGGAGGTCCGGATTCACTTCGCCCCTCCTTCGACGATCCCGTAGCCGATCAGTCGCCACGCGTTGAGCTTGCGCGAGATCGCGACGCGGCTCCCGGGGAAGACGGTCACCGCGCGGTTGAGAGAGAGTTCGACCTCGTTCCCCCGCGCGCTCGTCACTTTGCCGCTCGCGATCGTGGTTCCGACGGTCACGGCGAGGAGCTCGCTGGTCCGGATCTTCTCGACTTTGATGTCACGCTGGGCACCGAGGACCCGGTCGAGGAGCGTGGCCTTGAGGCGGATCTTCTGCGTGACCGGAGGGAGCGTTCCGGAGGTGCCGACGAGCCGACCGGTGAGCCCATCGCTCTTTGCCAGGGACGGGTCGAGGCTGGTGCCGACCGCGGCGAGGCCTCCGGGTCGAAGCTCCTTCCACTCGCGGCCCCCCGAGACGATCGAGGTGACCTTGGTCGTGAGGGACTCGGAGTGGCTGTTCGTCGCGCCGGACGGCCCGGGCCGGATCTCGATCTCCTCCCCCAGTGAGATCTTCCCCTGGAGAAGAGAACCGCCCAGGACCCCGCCGCGCAGCTCTTTCGGGCGGGTGCCGGGTCGGTTGATATCGAACGACCGGGCAACGTACATGAGGGGGGGTTTTGCCGGGTCACGCGCGGGGGTGGGGATGGTCTCCTCGATCGCACCGATGAGCGCGTCGATGTTGACCCGGTGGTTCGCGCTGACGGGCACGACGGGGGCGTTCGCGACCGGGGAGGTCTTCAGGAAGTCAACGATCTCGCGGTAGTTCTCCTCGGCAGCCTCGGGAGTGACGAGGTCGATCTTGTTCTGGACGACGACGACCTTGCGAACGCCGATGATGTCGAGGGCGTACAGGTGCTCGCGCGTCTGAGGCTGCGGGACCTTCTCGTTCGCGGCGACGAGGAGGAGCGCGCCGTCCATGATCGCCGCGCCGGAGAGCATGGTCTCCATCAGCGTCTCGTGGCCGGGGGCGTCCACGAAGGAGACCGCGCGGAGGAACTTCGCCTCGCCGTGACCGTTCGGGCAGGTGGGTTCCGTCAGATAGCCGGTCGGCGGCGGGCACTTTGGGCATTTGTAGAACGCGGCGTCGGCGTACCCGAGCTTGATCGAGATGCCGCGCTTCAGTTCCTCGGAGTGGCGGTCGGTCCACTCGCCGGTGAGGGCCTGGGTGAGGGTCGTCTTCCCGTGGTCGACGTGCCCCACCAGTCCGATGTTGACCTCGGGTTGGCGCGGTACCTTCATGACGTCGCGAGAAGCTCCGCGAGCGGTTTCCCGCCCTTTTGCTCGACGATCAGGTTGATCTGGACCGTGTCCTCGCTGACCGTGTTGCCGCGGAACGTTCGTCGGCGACGCATGCCGTCACGTGGAGCGTGGAACCCGAACCCGTTGCCCACGAAGAGCCGGGTCTGCCGGGCGCCGGGGAGGTCCGGACGCAGTGGGAAGCCCGACTTGTCGGTCCCCCCGGTGATGCGGAAGGTATAGCCGGTCGCACCGATGACCTCGCCACCGATCGTCTCGCCGATGCGCTTCCCGAGGAACCCGGCGGCCTGCGGGTCCCCGACCGTTCGCGCGAGCGATTTCTCGCGCTCGGAGATGACGAGCTTGTACTCGACCATGAGTTCTCTGAGGGTGCGGCCGCGCAGTTGGAGGCTATTTAAATAGCTTGCCGGGCCGCCGCCGGTGAGGACGGCGGGAACGCAGCATCGGTGAAGCCGCCGGGCGGTCCGAGCGTGCAGGCGGTCGTGCCCGTGTGATTGCTGATGACCTCGCCGGTCAGCCCGGCGACAGTCGCGTTGAAGAATGCCCCGGTTTCCCCCGAGATCGCGGGGAACGTGCACGAGGTGTACTCGACATACCACTCCGGCGTCGTCGCTCCGAGTACGCCCAGAGAGATACCGCCAACCGCCCCCCACAACTGGGTGGCGTTCGGGTGGTTGATCAGGAACGATCCGCCTCCGGCGGCGTTGACCGACGCGACGACCGACGGCGAGTCGACGCTCGCAGACGGGAACTGCACGAGGTAGCCCGCCACCTCCGCGCAGTAGCCGGCATGGATCGTCACCAGTGCCGAAGCGCTCCCGTCCGAGATCGTCTCCAGGAGGAGGCCGTTCGACTGGTTCTTCAGGCCCACGACCCAGTACGCCGACGAGCCGGCACCGGCCGAAGTCGGGGTCGCCGGCACCGCGAGGTTCGCCGGTTCCCCGTGCGGCCAGTCGTACGAGCAGTTGGAGTCGGTAAGGAATCCCGAGACGTTCTGCGTGGGCTCGAGGATCGAGCTCCGCGAGAGCAGCGAAATCACGATCGACACGTACCACGGTCC
>Ga0335074_10003261_pt1 | contig 22096 bp, 20 predicted proteins | sample Lox_Sample_23_FD_206715 | JGI IMG/M metagenome (GOLD analysis project Ga0335074, IMG submission 206715) | Soil microbial communities from Loxahatchee National Wildlife Refuge, Florida, United States - Lox_Sample_2.3 | ecosystem: Environmental > Terrestrial > Soil > Wetlands | place: USA...
ATGGCGCAGGGAGGCACCCGGCGCTCAAAACGCAACGGATCCTGGAGAGGATTGACCTCGGGCAGCGGCTGGACGAGAACGCTCATGATCTCTTTGATGATATGCCTGGCAGGAAGTATCAATAGAATTCGCAGCGTTCGAGAACACCGCGGGGAAATGGTATCAGTGAAGTAGCCGATGGGCAATCACAACAAGCGAGTGGTCGCGGTGCTGAGCGACCTGATGTTTACGGTGAAGATTCAGGAGGCGGCGAAGCGGGCCGGGCTGGAGGCCGTTTTCGTCAAATCGAAACAGGAGGCGCTGGAACAGGCCAAAACGAAGCCGGCGGTGATCATTCTGGACTTGAATAATACGGCGGCCGACGCACTGGACGTGATCGGGGAATTGAAGGGCGCCGAGGAGACGCGCAAGATTCGGCTACTGGGGTTTGTCTCGCATGTGCAGGCGGATTTGAAGCAGGCGGCGCAGCAGAAGGGCTGCGACACGGTGATCGCGCGGTCGGCATTTTCGCAGAATTTGCCGCAGATATTGAGAAGGTACGCGGAAGGCGTCACAACGTCAAGTTCGACGCCGGCTGGCCCGCTCCCACCTGTACCTTGAGTTTCTTTCCCCGGACGGAGAGCTCCGCTTCCCCGTCGGTTGCGCCGTAAAAGCGAAAACCACCCCGAGGATCTGTAAACGTTCTCAGTTGTTGGCCGCCCGAGCTTAGAGTCATGGGCTCGTAAGCGACGGGTTGTCCATTCGCGTCCATCAACGTGCCGGAGTGAGCAGCAGGTTGATCCGCGAACGCGAATGCGAAGGAGTTGAACACCGAATCCCAGTACACGAGCACGTCTGTGGGTCCAGTATAGGTAAAAGCTGGACCGCCCACTGTGACGGTAGCCGATTGAGTGGCGGTGTTGCTGCTTGATTTGGATGAGATGTTGGTCCATTCAAGCGACGTACTGACCTTCAGGCTGGCACTAAACAGGCCGGAAAACCCGGCAGATACCTCAAAGCCGACACTGTACTTGGTTTCCGTGGTGTGGCTGGCTGTCCGAGTGACGGTGTTCTGCTGAGTATAAGTTAGCGTCGGGACGGTATCGTTGGGACTGTAGGGCGGCACATAAGGGAAGCTCTGGGTAGTTGGCAGAAAACGGTCCGGATCGAGGGAATTAGACCCTGAGAAGAACGGATTCGTCGCCAGGATCTGCTTGTAATCATCGGCAGTGAGCCCCGCCTTATTAAGCACCTGTTGCAATCCGGGTGGCATGGTTGCCGGATTCTGAAGCCATCCCGCATAGACGTATTGCAGGATCATAGTGGGGCCGTCGACGTCGAGCTCCCACGTGATGTTATTCAAACTATCGATGGTTACCTTCAGTAACGGATTGAGCCAAAGATAGAAGATATCGAGATCGTGATTAATTCCATCCATCGATGGGCCGGTTACTCTGATGTCCCAGGTCTCACCCTTTTTTACCTCGACCGAGGAGCTATCCGTGCCGGTGGTCGAGTAACTGAATTCAGATCCGAGGCTAACCGCGCCGGCGCCTACAGTGGCCTTCACGCCGACTGAAGTCTTAAATGAATCGGTGGTGGAGATGGTGCTAGCGAGACTGCTGCCTTTGGCGTAATCGACTTGAGATCCGCTCTTGCCGCCGTCCGTGCCGGGAGGCGCATAGACCACGGTGACGAGCTGATACTTCGGGCGTACCGGAAACTTATAGAGTAATCTCGAAAACAGCGACACCGGGAATGGGCTGGTCTGGCGGATGGACACGTTGTTCGACCAGGAGTCGCCATCGGACGAGGAACAAACCAAGATGGTATTGGTCAGGTTATTGGCGAGGAATGCGATCCAGAGTTTGCTGTTGAATACGGCGAGGAACGGCGCAGCTTTGCTCGCCTGGCCGATCGGATTGGGTTTCGACCATTGATTGCCGTCGGGCGATGAGGACACCAGCAACCCACCGTCGGAGGCGCGGAATGCGACCCACAGCTTCGTATTGAACGCAGTCAAACTCGGGGCGGAGGTTTGGTTCATGGGGCCAACTTGAACCGGCGGTTTCCAAAAACCTATGCGATCCGATGAGGAAACCTCAACTGCGCGATTATGGTTCTCATTGACGAAAGCGACCCAGAGCCGATCATTAAAGGCGGCCAGGCTAGGTGCAAACGCGGTTGGGTGACCTAGGGGAAGATTCTGTGACCAATTAAAACCGTCCGCCGACCAGGAAATTAGAAGATCGTTATTGGTCTTCGCTACGAATGCGATCAAGAGTCTATCCTCGAGAACAGCCAGGCTCGGGCCGCCTTTGGTGAACTTGTCCAGGCGCTTAGGAGAAGACCACTTCAAACCGTCAGATGAAGAGCACACCACGATCTGGCCGGTGTCGTCATCCGCTATGAAGACCCCCCAGAATTTCCCCTGAAAAAAAATCTGGGTGGCCGTATTCCTGCTGCGCTGGCTAGTCTCGTTGCCGCCGCCCCAGTTGACGCCGTCGTCAGAGGGGGAAACCAGAATGCGCTTGGTATCGTCGTCCGAGCGGAAGGTCGCCAAAAGAGGATCGGGCACCGAAGATCTCCTGTCCAAAACAGCTTGAATTTACTGGAAGCGGCGAGTATCATAGCACGACTCAGGGCTAATTGTGGCGGCACACAACGGGTCAGAATTTGGCGAGCGAGACGCGGACGACGGTGGTGCCGGGGTGGCGGAAGTTCAGCCCGCGGTCGGTTTGGTCGCCGTTCCAGATGCGCAGGAATTTCCAGGCGCCGTTTTCGTAACCCCCTTCTTCGGCGCGGAGAATGTTCATCCGCAGACCAGGCAATTCGCCAGGCAGATGGAAGGCGATGCTGGCATTGAAACCGCCTACCAGGAATTCATTCGGTCCTAGTTGCGCCACCAGCGCGCGGCCGCTGTGATCCGAAGTGCCGGGCGGATTCATTCCATCGCGTTGCGGAAAACCGAACGAGACCGTAGCTTGCCACTCGCCGAAATCAAGCTCCTGCCGAACGGCGCCTGGTTCTTCGACCGCCGTTTTGAGCTTGCCTTCGGAGTTGAGGCGCGCAATTTCGCGATCCATGGGTGCGATGAGCGCATAGTTCTCGGCGTGCAATTTTGGAGTCTCATCATCGGAGTAGGTCCAGCCGGTGCGATCGATGCCGAAGGGCGAGAAGCCGATGGCGCCGTCGCCGAGCGCGTAGAAGAAGTAGTGCGCGTCAATGTCGTCACGGCCGGTTTCGGGAATCCAGAGCGGATTGTCGGGCCGATTGTAGGTCCGGAGCACTTCCCGGTAGAAGTCTGAGTCGTCGGTGTAGATATCGGGGCCGATCATATCGATCGCAGGCGCGGTAATTTTCCAGAGATCGATCATCTTCTGCACGGCGCCTCCGCTGGGGTAACTGAGGCCGGGCACTGAAACGCGACGCTCCGGCAGTGCGGCGACCGGATAGCTGATCCAAACGTTGACATACATCGGCAACGGGAACTCATGCTTGCCGGCCTCGGCGATGGCGTTGATGTAGCGGGAGACTGAATAAGCCTGAAAGTATTCGTCGGCATCCGCGCCGAACACCTCTGGCCATGTGCCGGGCTGTTTGTGCAGAGCGCGCGCGAGCTCGGCGGGAACCTGGGAGTGAAATTGCTTGTCGGCGAGCGGCGAGAAATCGCGGACAGCGCCAATGGCCCCGGATTCGTTTTCTACCTGGATGAAGAGGATCGTGTGCTGGTCCGCATCGAGCTCTCGAACATGATGCATCAGCGCAGTGAAAGCGCGCTTGTCGGCTTCGAGATTGGAGGGCGCGTTCGCTGAGAGGACATCGATCGGCTCGCCGTGCGCGTTAATCATGCGCGGGTAATGCGCAGTATCGGTCTTGACCCATTCGGGCGCGTAGTGCATATTGCCGTTCTTCCAGGTGCCGAACCAAAGCAGGACGAGATGGACGTGGTGGTCGCGGGCTTGATGAATGAGATCGTCGACGATGGAGAAATCGAAGGCGCCGGGCCGGGGCTCGATCTGCTCCCAATAGACGGGCGCTTCGACGGTGTTGACCTGCATGGCTTCGATGAGCGGCCAGACATCGGGCAGGGTGCTGGGCCAGGTGCTGGAATTGTTGATTTGAGCGCCGAGGACCAGATAGGGCTGGCCGTCGACCAAGAGCGTGAAACGGCCGTTGGTTTTGGCAAGCTTGGGCATCTCGGCGGCGGGAGCGGCGAGTGCGGCGGTCAGCAAAGTGAGGATCAGGAGGTTGGTTCGTATCAAAGTAGGCATAGGCGGCGGCTGCGCTCATTATGCTATTAAGGAATTCGCGCAAAACGGTCGCGGACTACGCTGGATCGCGCACAACGCCACAAACGGGCTGTGCGCTTGCCCGCATCGCGCAAGGAAATAACAAGATAGGATCGGAAGGCACCCACGATCCGTTGCCGAAATTCCATGTATCTAGTGAAGCGGTGCGGAAATCTTGCTATCAAGCCCTGCTCCCAAGCATCAGAATTTAGAATCTGCGTACAGGGAAAATGGAATGATTCGTACTCCTTTTCAGGGCTGCTCAGATCGAGCAACACGTCCCGGTTGAAGTTCGTACGAATCATTCGTTTTTCGTCGACAGCGATGATCGCCTCCTCCAATGATCCGTCGCCGTTGATCGCTCTCTCAATATCAAAGTAGTAGTGCCGCCTGATCTGACGGTTTTTCTCGTCGCGAGTAACCACCGGCTCCGGCGTCTTTAGAACCTGCGTCAAGGAAGTTAGCCGCTGTTGGCCATCTAGAATGAGCCGTTCGGGTCGCGCGGATGGAGATAGGTTCACACTCTCGACGGGCCGCACCTGAAAGCGCGTCTCGCCGCCCGTCTCCAAAAGCATTACTGCTCCGATCGGGAACGAGCGCGCCACGCTCACGAGCAGGGACCGAATATGGTCGTCGTCCCAAACCCAACCGCGTTGAAAGTCTGGAAGCTGTATCTTGCCATCTGCGATCTCGTCCAGCAGTTTCCTCAACTCGGTCTTGGTTGTATCGAATGTCGTCATTGAAAGCGGCTAAGATATCACAAACGACTGCAAGCCACTACTTTCCGTTCGCGCAATTTTATTTTAGTGTTCACTTTCAACCACTTACCGCCACTCCTGTTCCTAACTTCCCCCTTCCGCCCTCAAAATGAACGGCGTATGGCAACTCCTGCGCAAGTCGCCGCCAACCAGGCGAATTCTCAAAAATCCACCGGCCCGACGTCGTCCGCCGGTAAGGCTCGTTCCAGCCGCAATTCCTTCAAGCATGGCCTCTACTCGAAGGAACTCGTGCTCCCCAATGAAGATCCAGCCGAGCTCGACCAACTCCGCGCCTCGCTCCGCGCCGAGCATCAACCGATCAACACCACTGAAGACATGCTGGTCAACGACCTCGCGGAAAATTTCTGGCGCCTCCGCCGCATGCGTGAGTTCGAAACCCGCGCCATGCTCCCGGAAAACATCGTCGACTGGCACCGGACCGGCCTGCTTGCCGTCGTGCAGCGCACCATGGCCTCCGCTGAGCGCGGTTTTCACAAATCCCTCACCGCTCTTCGCCGCCTCCAGAGGGATCGTGGCTTCGTTCCTCAAGAATCACCCGAGCCGAGCGCCGAAACCAGCGACTCGGCGGTCGAAATCGGCTTCGTTTCTGAAAAACCGAAGCCTCTCGCTGAGGCCGAAGCCGCGATCCGCGAAGAAATGCGTCCCTTCCTGAACGAATCAGGCTCTCTAACCCGTGAAGGCGCCCAAAAATTCGCGGCTCACATGCGCGAAAAGTGCATGAGGCAGTTCGATACGCTCCCGAAAGCCGCCTGATACGGCCTTTCCACAGCTCTTTGACAATCGAATATTTACCCGGCCGCGGCCCGCACCCGAAGTGTGCGCGCAAATCGCGCGCCCCTCTCACTGCCAGAATTGGAACCGGGAGCTTCGAACCTTGGACATCAGAGCACAAAGTCATGGACACAGCCTCTACCGCGGCATCACCCTCATCACGTTCGCCTTCTTTTGCGCCGCCGTCATGAGCGCGCTCAGCAAAGCGGCCCATGGCGTTCCTCCGCTCGTGATGCTGTCTCTGCAATACGCCATCAGCTTCCTGGTGTTCGTTCCCTCGGCGGCGCGCATTGGGCGCGCTGGCCTCAAAACCGAGCATTTCTGGTTGCATTTATTCCGCAGCGTCGCGGGCTCGGTTTGCCAGCTTCTCTTTTTCATGTCGGTCCGGTCCATACCGCTGCTCGATTCAGTCCTGCTCTCGAATGCTGCGCCGCTCTTCATTCCCCTAGTGGTCTATGTTTGGTTCCGAAAAACCGTGCGCCCGCTGGTCTGGGCGAGTCTCTTGATTGGTCTCGTGGGAATCGTGCTCATCATCAAGCCCGGCCCGGAAACGTATCGAAATCCCGCATCGCTGCTGGCTCTGCTCGCCGGATTGTTTTCGGCCATAGCACTGGTCGCAACCAACACTCTGGCCGAAACGGAGCCGCCCGTCCGAATCCTCTTCTATAACTTCGGCCTTTCAACCTTATTACTGATTCCGTTCTGCATCGCCGCTTGGAAGCCGTTGACCGGCAGGCAATGGCTCCTGGTTCTCGGGGTCGGCGGCTGTTATGCGCTCACGCAGCACCTCATCATCCTGGCGTACCGCTATGCAGGTGCAGCCGAACTATCGCCGTTCAACTACACGGTGGTGATCTTCTCGGGTCTGTTGGGCTGGCAATTCTTCGGCAACGTTCCGGATGCTGCGGCCATCCTGGGCACGGTCCTGATTTGCGCCGGCGGCATCCTGAGCATTCGCACCGGACATTCCGAAGGTCTCGGCCACTCCTCCGGCTACGGCCACTGGCGTCTATATTGGAAATTACTTCACCGTGCTGCTATCTGAGCCCTACCGCGCCCGCGCTGCAACCGTTGTAGCTTAGCACGACGATTGGAGCGACTAGGGGCCCGCTGATGCCGAAGTGCTCTTGGAGACCCCTGAGGCGTTCTGGAGGACTTCCCGCACGCCCGCTTCGTTCTCCTGAAGCCACCGCTTGTATTCAACACTGCGATTCCAGAGAGTAGCGAAATGCGCTTCAAAAGAGGTTTGAGCGTTAGGCTGACCCCGTTGTACTTCGAAGTGGAGCATGTCTCTCGACCTCCGACCCAGCGAGATGATCGAATGAAAAATGCTCTCGTCAATTTGGAACATAATCTGCGTAGGGAAAGTATCATACACCCGCAGCTCCCAACGGTTTGATGCGATTTCTCCAAGCGCGCTGTGAGTAGCCTGCATGGTGTCAATCAGGAGGCGGCGGTATGAAAAAGGCAATTCTGCGAGCTGGTCAGCTCTGGCCGCAGCAAACTCGGAAAACGGATTCAGGGTGAGTATCTGGACTGAGAGATTGGGATTCCGAGTCAATGCTCGAATGATCGTATTGACCTGATCCCGTACGCTGTCTAGGTTAAGCTCCAGTATTCTAACAGTCTTGTTTGCTCCTAGATACTTGACCTCCAAATCACATGAACGTCTGTCGACATAACAGTCGGCTCGAAAGACCGACCTGCCCGACGACGGCCCCCGCGCAATAATTTTCTCCAATGCTCGCTCAACTCTTTGGAGAGCAGCATCAAGTTTATTCAGGTCGTACTCAATTAAATGTTCCTCCGCGATGATGGACGGTACGTTGACCGCCCGGTCCTTCTTTTGACACAAGTAAATGCCACTCATACCAGAAGCCTCGGCGTAGCCAATCTCCCACATGATCGCGGGCCTCGGACCGAAACATGGCTTCTTAGGCTGCTGCGGAGCCGACGAGAGGTCAGCAATGAGGATAGAGCTATTTGCTAGGCCGCCGGCTATTTCTGTCCGGAGCCTCTGCCCTTCTGACTCTGTCACGTAGAACGCTTGCCCACCCACACGCTGAACCAGGGTTGTTAACTCTTTTCTAAGGGTTTCGAATTCATGAGGCAATGATAGAAAGCAATTTGCCTTGTGCAGTGCCGGTTCGATTGTGTTCATTTAGCTGACCGTAACCTTAACTGTGTCTCATCATGTTGCGTCGACACCAGATGGATCTCTGCCTAGAAAGAAAGTATCAGAAATGCTTGACCTAAGTGTGTCGCCTTGCACCCTCTTCTCAGTCCGCGTTCCGCCAGCCGTCCGGGATGCGCTATTACCTGCCGCTCTTCTGCTAACTTCAGCTAAAATTCATTTGGCGGCCTCTATCGCGGGAGAGCGGGTGTGCAACGCTTGTCAGGCTACGAATATTGTTAAGAAGCTAAATACGTACTTCAAAAGTTCGCCGTCGCACCTATCCACCCTCGCCGGTCGCGGGTGTTGAACTCGCGAAGCCTCTTCTTGTCAACATCCATTCTGACGGGGCGATCTCCATCACCGCGCCCGCACTTCCAAAAATTGCGGCAGCTTATCGCTCGCTCGGCCGATCGCGCGCGCCAAACTCAGCTTCGCCAAATTGTGCGCGAACACGCCATTGATATAGTCCAGCTCCGCGCTCGCAACCGACTCCTGCGATTGCACCACATCCACGTTGTCGCTCACCCCCGCATCGAATCGCTGCCGCGTCAACTTAAGATTCTCCTGTGTCACTCGCAGGTTCTCCTGCGCCACCTCTACCTGGCTCCTCGCCGCTACCAGATCCAGATACGCGTTCCGAACATCGCTCTCCACCCGCGCATGCAGGTCTTCAAGTTCCGCCTGCCGCTGCGCCAACGCCGCATTGGCCTGCTCGATGTCGCCTTCAATCCGCCCCCCCTGCCAAATCGGAAACTTCAAGCTCCCGACCACGGAGAATGTCCCGTGCGAGTGATCCGGCGTCACTCCGATGGCGCCGTAATCGGCGCTCAGCGAAACAGAAGGGAGACGTTCCGCGCGTGCAGCCGACCGCGCTCGTTCCGCCGCTTGCACCTGCGCTTGCGCCGCTTTCAAATCCCAACGTTGCTCGAAGGCCTGCTTCAGCGAGTCTTCCAGGCTGATATCCGGCCCCGCCGCAAACGGCACATCGTCGGCCAGCTCGTAGCCCTCGTTCGGAGGCAGCCCCACAATGCGCGCCAGGTTGATCTTCTGTTTCGACAAGTCGTTCTCGACCGTGATCAGGCGCTGCTGTTGCGTCAACATCTGCACCCTGCTGCGGTTGACATCGATCTGTGCTACCAGGCCCACCGCTCGTTGCTGCGATGTCTGTTCGAACAGCGCCTTCGCGGTCGCAAGTTGCGCACGCACGGATTCCACCCGCGCCGCCGCCGTGATCACCTGCAGATACGCGCCGCCAACCGCCAACACCACCAAGTCGCGTGCATCGTTCGCCGAGAGCCGGTTCGAGCGAAGATTCTCCGCAGCCGAGCGGTAGTTGTTCCAGGCCGTCACATCCACAACCGTTTGCGACAGGCTCGCTCGTAAATCGAAATAGTTGAACGGACCGACCACTGTCGGTATAGAAAACCCGCGAATAGGAAAATTAAAGCGCAATCCGAAGGCCTGCAAATCAACCTGCTCGACTGTTTCGGAGAGATTCCCGTTGAGATTAGGAAGCAGGGCGCTGCGAGCCACGCGAGTTTCGCCGCTCGCCTGCCGCACCGCCTGCGCAATGCCCACCGCGCCCAGGTTGTATTCGAGGCCTCGCGCGATCGCATCTTGCAGCGAAAGCTTCCCGGAAAACGCCGCCTTGTCTCTGGCGCTTCCGCTGTACGGCCCTTCGACTTGCACCGTTGGATTGACCGTGTTCACGCTATTTGTCGTCCCCGGAACCGGCGACTCGGCGGCTGTCACCGTTCCGCTCTCTCCGGTTCGCCCCGACAGCGGCAGTGGATTCGCTCGCGCCGGCCCTTGTGCCTGGCCGCCTGCGGCTGGGAGCTGGCCGAACGCGCTGGCCACAGTCAAAACCATTGCTGCGCACCCTGCCGCGCCCCCCCCAAGTCCTCTTCGATTTTGCATTTGCTTTATTCGGCGCATCGTCCTCAACTGAGCTGTTTCCGAAACCTCCAGATGCTCAACGCCACCAGCACCACGGTGAAACCCAACAACCCCAAAAAGTTCGGCCATAACTCCAAAAACCCGCTGCCCTTCAGCAGGGCCGCGCGCGCAATCGTGGCGAAGTGGTGAATGGGATTGACAACCGTGAAAGGCTGCAACCATGCGGGCATCGCTTCTACCGGATTCAACGCTCCGGCCGTCGAATTCAGCGGCGGATTGATGAAGAACACCATCAGTTGCGCCTGCTGCGCCGATTTCGAAAACGTCGCATTCACCGTGCCCAGACTGATCCCCGATAAAATGCACAGCGCAGCGCCCGCCAGTACCAGCGGCAGATTGCCATGAAACGGTATCCCGAAGGCCAGCTTCATCACCGCCACGGCCAGCAGCGCCATCAGGAATAACAGCACAAACAGCGGCGCGATCTTCGCAATGATGATTTCCGACGTGTTCGCCGGCGACATCAGCAACTGCTCGATAGTGCCCGCTTCCCGTTCTCTCACCATCGCCGCGGCCGCAACCAGTGAACTATTCAGGATCAACAACAGCCCGAAAACACCCGTTACGATGAACCACGAATCCTTCAGCCCAGGATTGTAAAGATAGGCAGGGTACATCTGCACGCGGCCTCGCTGGCTTATATCCTGCGCCGATACTTGCTGGAAGCTGGCATGCAGCCCTTCTCCGCGCAGCCCCGCATTGTAGGACTGAATCACGCCCTCGGCATACCCTTGAGCAATGGCTGCCGTGTTCGCATTCATCGCGTTCAGTAGAAACTGCACCGTGGTCGGTCGCCCCCGTTGCAGATTCCGCGCGAAATCGTAGGGAATCACCACCCCCGCATCCACCTTCCCACGGCTGATCGCATCGCCAAGCTGATTCACCGAACTGTAATAGCTCACCAGCCGGAAGCTCTCGCTCTGGCTTAAGACCGCAACCAGCTCGCGGCTTTCAGGCGTTCTGCTGTCATCCACCGTGCCCAGCTTCAGGTTCGCCACGCTGGTACTCAGCGCGGACCCCAGCAGCAGCAATTGAAGCGTGGGCGGCAACACCAGAGAGATCGCCAGCCGCCGGTCCCGGCGAATCTGCGCGAACTCCTTGCGCATCAGGGCGCGCACCCGATTGTTAATAAGCCGATCTAGCATGTTCACGCCTTCAATTGCATGCGCCGCATTCTGCGCCACGCCAGTAAATAGAACACCGCCCCAATGATCCCGATGATCGCCACCTTGTACCAGCTAGCAGCCCAGCCGGCGCCTTCAAGCAGCGCGTCCCTCACAATCTCGATGTAGTACTTGCCCCAGATGAAAGTCGAAATCCAACGAATTCCCGCCGGGATATTCTCGATCGGAAACATCAGTCCGGAAAGCAGAAACACCAGCAGAAAACCGCCGAATGAGACAGCTTGAATAGCGGCTACCTGGCTCGGAATCGCAGCGCCTACCATAGTTCCAAACGAGGCGACACAGAAGGCGTAGAGCACGGTCGCAATAAAGAACGGCGTCGGGTCTCCCGCGAAGCTCAGCCCGAAATAAGTGAACAGCAGAATGAGCATCAGGCCGCATTCCGCGCCAGCAACCGCCATGAACGCGAGAATCTTCCCCAGTAGGAATTCATGCGACGAGACGTTTGAGACATACACCTGAAGAATCGTCTTGTGCTCCGATTCCTTGGCCATCGCAAGAGCGGCGAGTAATGGCGGGAACATCGATAGCCCAAGTACAAATACGCCGGGACCGAAGAACTTCTTCGATGAGCGGCCCGGGTTGTACCAGAGCCGTATCGCTGCCTGAACTAACTGAGGCCGCGATGAGTCCACGCGCTGGTTGTACACATTGATAATTTCGCCCGAATAGCCCGAAATCAGCTTCGCCGTATTGGCATCCGAAGCGTCCACTAGCATCTGCACGGGCGCATTGCCGCCTCGCGCCATATCGCGCCCGAAATGCTCCGGTATGATGAGCGCCCCGCGCGCTGCGTTCGATGTGAGCGCCTCTTGGGGCTGCCGGTCGGGTGGCCAATACACGATGTGAAACGTCAGAGAAGCGCGGAAAGCATCAATCAACTGGCGCGAAGCCGGCGAATCGTCAAGGTCCTGCACCACGATCGGCAAGTGAGTTGCGGTGAACGAAATCGCGGTCGACATCAATATGAGCAGCGCCAAGGGAAGCACCAGCGCAAGACCGAGCGTGCGCCAATCGCGAACCAATTGCGTTAATTCTTTGCGAGCTTGAGCTAAAATCCGCCTCATAATCCCGCTACTCCTCTGCGGCTACTTTGCCCTGCTGCCGCGCCCGCTGCACCACTCCGATGAATACGTCTTCCATGGAGAACCGGCCTTCGCGCACATTGAGGACGCGTATTCCGTCCGCCGACAATTTCTCCGCCACGCTCCGCTGACTTGCCTCCGCATCCTCATCCGTGATGACATGCAGCCGGTCACCGAACAGCGACACTCGCCAGCGCTCCATATCCTTTTTGAGCAGATCCGCCGCGCGTTGCGGCTGATCCACGACGAACTCGAGCAACTGGCCCTTCTGCTCATGCTTGATGCCGCTCGGATTTCCTTCCACCACCAGCTCGCCCGCCACCATCAACCCCAGGCGGTTGCACTGCTCCGACTCTTCTAGGTAATGAGTGGTCACCAGAATGGCAGTGCCCGCGTCGGCCAGGCGGTTGATCATGGACCAGAAAGCGCGCCGCGCCAGCGGATCTACGCCGGACGTCGGCTCATCCAGGAACAGCACGCTCGGTTCATGCATGATCGCAGCCCCGAACGCCACGCGTTGCTTCCATCCGCCCGGCAAGCTGCCGGTGATCTGGTCCTGCTTTCCCTCCAGTCCCGAGAACGACAGCACCCATTTCCGCTTCTCTTCGCGTTCGCGCTGCGGCACTCCGTAGACTCCCGCAAAAAAATCGAGATTGTCGCGAATCGAGAGATCGTCGTAAAGCGAGAACTTTTGTGACATGTAGCCAATCCGTTGCCGCACGCTTTCAGATCGCGCTCGTGCGCCTCTCTCGCCTGCCAACCGCACTTCTCCATGCGTCGGATCCAGAAGCCCGCAAAGCATCTTGATGGTTGTCGTTTTGCCCGCTCCGTTCGCGCCCAGCAATCCGTATATCTCACCGTAGTGAACTTCCAGATTCACGTTCTGGACGGCGGTGAAATCCCCGAATACGCGCGTGAGATCCTTTGCACCAATTGCGACTTGCCCTCTGAGATCTTCGTGAGAATGCCTTCCCGGAAACGGCTGTTCGTGAATGGCGTGGCCGAGACTGCGAAGCTTGGCGACAAACACATTCTCCAAAGTCGGTTCGTCTTCGCGCACGTCCTCGGTCTGTAGATGCGCCGCGTTCAGTCTCTGCTCGAGAATCAGCCGCGCCTTCGCGGGGTCGTGCACCAAGACATCGAGCCGGTCGCCGAAGCGTTGCACATCCAGAATCTCTTGCTCCGCGCCTTCTGTTTCCGAAAGAACCCGCTCGGCTCCGGCCAAGTTTTCGACCCGTAGTTCCAGCCGCTTCGCACCCAAACTTGATCGCAGCTCCGCCGGAGTGCCCGTCTGTTGAATCACTCCTTCGTGCATGAGCGCGATCCGGTGGCATCGCTCGGCTTCGTCCAGATATGGAGTCGCAATTAGAATCGTCAGTCCGTCTGCCGCCAAGTGAGCGAGCGTGTCCCAGAATTCGCGGCGCGATACGGGATCAACGCCCGTCGTCGGCTCATCGAGCAGCAACACGCGCGGCTGCGGCACCAGCGCGCACGCCAGCGCGAGTTTCTGTTTCATGCCGCCGCTCAGCTTCCCCGCGAGCCGGTCTCGAAACCGATCCATATCGAACATCTGCAGATACCGCCGCCCGCGCTCATCGATCTCTTGCCGAGCAACACGCCGCAGATCGCCGATGTACCGGATGTTTTCAGTGACCGTGAGGTCTGGATACAGACTAAACGCTTGCGTGAGGTAACCGGTTTGCGACCGCGCCTCCCGAGCCGGCCGGCCGAACACTTCCGCCGCGCCATCGCTCGGTTCCATCACGCCGGCGAGTATTTGAAATGTGGTTGTCTTCCCCGCTCCATCCGGCCCGATGAGACCGAAGATTTCTCCATTCTTCACATCGAGATCAATGCCGCGAACCGCTTCGACAACGCCTTTGGATTTGACCCCGTAGCGTTTCGAGAGATGGCTGATGCGTATGGCCGCGGAGTCAGAGCCGCGTTCAGCTTCGCGCCCAGCCGCGACTTCCCGATCGGCCGCAATCATCTTCGTCGATGCGTTTCCGGCCATCTGTCGCCTTCCGTCAGGATCTCGCCATCTGCCGGCATGCCCGGCTTCGCGAACCCGAAACCGCCTTTCAGTTGCAGCTTCACGCCGACAACCTGTTTCACCCGCTCATCCCGGAAATACGTGTTCTCCGGTGTGAACGTCGCCTGGGGATCGATGCGCGATACGTACGCTTCAATAGGTTGATTCGGGTTCGAATCCAGATATATGCGCGCCGGTTGCCATAGCTTCACTTTCCCGATCTGCCCTTCCGGAACAAAGCCTCGCAGGTAGACCTTCGCGAGATCGATCAGTGTGACCAGAGCCGTTCCAGCGGTCACCATCTCCCCCGGTTCGGCTGCCCTGGTGGTGACAACGCCATCGAACGGCGCCCGAACCGTCAGATCCTGCCGGTTTTCCTGCGCCTCCAGCAGTTGCGCGCGCGCTTGCGCGGTATTGGCTTCGGCGTTGACCACTTCTGCCTGCTGCTGCGCAATCTGCCTTCGCACCATCGCAACCTGGGCTTCGCGAATCGCCGGAGTGTCCAGATTCGCCCTCGCTGTCGTTAATGCGCCTCGTGCCGCTTCCACCCTTCGCTTCGCCGCCGCAACTGCTGCCGCCTGCTGCCCCGCGGTTGAGTTTGCCTGCTTCGCCTGGCGCTCGGAAGCGGCGCCGGTTTGCGCCAGGCGCGTGTACGCGTCCCGATCGAATGACGCTAGTTGATAAGAAGCCTCCTGCTGCGCCAGGTCCGCCTCAGCCGCGGCCAGATCGGCATCTGCCTGGCGAACGCGGCCCTCCGCGTCTACTTTCGACTGAGCGGTTTGAAGCTGGCTCTGTTCCAATTGCTGGTTCAAGACTGAGATCTGATCGCGAGCCGACTTGCTGCTCGCCTCAGCCGCGAAAACGGCCGCGCTGGCTTGCTCTTCGCGTGCCCGGATCTGCTCGTCACTCAAGATCGCGATGACCTCGCCCGCCTTAACGCTGTCCCCCTCGCGAAACCGCATTTCGAGGATGCGACCGCTCGTCTTGGGCGAGATCGCGGAATCATCCCCCTCGATCCGGCCGCTAAGTGCGATGACATTGGGCGGCAGCGATGGTACAGCGAAGAACAATCGCCACACCAAGTACGCTCCGCCGGCAAGCACCGCCAAGAAAACAAGGAGAACAACGCGCCTGCGAGAACCCTTCGGCTGTTCCTGCTTCTCGGGTTTGTTATTGTCTGGCTGCTGCGCCATATCCCTTTCTCCTGTCCGTGCGCGCCGCTTGGAGATACGCGAGCGAAAAGTCTGCGATGTGGTCTGCAATGCGGTCGAGTTGTTCCGGCGTCATCTTCAATCCTGGCCAAAGGCGTTTGAGAAACGGACCTGCAAGCGCATAGAGCATGATCTGACCCATCACGCTATGCACACACAGCCGCGTCTTTTCATTACCGGCAGGCAGCCTCACCATCCCTCCTATGAGTTCGAGCATCCGGTTGTATATGGGCCGCGTAACCTCATTGATCACCCGCTCCATGGCCGGTGTCGGTTGCGCGAGTTCATGCATTACGATTCGAAACTGCCTATCGGCCTGATCCCCCCGGCACATGCCCCGCATCCGCGCTTTGATTAACGCGCGCAGAACGCCTTCGGGAGGGCCGTCTTGATCGAGTGCGGCTCGAATCGCATCCACGTGACCGGCCTTGATAGAGTGCTGCAGAACTTCCGTATACAACCCCAGTTTGTCGCCGAAATGATAGTTGACTAGCGCGATATTCGCTTCCGCTCGAGCGCAGATCTGCCGAATCTTGGCCTGTTGATAGCCTGCTTCGGCAAACACCTCCGCTGCGGCATCAAGCAGCCTCGCCTTTGTCGCCCGCGCTGACTCTTCCGTAATTTCACTCTTGTGCCGCCGCACGGGCTGGCTATGCGTCGCCATTAATCAGGAGTTTAAAACATTCGTTTAACGGAAGTCAATCACAAACGGGTGTTGCCGAAAATCATTGGCGCCACTCTCTCGTTTACAGGTGAAGGTTTTGCATTGCCGGGTTCGTCACGCCGGTAAATGTATGGGTTCCTTCTCCGCTCCCCAATCCGATGTAGGCGCGAAACCAGACTTTCTCGGCGCTCCAGATCGTAAGGCCGAAGCCGAAACTGTGCCGTATGTTGGACGAGCCCAGGTTGTCCAGTTTGGTTGCCACCTCTCCCGCGTCGTAAAACGCCATGATTCCAAGAGCACCGGCAACGCTTCTGAAAGTAGAGGACCGTGGGCTGCCAGGAGGAAGCGAGGGCAGCAGCCGGCGCTCGTATTGCGCCTGAATCGAAAACAAGTCCGGACCGCGAAAGCGGTAATCTTGAAATCCCCGCAGCGTGGGAATATTATCGATGTCGGAGCCGCCCAACGTCTCCTGCAGGTAGAAAGGCACGACATTATTTTTCGCGGCTGCGGAAGCCGAGAATCTTCCCGCAATATAGAGCACACTTTCATAATTCGGCTGCCGCCGAAATTGGCCTTTGACGCCTCCGGTCGGTTCGCGCTTCCATTCCGGGTAGATCGTTTGCAGGAAGTCGGCGCGAAATTTGTGGAACGAATAGCCGCTTCCATCCAAGTCCTGGTATTCGTGAAAAGCCATTTGAGAATTAAACTTGGTCCACGTCAAATGATACTTAGGCGATAAGGAAACGACATAATGCCCGAAGCTGGGTTGCTGCGAAAGCCCGGGGGCTGTCGCGTTCGAGTAATAGGTACTGATCGAGCGGATGGAAGTACCGTGAGCACCGGTAATCTCCGGATTGAGATACTCGACCACGCCGCCGGCATCGAGCCACGAACTAAGTGGATTTATAACACTCGCGCCGGCCGAAAGATCGCGTTCACGGAAATAGGCGAGGTTAGGACGAATAGTATTCGGCCCGATTCCATAGAAGGGCATCTGCGGCAAGCCGCGCGCATGGCTGTAAACCTGGATTTGGAATCTGTCTCCCGGCTTCAATCGCCCGCCCCATCTCTTATGGCTTAGAGTGACCACGGCGTCTCCAAACCAAAACTCGCTCAGCGAGCTCCCGCCCTGCAGAGTGAAATTACTACCGGCCCAATTTGTGATAGGTAACGGCTGTTCGTATACCGCACCCAGCGCCACCCCGCCGCCGGGCACAACGCTTTCCGGAACTGCCAAGTGAACGGGCTCGCCGGTGAACAGAAACTCCCCACATTTACCGATCTGGGAAAAGCTGGAGAACAGATTTGAGCAACTCTGAGTGAGATCGGTCTTTTCGCGATCCCACTCGTCCGCGCACGCCAGCGACACGGAAAACAACGACACGATCAAAAGCGCTATACAATTTCGTCTCATTGCCGGGCCCTCCCTCACTGACCGCCAGCCGCGCCAGCCGCGCCGTGGACGCTTGCCTTGAAAACTTCGTGTTGGGCGGCTGCCTGCGCTTGTGTCATACCGGTCGCCGCGGCAGCGGATGCCATCACCGCCATAAGCGCCTGTTGATGATCGGAGAGTGGCCGCGCAGCCTGCATGGCTGCTCGATCAGTGAGACTCACCGGATGCGAAGCGAGCGCCTGCTGATGAAATCTCGTTGGATCCACCTCTTTGGCACTGCGCGCCGCCCCGAGCGTCAGCACGCCTTCGAACGTATTCGCCACCTTGTCGCGCTGGGTCAAGAACGTGTCTTGCCAGCCCGCTTTGATGAAGACCTTTCGCGCGGTAGCAATCAGCGAGGTGTGGTCGAAGACGTCGGTGACGACCGTCCCTTGCGCAATGTAGGGTGAGACCAGGACAGCGGGCACGCGTACCCCGAGCCGGTCAAAGGCGAACGCCGGGCTGATCGATTTAATCGGATCCGGACTAACTGCGGGCGGTGGCGGGATGTGATCAAAAAGTCCGCCGTGCTCGTCATATACGATCACGAGCAGTGTCGAGTTCCAGACATCGGGATTCGAACGGATGGCGTTGAAGACCCGCAGGATCAGAGTCTCGCCCTCGGAAATATCGTGATCTGGGTGTTGATCGCTCGCGGCAACTGGATTTACACCGTCGCTCGCGTTATAACGTGGCTCGAGGAAGCAGTAATCGGGCAGGTTATTCTTTTTGCAGTCGTCAAAAAAGGCATCGAAATCGGGAACAAAGAACTGGGCTTGCCGCGCCAGCATTCCTCCGTAAGTCAGCGTGATCGTGGAATCGGTGTAATAAATTTTCGCCGTGAACCCGTGATCTACCAGCAATTCGTAGATAGTTTTGGTTTCTTTCCACCAGTTGATGGTCTGCTCAACATGGCCGACGGAAGTGGCGCCGTGCGCATAGGCGCGATTGGGCAGCGTGGGTCCGGGGATTGAGGCGAACCAACGCGTGCAGAGCGCATATTGCTGCGCTAACGTCGCCAGCACGGGTAGCTTCGCGGGATTGAAGCATTTCATCACGCGATGCGATTTCGCGACACTGCCCGAAACCGCTCCATAACTGGTAACGAATCCCGACATGGTGGGAGCGGCTCCCGGCGCCGGCGCCGTGGTGCCGAAGATCTGCTGATTGACGTTGAGAAAATCGTGCGCTACATCGGGATCGTAGTCGCCCGACCAGTTAGCGTCGTTGGTGACTTTGACCGGTTCGCCGGTGGAATCGCGGTTGAACTGCGTCCCGTCCAGGCCATCGATCTGGTAGGTGGCGCTCTGCAGCCAGCCAACCAGGTGATCGAAAGAGCGATTCTCCAGCATGAGCACAACGATGTGTTTGATTTCGGCCATTCACCTTCTCCCGTGAGGCGTTATCCATCAAGTGACATTTGCAGTCCGGGTGAATCACCAGAACCGCAGATTTGAGTGGTCAGTTAGGCTTCAGAACCTTCTACAGCGGGCGGCTTATTCAGTTTCATTTGTTCTAGCACGCTGCTGACCAGTTCCTTGGCGTCGGCCAGGCTTTTGGTGATAAGCTGAATGTCCATTGCTGGCTTGCCAAGCTGCCGTACGCTTTGGCAATACACGCCGTGCTGCCCCACCAGCACCATGGCATCGGTAATGCAGTCCAGAGTCACGGCCAGGCGTCCGCGCTCACGGCCCATCATGAACTCGTAGCGTTCCAGCTCGTCCTTGCGCTCGTCGTAGACCGACATTCTGCCCCAATTCTCACACGCGCCGGAGCGCACAGGCCGTTTGGGGGCCGTTGTGCGCGTTTAGGCCCGGAGCGCACAGGCCGTTGTGCGCGTTTAGGATCGGGCGGCCGCCGCCCATTGTCTACACTAAGAGCAGTTTGGCGGCATGAACATTCCTAGTTGGCCGGTGGCCGGCGAGCGCGAAGCCGAACTGCTGCGCATGGTGCTCGAAAGCCCGCAATGGGGCGGTTTTCACCCGTTCGTTGCGGAATTCGAGCAGAGCTTTGCCGCTTACCAGCACGCCACACACGGCATCAGCGCGTTCAATGGGACCGTCACGCTCGAACTGGCGTTGAACGTGCTTGGCATCGGCCCCGGCGATGAGGTGATTGTCCCCGCCATCTCCTTTGTTTCGACCGCCACGGCGATCTCGCGCGCCGGTGCAACGCCGGTATTCGTCGATATTGAGCAGGACTCGTTTAATATCGACCCCGAACGCGTCCGCGGGGCGCTGTCGCCGAAAACTCGTGCCGTGATCGCTGTTCACTTCGGCGGCACTATGTGTAACATCGCCGAAATGTCAAGGATCTGCCGCGAGCACAACCTACTTCTGATCGAAGATGCGGCGCACGCGCAAGGTTCCGAATGGAACGGCAGGCGCGCAGGCAGCTTTGGCGTCGCGGGCTCGTTCAGCTTTCAAAACGGAAAGGTGCTTTGCTCCGGTGAAGGCGGCATCCTGGTAACTTCCGATGACAAGTTCGCCGAGAGCGCGCGGTCGATCGCAAATTGCGGCCGAATTCCGGGGGCGAGTTTCTACGAACATCATCGCCTGGGCACTAATTTCCGCCTTACCGGTTTCCAGGCCGCTGTCCTGCTCGCTCAGTTCGAACGCTTGCCTGAGCAGATCCGTCAGCGTTCGGCCAACGCCCGGCTATTGAAGCACCTGCTTAGAGACATAGAAGAGATTGTCTGGCAGGCGCAGGCGCCGGAGGTCTCACAGAACTCTTTCTATCTGCTGATCGGCCGCGTTCGCGGACCCTCCGGGGCGCGCGACGCATTGCACAGCAAAGTGACGGCCGCGGGTGTGCCGTGTACGCCGTTCTACCCGCACACCCTGTTTGCGAATCCCGTGTTCCAGCGCGTTCCCTGCCGCGTTATAGCGTGTCCCATTGCGGAGCAATCGATTCGCGACGCGTTTTGGCTGCCGCACCGGGTGCTGCTGGCAAACGAAACGACCATCCGGGAAGTCGCCGCGGCAGTGAGATCCGCGGTGACTGCTGAGCTTATTTCGACTCGTTGTTAGGCGCTGCGATGTGCTCGCCGGGCGTATCGAACCGTGTTTGTCCGGGGTGCAGCTTCCGCTGCTCTTTTTCCACCGCCACTGCCTGCGCGCTCGGGTCGCTGGTGAGACTTTCGATGCGCCGCTTCTTAGCTTCGATGTCCCGCACGATGTTTGCGTTCTGCTCTTCCAACGCCCGGATCTGCCGATGCTTTTCCTCAAGCGCGCTGACACCTTGCGGACCTCGCAGCATGATGGTAGCGTAGGCTGCCAAGCCAGCGAGCGCCGCAATCGCGGCGAAAGTTCGAAGTATCGAGCGTGGCATGTTGCGCAACGTTCCCTTACATATGTTTATAAACTTGTTTGAAGAAAAGGTCCAGCAAAAAGCGGGGTTCTATGACAGATACGGTAGTTGTCCTCTGTACGTTTACGAATGAGGAGGAGGCGCTACGCATTGGAAGCGCCTTGGTGGAGGCGCGCCTCGCGGCTTGCGTGAATCTTCTGCCCGGCATCCGGAGCATTTACCGCTGGAAGGGCGAGATCGAATATTCGGATGAAGCACTGCTGCTCGTCAAAACCACCCAGCAAGGTTTTCCCGCGCTACGCGACCGTATCAAGAAGCTGCATCCATACGAGACACCGGAGATCATCGCGGTACCGGTGATAGATGGGCTCGCAGATTACCTCGGCTGGGTTCGCGAGCAGGTTTCGTGAAACAGCGGTAGCCTACGAATATGCCCTCGACGACCTTGATTTCAGTTGAAGAGTATCTAAGTACGTCGTATGACCCGGATTGTGACTACATTGACGGCGAGGTGATCGAGCGTAATATGGGCGAGGCAGATCACGGAAACCTACAGAACTCGATCGGAGCTTGGCTTTGGACGCGCCGGAAAGCGCTGCGCATTCATGTCTTCACGGAGACGCGGACTCAAGTGGCCCGAACTCGTTTCCGGATCCCGGATATCGCGGTGACCACGCACAAAACCAAAGGCCGCATACTGCGTGAGCCACCGTTTCTCTGCATCGAAATTCTTTCGCCCGAGGATCGGGTCAGCCGCATGGAAGTAAAGATCGACGATTATCTGAAGTTCGGCGTCGCTCACGTCTGGCTGATCGACCCAAGGAAAAAGCTTGCCTGGTCCTATACGCGCGGAGGCCGGAGGGAAACCACTGCTGTATTGACTACCAGCGAGCCGCGCATCGAACTGCCGATCGCGGAATTGTTCGCCGAACTGGATGAGGACGTGGATGTTTCCGCCGAATAACTTCCTGTTACTGACTCAGCATGAAATTGACGGTGATGCTGGTGACAACTTGCACTGGCTGGCCGTTGAGCAGCGTAGGCCGGTATTTCCACTGCAATACGGCATCCCGCGCGGCATTTACCAGTAATGGGTGTCCACGGACCAGAGTCAGATTCTCGATATTGCCTTCTTTGCTGATGATGGCGGTGAATTCGACGCTGCCCTGCACGCGCGCCGATTTCGCCAGCGCTGGGTAAACTGGCTGAACGCTGCGGATCAGATT
>Ga0335074_10003262_pt1 | contig 22095 bp, 21 predicted proteins | sample Lox_Sample_23_FD_206715 | JGI IMG/M metagenome (GOLD analysis project Ga0335074, IMG submission 206715) | Soil microbial communities from Loxahatchee National Wildlife Refuge, Florida, United States - Lox_Sample_2.3 | ecosystem: Environmental > Terrestrial > Soil > Wetlands | place: USA...
GCGACGCAGACCCGCCGCCGCACCGTCACCTCAGGCCGCCGGGTACACCCGCACGCCGCCCGCACCCACGCCCCCGCACCCTCGTCGGCACGGTGCCGCCGCCAACGAAAACACCACCAGCCGACCGCCCGCCACCCCCGCATCGGCATCCCCAGTGCCGCTAAAGCCTCCCGCCATCGGAATCCTCAGCGCCGTCTAACACCAGGCCGAAGGTGCGCTCGGCCTGCCGGTAGGTGAGCCGGCGCGGGCCGCACTTCCAGTTCCCGATGACGCCGAGCCGCCGCTGGTCATCCTCGGGCAGGCTGGCCAGCGCCTGGCGGATGCGGGTCAGGTGGGCGGGCCGCCCGTCAGCCTGGGTCAGGCACATGCCGGCCAGCAGGGCGCGGGCGCTCAGCTGCCGGCGCCGCACCCCGGCGGGGAGCATGGCCTCGATCCGCGCCGCGGTGCCGGAGGCATCGATGATGTCCTCGAAAGCCGCCAGTGCGGTCATCGCCGGGCGCCTCCCAGCAACCTCACCGCGTCGGCCTCCCCGGCCGGCTCCAGCCCGGCGACCAGGCCCCCCAGCCGCTGGGAGCAGCTGATCCCGGCCGCGCGCACGAACGTGGCCAGGCCCAGCTGGCCCGCGCAGTCGCGCAGCCAGGTCGCCCGCAGCCGGCTGGTGCCCGGCCGGGGCAGCCCGCCCCCGCCGTCCAGCGCCGTGACCAGCTGGCTCGTCAGGTTCCGGCGACCGGGATCGGTGCCGCCGCAGACCAGGGCGGTCCCGGCGAACCGGGCGGCGGCCAGCAGCCGGGCGTGGTAGCGGTCCAGCACCGGCACGGTGCGCGCCCGCGGGCCGCGCACATCGACCACGACGCCGCCGGCCCGTGCGGTCACGTCGGTGCCGCGGGCGTCGCGCAGGTCGCCGCGGATCAGACCCGCGCCCGCCCCGGGGCAGACCAGCCCGGCCGCGCGCATCCTCCGCTCGCAGGTGGGCTGGGCGTCTGCCAGCGCGAGGAACCCGGCGATCTCCGCCGGGCGGTACGGCTTCTTCGACCGGTCCCGGGGCAGCGGCAGGTCAGCCGGATACAGGTGCGGCACCACCCGGCGGCCGATGAACCGCAGGCTCGCGCGCAGCGTCCGCCGCGCCGCGCCCGACAGCCCCGGCGCGCACCGGGTGAACCGCTCGGCGGTCGAGGGGCGCGGCAGCACCTCCAGCCCCAGCCCCAGCCCGTAATCGGCCAGCTTCCCGGCCGCCCACAGCAGGTTCTTCGCCCGTTCCCGGCCCGCCGGCGCCGCCAGCGGCACTACGTGCCGGGCGAACGCCGCCGCCGGCGGCGACACCGACGAGGGCCGCCACCGCGCGATATAAGCGGCCGCCTCCAGTTTTCCCGGCTCCATAAAGCCTCCCGGACAGAAACATTTCCACAGGAATATACTGTGGAAAGCGCCAGAACCCGCGGATCTGAGACGGTGTGTCGCATGGAACCAAGCCCCGCCCAGCGCGCGGCCCTGGAAAAGATCACCGCCCAGATCGCCGCCGCGGCCGGCCCCGCCCTGCCCGGCACCCTCACCGTCCGCGCCTACGCCTGCGGCAAAACAGGCTGCCGCTGCCACGCCGACCCGCCCCGCCTCCACGGCCCCTACGCCGAGTGGACCCGCAAAATCGGCGGCAGAACCGTCACCAGGCGGCTCACCCCCGCCGAACTCGCCGACTACCAGCCCCTGTTCGACAACGCGAGGAAACTCCGCGCCCTGATCGCCGAACTCCAGGACCTCACCCTCGAAATCATCGAAGAAGGCACCGCCCAGGACCCGTGACACCCGAAACGGAGAATTTCCCTCCGGAAACTGTGGGCAGAGCCCGCTTAACCTGTGGGCAACCCTCCCCGAAGGCCCCATTCGCCCAGGTCAGCCCTAAACGTGAACACCTCACCCGTACTGACCTGGGTTTTTATCGCCCGAGGTTGTTCTTTTGATGTCCGTTTTGTCCCCACGTTTGCTCTATGTTTGCTCGCGGGCACGGATCCAGCAATCCGGGTCTTGTCAAAAGCGGCCCGTCCGGCGCCCGATGCGGGGGTAATCGCCCCGGAGCCGTCTGCGTCAGCCATCCTCAGGTGAGGACGTGGCTGGCTCAGTCGACCGTGTCGGCCTACATGGCTGAACTGGAGCGGGCCGAGCTGGTGAAGGCGACCCGAGCGGGGAAGTGGACCCACTACAAGCGCGATGAGCAACGAATCGCGGAGATTGTCGCCCTGCTCGGCCAAACGCTTTGATCAAACGAGCCACCCGGAATCCGTTCGGGATCATCATGAATTCTCGGCCGGACGGCGGTACCTGCGGGCTACGTCTACCGCATCATCGCGCGGCTGGCCGATGCCGCAGGCGTACCCCTGCTCGTCGGCGGCGGCTACTCGTCGCTGCGCCCTGCGCCCGGGGGGTGGTGACGTCGAGGTAGATCCGATCCGTTCGGCCGCGTCCGCCAGCGTGCCCACGGCGAGGGTCGCCGTCCCCGCGGCGGCGGTCACCCGTCGCGGATCCGCTCAGGATGACGCCGAGTTCCTCCTCGAGCTGGCGGATCGCCCGGCTGAGCGGCGGCTGGGACATGAACAGGCGGCTTGCCGCCCGGCCGACGTGGCGCTCCTCGGCGACCGTGACGAAGTACCGCAGCGTGCGGAAGTCCATCCCAAAGACCATACCCGCAAGGTATCGGGTGTGCGGAGATGGTCTTGGACAGCAGCTCGGCGACGCCCAACGATGGGAAGCGGTAAGGCCAGTGAGGAGTGATATCCGTGACCGAATCCGCTCTCACGATCGGATGCTTTGAGTACGACACGACGCGGTCGCTGTTCGGCGGGAGCGTCACCGTCGACGGCGTCGACGTCACGATGAAGACCGCGGCTACCCTGCCGGAGATCTTTGACCGGCTGATCAGCAAAGACGAGTTCGACGTAGCCGAACTCGGGCTCACCTTCTTCCTTCGGCTGCAGGAGACCGGCCTGCCGTTCGTCGCGTTGCCGATCTTCCCCAACCGCGTGTTCCGGCACTCGTGCGTTTTCGTCAACACCCACAGCGGGATCACCAAGCCGGGTGATCTTGTCGGAAAGACCATCGGCGAGTTCGGCATGTACGGTCAGGATTCCGGTGTGTGGGCCAAGGGGATCCTGATGGATGAGTACGGGTTCAAGCCCGAGGCGAGCCGCTGGGTGATCGGTGGCCTCGAATACCCCATGGCCCCTTTTGACTTCATTCCCCATCCACACCCGGACGAGGTTGAAGTGACCGCAGCGCCTGAGGGGAAGACTCTCAACTCGATGCTCGAGACAGGCGAGATCGACGCTCTGTTCTCCGCCAACGTGCCTCAGTGCGTGCTCGACGGGTCACCGAACGTCACCCGCCTGTTCCCGGACTTCGAGTCCGCGGAGCGTGACTACTACCGGCGAACCGGGATTTTCCCGATCATGCACACGATCGTCATCAGGAAAGACCTCCTGCGGGAGCGCCCCGGCCTCGCACGCCAGGTCTACCGCGCATTCTCCGCGGCGAAGGACGCCTCCGCCGACCGCTACCGCCGCAATCGCAGGCTCTACCAGGTCCAGACCATGGTGCCGTGGATGCACGCCCTGATCGAGCGCAACATCGAGGACTTCCCTGAGGACTGGTGGCCTTACGGCATCTCGGCCAACCGCGCCGCCCTCGATGCCTGCCTGCGCTACCACTACGAGCAGGGCCTGTCCCCTCGGCGCTGGGCGATCGAGGACCTGTTCGCCCCGGACCTGCTCGACACGTAGGGACCCGGGCACACAATGGACGTCCGCGTGAGAAGGAGGACCTTATGACCCGCCCGCTAATGCGGAGACCGGAGGCCGCGATGCGCGCGCCGCTCATCGCGGCCGCAGCCCTTTCGGCGCTAGCCGGGTGGACCGCGCACGCCGCCTGTCTCCGCCGTGCCCTGCGCGCCGCCCGCCGCGACCCGGTCACCGGGTTGCCCGGCCGGGACCTGTGGACCGCGCAGGCCGGCCGCATTATGCGCGGCAGGGGCACGCGGACGGTGATCCTCGCCGACGTCGACCGGTTCAAGCGGGTCAATGACACCTACGGGCACGCGTGCGGCGATGAGCTGCTCGCCGTCACCGCCGCCCGGCTGCGCATCTGGGCCGACCGCGTCGGCGGCGGCGCCTGCGGCCGTCTCGGCGGCGACGAGTTCACCGCCATCACCCGCAGGGCCGTCACCGACGCGGAAACCGCCGATCTCGCCGCGCTCCTTGCCGGGCCGGTACCGTTGCCCGGCCCCGGCGTCACCATTCCCGTGACCGCGTCAGTCGGGGCCGCCGCCTGCGCGGGGCGCGGGCTGTCCGCATGTCTCGCCGCGGCGGACGCCGCCATGTACCGGGCCAAGCACGCCGGAGGCGGTTACCGCATTGCCGTGCCCGTAGACTCGGTTCCGCAGCCGGATCAGGCTCCCCATGCCCGCACCCGCCACCACGGCCCCCCGGGGTTTTGCAGTGGTCAAGCGCGCCAGCCTGCGCTGCCAGGTTCGCGCACGGTGCCAGGCCGGTCCGGCTACGCAGGGTACCCGGCGCAGCAGCCTCTCCCGGGTGCCGTTTCGTGTATCTAGCCGGAGCACCGCGCGTACCAGCGATAGTCGTCTTGGGCTGGCCTCACACCCGGCCTTCGCTATCTGGGCCGCTGCGCGACTGCGGAAGCCAGGTGACAGGCGCGCCGGTGCTCCCGGTCGGCCGGCGCAGCTTTCATTCATCGCCACAGGACTCATAGTGACCCGTTTGCCGAGGAGGTGGAGCGCATGCTGGACCAGCAGTTCCGGAACCTGATGGCGGGCGTCTGCTCGCCGGTCAGCATCGTTACCACGGCCGACCCCAGCGGGCCTCACGGCACGACGGTCACCTCCCTGGCGTCACTGTCACTGCGCCCGGCGCTGGTCTCGATCGCGCTGGACGTGCAGTCCCGGCTGTTGGAGCGGATCCTCGCGGCCGGCCGCTTCGGTGTCAACGTCCTGTCCGCCGGACAGGACGACATCGCCAGGACGTTTGCCCGTTCAGACGTCGACAGGTTCGGTGCCTGTTCCTGGTCATGGTCCCGGGATCTGCCGCGGCTGGACGACGTCGCCGGCTGGGCCGTGTGCGAGCTGTGGCGGACCTGGGAGGCCGGCGACCACCTGCTGCTGGCCGGCCAGGTCGACTACGCGGCGTCCGCCCCGCTCCCGCCATTGATTTACGGCCACCGCACCTTCGGCACCCACTCGCAGCTGGCCATCCACCCAGAGACCCGGATCACCGAGGTCATTGCCGCCTGCGCACGCTAACGCTAGCCCGCCACCTCAACGACGAGAGACACAGCACGATGACAGCCGCGCAATCCCACCCCGACACCCCAACCACGGCGGAGCTCGTCGCACGTGCCGAAGCACTGCGTCCTTTGCTGGCCGCTAACGCCGCTGGTGGCGAGCGGGACCGGAGAGTCGCCGAGGAGAGCATCCGCGCCCTTACCGACGCCGGGCTCTTCAAGCTTGCAGTGCCGAAGCGCTACGGCGGCTACGAGACCTCGTTGCGCACGCTGCTGGAGATTTCCGCGGCGGTAGCCGAAGCCGACGGCGGCACGTCGTGGGTCGTGACCGTGATCAACGGCTCGGCGTGGCTAGCGGGCCTGTTCCCCGGACGCGCTCAGGACGAGGTGTTCGGCACCGACCCGGAGGCGAGGGTGTCCGGCGTGATCTCGCCGACAGCCGAGACCCGCAAGGTCGACGGCGGGTGGCGGGTGACAGGGAAGTGGTTCTACAACTCCGGCTCCTGGCACGCTACCTGGGCCGTGCTGGGCATCCCGGTCACCGATGCCGACGGGACCGTGGTGGATCAGGGCGCCGCCCTGATCCCGGCGGCCGAGATGGACCTGCAGGACACCTGGTTCGTGGCCGGCATGCGGTCCTCGGGCAGCAACTGCCTGATCGCCGAAGACGTGTTCGTTCCCGAGTACCGCGTGCTGCGGGTGCCGGCCGCGCTTATCGGCACCTACCCGACCGAACACGCCGACGAGGCGCTGTACCGGTCAGCGCTGATGCCATTCCTGTCCCTGATCCTGGCCGGGCCCCAGCTGGGACTGGGCCGGGCGGCGCTGGCCTACGTGCTCGAAGAGTCGGCGAGCAAGCCGATCTCCTACACGTTCTTCAGCACACAGCGGGAGTCGCCAGGCTTCCAGCTGCAGATCGCCGAGGCGGCGCGACTAATCGACACCGCGCACCTGCACGCGTTCCGTGCCGCCGACGCCGTCGATGACGCGGCGGCACGCGGCCAGTACCCCGACTTCCTCGCCCGGGCCCGGGCCCGGTCGGATACCGGATATGTCGCCGAGTGCATCACCCGGGCCATCGACATCCTGCTGACCGCGCACGGCGCGGGCTCGTTCGCCGAGGCCAGTCCGCTGCAGCGGATCTGGCGTGACTCGGCCACGGCGGCCCGTCACGCGATCGTCTCCCCGCCGGTGAGCTACGAGGTCTACGGCAAGGCGCTGCTGGGCGTCACCGACTCGATCACCCCGATGGTCTGAAGCCCTACTGGCGAAAGGAGCACGCGCGTGCGTGGTGGAGGCCGGCGCTGAGATCGCCGTTCTGGAGGGAGCCGGGCACTTCTGGCTGGAGCAGGACCCTGGCCGGCCGTCGAGGCGCTGACGCGCTTCTGGCCGGGTTGCCCAGCCGCACCTGACCCGGTGATTTAGGCCCGCCATGGACCGTGCATCGTCGCCACGGCGGCCGCACGGCGCAGTAGCACCGCGATCAACGCTGTCAAGCCGCAGTGCGCGGCCCGCCAGCGACCCGACAGCATCTGGACTCTCATCCGCTCTTTACCTTCTTCAACCTATGTGACCAGGAGGTCGCCATGACGACAGAAACCGACCAGCAGGTGCTCACCGCGATGGGGTTGCGTCTGTTCCAGCTGTATGCGCTGTTCGGTTCGCCGACCGCTAGCTGGGACATCGACTCGGAGGCCACCGCCAGCGCGCTCGGCGAGCACGTGGAGTTCCTGCGCAAGCTCGAGGCTGACGGCGTGATGTTCATGGGCGGCCCGTTCCGCGCGCCCGACTACGAGTGGGACGGTTCCGGCGTGATCTTCGTCCGCGCGCGATCCCTGGCGCACGCGCGGGAACTGGCCGAGCGCGATCCACTGTTCCGGCACGGGCTGCGCTCCTACGACGTCCGCGGCTTTCAGCTCAACGAGGGCCGCTTGGTCCTCACCGTGGACCTGGACTCCAACCGTGTCGGCATCGCCTGACCCAGGAAAGCCAGGCGTCAACCGCTCCCGCCTCGCCGGGCGCGCCCCCCGCGGGGGCGCGCGCGGGCAAGCTCGCCGTGCCCTGCTCATGCAACCCATCCTGTTGCTGCACGCCCAGCAGAACGGCGCCGTGTGCGCCGCCTGGCCGCAGGAGGTCCGGGAACGCGGACACTTCGGCGACACCACCACTGGACGCCCACCACGACTCGACAGGAGTCCCTTTCATGACAATGACCGCTGACCAGCCCTTCGCCACCGAGATCCTCGCGCGGGTGCAAGAACTGCTGCCCGTCATCGCCGAGCGTGCGGAGCAGGGTGAGACCGCCCGCGCCATCCCGCAGGAGTCCGCTCAGGCATTCCTTGACGCGGGTCTCGCGCGGGCCCTGGCCCCGCGCCGTTTCGGGGGCTACGAGCTGGGGCTCGACGTGTGGTTCGACGCCGTGCACGCGATCGGCACCACTGACGCGTCTCACGCCTGGTGCGCCAGCCTGATCATGCACCACCCGCAGTACCTGGCGCAGTTCCCGCTTGAGGCGCAGGAGGCCGTGTGGGATGACGGCCCCGACGTCGCCGTTGCCAGCTCGGTGAACCCCACGACAACGGTGACGAAGGCCGACGGAGGTTACCGGCTGGCCGGCAAGGCCCCGTTCACCAGCGGCATCGCCCACGCCAGCTGGGCTATGATCGGCGGGATGCTGCCCGTCGCGGGGCCGCCGAGGCCGGCGCTGTTCCTCGTGCCGCGGTCACACTTCACCGTCCACGACGTTTGGCATACCACGGGCATGCGCGGCACCGGAAGCAACCTCATCGTCACCGACGACGTTTTCGTGCCGGAGAATCTCGCGCTCCCGCTCGCGGACCTGATCGAGGGCACCGGCCCGGGCGGCCGAGTGCACGACAACCCGATCTATCGCACCCCGCTCGTCACCTATGGGCCGGCCACGTTCGCTATCCCGATGCTCGGTGCCGCCCGGGGCGCGCTGGATGCCTATCGGGCCTTCGCCGTGCCACGCCAGCAGCGGGCGAACGCGGTCGTCGCCGCCACCACGGCACGGATCCGGATGGGCCGCGCCGCCGCCGACCTCGATGCGGCCGAGTTGCTGCTGCGCCGCTCCCTCGACCTCGCCGCCCGCCCGGCCGACGCCTCGATCGAGCTGCGCGCGCGGTCGATGCGCGACGCGGGCCGCGCGGCCGAGCTGATCACGGGCTCCATGAACGACCTGATCGCGCTGAGCGGCACCGCGGGGTTCGCCGCGGATAACGTGCTGCAGCGGCACTGGCGGGACGTCAACTTCGCCGCCCGGCACGTGACGCTCAACCCCGACGCGAACTACGCGTACTGGAGTGGCACGCAGCTGGGCGTCGAGCGCAACCCGGCCGAGGTCAACGTCTTCTAGCCCGCGACCCCGTGCTGGACGCCTAGATCCCCCGTGACGCCTGCCGCACCGCCCGGGGTGCGGGTCGGGGCCGTGGACACGGCGGCAGACGTCGCGCGCGGGTGCGCGCCCACGGGAACGGGTCGCCGGGGTTGAGCAGAGGCATCGTGGTTCTCCTTCACGGGTGCTCGCGGCAGCGGCCGCTAAACCGAAGCGAGGCACGCGACGGCGCGGTTCAGGGATGCCAGCTGTTCTCGGCGACCTGGACGAAGCTGCGGACCAGCGGGTTGCGCCCGGCCTTCGGCCACGCCACGACGAGCTCGCTCGGCGGGCGGTCGCTGAACGGGACGGTGACCAGCCCGGCGGGCATCGGATGGTCGACCGGGGCGATGGCCGACGTCCCGTTCCACAAGACCGCCTGCTGGCACTCCTGGATGGTCCGCATCACCGGCGAGGCGGCGTCGTGCGCGCCGCCGGTCCAGTACGCGATCCAGGCGGGATCGGCCCCGCCGGGCAGCCGCACCCACCGGCGGCCCGCCAGGTCGGCCGACGACACCGACGCGCGGCCGGCGAGCGGGTCGTCGTCGCGCATCACCACGCCGACGGCAACCGAGCCCAGGACGCGGGTGCTGATGCCGGTCTCGTCGAAGGGAGTCCGGGTCAGCGCCACGTCGGCCAGCCCGGTCCGCAGCCCGGCCGTCGGGTCGCCGAGGTCCGATTCGTGGATGGTGACGGCCGCGTGCGGGTGGCGGGCGCGGAAGAGCGGGATCAGCCGGCCGCCGATCCGCTCGGCCGCGTCCGCCAGCGTGCCCACGGCGAGGGTCGCCGTCCCCGCGGCGGCGGTCACCCGGTCGCGGATCCGGTCGGCGTGCCCCAGCAGCGCGCCCGCCTCCTCGTACAGCGCCGTCCCGGCTTGCGTGAGGGCGACCCCCTTGGGGGTGCGCTCGAGCAGGATGACGCCGAGTTCCTCCTCGAGCTGGCGGATCGCCCGGCTGAGCGGCGGCTGGGACATGAACAGGCGGCTCGCCGCCCTGCCGATGTGGCGCTCCTCGGCGACCGTGACGAAGTACCGCAGCGTGCGGAAGTCCATCCCAACACGATACCCGCAAGGTATCGGGTGTGCGGAGATGGTCTTGGACAGCACAGTCCGCGACGGCCAACGATGGGAAGCGGAAAGGCGCTCCTCGGCGTCACCGAATCGATCACCCCGATGGCCTGAAGCGCCCATCGGTGAAGGAGTACGCACATGCGGTTCGCGAACGTGTCCGGCCAGCTGAATGTCGTCACCGGCTCCGGTGCGGTGGTCGACATCGCGGAGGCCAGTGGCGGCCGGGTCGGCGGTAGCGTCCAGGACGCCTACGCGCAGTGGAGCGATGTCCTCGAGGTCGCTGCCGGCCTCGACGACGCCCGGGGGCAGAACGTGCCCTCTGCCGAGTTCGGCAATCCATCGCCGGTGCCCCGGCAGGTCTTCGCGATCGGCCTCAACTACGCCGACCATGCGGCTGAGGCGTCGTTCGCCGTCCCCGGCGAGCCCGCGGTGTTCACGAAGTTCCCGGCCTCGCTCGCCGGCCCGTTCGGCGCCATCGACCTGCCGCCGGGACACGTCGACTGGGAGGTCGAGCTGGTCGTCGTGATCGGCCGCGGCGGTCACCGGATCGCGGCCGAGGACGCCTGGAGCCACGTCGCGGGCCTGTCCGTGGGACAGGACCTCTCCGAACGCGACCGGCAGCAGATGGGTCCCACCCCGCAGTGGAGCATGGCCAAGTCGTTCCCCGGGTTCAGCCCGGTCGGGCCGCTGCTGGTCACCCCCGACGAGTTCGACGATCCCGACGACCTGGAACTGGGGTGCCTGCTCAACGGCGAGGAGATGCAGAAGGGCAGGACGGCGGACATGGTGTTCCCGGTTTCCGAGCTGATCGCCCGGCTGTCCGCGGTGACGCCCCTGCTGCCGGGCGACGTCCTGTTCACCGGCACCCCCCCTGGGGTCGGTGTCTGGCGGACGCCGCAGCGGTTTCTCGCCCCCGGTGACGAACTGGTGAGTTACGTGCACGGGATCGGCGAGATGCGGCACGTTATGGCCGCCTGAACTGACCAGCACCACGATACGAAGGAGCGGCGATGACGCTGCACGGCCTGTCCTCGGTCACGGTCGGCGTGCCCGATCCGATCGCGGCCCGCGACTACTACACGGAATTCGGGCTCGCTCCCGCGGCGGGCGGCTGGCTCGCCACCCGCGACGGCGGCGCGCAGCTTCGGCTGGTGGCCGCCCCGGCCCGCCGGCTCGCCGAGCTCACGGTCGCGGCTGACGACCCGGACGACCTGGACTCGGTGGCCGCCCGGCTGCGCGCGCTCGGCCTGCCGGTCACGCCCACGGCGGACTCAGTGTCGGCCATGGAACCGGTCGCGGGCTTCCGCGCTGTCGTGCGCATCGCGACAAGGCTGGCACAGCCCCAGGCCCCGGCCATCCGCTATAACGGGCCCGGACGCATCGAACGGCGTGACGCGCGAGCTCCGGGCGTGACACGGGAGGGCCCGGTGCGGCCACGCAAGCTCGGGCACGTGGTGCTTGGCTCGACGGATCCCGAGGCTATCGGCCGGTTCTTCGTGGAGGGCCTCGGGTTCAAGGTGTCCGACGAGATCAAGGGCCAGGGCGCTTTCCTGCGCTGCTCAACGGACCACCACAACGTCCTGGTGGTGCGGGCGCCGGTGAACTTCCTGCATCACACGTCCTGGCAGGTCGACGACGTGGACGAGGTCGGCCGCGGCGCCACGGCGATGCTGACGGATCATCCCGAGCGACACGTGTGGGGCCTGGGCCGGCACCACGCGGGGTCGAACTTCTTCTGGTACCTGAAGGATCCGGCCGGAACCTTCTCCGAGTACTACTCCGACATGGACTGCATCGTGGACGACCAGCTGTGGAAGCCGGACGTCTTCGACGGTGCCCGCGGGCTGCTCAACTGGGGGCCGCCCCCTCCGCCGTCATTCCTGCGGCCCGACGACCTCGCGGCGCTGATGACCGGCGCCCACAAAGCCAGCTGACGGGAGACAACGTGAAGACGATCGGCTTGGAAGAGCATTTCGTGACTGCGGACGTGATCCGCGCCTGGAACGCGCTCGACCCTCGCCTGCAGGACCTGGCCATCGTGCCGTCGACCAGGGGAGAGCCGGCCCTGCGCCTGGCTGAGCTGGGCGACGCGCGCTTCACGGCGATGGATGACACCGGGCTCGACGTCCAGGTCTTGTCGCTGTCTACCCCGGGAGTGCAGCATCTCCGGCGCGGGGACGCCGTCGCATTGCAGGCCGCCATCAACGATCTCATCGCAGGCACCGTACGGGCCCACCCCGGCCGGCTCGGAGGGTTCGCCACCCTCGCCACGCCGGACCCGGCTGCGGCAGCCGGCGAACTGGAACGCGCCGTGACGAAGCTGGGACTCGACGGCGCGATGGTGTTCGGCCGCACCCGAGAGCGCAGCCTCGACCACGTGGACTTCTGGCCGATCTTTGAGGCCGCGGAGGCGTTGCGCGCGCCGTTGTACCTGCACCCCCTGTCGCCGCCGCCGGAGGTCCGCGCGGCCTACTACAGCGGACTCGGTGGCATGACTGACATGTCGCTCGCGACCTTCGGCCTCGGCTGGCACTACGACACCGGGGTGCTCGTGCTGCGCCTCATCCTCAGCGGCGTCTTCGACCGCTATCCCGGACTGCAGCTGATTGTCGGGCACTGGGGCGAGGCCGTGCTGTTCTACCTCGAGCGCATCCAGAAGGTCGCCGACATCGCGAAGCTGCAGCGACCGCTCGCCGACTACTTCCGGGAGAACATCTACCTGACGCCGAGCGGGATGTTCAGTCCGCGCTATCTCCGCTGGGCGACCGAGATCGTCGGCGTCGACCGCATCATGATGGCCACCGACTACCCCTTCGAAAACTCCCCGCAGGGCGGGACTCGCCGGTTCCTCGAAGAGGCGGACCTGAGCGACGCGGACCGGCAGAAGATCGCATCGGGGAACTGGGACCAACTGCGCGCGGGCATCCGGCGCTGAACTGAGGAATTCATGCCTGAACCAATTCATTCGCCGGTGACCGTGGCCAAGCTGGGCTATGTCGGCTACGAGACGCCGGACGTCGATCGGCTGGTCGAGTACTACACGAAGACCCTCGACTTCGTCTTGGTCGAGAGGGGGCCTGAGCAGGCGTTCCTCACGACCGACTTTTCGCACCACTCGGTGGTGATCGAGCGCTCAGCGGCGGCACAGGCCCGCAGCTTCGTCGGCTTTGCGATCCGCGAGGATCTGGACACGGCCGAGCGACGGCTGCGCGAGGCGGGGTACGGGGTCGAGCGACGGCGCGACATCGCCCCTGCGACCCCCGATGTCCTCGTCGTCGAGGAGCCGCTGACTGGCACTCCGCTTCATCTGTACGACGCCCAGTCCGGCAGCGGAGTCGAGGGCTATACCTCGTTGCGGCCGACGAAACTCGGGCATGTCGCCGCCTTCACGCCGGAACTGGCCGCAATGCAGGACTTCTACCAGGGCCTGCTCGGCTTCAAGTGGTCCGACACCGTCGCTGACTTCTTCGTGTTCCTGCGCTGCAACTCCGACCACCACGCGGCGAACTTCGTCGTTTCGGCCGAGTACCAGGGCATGCACCACGTCGCCTACGAGACGCGGGACCTCAACCACCTGCAGGCGCTGCTGGACCACCTCGCGACCCGGCACACGCGCCTTGAGTGGGGTCCCGGCCGGCACGGTCCCGGGCACAACGTCTTCACCTACCACCGGGACCCGGACGGCAACGTAATCGAGCTGTTCACCCAGCTCGACACCATGACCAGCGAGGCGAACGGCTACTTCGAGCCTCGCCCCTGGCACGAGGACTTCCCCCAGCAGCCCAAGACCTGGGAAGTGGACCTGGCGACGATCAACAGTTGGGGGCCGATCAATGAAGATCACCTCAAGCGGTGACGACCCGGGTCCCCTGCCCGCCACCATGCGGGCCGTAGTGATGCGGGCATTCGGCGACCCCAGCGTGCTGCGGATCGAGGACGTGCCGACCCCGCGTCCCGGGCCCGGCGAGGCGGTCGTCCGGGTTGCGGCGGTCGAGGTGTCGCGCAACCGCGACGTCACCACGCGCGGCGGGCGGCATCCGTACTCCCGCGAGATGACGCTCCCGCACGTGCTGGGCGGCAACTTCGCCGGAGTGGTCGCCGCGGTCGGCGAAGGCGTCGACCCGGCGATGGTGGGCAGGCCCGTCGGGGTGACGATCAACCACGCCTGCGGCGCTTGCGCCGAGTGCCGCGCCGGCTTCCGGGAGGACTGCAGCAGGCTGGAAATGCTCGGGATCCACCGCTGGGGCTCCTACGCAGAGTTCACCGCCGTGCACGCGGACTGCCTCCACCCGCTGCCGCACGACCTCGACCTCGCCGAGGCCGCCGCGCTGGCGGCGACCGGGCCGGTCGCGCTGACGCAACTCCGCACCGCCATGGTGGGGCGGGGCACGGTCGTGCTCGTCACGGGGATGACCGGCGCGCTCGCCTCGACGCTCGCGGCCCTCGGGCGGCTCCTCGGCGCGACCGTGATCGGCCTCAGCCGCCGGCCCGCCGCGGTGGCCGGCAGCCTGGGTTGCGCGGTGCTGGATTCCACGCGGTCCGGCCTGGCCGAGGCAATCGTCGACGCGGCCGGCGGATCCAGGCCGCGCGCGGTCATCGACAACGTCTGCATGCCCGCCGTCTTCGAGCAGTACTTCCCGGCGCTGGCGAACGGGTCCCATATCGTCGCGTCGGGCGTCATCGGGAGCCCGGAGCTGCCGGTTCCGATGCGGTCGCTCTACACGCGCGGCGTGTCGCTGATCGGCCTGCGCAGCCACACCCAGCCAGTGACCGCCGAGTTCTGGCAGCTGGTGCGCGACGGATTCCGCCTGCCCCCGGGACTGCTGCACGAGTTCCCGCTGGAAGCGGCGGCGGATGCCCACGAAGCCATAGCCGAGGGCGCGGTGACCGGACACACGGTGCTGTGCCTACAGCCGCCGGACAGCGAGAGGTAGCGGAATGGATCAGAACGTGATCGTCGTCGGCGGCGGCCCGTCCGGACTCGTCGTCGCCAGTGAACTCGCCCTGGCCGGCGTCGAGGTGACGGTGCTCGAACGTCGTACCGAGTCTGTCCAGTCCCGCGCGGGCACGATCCTGCCCAGGGTGCTGGAACTTCTCGACGCCCGCGGACTCGCCAGGACGTTCATCGACCGGGCCCGCGCCATCCGGAGCAACCCGCTGTTCCGCACTCATATGTGGGCCGGCATGAAGCCGGTGGAATGGCGTCACCTGGAATCCCGTTACGGGTACCGGCTCATCATGCCGCAGAACATTACCGAGGAACTGCTGACCGCGCACGCCCTGCAAGCCGGCGTCACGATCGTCCGCGGCCACACGGTGGACACCGTCACCCAGGACGACGACGGCGTCGAGATCGGCATGGTCGACACCGGAGGGGCCAGATCTACGGCGACCGCGGCCTACCTGGTGGGCTGCGACGGCGGCCGAAGCGCCGTCCGCCAGCAGGTGGGCATCGGCTTCGCCGGGCATGGCCCGACCTTCACTGGGGTGGTCGCCGACGTCGCCATCGATAACCCCTGGCCGGACGGCCGCCGCATCACCGACAACGAGCATGGCTGGCTCGCCTCATTCCCGGTCGGGGCCGGCACGACGCGGTTCAACTTCGTGCACGCGGACCGGATGCACGCCGACCCGTCTGAACCGGTCACGGCCGAGGAAGTACGGAAGTGCCTCGGCGAGATCCTGGAATCCGACCTCGAATTCGACGAGCTGAAATGGGCATCGCGGTTCACGGACACGACGGCGATGGCGGCGCAATTCTCCTCCGGACGAGTCTTCCTGGTCGGCGAGAGCACGCGAATCCACTATCCGGCGAGCGGCGTCGGGATGAACTTCTGCATCCAGGACGCGTTCAACCTGGGATGGAAGCTCGCCGCGGTCGTCAACGGACATGCGTCCCCGGACCTCCTGGCCACCTTCGAGAAAGAACGCCGCCCGGTCGCCGAAGCACTCCTGCGAAGCGTAGCGGGGCAGGTTTCCATCCAACTGGACTTCTCGCCGGACGCGGTGATCTTCAAACGCTGGTTCGAATCCACCCTGATGCCGCTGCCGGAGGTCAATCGCAGGCTGGCGCTGGAGCTGAACGGGCTGACCGACCCGTACCCCAGCCCGTCCGGAGCCCATCCCGTCACCGGACACCGCCTGCCAGATCTCGAGATTCAGCTGCCGGACGGCATCGTCCCGGTCGGGGAGCTCCTCCGGAGCGGGCACTTCCTCGCCCTCGACCTCACCGGCGACGACCGGTTCCGCGAGCTGAACTACTCGTCGGCACCGGTTGACGTCGTCTCTGGCGTGCCAGTCCGGCTCCCGGAAGCCCTGCGCTCGGCGTCGGCACTGCTCATCCGCCCAGATTCCTACGTGGGCTGGGTAGGCGAAGCCGACATCGACGTCCAGGCCCTCGACAGCCAAATCCGGCAGTGGCTCTGCCACGCCGCGTGAATTCCGGCAGGAGACGTCATGCCCTGGTATCTGATGATCAGGCAGAATAACTCGAAACCCGAAGAGACAACCGTCGAGCGGCACCTGCGCTGGCTGCGAAACCAGCACGAACGGGGTGTCGTGCTCATCTCCGGGCCGGACCCGGACCTTACCCGGAGCATCTACGTCGTCCGCGCGCCATCCAGCGCGGCAGCCGAAGAAGTCGCGCGCGCCGATCCGCTCGATCACGACGGCCAGGCACCGCTCGACATCATAGAGTGGCACGTCCACCAACTGCTCGGGATCGGCCCCTTCGAAATCGGCGAGTTCCCCGCCGCGCCCGCGAACTCCGGCGACAGCGAACGATGATTCGGGATCCGGTTTCCGTTGCCGCGCGGACCGGCTCCCCGGTCGCGCGGCGGCATCCGGTGCTGGCGCTGCTCGGCCCCGCGTTCGTGGCCGCGGTGGCCTACGTGGATCCCGGCAACTTCGCCACCAACATCAGCGCCGGAGCCCAGTACGGCTACCTGCTGTGCTGGGTAGTGCTCACGGCGAATTTGGCGGCCATGCTGGTGCAATACCTGTCCGCCAAACTCGGCGTGGCCGCCGGCCGTGATTTGCCCGAACTGTGCAGAGCGCACTTGCCTCGCCCGGCGTCAGTGGGACTGTGGGTTCAAGCCGAACTGGTCGCCATGGCCACGGACCTTGCCGAGTTCGTCGGCGCGGCGATAGGGCTCAACCTGCTGTTCGGCGTGACCCTGCCGGCCGCCGGCCTCATCACGGCCTTCGTCGCCCTTGCCGTCCTCGCACTGGAACAGCGCGGCCTCCGGCGATTCGAATTGGCCATCGCCGCGCTGTTCGGCGTGGTGCTCCTCGGTTTCGCCTACGACCTGACCGCGATCGGCGCCGAGCCGGCCGGCATCGCCGCCGGCCTGGTGCCCCGTTTCGCCGGCGGCCCCAGCGTGGTTCTCGCCGTGGGCATCGTCGGCGCCACCGTGATGCCGCACGTGGTCTACCTGCATTCCGCGCTAACCGCGGGCCAGGCTCGGGACACCAGCGACATTCCAACGTCCCGGCGGCTACGCTCGCTGCGGCTGGACGTGGTTCTGGCACTCGGCGCGGCCAGCCTGGTCAACCTGGCCATGCTGGCCATGGCCGCCACCCTGCTGCATCACGCCGGCCACACTGGCGCCGACCCGATCCTGCTGGCGCACACCGATCTCGGCCGTACCATCGGCGGGGGCGCCGCCCTCGTCTTCGCCGTGGCCCTGCTGGCCTCCGGGCTGTCCTCTTCCAGCGTTGGCACCTACGCCGGGCAGGTCGTGATGCGCGGCTTCCTGGGCCGCAGCACGCCCCTGTTCGCCCGCCGCGCCATCACCATGCTGCCTGCCCTGGCCGTACTAGCGCTTCGGCTGCCACCGACCGACAGCCTAGTGATCTCCCAGGTGGTGCTGTCCTTCGGCATCCCCTTCGCCCTCGTGCCCTTGATCTGGCTGACGAGGCGGACCGACGTGATGGGCGCACTGGCCAATCACCCCATCACCACCCTGACCGCCAGCGGCTGCGCACTCCTGATCACTGCAATGAACGTCGCACTGATCGTGGCAGCCCTATGACCGACTCGGCTTCAAGGCGGTCACGACGACCACCCCGTACGTCTGCACGCCGTCCGCTGCCCGCAGCGCACAACCCCCCATCAGAGCGAGCACCGACCGGTGCATCGTGGTGGCTGGATGCCCCGTCAGCATTCTGCTCCCGTGCTGACCGCGCCTGCTTGCACCTGCGCGATTGGCTTACAGCCGATAATGCCGGATCCACCACAACCCGCGAGGCAGCCTTCGCGCTCGTCACCCGTCCGGTCACCGCCGCAATCGCCCTTCGGCCTCCCGCCGAATCCAAGGCAGACGACCGGATTGCCTTCAACCAGGCCGCGCGGGTCGCCGCAGCCGTCTCCCGTAACCTGAAGATCGTCGTCGACCCGGCACGTGAGCTCCCGCGGGACTTTACCGCCCTGGCGTTCCCGCTACTCGAGCAAGTCGCACCGGTGGCAACCCCGGGGATCGCTCACGACATCCTGGGCACCGTGGCCTGGAGCGCGGTGGCCAGCAGCCGACGGTCCCAGACAGCCGGCGCGGCGGCCAAGGCCGGCGCGCACCCGTCCCCCGCCCAGGCGGCCGCGCTGCAGGCCGAGATCTACCACCACGCGCTGGCCACCGGGTTCTCCCGGGGCTTCCTGGTCGCGGCGGGCATCCTGGCGCTGATCCTGATCATCCCAGTGTTCATGATGCGGGTCACACGTGAGGACCTGTCCGGCACCGACCCGATGTCGGAAATAGCCGGTGACCCCGACTCACCAAGCCGGCCGTGAGGCCCGGGGAACCCAGGTCGTCCTCAGCCAGGAAGCGCAGCCGGGCCCCTGGGCGGGGAGGGGGCCAGCAGGCCGAGGGCCCGGGCGCGCGCGACGGTGTCGGCCCGGCGGTGCGTGCCGAGCTTGGCGTACAGGTGCCGCAGGTGCGTCCGGACGGTGTTCTGCGAGACGTACAGCTCGCCCGCGATCTCCGGCCCGGTCAGGTTGGTCGGCAGGTAGCGCAGCACCCGAAGCTCGCTTTCGCTGAGCGGCTCCAGCAGCGGCGGCGGCGCGGCTGGCGGCGAGGCGGACCTGTTTCCGGCGAGCAGGCTGAGGATGTCGGCGATCAGCGCGGCGTGCGCGGTGCGCCGCCGGGCCTGGCGCTGGAGCAGGCCCGGCACCGGGTGCAGCAAGAACATGGTCAGGATGCCGTCGGGTTCGGCCAGGTCGAGCGCGCGCTCCAGGGCGCTTTCCGCGGCGCCCGGGTCGCCGAGGGCGTCCCGGGCGATCGCCTCCAGCAGAAACGGCTGAGCCAGCCAGGCCGGCCAGGGTAGTGGTGCGGAGCCGTCTAGAACCGGCGCGAGCGCGGCGACCGCCGCGTGCGGGTTGTCCTGGGCGAGCCGCAGCGTCGCCAGGCTGATGCGGATGGCCCCATCGTCGCGGTCCTGGTCGGCGAGTGCGGCCAGGGCCTGCTCGGCGCGCTCGGTCTCGCCGAGGCGGACCAGGGTTTGCACCAGATATGACCGGTTCGGCAGGACCACCAGGCCTGGTTCGGCGAGGCGCCCGGCCAGCCGGTCGGCGGCCTGGAAGGCGGCCAGCGCGTCAGCGTCCCGGCCGCGCGCCAGCTCCAGCAGTCCCCGCATCGTGCGGATCGCCATTCCCGCGGCGGGCTCGGCTTCCGCTCTGTGGGTGCGTTCGGCGCGCTGGATCCACGCCTCCGCCTCATCCAGCTGTCCCCGCCAGAACAGCACGGCTCCGAGTGCGCTGCAGGCGACACCGAAGGCCGTGCCGCCGGTCCAGCCGTGCCGCCGGGCCAGCTCGACCGCTGCCGTGGCATGCTCGGCAGAACGCGTAAACGACGCGTAGATAAGGACCGCCGCCTGCTGGGCGAGGCCGGTGAACTCCAGGTAAGGCCGCCCGATCCGGCGGGCCAGCGTCAGACCACGCTCCAGGTAGCGCCCCGCATCCTCCCCGGCCGCCCAGTACTCGGCGCTGCCGAGGCTGATCAGCGCCAGCGCGCGCAGCTCCTCGCCCAGGGCAGGCTGCGCCGCGTCCTCACCCTCGGCCATGGTCGCCAGTCGCTGCGCTTCTTCGGCCACTGCCGGCCGGTTCCCGCGCTGGCGGGCCAGCAGCAGCCGTACGATCCCCATCAGCAGCTGCGCCTGCCCGCGCCGGCCTTCCGGTACCGACGCCGACGCCCGCTCCGCCAAGGCCAGGTGCCGTTCCGCCGCCTCCAGCGACCCGCCGACCAGCTCATCGCCCGCGGCCACTGCCGCCAGCTCTGCATCCGCCGCGCTCGCTCCGGCGGGGAACCCGGCGAGGAGCTCGTGGATGACGGCGTCCTGGCCGTCCAGGTACAGGCCAGGCCAGTGACCGGCGAGCAGCTCGGCGGCCAGCCCCCAGTCCCCGGCGGCCTGGGCGTGCCGGACCGCCTCCACCGCGAACCCATGCCCGGCGAACCACCTGGCGGCGGCCCGGTGCAGCGCGGTGACCTCACCGGGCGCGGCGCGGCGCAACTCCAGCTGCAGCAGGCCGGCGAACATCTGGTGGTAGCGGAACCATGACCGTGCCGCGTCCAGCGCCACCACGAACGCGTTCGCCTGCTCCAGGTCCTGCAGCACCCGCTCCCCGCCCTCGTCCCCGGTCAGCAGCCCGGCCAGCTCGCCGTTGACCCGCTCCAGGATGGAGGTCCGCAGCAGCAGCCGCCGCACCGGTTCGGGCTGCCGGTCCAGCACCTCGGCCAGCAGGTATTCCGCCACCGTCCGCTCGGTGCCGGAGAACTCGGCCGCGAACCGCCCCGGATCCGGGTGCCCGGCCAGCGACAGCGCGGCCAGCCGCAGCCCCGCGGCCCACCCCTCGGTCCGCTCCACCAGCAGCGCCGGGTCGGGCAGCGCCACCCCGGCCGCGGCGAACAGCTCCCGCGCCTCCGCCACGGTGAACCGCAGGTCGGGCCCGCGGATCTCGGCCAGCCCGCCCTCCAGCCGCAGCCGGTGCAGCCCCAGCCGGACGTCATGCCGGGCCGCCAGCACGAACTGCAGCCCTGGCGGGGCCCGCAACAAAAGCAGCTCCAGCTGGGCCAGCGCGTCCGGGCCCAGCTCGTGCACGTCATCGATCACCAGCCAGACCCGGCCCGCCAGCGGCGCCAGGTCCGCCAGCAGCCGCTCCACCACCGCCCAGCCGTCCAGCTCCGGCGCCGCCGACAGCGGCCGCACCAGCCCGGCCCCCGGCGCCGTCTGGCGCAGCGCGCCGAGCACCGCCAGCCAGAACTGCTGCGGATCACGCTCACCGCGCCCGACCGGCACCCACGCGGCACTGCCGGCCACGCCGGCCTGGCTGATCCAGGACCGCAGCAGGACCGTCTTGCCGGCCCCCGGCGGCGCCGACACCACGGTCACCCGAGCCGACGCCCCGAGCCGCCCGAACAGGCTGGGACGGGACACGATACCGCCCGCACCCGGGCGAGCACCACGCCCGGCCACGGCGTCCGATCCGGCGGCGGACCCCATGCCCCCGATCATCGCACGACGCCAGCCGGCCAGATCAGTTGCCACCCGTTCACCCCGGTGGCACCGTCCCGGTGCCCGGGGCCCGCACGGGCCCGCGGCCCCGCCACCGCCGCCGTGGCACCGCAAGGACGGCCGCCCATCCCGCCGATCAGCTCGTCGCCGGGCAGAGGCCATGCCGTCGGGCGGAACTTGCAGGCCTGCTCCCGGCAGACCGGACCGGGCAGCTCCCGGGCCGCCTGGCCGGCCGCGGACATCCGGCTGCCCCGGGCCGGTCTGCATCCCCGGCGATCATCGCGATCACCTTCCACGGCAGCCTCAGCGACCACGGCCTGCACCCCACCGGGATCATCATGGCCGCGGCCAGCGCCCCGTCGCTGACCCTCACCGAGCCCGCCCGCCCCGGACAAACCAGAGACGAACACCCGGCCCACGAAAGACAGCACCGACCCGATGCCCCCCGTCCACGCTGGATCGCGGCTGGCCTGCCGGCCGGAGCGGATCAACACGGAGGATGTGACGACGACTCGCCCTGCCGCGGATGAGGCTTGGCTTCATCAATGAGCACGAGCGGGCCGCAGCGCGGCCAAAGGGGGTTGCCGCTATGCGCTGACGTTGAAATCCAGTCACCCGGTCGAGATCGCCGACGCTAGACCGGGCCCGCCGCGAGCATGGCGATGACGAAAGCCTCCCAGAGCATGTCACCCTGGTCATCGCTCATCGCGCCAGGATACGGCCCGGCTCGTCAAGGCAGGTTCCGTGTCCATGCGCCTGCTCTATCTCATCTTCGTCCGAGTCTGCGGCTGGCTGGTCCTGCCCGGCCAGCCGTGATTCTCGGTCGCGAGCCGCTCGATCAGCGCGGCGA
>Ga0335074_10003263_pt1 | contig 22090 bp, 31 predicted proteins | sample Lox_Sample_23_FD_206715 | JGI IMG/M metagenome (GOLD analysis project Ga0335074, IMG submission 206715) | Soil microbial communities from Loxahatchee National Wildlife Refuge, Florida, United States - Lox_Sample_2.3 | ecosystem: Environmental > Terrestrial > Soil > Wetlands | place: USA...
AGCGCCGCGAACGCGCCCGCATCCGCAGCGAACGCCAGCAACGCTGGGGCCGCCCCAAACCCAAAGCCGCATAACCGGCCAGGTGAACGTTCGTGGTCACCGCACTAGGCCGCCCGGCGTCTGCTGCGGGTTCCGCCTGCTCACGGCGCAAGGCGAGCAGGACTGGGTCTACGGATGGGCCGCTTCCAGCCCTAGCTGCTGACGATACCGAGCCGGTCAGAGCTAAATTCGTGTTCATGTCTGGTACACCGCGCCTTCCTGCACTGACATTGGCCGAGGCAGACTGGCTGGTGGAAGCTGCGATGGCGATCGGTTCGGAGCAGGGATTCCCCCACTGGCGATGGCTGTTATCGACGTCGCCGGAGAGGTGATCGTCCTGCGCCGACACGACGGTGGCATGCCTATGACCAGCCGAATTGCTGTGGCCAAGGCGCGCACCGCGCTGTTGGCACTGAAGCCGTCAGGCCTGATCGATCTGCCCGATGAGATCGTCGACAGCATTCAGCACCTGTACGACGGCAACTTCGTACCTCGCGCTGGAGGTGCCCTGATCACCGACGGTGAATTGATTCTCGGTGCCGCGGGCGCGTCCGGCGCGCTGGCTGTCGAAGACGAAGAAGCCGTGCAAAATGCAGTCCATCGCTGGCAACGGCAAGTTCACTGATCGGCAGGCCGAAGACGATCCGCCGGCGCCGCCATAGGCATAGCTGACCCGACAGCAGCGCCAGTCACTCTCACGGCGACAGGTGCGTCCATGACCGCCTGCATGATCTTCACCCTCCCGGCCGGAAGCCGCGGCTGAGCTGGACGAAGTAACCCTTTGAGCTGACGGCGACTCGCCTGTAGCCGGCATCCTCATACAAGTCGGCCATCTCCGCATCGCTCCAGACGTGCATCGCGCTGATCATTGGGATGAGCAGCCACGAGGTCTTCAATGACAGTGGAGGCAAAGGTCCGGGCATGGTGTGGATGACCAGGCGACCACCGGGACGCAATACCCGGAAGACTTCAGCCAGGACTGAACTCGGGTTGTCGACATAGAAGAACATGTTCGCGGTGAAGACCGCGTCAAATGAAGCGTCGCCCCAGGGGATAGCCGATGCATCGCCGAGTTTTAGGGTCAGCCGACCATCTGCGAGCGCCGCGCGGTTGCGCGCCACCGACAGCGCCAGCATCTGAGGGCTGTGGTCCAGCCCTGCGGCGCTGGCCGCACCCGCGGCCAGGACCCGCTCGAGCATCACCCCTCCCCCACAGCCGATTTCCAGGCAGTGGTCTCCTTCGACGGGACCCAGCCACTGCAGCACCTGGCCGAACGAGCGCTCGTGCCCGGCAGGCTGGCGGTACAACCGGCGGCCGATCAGCCCTGTCGGCCGCCGAGCGGTCACATCTACGAGCCAATCTGCCAAGCGGTGGAGATATGAGCTGGTGAGCGAGGTCATCGAGCAATCCTTTCCACTGGTCGCCAATGCCCCCGAATTCTCAGGGATCGCCGACGACACCAGTTCGGCCAGATGGCGGTTGGCTAGTAATGCACATAGCCGCTGGAAAATAGTGGCCGCGCTACCTCGGCCCCCTGGGGGTCTGGCTAAGGACGGGACTTGAGGGGGAAGGTTGACGACACAGCCCACGCTGGCGATTGCCGGCCTATTAACGCGGGAAGCGAGCGCCGACGGCGTCGATATAAGTGTCACGCGAGGTTGGGCCGCTGAAGCGCAAGCGGTCGTAGGCGGTGAAAGCAAGCTCCAACATGTCGAGCTCGTCGATGAGCGCGTGCAACCGGGTTCTCCAATCGGCGGAGCCGGCATCTGGTTCGCCCGGCGCGGCGCTGATCGCAGCTGTCAGATGATCCTTTCGCCGGATATTCGCGGGTGCGACCGATCGCAGGCATACATATTGCCCGCTGAGGTAGGACTCCCATTCCTCTTTTCCAACAGCCAGATTGGCCCACTTGGCGTTGAACCAGGCTTCGAGGTGGTTGATGCCGCCCGCCTGGTCGGCGAGGACGAACGGGTCTGCTGGAACCATCTCCTCGCTGTCTGAGCGCAGGTAGCCAGGAAGCGGTAGGCGCCGTTCCAGCATCAGCCTGCGGGTCTCGTTGGCATCATGGCCTTGGGATGCGCACAGGTCCTCCAACACGACGAACTGCGCGCTTACGCAGGCGTCGTCAGCAGCAGCCATCGGGTGATCGCCATTGACTTCGCGAAACCGGTCGGCAAGCTGCTGCCTCAGACCATTGTCCGGCATTACGGCCCCTTCATAGCTGATGCGCACTATTTGTCGGACTCATGCACGAGACCGGTTCGGACCAAGCTCCCTCGCGTTGCGGCTCCTGACCGTGGTCAGCCAGGCGCCTGGAGAGTCGATGGCGTCCCGCTCCGGTCCAGACCACGTCCGAGCGAACGCATCCTGGGGAGGTCATCGTGCCGGTCGCTCCCTCGATCGCATCTGCCCCCTCATTCGACAAGGCACCACCCCGAATGTGAAGGTGGGACCTTCTCGGGCAGCAGAGCGAGTCCGGCTGATCGTGGAGACCGCGCGCGAGGTCTGGGGCTGACCGCCGCCCGCTGATAGCCTCGTGCCGTGCTCACCATCCGGCCGATCACCGCGGGCCTCCGGCGTCTGGCTGCCGGACTGCATCAGGCCGGGCCGGGGGTCGAACTCTTCGTTCCGGGGCCACCGTGGGGTGGCCTGACCGGCGCCCTGCCGTAAACCAGCACGGGCGCCGCAGCCTGGTATGAGCCCTTTGCCGTAACGCTCACCAGCGCGGCTGGTCTCGTCGTCATCGCCATTCCTCGGTTTCACAGCGCTCTTGCACGCTCCGAGCACGTCGAGGAGATCGAGATGACCGGGAAAAGCCGGTGCCGGCGGCTGCGCGCCCACTTGCGTCTGGTGGGGGCGGATATCACGCCGCTGCGCACGTCGCGTGGCTTCCGGCTGGTGTTCGCCAGCCGGACGGTCACGCTGCTCGGCAGCCAGGCCACAGCGGTGGCACTGCTCGTTCAGGCCCGTCAGCTCACCGGATCGGCGATTGCCGTGGGATTGCTCGGCGTGGCCGAGCTGGTGCCGCTGACGGTGTTCGGCCTGTACGGAGGCGCGCTGGCCGACCGGCTCGACCGCCGGCGCCTGATCCGGTGGTGCGAGGCCGGCCTGGGGTGCTGCGCCGCGGCACTGGTGGCCAACGCCTCGCTGCCGCACCCACAGGTATGGCCGCTGTACGTCCTGGCGGCCTCGGCGATGGCGCTGGCGGCGTTGCAGCGCCCGTCGCTGGATGCCTGCATTCCCCGGCTCGCCGGCCGTGACCAGCTCTCCGCTGCGGCGGCACTGCTGTCGCTGTCGTCGAACGCTAGCTTCATCGCCGGTGCCGCCCTCGGCGGGATCCTGGCCGCCACGCCGGGCCCCCGGGCCGTCTACCTTCTGGACGTCGCGACCTTCACGGTCTCACTCGGGTTCCTCGGGCGGCTCGGCCCGGTTCCCGCACCGGCGGCCGCCAGCGGCGCGCACGGCAAGGCCCTGCGCAGCCTGCTGCCCGGGCTGAGGTACGCCCGCAGCCGCCCCGAGCTCGTCGGCTCCTACCTGGCCGACCTAGCGGCGATGACGCTCGCGTACCCGAACGCGCTGTTCCCGTTCATCGCGGTCAGCCTGCACACACCCTGGGCGGTGGGACTGATGTTCGCCGCGCCGCCGGCCGGCGCGGCCGCCGCCTCGGCGCTGAGCGGCTGGACCGGGCGGGTCCGCCGCCACGGCCGGGCGATCGCCCTGGCCGCCGCCGCCTGGGGCCTGGCGATCACCGGGTTCGGGCTGGCCCCCGACATCGGCACGGCGCTGGCGTTCCTGGTCCTGGCCGGCTGGGCAGACATGCTCAGCGGCATATTCAGGGACACGCTGTGGAACCAGACCATCCCCGACGCGCTGCGCGGCCGGATGGCCGGCGTCGAGCTGCTCAGCTACGGCCTCGGGCCATCCGCCGGCCAGGTCAGAGCCGGCGGCATGGCCAGCCTTACCACTCCGGCGGTCTCGGCCTGGTCTGGCGGCCTGCTCTGCGTGACCGCGGTCGCCGCGACCTGCGCGGCGCTTCCCGGATTCGTCCGCTACCGGGCGGACGCGGCTCAGCCGGATCAGCCGGCCGGAAGCTCGCCCAGCGCCTCAGAGACCGCTCGGTGAAAGGTCGGGTAGGCGTAGATCATTTCCCGCAGGCGCCGCACCCGCACCCCGGCGTGCACGGCGAGCACCAGCGTGCTGGGCACCTCACCGCCCCACGGCCCCGCCAGGCGACGCCCCGACCAGCACGCCACGGCCGCGGTCCTCCACCAGCTTGATGAACCCATCGTTGCCCGCCTTATGAAGCCACCCGCGCGCCGAACCAGGCACCTGGATCAGGGCCACCCGGACGTCCAGCCCCTGCTCCCTGGCCGGGCCAGCCGGATGCTGGCCATCTACCGCTGGCGCCGAGGATCCGAAGCAGGGACTGCATCAGCGGCAGCCGAGGTCGGGTGGTCAGGCGGCAGCCTCGAACAGCAATGGCCGTCCCAGCTTGCGGGGCCACGATCGCGGGGACGCTGTGACCGAGAGCAGTATCATTGAGCAGTACCGAGAGCCGGCCTGCGCTTCATCTCGTCTCGTCGACGGGACACTCCGAGCCGAGTGGCCAAGGCCTAAATCGTTCGCCGCAGAAGCCCGGCATCTCCGGCAAGCCCATGCCGGGCGTCATCGGTGGACGGACCGTGAACACCGCGCGAAGGATCTCGTCGGAAATGCATGGAACTGCTGATGCACCAGCAGGCACATCTGCCGCGATGGCACCGCTGCGTTCGTGGCACAGCCTTGCTGGGTGCCCGTCCCTGATGAGTTAGTTCGGTCTTGCTGTAGAGAACTACGATCACCCCTGGCCCGGCGGCTTCGCCATGCTCGCCAGAACGGTCCAGAGTGAGTGCGCTTGGGCCGATGGCGGTCCGTGAACCATGTGGGATCTACATCGGTGCCGACACTAGCGGCCACGGACTGCCTCGATGTCCTATGTAGGAGTATGGGATCTCGATGAGGATCTGAGCACGGGGTCGTTTGGCAAGATCGGTTTCCGGCTGCGGCCCGAACCGTGGAATCCCGCGGAGCCCACCCCAGCGGCTGGCACCCCAGAGCTGACCTTCGTTCCACTGCAGGGTGAGCGGCCAAGCAATGTTCACGTCATGGAGGCCGCGAGCGAGGCCATACGCCGCGAGCTGCTGTCCGGAATTCCTGCGGCCGAACGACACGGCCCGCGATGCCTGGGCCAGCTAAAAAGCATCGCCGGGACAGAGCTGGCAGAGTCCCCGCGGGCACAGCGAGGGTCAGAGACGACTCGTCAGCCTGGTTCGGCAGCGCATCGATGTCGATACAGACCCGTAAGTAGAGCCGCAGGCACCTAGTGCCTGGACCCTGGGCTGAGCGGGCCACCTGTTGCATTGCCACGCCCAAAGGTCGGTCCCGGCGCCCCTCGCTGCCAGCTAACCTCCCGAGAGGATCGTTCCCCGGGTGATGGGCGGAAGGCGGCGGCATTCTCGGCTGCCCACTGGGCGAAGCTGAGCGCAGGCCGGCCAAGCAGTCGCTCGACTGTGTCGGTAGTGGGGCCCGGGTGCCTGGCGTAGTCGGCCAGGGAGCCAAGCAACCGGTCGGGAATTTCCTCGGGCAGGCCCTGGGCGAGCATCGCCTGCCGTACCTGGTCGGGTGCGACTTCGGCAAAGGACACCCGCAGACCGGTGGCCTGCGCGATAAGGCGGACCTTGTCGGGCTGCGTGAGAGACTGCGGCCCGGTCAGGACGTAGTTGCGGCCCTGGTGCCCGGTACCCGTGAGAGCCTGGACGGCGACCGCTGCGATGTCACGATGATGGATGGGCGCGGTGGCCGCGGCAGCGTACGCGCTGCGGACGACGCTGCCGTGGCGGATCTGCGGTGCCCAGGCCAGTGCGTTGGCGTCGAAGTCTGCGCACCGCAGCGCGGTGACCGCCAGCCCGGAGGCTCGGGCGGCATCCTCGACATCTCTGAACTCGGCCGCGAACCGGGGCATGCCAGCGGGATACTGGAGAGTCGCGGCTGAGAGGACGACAGCACGCTCGGCTCCCTCGCCGGCGGCGAGTGACAAGAGGTCGGCCGCAGCGCTGCCGACAGCGCGCGGGCTGATCAGTACGGCACTGACCCCGGTGAGTCTGGATGCCAGCGTGCGCGGACGGGAGGGGTCGCCGTCTATTACGTCGGCGCCAGCGGGCAGGAGCGCGCTCGCACGGTCGCGCGTCACGGCGCCGACGTGGGCACCTGCAGCGAGCAGCAGCTGTACGGTCTCGCGCCCGACGGAACCGGTCGCACCGGTTACCAAGATCATGGCTTGCCCTTCAGCTCGAGGTACTTGGTGTTAGCTCGCAGCGCATATGTGCCGGCGAACGGTCGCGGAGTCATCGAGGGCGCTGAGCATGCAGGCGGCAAGGTCTGCACGCGTGATGCTGAAGCATCGGGACAGGTTACGGTCGACCGCGACACGGTAGCTTCCGCTTGCAGGCCCGTTGGTCAACGACGGCGGCCGAAAGATCGTCCAGTACAGGTCGCTGGCATGGATCTCCTGCTCAGTGGCGACGAAGTCGGCTGTGACGTGGCGGAGGAAGGTGTGCCGCGCCACGGGCTTGATCAGGTAGCGCAGGTAAGGGCTTTCGCCTTCGTCTGTGACGATGGAGCCGCTGATGAACAGCAGCCTGCGCGCGCCAGCCTTGTCCATCGCCTGGATGATGCTTCGGGTGCTGTCCTGGCGGAGCGTGCTCGGGCCGGTGCCGGGCGGGGCGACAGCGGTGATCACCGCGTCGGCGTCCGCCACTGCCGGGCTGATCGAGGCTGGGTCCGTGACGTCGGCGGTGATGACGAGCAGCCGTGGCTGGGCGGCAACAGTCAGGCGGGCCGGGTCGCGGACGACTGCCGCGACCTCATGGCCGGCGTCCAGCGCCATCTTGACTAGGCAAGTCCCGGTCGCGCCGGACGCGCCGAAAATCGTGAGCTTCATGACATCTGCCTTTCGGTTGGGGCCGGCCGGGAGGGGCGCGGCGCTCGCGAGGGCCGCGTTCGGTCTCCGGTGCCTGGACTGTTGTCGAGCCATGAGAGCCGCCGTGCGGCCGGACTCTGGTATCATAATTCTATCTTCATAATATATGGAGTTCATATTATATGCAAACCAGCACACCTGGTGATGGCGAAGCGGTGCGCCGCGGCGGGCTGAATCAGGCGATCAGGGAAGCGCTGCGCGACCTCGGCGCTGAGTTGTCCCTGCTCAACCAGCGCATCAGCGGGCATCTCGACCTTAAAGGCGCCGATCTCCAGTGCCTTGATCTCATCGACTCCCGTGGACCGCTCAGCCCAAGCGCGCTGGCCCGGCTAGCTGGCCTCCACCCCGCCACCGTTACCGGCGTCATCGACCGCCTCGAGCGTGGCGGCTGGATTGTGCGGCAACGCGACCCGTCTGACCGCCGCGGCGTCGTCCTCCAGCCGGTACCTGTCCGCCGCGCGGACGTGCTGCGGCTCGCATCCGGGATGAACGCCCAGGTCGCTCAGATCTGCGCCAGCTATTCGAGCGACGAGCTCGAGCTCATCGCCATGTTCTTGCGCCGCACCGCCGACGCGGGCCGCACAGCTGCCGCACAGCTCGACGCTTCCTGAGCCGTGGGCGACACTCGCAAGATCGATCGATGAACCCGTGAACTCGGCCACGTTCAGACCTGGCCAATCAGCGCACGGGCTCCGGCCTTCATGATCGAAACGGCTACAGAGGGAGCCGGCAGCTGGGATAGTGCCGTGGCCGCCAGGCGGCGCTGAGATGAGCCTGACGGCCGATCGCGGCAGCATCCTGGTCGACGGCCCGGGGGGCGTCATCGACATCGCCGCCGCCGGCCCGCGCCAGGTGCTCGGCGCTCGCAAGGACACGATGGGCTACGTCAGCCAGTTCCTGCGCTGTGTGCCCCGCGTAGCCGCCCTGAACGTCGTTGCCGAACCGCTCATCGAGCGTGGAATCGGCACCGCAGAAGCACAGGCCCGGGCGGCGGGGTTGCTGGCCCGGCTCGGCATCCCCGAGTCACTGTGGGCGCTGCCACCGGGCACCTTCTCCGGTGGCGAGCAGCAGCGTGTCAACATCGCAAGCGGTTTCGTCACGGATCTGCCGCTGCTGCTGCTGGACGAGCCCACCGCCTCGCTCGACGCAAGCAACCGCGAGATCGTCACCGATCTGATCCGGGAGAAGCTCAAGCACGGCACCGCCGTGCTCGGCGTCTTCCATGACGTGAAGCTGCGCGATGATGTCGTCGACAGGGTTGTCTCGGTCGAGGCGTTCACTGCCGCGGCCTGGGCAGCGGCGTGACCAGGCGGTTCGCGATCTACGCAGCGCCGGGTCTCGGGTCGGAAGAAACTGCCGGCCTGCTGCTGCGGGAGAAGGCGGAGCAGTGGCTCGGCCGCAGCGCGACAGGAGACCCGGTGACATCAGGAGCTCCGCGTGGCTGGACGCGTGCGGCCGTTGACGCGATAACGGCGGCCAGCGCACGCCGCTACGGCTTTCACGCCACGTTCAAGCCTCCGTTCCGCTTGACCGAGGGCCGCACACCCGACGAACTCGACGCAGCCGTTGCGCGGTTCGCGGCGAGCAGCGCCGCTGCGGTAGTGCCCTAGCTGTCGCTGGCGCGCCTGGCCGGCTTCTTCGCCCTGGGTGCCCGGCGCGAAAGCGCCGGGGCTGCACACACTCGCTGACGAGGCAGTGGAGCGCTTCGACGGCTTCCGCGCCCCGTTGACCGGTGCTGAACTCGCTCGCCGCAACCCGGCATCGCTCACGCCACGCCAGCGCAAGCTGCTGGAGACGTGGGGCTACCCCTACGTTTTCGATGAGTTCCGCTTTCACCTGACCCTCACCGACCGCATCCCCGACGGGCAGCACCGCCGGGTAGAGCGCGCCCTGAGTGACTGGTTCGCGGTTCTGCTCGGATCCACCGTGTCCGTCGAGGCGCTCGCCCTGTTCCGGGAGGACGAGCCTGGCACGCCCTTCATGCTGCACGCGACGCACCACCTGAAGCCGGGCTCCCTCGAGCCGGCGTGCCGTTGAACCGAGAGATAGCGAAGGAAGCTCGATGCCCTCCGAAACAGCCCTCAGCAACACCCGCATCGTCCTCGGTGAGGAGGTCAGGCACGGCTCGGTCCTGATCCGCGACGGCCTGATCGCCGATATCGGCTCGGTCCCCAGTACCGTCGGCGAGGACCTCGGCGGCGACCACCTGCTGCCTGGCCTGGTGGAGCTGCACACCGACCACCTCGAATACCATCTGGCCCCGCGGCCGGGCGTGCAGTGGGACCCGCTGCCCGCCGTGCTCGCCAGCGACGCGCAACTGGCGGCCGCCGGCGCGACCACCGTGTTCGACGCGGTGCGCATCGGCTCCCTGACCGGCAAGCCCGATGACACCACTGGGGCCGCCCGGCTCCTGGCGGACTCGATCGAGCTGGCGGCAGACGCCGATCTGCTGCGCGCCGACCACACGATTCACGTGCGCTGCGAGGTATGTGCCGAGGACTGCCTCAAGGCGTTCGACGGGTTCGCCGACGACCCGCACGTGCGGCTGGTCTCGCTGATGGACCACACCCCTGGCCAGCGCCAGTACACCGACATCGAGGTGTTCAAGCCCCTCTACATCGGTAAGGGCCGCGTCACGGAATCCGGCTTCGATGCCTTCGTCGCGCCGCTGATCGAGCGGGCCGCGCGCTACTCGGACGTCCACCGCCGCACGATCGCAGGGCTCGCATCCCAGCGCGGCATCACCCTGGCCACCCACGATGATGCCACGCCCGACCACGTCGCCGAGGCGGTGGCACTCGGCGTGCGAATCTGCGAGTTCCCGACCACCGTGCTCGCCGCCTGCGAGGCCGAGAAGCAGGGCCAGCACATCGTCATGGGCGCTCCCAACGTCATCCGTGGCGGCAGCCAGTCGGGCAACGTCGCCGCGGCCGAACTGCTCGAGCGTGGCTTGCTGCACATCCTGTCCTCCGACTACGTGCCATCGAGTCCACTTCAGGCCGCGTTCCAGCTCGTTGCCGACGGCGCGATGGGGCTCGCCGACGCCACGAAGCTGATTAGCGGAAACCCTGCGCGAGCCGTCGGCCTCGACGACCGCGGCGAGATCGCGGTCGGCAAGCGCGCCGACCTGGTGCGGGTGGGAACCCACGACCTGCCGCCCACCGGACGGCACCCGCGCGGGCGGCGTGTGCCGGTGGTCCGTAGCGTGTACCGGCAGGGAGCACGGGTCGCGTGACAGAGCCGATCGGCCCCGGGGTATTCGTCGCCGTCGTCGGCGCGAGCGGAGTCGGCAAGGACACCCTGCTGTCGTACGCCCGCGAGCACTCCGGCGCCCTCGCTCGCTTCCCCCGGCGTGTCATCACCCGTCCGGCGGGCCCCGGCGAAGACCACGACCCGATGACCAGGGATGAGTTCTCGCAGGCGCGCAGCCAGGGCGCCTTCGCCGTGCACTGGCAGGCGCACGGTTTCTGCTACGAGATCCCGGCGTCGGCCGACGCCGGGATCCATGACGGCCTGGTCGTCGTCGCCAACATCTCCCGCGCCGTGGTCGACAGACTCGAGACGCGTTACCGGCGGCTCGTCGTGGTCAGGGTGACCGTACCTGAAGAGGTACGAGCGAAGCGGCTGCGCGGTCGCGAGACCGAACCCGTCATTGGGCAGCGCCTAGCCCGCCCGGACCCGGCCCCGGGCCACCGCATCGACGAGGTGATCGAGAACGACCGATCCCTCACCGAAACCGGCACTCAGCTGCTACGCGTCATCGGCGACGCAGCACCGCGCGTGCTCCGGTTCTAGAAGCATATTGACCGCCTCGCCCCCTGCATCCACTAGAACGTAGATCAACTTACACAGACGACAACTTGACAGGCTCGCCGCCAGATCCGCTTGCGGTAGAGCTAGGCCTGCGCCAAGTCCTGTAGATAATGACCGCCAGCAAGAAGATGGCCAGCACCTGGCCCACGGCGCCATTGATCGTGTCGGCACCCCACGGCCCACTCTCGTCGATGAAACCATCCATCAGCAGCGACCCGTAGGCCAGCACGCCGAACAACAGCTCAAGGCGCTTGCCGTGCGCTGAGCCAGCCAGAGGACCAGCAGCAGCCCGACGGCGAGCCCGACTAGCAGCGACGCGATCACATGAAGGCTCTCGCCGCCGATGCTGTACAGGGCGGAGCCGAAATTCTGCGTCAGCACGACTGCATGCCGAGCTTTCCGTAGCGGCCAGCTACGCTTACTGCAGTGCGTGGCGGACGTGCGCGAGGTCAGCGGGCGAAGCGATGAGCCAGGTCGGCCAGCATGAATCAGCACGCCCAGCCGCGGGCCCAGCTCGGGACTGCATTCGAAGCAGGCCGTCTCGGCCCACCCGTGCGTCAGAGTCTGTCATCCTGGTCGGCTCTGACGGGCCCGGGCGGCCGGATTTAGATTCAAGATGGCCCATGACCGTGGCCGGTCGAGCACCGGATCTCCGGCGGCGTTGGCCCAGTCAAGAACACCTGTAACGTGGTCGCCACGGCGAGCGGCTCGGCGGGTCAGGGAATCACAACAATCTTCTTGCCGGGTGAGGACGCCTGTACCTCCCACGCCTGTGTGGCTTCGTCCAGCGAATATGTGGCCGTCGGCAGCGCGAACGAGCCGTTCACGGCGAGAGCCGCCACGCGGTTGTAACTCGCGATCGCGTCGGCCGGGTTCACTGCCGTTCCGCTGAAGCCGATCAGCGTTCGCTGCCCAGCGCGGAGCATCTCGACATGGAACAAGGTCCCGTCGCCAGCCGCTGCGCCGACATTCAGGTAACGGCCGCCCGGCTTAAGGCAAGCCAATGCCGGCTCTGCCCAGGGACCCCATACCGGGTCGGCGACCAGGTCCACAGGGCCTCCGAGCGAGGCCAACTGCTCCGATAGCGGCTCCTCGCCCAGTACCGCCACGCCATCTGCAGCGGGGACTTGGGCAAGGCGCCCGGGATTGCGGCCGGCTGCGATGACGCGCTTGGCGCCAGCTAGCCGCGCAAGCTGGAGAATGGCTGTGCCCAGAGGGCCGGTTGCTCCCAGGACCAGGACGCTTTCGCTCGCCTGGAGTCCGGCTTTGCGAAGCGCCAGATCCGCGCTGGTCCCGACGGCGCCAATCGCCGAGGCGGCGACGCTGTCCAATCCGTCCGGGACCGGGATGCACGCCGCCCGGCTGGCCAGCAGGAGCTCAGCCAGCCCTCCATTGACGCCCGGCACGAGCCCGGCGGGGGCCACGGCGCGCACTCGAAGGCCCTGATCGGGCCCGGCCGCTATCGTCCCGGCCGCCTCAAGGCCGGGAATATAGGGGAGCCGTGGTGGCCCGGCGCGGTGATCCCCCGCCGCGACGTGCAAGTCGATCGCGTTCAGGGCTGTCGCCTCGACCTTGACAAGCACCTGGTCGCCGGTGGCTGGCGACGGGCTGGGATGGGTGGTCACGCGCGGCGCGGCACCGAGCGTGTCGATCACTGCGGCCTTCATTACAGCTCCCTCTTCGTGGCGGGCAAGTTGTCCTGGGCGTCGCTCACCTGGCTGCCGCCGTCGAACACTGTGTTCGCGAGCGCTATGAGCTGGGAGGCGACGATGGCCGGGCTGGTTGTGTGCGGGAGGTGGCCGCTGTCGATGACCACAAGCCTCGATCCAGGGATCAGGTCCCGGGCCGTCTCGGCGACGCGGAGCGGCAGGTTGGGATCGTGCCGCCCCCAGACCAGCAGGGTGCAGGCGGTGATCTTCCCGGCCTGGGACCGGAGGTCGTGCTCGGGACGGTTGAAGCTGCGCCAGATCCCGGCGACTGCCGTTACTCCCGCGGCGGTACGCGTGATCGCGATAGCGCTCGCCCGCGCCCGGCGGTCGGCAGCGGTACGCGGGCGCACGTACTGATGGGAGAACAGGGGATAGATGCAGCGGATGAACCAGGGGTGGCTCATCAGCGCGCAGAACACGCGGCCGAATGTGCTGAGGCTCTCGAAGCCGCCGCCGTCGATGATCATCAGGCCCTTGACCAGGTCGGGTCGCCTGATCGCGAGCCGGACGGCGACGTTGCCGCCCACCGAATTGCCCGCCAGCACGGCCCCGCCGGGCGCGAGCGATTCGAGGAGCTCCTCGACGATCTGGGCCAACTGCAGCTCGGTGGGTGCCGCCGGGTCGGCCGGGGACTGGCCGTGGCCCGGCCAGTCGACGCCGATGCTGCGGAGCCCGTCAGGGAGCAGTTCGCGAACCTCGTCGTAGTCATGCCGGTCATGGCCGCCGCTGGGCAGCAGGACGACCGGTTCGCCGCTGCCGCGAGAGTCGTAGGCGACCGTCCCAGCGGATGTCGACAATGTGGTCATGGGCCGACCTTAGCACAATGACTGACCGGTCGGTCACTGTGGCGATTCTCCGGTATCGGCGGACGTATACTCCGCGCGATGGCTGATGGAACCAGGGCAGCCGGGGCGCTGCAGACACGTGAGGCCCTGCTCGACGCCGGCGCGGCGCTGGCGGAGGAGCACGGCCTCGCCGGCGTCAGCGTGAACATGGTGGTCGCCCGGGCGGGGGTCGCCAAGGGGACCTTCTACGTCCATTTCAAAGATCGCGCGGCGTTCGTCGATGCCATGCACGCACGCTTCCACGCCCGGGTCCAGGCTGTCGTCGGCGAAGTCGTCGCGGGACTGCCCCCAGGCGCCGAACGCCTCTACCGCAGCTTCGAGGCCTACCTCGACGTCTCGCTCGCCAATAGGGGCGTCAAGGCACTATCGCTCGAAGCCCGCTCGGATCCGGCTGTTCAGGACTCGATGCAAGCGCGCCGTGAGCGCCTGGCAGCAGCGAGTGTGGCCGACATTGAGGCCATGGGCTGGGATGACGCCGAGGCGGCAGCGCAGCTGCTGGCAGCGATGACCCGGGAGATCTCGGCACTGGAATTCGACGCCGGCCACCGGTTGCCAGCATCACGACGCGCGCTGAAACGGTTCCTCGGAATCTGAAGAGCCCCTGCGCCTGCCCGGGGACGCGCACGCCGCTGTTCGCCTGGAGTGGTTCCGATGACGCTGGTGAAGGCTGTTATGAAGGTGCCGAGGATAGCCCAGCCACAGGCCTAGGCGGTGTGGGTGGCGTCGTGGCCGTCGGCGAGGAGGACGAGGGCGTAGCTGGCTGCGCCATTCGCAGGAAGTCTGCCGAATTCGTCATGGAACAGCCGGCTGAAGGTCCGGGTGCTGGCTCCAATCGTCTTCCCGAGTTCGGCCAGCGGTGCGTTATCGGCGGGGCACTCGTACAGCGTCCGGGCAATGCCCTGCAGCCGGCCGTCGGTATGGGCCGACCGGTTTTACAGACCGTTCCTTCAGGCCATCGGAATACCCGCTGACCTGGCCCCTGACTGTCTGTGGTACCACGGGGGAAGGCTTGGCGATGACGGGTCGTGGCCTGGCGCTGGCCAAAAAGGAGCGTATTTGAGACGCGATGGGTGCGCTTAGCTCCAGACTGGGCGTCGTGCACCTGACCGTCGCCAGTCCACGGGTTCCTGTGCACGTAACGGTGTCGGCAAGATCCAGCTGGATCTCTGTCGCCTTGTCCACCGCGGCGCTTGTGCTGGCGGTGGTGTCGATCGGCTGGCAGGCGTACACCTTCAGGCGGTCCGGCAGCCGTGTGCTGGTGCACGCACGCTTTGCTATGGGCCCGGAGGGCTTCGACGCCACTGGTCGGCCGCCAGCCTTCCGCTTTCCGGCTGACAAGGTGATGGCGGGCATGCCTCCAGGTCAGCTACGGCGGCTTCCCATGGTCGCGGTCATACAGAATGTCGGCCTGAGCCGACCCGGGTCTTTGCTCTCAAGGCCCGATCGCCAGCACGCAGATGGACTCATTACGTCAGCATGTGCAGCGCCCCGCTGACGCTACCCCCGGGCAGATCGGCGGGTAGGTGTGCGGATGCCGCGGCACTGGGCAGCCGTGCTTTGATTGGGGGCAGCACGGCCCGAGGGGGAGCCGATGAGCGGTGAGCGGAAACGGACGCCCGATTTGGTGCGCGTGACCTGCACGCGTCAGCACCACCGGGAAGAGGCGGAGAAGGCCCTCAGTTTCCGCCTGATCTGTCTGCTGGAACTTGTGCCGCTGGCGGGAGGCGGCTTCACTCTGCGCGAGCGGGGAATCTCGCCTGCCGAGATGACCCGCGTGAAGAGATCGCTGGCGGTGCGTGAACTTGAGCTCGGCGAATGGACCTACCGGTTCATCTGCAGCGGCCGACGCGGATGCAGGCTGGACAAGCAAAGACATGAGGATCAACTCCTCGAGATCGTGACGGCGCTGTTCCGGCACGAACGCGAGAAGAATCCTGGCGCCACGCGGATTGACCTAGACATGACGCGCCTGTAGTCCAGCTAAGCTCGTACCGTCCAGGCCGCATGTAGCGGGCGTTCAGCCAGGCCGTACCTGGACTCTGCCGTAACGGCGAACCGCCAGGACCCGCAACGGGTGCTCAGTTACCCGCTCCAGGCCTGGGGATCAAGGCTCCTGGGCAGGGAGCGTGGTTACTCACGCCCGGGAGCATCCCGTGTCTGCAAAGAACCCTTTCCGTGTCCTGTTCCGGCAGATGACAGGCGGCTTGGCCGAAACCGCCAAGACACCCGCCGCCAGGAACGCGCTCCTGACTGCCGTACACGTCGCCGACAGCCGCCTCATCCAGACCCAGGACGCCCATGTCACTTCGACTTTGCTCCAGAACGCCGGTCCAGTCCTACAGGCTCTCCAGCCGACCAGGGACGCCACCATCCGCGCCGGCGCACTGCTGATCATCAAGGCTGACTGGGCCGTGTACGTGTACCAGCTGACCGCCGCGCAGCAAGCCATACTCGACCACCAGCCACATCTAGCAACAGCCACGCCCAAGGAGATAATCACGGCACTTGAGTCCACAGCGGCCTCCGGGACAGGGACGACTCCGCACGCCGATAACCAACTGGAGCCATGAACCGGGACCGGCGCGACCGAAGGGTCTCAGGGAGATCATGCAGGAGGAAGATGCCCGCCGCCTCGCCGACAGCCAGGCCGCCAAGGGTCGGCGGACTCGGCCACGACGCCTTCCAAGCCGATCACGCCGCAGGCACTGACGGCACTCTCAAGGGCAGCATCTGGCAATCTTGCCACTCAATTTGGCACTCGCCGGGCTTCCCGGACCGTTACGTGGCCGGTGAAACCCCCTCTGACCTGCTGCGAGAGGCCTTCACATTTGGCTTTCACCTGCGGTGATGCGGGGTTTTGACGGCGGCGTCCACGGGTTAAGCGGGCCGCGTCCACAGTGTTATGGGGTGTTCTGCCGGGTTCGGCGGCGGGCCTGGTGTCCGCTGCTTTCGTCGGCGACGGCGAGGGTGAGGTCTTCCAGCTCGGCGACCAGCTCGCGCAGCCGGCGGTGGTTATCGATCCATTGCCGGTAGTGGCCGACCTGGTCGTCGGGGACCAGGCGGCTGATGGTCTTGCCGGCCCGCTTGCGGGTCCACTGCCAGTACGGGCCGTGCAGCTCGGGCGGGTCGGCGTGGCAGCGGCAGCCGGCCCAGCCGCAGCGCACGCTGCGCTGAATGAGCGTGCCAGGCAGTGCCAGGCCCAGGCCGGCCAGTTCGGCGGCGATGCACGCGGCGCGGTCCTGCGGTGCTGGCGACACGTTCTTAATCGTCGCACGCGTGATGCGTGACTTCCCTGCTTTCTTTCAGTATTAGTTACGGCATGGATGCTTGCGGCGGCGGGGCGCCAGCCGGCTACATCGCCGCATGGAAGCCCGCGAGGGGAACCCCCGTGCCGGCTGGGGCGTTCGCCCGCACGGTTGTGGCCGGGTGCGGGCCGCTTTCCCAGGACCGGGCCAAGAACCTGCTGTGGGCGGCGTCGAAGCTCGCCGCATGGGCAATACCGCTCGGCCTGGACCCGGTGCCGGTGGTGCTTTTGCACCCGTCGGTGATCGAGCGCTTCGCGGCGCATGGGCCGGGCCTGTCGCCCGTCGCAAGGCGGACGCTGCGCACCAGCTTGCGGTTCATCGCCCGCAACGTGGTGCCGCACCTGGACCCGGCTGACGCGCTGCTGCCCCGCCAGCGCGCCAAAGCCCCGTACAGCCCCGGCGAGATCGCCGGTTACCTGGCGCTGGCCGATGCCCAGCCCACGGCGGCGCGGCGCCACCGGGCCGGCGCGCTGGTCTGCCTGGGCGCCGGCGCCGGGCTGATCCGCGCCGGCCTGCGCAGCGTGCGCGGCACCGACGTCGTGCAGCGCTGCGGCGGCGTGCTCGTGCACGTGCGCGGCGGGCGGGCTCCTCGGGCCGTGCCGGTCCTGGCCCGCTACCAGCCGCGCCTGATCGAGGCTGCCGCGTTCGCCGGCGAGGCGTTCCTGACCGGCGGGGACAAGCCCGAGCGCGGCAACATCACCAACCCGCTGACCCGCTCCCTGGCCGGCGGGACCGGCCTGCCGCCGCTGGACACCTCCCGGCTGCGTGCCACGTGGCTGGCCGAGTGCGCGCAGCTGCTCGGCCTGGCGACATTCCTGCACGCTGCCGGGATCACCTGCTGCCAGCAGCTCGGCGACATCACCGCAAGCCTGGATCCGGGCGGCGAGGCAGACGCGATCACCCTGCTCGGCGGCCGGGCCCGGTAACCCGGTGAGCGTGCCGCTGGCAGTCATAGAAGACATCGTCGACGCTTCCGGCACCGCCCCGTTCATCGAGGATCTGCTGCCAGCCGGAGCGCGGCGCCGGCAGCTGAGTGTCCGCACCTTATTCACCGGCATGATGGCCGCGCTGGCCGATGGCCGGCCCGCGCACCTGACCCGCGTCCTGCAGGCGCTGACCAGCCTGCCCGAAGCCGACCAGGAACGCCTCGGCGTCATCACTGCGTGGCAGGACGGCCCGCACCAGCTCACCTACCGGCAGGTCGAGCACACCTTCCGCCTCATCACCCAGGCGCTAGCCAAAAACAAGCCCGACGGCGCCCCCTCCGATCAGCTGCAGCAAGCCTGCGACCAGCTGCTGGAAGCCACCATCCCGGACCAGATGAAGACGGCCAGCACCTCGCTGGCCGCCGACTGGACCGACGTCGAAGCCTGGGCCCGGCCTGTCGCCCACGACGCCGCTGGCACCGGCGCCGACCCCGAGGCAGGCTGGGGCCACCGCAACGTCAACCTGAAAATCGCCAGAGGCGAGATGTTCTACGGCTACTACTACTCGGCCGCAACCATGGTCAAAGACGAAAACGGGCACACCGTGCCCGAGCTGACCCGCCGCATCACCGTGACCAGCAGCGCTCATGACCCGGCCGCCGCCCTGGCCGGCGTGCTCACCTCCATGCCGGCCGCCGGCGTCGCCCTGGGCGACGTCCTGGCCGACTCCGGCTACTCCCACCGCGTCCCGGCCACCTGGGCCAGCCCGCTCCGCGCGGCCGGCGCCCAGCTGGTGCAAGATCTGCACCCCAGCGACCGCGGGCCCCGCGGCACCCATGACGGCGCCATCATCGCGAGCGGAAACCTGTTCTGCCCGTGCACGCCGCCGGCGCTGCTGGCGCTAGTCCCCCTGCCACCCGGCGCCAGCCCCGCCGATACCGCCGCCCACGACCAGCAAACCGCCGAGCTGGCCCGCCACAAACTCGGCGTCCATGCCGCCGAGGACGCCGACGGCTACCGCCGCCACACCTGCCCCGCCGCCGCCGGGAAAATCCGCTGCCCGCTCCGCCCGGCATCCATGACGCTCAGCAGGGACCGGCCCGAGATCCTCGCCCCGCCGCAGCACCCGCCGGCCTGCTGCACCCAGCAGACCATCACCGCCGGCCCGCAGATCGCGGAAAAGACCAGGCAGAAACACGACTACCCCTCCGCCGCCTAGCGGCAATCCTACCGACGGCGCACCGCCGCCGAACGGCTCAACGCCACCATCAAGGACACCGCCACCACCAACATCAGCCGCGGCTGGACCCGCCTGATGGGCCTGACCCCGCTAACGCTGTCGCTCACCTGCCTGACCGCCGTGCGCAACCAGCGCATACTGAACGCCTACACCACGCGCCAAAACGACAACGCACAACGCGCTGACAGCGCTCAGCCACCCAGAACACGCAGCAGGCGCCGCCGCGAACTCACCGGCACCACACCCGCGCCGCCCTAACCCACCCACCAGCCCAGCGCCACCACACCAGCCGCCCCCACGCCAGCACCGCCAGCAGGCCCCAGCAACCCCTCACACCGCCCACCAGCGCAATCCCGGCAGCACAGCACTCCCAGACACCACCCAGAACCGCAAAACACAGCGACCGCGCCCGCAACAACAGACGCAGCCAAACTGTCACACCCAGATGTGAACATGAACACTGGCGAAGTGTGAATACCTCTGCGAGCCCCCTTACGGAATCGAACCGTAGACCTTCTCCTTACCATGAACCCCCGCCTGGTTCCGTTATCCCAGGTGGGGAGGGTTGACCAGGAAAAACACGAGCCCACGCGAGCACTCACCAGCTTGAGATAGACCCTCGCGAGCACGGTTTTGGCACTCAATCTGTCACTCACTTTGATCTTGAAATGCTGCAGGAGCCCGGCCGCGCCAAACTGAACCGCCCCGAGTTTGGTGGAGGCTTCAGTTGTTGGGTCCGGCCTCGGGATGGGGCTGGTTTTCAGCGTAGTAGGCGGCTTCGTGCTCATCGGGCGGAACGCCGCCGATAGCGGTGTGCAGCCGCCTGGTGTTGTACCACTCGACGTAGCTGGCGGTGGCCAGCTCGACGTCGGCCAGGTTCCTCCAGGGTCCTTCTTTCTTGATCAGCTCGGTCTTGTACAGGCCGATCGTCGATTCCATGAGCGCGTTATCCAGGGCGTCACCGACGGTGCCGATCGAGGCGTCGATGCCAGATTCGATCAGGTGGGCGGTGAACCGGAACGACGTATATTGCGATCCCGCATCGGAGTGATGTACCAGGCCGGGCCCGGCCGGGTGGCCGTCGCGGTCCCGGCGCCACAACGCCATCTGCAGCGCATCCAGGACCAGCTTGGTGTGCTTGCTGGTCGCAGCTGCCCAGCCAACGATGGCGCGCGAGTAGATGTCGGCGACGAAAGCGACGTAGACGATCCCGGCCCAGGTCGCGACATAGGTAAAGTCGGCCGCCCAGCGACGGTTCGGGGCCGGGGCGGTGAAGTCCCGCCTGAGCAGGTCCGGCGCCCGCTGCCCGTTCCTGCCCGGCACGGTGGTGCGGACCTTCTTCCCGCGCCGGGCCCCTTGCAAGCCCAGCTGGCGCATCAGCCGCTCGGTGGTGCACCGGGCCACGGTGATGCCCTGCCGGTTGAGCTCCAGCCACACCTTGTCCGCACCGTAGACCTCCCGGTTCTCCTTCCAGACCCGGCTGATCTCGGCCTTCAGCGCAGCGTCGCGGACCGACCGCGCCGACGGCGGCCTGCTCACCGCGGCGTAGTAGGTGCTCGGTGCGATCGGCGCGCCGTGCTGGGCCAGCACGCGGCAGATCGGCTCGACGCCGAACACGCTTTTGTGCTCGTCGACGAACCTCACGAGCGTGTCAGTGGCCGGTCCAGCTCGGCCGCGAAGAAAGCCGAGGCCGCACGGAGTATCTCGTTGGCACGGCGGAGTTCTTTCACCTCGGCGCGCAGCTTGCGGATCTCGGCGGACTCCTCGCTGTTCACACCCGGCCGCTGCCCGCAATCCACCTCGGCCTGGCGGATCCACTTGCGCAGCGACTCCGGCGTGGCGATACCCAGCTTGGCTGCGATCGAGCGAATGGCCGCATACTCGGTCTCATAGTCGCCGCGGTGCTCGGCCACCAGCCGCACCGCCCGCTCACGCAGTTCTCTCGGGTACTGCTTCGGCATGAAGATCATCCTTCCAAGAAAGGAAGTCTCCACCGAAGCCGGGGCGGTTCAAACACCGCGGTGCTCGGATGAGGACAGATCAGCACCGTATGCTCGTGCACGGCACGGACATGCACTGGAGGGCTTCACCGTGACGGGCTACCACCCCATGACCCTGGCCGAGCTGGGCGGCCGCCTAGCGCGGACCTCTGACGCCAAGGTGCGGTGGAAGCTCGTCTGGGAATTTGTCGAGGAGTACCGGTTGGGAGCAAGCTGAGGCTCAGCCCTTGCAGCTGCTCGAGGAGCCGACGCTCGTTGGCGATGAGCGATGGGATGCGCTGCTGGCAGCACTGGCTGAGCATCTTGCCGCGCGGCTTGACCTGGCTCCCCCGCCGTGGGCTGAGTCCCGGGTCTTGCGGCGGCCGTGGTTTCCGGCGGAACTGCAGATTCAGCGGGCCGAGGCACTGGTCTGGGCTCCCGCGGCGTTCCGCAAGCACGGCGTCTACCTGTCGACCCGGGACCTGGACGCCGCATGAGCGCAGCTGACGATGTCCTGTTCGGCCGCGCCGAGATGGAACGAGCCTTTGCCGCCTTGGGCGAGCGGCTGGCCCGCCCGGGGTGTCGTCGCGGACGTCTTCGTAGTTGGCGGCGCCGCCATGGCCCTGGCCTACGACGCCACCCGTGTGACCCGCGACATCGACGCAACGTTCGTCCCTCACGGGTCGTGATCGAGGAGGCCCGGCGCGTCGCAGATGACCTCGGGCTGCCCTATTGGTGGCTGAACGAGCAGGCAAGCATCTACATCTCCGGGAAGGACGACCCGGGCAAGCGCCGGGTGTTCGACCATCCCGGGCTGCGTGTGGCGGCAGCCTCGCCAGCACACATCTTCGCCATGAAGGCCTTGGCCGCCAGGACACGCGACATCGACGATCTACGCGTGGATGCCGACATCATCGGGGTGGAATCACCCGACGAAGCCCTGCAGATCTGCGCGGACTTCTACCCGGACGAACCACCGCCGGACCGCTCCACCGCCGTCTTGCGAGAACTCTTCGGGTGAGCAACCAGCCGGCCCGGCCCTGGGCCTTCATCTGCCACGACAGCTGATGAGCTGTGGGACTGGCCGTCACCTGCGTCGAAGCTTGAAAAGCGCCCGTGGTCAGCGCAAGCCACAGCTCGATGCCCTGTAACGAAGTTGAGCGAAGAACTGCCGCTTCTGCCGATGACAGCGAGTTCTGTCGGATGCACGCCTGCG